>Ga0116224_10000374_pt1 | contig 36207 bp, 40 predicted proteins | sample Sb_taG_9_FD_89699 | JGI IMG/M metagenome (GOLD analysis project Ga0116224, IMG submission 89699) | Peat soil microbial communities from Weissenstadt, Germany - Sb_50d_b_LC metaG | ecosystem: Environmental > Terrestrial > Soil > Wetlands > Peat | place: Germany: Weissenstadt | collected 2010-09-21 | reverse complement strand
GCTGGCACGAGCTCACCATCTCTCGCCCGTTCCAGGGCGCAGTCTTGGGTGAGCCGGATGCGGACCCGCACGTCCGGTTCTGATGGGGGGTGCCTGGGGGAGACCCCAGGCACCTACCCGCTTGCCGAGCCCGGTGCGCCGCGCTGTGCGAGCGGCGACCGCCGGGAGAGCTAGGAACTCGGATGTAGCTCGGTGGCGAGCTGCTCCGCCTTCGCCAGCGCCTCGGCGGCCGGAATCGCGGCGGTGGCGGCGATCCAACACGACAACGGGGCGGCGGTCCGCTCCGAGGCATGCGCCGCCGCGCCGGCCAAAGCGAGGAGGTGCTCGGCGTCCGCTTCCGAGAGCCGCTCGACCCCGAGCGCGTCCGCATAGCGGTCGATCCAGGTCCGGCGGTCGGTCATCGACCGGATGCTACCGGTGCCCTTCCGGCGCGCCGCCGAGCCCAAGGCGTTCGATGTCCTCCGGCGTGTCCAGGTCTTGGAATGCCGATGCCGCAACGCCGTCGGGCCACATCGTCTCGTCCAGCAGCTCCACGTCGGGAGCCGCAAGGAGCGGCCGCATCGACCGCTCACCGGAGGACCGGGCAGCGCGCCCGAGCGCGAGCGACGCCGGTGACCAGCGGGCGCACAATGGCTGGGCCCGGCCGTCGACGACCGGAACCGCCGAACCTTGGGCGCGGTCGGCCAGCATCTGCAGCACCGCGTCGGTGAGGAAGGGGAGGTCGCCCGCAACCAGCACGACAGGGTCGCCGGCCCGTCCGGACGCCTCCAGCCAATCGAGCCCCGCGCACAGCCCGGCGAGCGGTCCATTCCCGGGAGGGTCTTCCCGCACCGCCGGTAGGCCGGTGTGGCCGGAGCCCACCTCGACCGCGAGGCCGAGAACGCGGGTCAGGGACGCGGCAATCCGCACGGCGCACGCGACCCCGTCGACAGGGAAGGCTGTCTTGTCGAAGCCCATCCTCCGACTCGCGCCCCCGGTGAGGAGGATCCCGGCCGGGCGCGCCGTGTGGCCCATGCACTCCAGCATGGCGCGGGGGCCGCAACGGAGTGCACGGGTCCCGATCCGCGGCGGCGGAGTCCGATCGAACGGCCGGTCCGGCCCGGTAGGTTGCAATCGATGGTGCCGCGCTGGGGCGATCGGAAACGGCGCCGAGCCGCGGGGCGGGTCCGCCCGCCCGATCCTTTTCGCGAGGGCGTGGCCGACCAGCCGCCCCAGCCGAACGACGAGGTCGACGAATGGGGATACGAGTCGTTCCCGGCGAGCGACCCGCCGCAGCACTAGGCGGGGTCTCCCGCCCCAGCGCTACATGTGTAGCGCTGGGGGGCGTTGAGGCAGGTCGACGCCGGTTTCGCGGAGTATGGTGACGACCCCTATGACGGCGGATCGACTGGCCGACGAGGACTATCGCCGCCTCCTGCAGCTGCGAACCGGGTTGCGTCGCTTCCTCCGCTGGAGCGAGGAGCAGGCCCGCCTGGCCGGGTTGACGCCGGCCCAGCACCAGCTCCTGCTGGCGGTACGCGGCCATGGTGCCGGACCCGGCCCGACGATCGGCGATGTCGCCGACTCGTTGCTCCTCCGACACCACAGCGCGGTCGAGCTGGTCCAACGGGCGGAGGCGGCCGGCCTGGTGACGAGGGTGCACGACCAGTACGACGGCAGGGTCGTGCGACTGGCGCTCAGCCGTCGTGGCCGCACGGCCCTGGAGCGCCTCTCGCAGCTCCACGTCGAGGAGCTGGAGCGGCTGGCCAACCGCCTCCGGCCGCTCTGGGAAGGCCTCGAACTGAGCGATCAGGTCGGAAGGGGTCGCTGAGGCGACAATCAAGGGCCTTGGCGAAGTACGTCGCCCTACGATATGGTTGAATCGGCCCGCCTCTCGGCACCCAGGAGGGGCGCGCCGCGGCCGCCGTCGATCTCCTCTGCTTCGTGCGGCCGCGCCCCGGGGGCCTCACCCGGCAGCGCCAGCCGCTCCACCCGGTGGCTCGGCATCCTCCGCACGCTCGGGATGGCGAGGACCGCAGCGATCGTGACGAGCAGCCAGGTGGCGCCCAGCCACAGCGCGCCGTCGACGCCGAGCCACGAGGAGATCCATCCCTCGATGGCGAAACCGATCGGGAGAAGCACCATCGAGCCGAACCAGTCGTAGGCGCTTGCCCGCGACAGCACCTCGGGCGGGAGCTGGCGCTGCATCGTGGTGTCCCACACCGGCCCGAAGACCCCGAACGCGATCCCGCTCACGAACCCGCAGACCGACATGAGCGCGATCGGCGCGCGCAGGGCCAGCGCCACCAGGATGACGGCCCAACCGATCATCGCCAGCTCGCCGGCGAGCATCGGACGTCGCGGTTGCACCCGGAGCATCGTCACCGCTGCGAGCGTCGCGCCGGCACCCTGGCAGGCGAGCACGATGCCCCAGCCGACCGCCCCGCCGAGCGAGTGCTTCGCCACCACGGCGCCGAGGACGAAGAAGGGCGGGAAGACGATGAGCCCGAGCGTGCAGAACTGGGCCACCACGCTCCACAGCCAGGTCCGGGAGCGGAACTCGCGCCATCCCGTCACCAGCTGTCGGGCGATCGACTCGTCCCGCACGCCGTCGGCGCCCGACCAGCCGACCCGGAGGCGCACGAGGCACACCCCGCCGATGGCGTACGAAACCGCGTCGGCCACCACCGCCCAGCCGGCTCCGGCGGTGGCGACCAGGACGCCGGCGATTGCCGGGCCGATCAGGGTGCCGCCCCACTGTGCGGCGCCATTGAGCGCGTTGGCCTGGTGCAGCGTCTCGGGCGTCGTCACCTGGGGGATCAGCCCGGTCATCGCGGGTGTGAAGAACGCCGTGCCGATCCCGACGACGAACTCGAGCACCAGGAACCCCCACAGCGGGGGATGGCCGAGCAGGAGCCAGCCGCCCAGCACCCCCTGGGCCGCGCACCGCAGGAGGTCGGCCCCGAGCATGACCGCGCGCCGGTTGATCCGGTCGGCCAGCACCCCGGCGACCAGCAGGAACAGCGCCAAGGGGAGGACGTCGGCCGAGAGGACCCAGCCGACCTCGGAGGTCGATCCGCCCCGGCCGAGGATCGCGAAGGAGAGGGCGACCGGGATCATCCCGGTGCCGATGAGTGACGTGGCGCGACCGATGAAATAGAGGCGAAAGTCGCGGTGCGCGAGAACCCCGAACCATCGGTGCACGGAGCGACGGTACCGGAGCCCTGTCATCGTGCCGGGGGTCGGGGCCGGGCCCCGGCCCGGCGCGAGGATTGAGCTCCCGGCCCCCCGCCGGGTCGTCGGAGGCGCCGGATCGGTGAGCCCTTCCAAGCTGGACACCTACAAGTCGAAACGGGACCCGAAGCGCACGCCCGAGCCCATGGGGTCGGGCCGGTCTCGGCGCCGGCCGCGTGGCGCCCCGACCTTCGTCGTCCAGGAGCACCACGCCCGAGCCCTGCACTGGGACTTCCGCTTGGAGCGCGACGGCGTGCTCGTGTCCTGGGCGCTCCCGAAGGGCGTGCCCCTCAACCCCCGCCGCAACCACCTCGCCGTCGCCACCGAGGACCATCCACTCGACTACGGCGGGTTCTCCGGCGAGATCCCGTCGGGGGAGTACGGCGGGGGCACCGTCTCGATCTGGGACACCGGGACCTACGAGACCGAGAAGTGGTCCGAGCGCGAGGTGATGGTGGTGCTTCACGGATCGCGGGTGACCGGTCGCTACGTCTTGTTCCGCACCGGCGGCAAGAACTGGATGATCCACCGGATGGAGCCGGCCCCCGACGACTGGGAGGAGCTGCCCGAGCTGATCCGCCCGATGCTGTGCAAGGCGGGCGATCCCCCGGACGATGCCGGCGGGTGGAGCTGCGAGTTCAAGTGGGACGGTGTGCGCGCGGTCGCATACGTGAACGGGGGCCGGGTGCGGTTGCTGTCACGCAACGACCTCGACATCACCTCGGCCTACCCCGAGCTCCATGCGCTCGGCCGCGCCCTCGGATCGCGACCGGCCGTCCTCGACGGGGAGATCGTCGCGTTCGACGAGGACAACCGCCCGAGCTTCGGCCTCCTGCAGCAGCGCATGCACGTCCGGGACCAGGCCGCCGCCCGCCGACTGTCGCAGAAGACCCCGGTCAGCTATCTCGTGTTCGACGTTCTCCACCTCGACGGATGCTCCACCGTCGGCCTGCCCTACGCCGAGCGCCGCCGCCTGCTCGAGTCGCTGGCGCTAGCCGGCGACAACTGGGCGACACCCGGCGCGTACCGGGAGCCGCCGTCGGCGGTCATGCGGGCCGCCCGGTCGGCGGGTCTCGAGGGCATCGTGTGCAAGCGGGTCGACAGCGTCTATGTGCCGGGGCGCCGGTCGGACGACTGGGTCAAGACCCGCGCCCTGCTCACCCAGGAGGTGGTGGTGGGCGGGTTCACCCCGGGACAGGGCAGCCGGGCCGCTACGATCGGCGCGCTCATCGTCGGGATCCCCGACGACGGGGGCCTCCGCTACGTCGGGAAGGTCGGCACGGGGTTCTCCGACGCCCACCTGAAGGAGCTGGCCGTCCGCTTCGCCCGGTTGCACCGACGCCGCAGCCCCTTCGTCGGCGAGCTCCCGAGGGCCCAGGTGCAGGACGCCACCTGGCTCCGTCCGACGCTGGTGGGCGAGGTCCGCTACACCGGCTGGACGACCCAGGGGCGCCTCCGCCAGCCCGCCTGGCGGGGGCTCCGACCCGACAAGTCGCCCGCCGAGGTCGTCCCCGAAGGCTGAGCGCGGGCTCGGGCCGTAGGGTGTCGCCGTGCGGGTGTTCGTCGCCGGCGGGAGCGGAGTGCTCGGTCGCGCGCTTGTCCCCCTCTTGGTCGCCGAGGGTCACGAGGTCAGCGCGATGACCCGGTCCCTGGAGAAGGAGGATCTGCTCGCGTCGCTCGGCGCGGCGCCGGTCGTCTGCGACGTCTACGACATCGAGCGCCTGGTCGAGGTCGTCACCGCGGCGGCCCCCGAGGTGGTCATGCACCAGCTGACCGACCTGCCCGATGAGCTGTCGGAGATCTTCACCTTCGCCGAGCGCAACGCCCGGATGCGTCGTGAGGGCACCTCGAACCTGCTGCAGGCGGCCGGGGCGGCGGGAGCGTCTCGGGTGATCGCGCAGAGCGTCTCATGGGAGCTCCCCGGTGACGCCGGCGCCTCGGTCCGGGACCACGAGCACGCGATCCTCGATGCCGGCGGCGTGATCGTCCGCTACGGACAGCTCTATGGACCGGGCACCTACTACGAGACGTCGCGCCCGGATCCACCCAGGGTGGAGGTGATGGAGGCGGCCCGCCAGACGTTGCCGACCCTGCACGCGCTCGCCGGCACGATCGTGGTGATCAACGAGTCGCCGAACGCCTGAGCGCCCTCAGAGTCGGAGCGGCTTGGTGGGCGCCGCGAAGGCCTTTGGGTCGTTCCGCCAGTCGACCCCCTGCACATCGATGTAGAGCTCGACCTCGTTGCCATCGGGGTCCGTGATGTAGACGCTGTGGGTGACGGTGTGGTCCGAGGACCCGAGCACGGTCCCACCCGATTGGACGACCCGCTCGAGGGCGGCCTTCAGTTCCTCGTCGGTGTCGCCGACCCGCAGCCCGAAGTGGTACATGCCGATCCGGCGACCGGGCGGGATGGGCGCGGCCCCGGGCCCGACCTCGATCAAGAGGAGCTCGTGGTGGGTCCGCCCACCGGAGAAGGCGGCGGCACCGGCGACCGGGGCGCCGGGGTCGGGCATGATCTGACGCCACCCGAGGACGTCGCGGTAGAAGCGAGCCGAGCGCTCGGCATTCTCGACGTACAGCACCACGTGGCCGAGTTCCGTGACTCCCACGGTGGCCTCCTTCCCTCGGTCTTCACTCTGCAAAACGCCGGAGCGGCCCGCGCTATGCCCCGGAGCCGTCCTCGTCGGCCAGCTCGACGATGACCTGGGCGTCTGCTCCCTCCCGCAGGGTGAGCTCGCGGACGTTGCCAGCCTCGATCAGGTCGTGTTCGGCGGCTCGGACAGCGGCCAGGCGGGACCCGGTGTCGACGACCTCCACCCGCGCGACCGGGGTACGCAGGGAGCGCTTGGCCCCGGTCTTCGTGCGCCGGATCGCCCCGAGGACCTCGGCCACGGCCTCGAGGACCGCGGGGTCGCCCCCCTCGGCTCCTGCCAGCTCGCCCACCTCGGGCCAGCGGGCGCGGTGGATGGACCCCTCCTGCCACCAGCTCCACACCTCCTCGGTGACGAACGGGAGGAAGGGAGCGAAGAGGCGGAGCTGGACCGAGAGGGCCAGCGCCAGCGCCGCTCGGGCCGAGGCGGTCGGTCCGGGATCGACGTCCTCCGACGATCCGTAGGCGCGGGACTTGACCAGCTCGAGGTAGTCGTCGCAGAACGACCAGAAGAACGTCTCGGCCCGCTCGAGCGCGTGGTGATACTGATACCGCTCGAACGCCTCGGTCGCCCCGGCAACGACCTCGCGGAGTCCGGCGAGCATGGCGGTGTCGAGCGGCTCGGTGACGGCGCCCCCTCCGGCGGCCATCGAGAGGACGAACTTCGAGGCGTTCAGCAGCTTGATCGCCAGGCGGCGTCCGACCTTCATCACCGCCGGGTCGGTGGCGGTGTCGGTGCCCGGCGCCGCGCCGCACGCCCAGTAGCGCACCCCGTCGGCCCCGTGCTCCGACACGAGCGCCTCGGGGGTGATCACGTTCCCCTTCGACTTCGACATCTTCTTGCGGTCGGGGTCGAGGATCCACCCGTTGATGCTGGTGTCGGACCACGGCAGCGTGCCGTGCTCGAGCTGGCTGCGGAGCACCGTCGTGAACAGCCACGTCCGGATGATCTCGGGCCCCTGGGGTCGGAGGTCCATCGGGTAGACCCGCGCGAAGAGCTCGGGGTCGTCCTCCCATGCGCCCGCGATCTGCGGCGTGAGGGACGAGGTGGCCCACGTGTCCATGACGTCGGGATCGCCGGCGAAACCGCCGGGCTGGCCGCGTTGGGACTCCTCGTAGCCCGGTGCCGTGTCCGCCTGCGGATCGACCGGGAGCGTCGCCTCGTCGGCGGGGATCGGGCGGTCGTGCCGGACCGTGCCGTCGTCGTCGAGCGGGTACCAGACCGGGAACGGGATCCCGAACACCTGCTGGCGGCTGATCAGCCAGTCACCGTTCAGGCCGCCCACCCAGTGCTCGTAGCGCACCCGCATGAAGTCGGGGTGCCACTCGAGCTCGCGGCCGGCCTCGAGGAGTGCCTCGCGCCGTTGCTCGTCGCGCGCGCCATTGCGGATGTACCACTGTCGGCTCGTCACGATCTCGAGCGGCCGTTCGCCCCGCTCGTAGTAGCGCACCTCGTGTTCGATTGGTCTCGGTTCGCCGACCATCTCACCCGACTCGGACAGGAGTGTGGCGATCTCCCGGCGGGCCGCCTTGGTGGTCTTGCCGGCGAGCAGGCCCCACGCGCGGACGCCGGCGTCAGTGGTCACCCATTCGGGCACCTCGTCCTGGAGCCGGCCGTCGCGCTGGACCACCGACCGGGCCGGGAGGTCGAGCTCGCGCCACCAGACCACGTCGGTGCTGTCACCGAAGGTGCAGATCATCGCGACCCCGGTGCCCTTCTCCGGGTCGGCCAGCGGGTGGGCCACCAGCGGGACCGGCACGCCGAAGAGCGGGGTCACGATCTCCGAACCGATCTCGCCGCGCCAGCGGGCGTCGTCGGGATGGACAACGACGGCGACACACGCCGCGAGGAGTTCGGGTCGGGTGGTGTCGATCTCGATGTCAGCCCCGTCGCGGCGGTGGAAGAGGAGCCGGTGGTAGGCGGCCGGGGTCGGTCGGTCCTCGATTTCGGCCTGTGCGACGGCAGTCTGCATGTCGACGTCCCACATCGTCGGTGCTTCGCTCAGGTAGGCCTCCCCGCGAGCGAGGTTGCGCAGGAACGCCCGTTGCGAGACGCGCCTCGACCGGTCGCTGATCGTCGTGTACGTGAGCTCCCAGGCCACCGAGAGGCCCACCTCGCGGAAGACCTGTTCGAAGACGCGCTCGTCGGTCTCGGTCAGCTCGTGGCACAACTCGATGAAATTGCGGCGGGAGACCGCCCGCTCCCCGGCGCCGGGTTTGATGGCCGCGTTCGGCTCGTAGGGGAGGGTGGGGTCGCAGCGCACCCCGTAGTGGTTCTGGACCCGCCGGATGGTGGGCAGCCCGTTGTCGTCCCATCCGACCGGGAAGAAGACCTCCTTGCCGTGCATCCGCCAGAAGCGGGCGATCGAGTCGAACTGGACGTACCCGAAGACGGTGCCGAGGTGGAGCGAGCCGCTCACCGTCGGCGGCGGGGTGTCGATCGCGTACACGTCGGCTCGGCTCTTCGGCGCGTCGAACCGGTAGGTGCCGTCGGCCTCCCACTGGCGATCCCACTTGGCCTCGAGGCCCGCGAGCGACGGGCGGTCGGGGACCCCGAAGCTCGTCACGGGGGTGCTCATGATCGGGTTACCGTACCTGGGGTGCTGCGCCTGCACGACACTGCAACGGGCACCGTCCGTCCCCTGGAGCTGCGGGACCCGGGGCGCGCGTCCCTCTACAACTGCGGGCTCACCGTCTATGACGAGCCCCACATCGGCCACGGTCGGGGATGGCTGGTCTTCGATGTGCTCCGCCGCTACCTCGTCTTCAGCGGCCTCGACGTCCACCACGTCTCCAACGTGACCGACGTCGACGACCAGATCATCAAGCGTGCTGCTGCGGAGGGTCGCACCGAGTCCGAGGTCGCCCGCCAGTACGAGGACGCATGGTGGAAGGCATCCGACGCACTGGGCGTGCTCCGCCCGCACGACACCCCGCACGCCACCGAGTACATCGCACGGATGGTGGCGCTCGTGTCACAGCTGCTCGAACGGGACCTCGCGTATCGCACCTCGAGCGGGGTCTACCTGGAAGTCGACCGGGTCGAAGGGTACGGACTGCTCGCCCACCAGTCGCTCGAAGCCCTGATGCCGGGCGCCCGGGTCGGGATCGACGAGGACAAGCGTTCACCGCTGGACTTCGCGGTGTGGAAGGCGGCCAAGGAGGGCGAGCCCACCTGGGACGCGCCCTTCGGCTCCGGCCGTCCGGGGTGGCACACCGAGTGCGTGGTGATGTCGCTCGACCTGTTGGGCGAGGGATTCGATCTCCACGGCGGGGGCTTCGACCTCATCTTCCCCCACCACGAGAACGAGCGGGCCCAGGCGGTCGCGCTCGAGCGGCCGTTCGCACGGCTCTGGGTGCACCACGGATGGGTGATGGCCGGCGCCGACAAGATGTCCAAGTCGCTCCGCAACTTCGTCACCATGGCCGAGATGCTCGAGCGCTCCGACCCCCGCGCCTACCGGTTGCTCGTTCTCCGCTCGCAGTACCGGTCGCAGATCGACGTGACGCCGGACACTGTGAGCGACGCCGAGAAGGCGCTGGACAGGCTCGACAGCTTTGCCCGTCGGTTCGGCCTTGAAGACCTGGGCGGCCTCGGGCAGGCCGCGCTCGGACCTGACGCTGGCCCGGCGGACGTCGTCACCGAGGAGGTCGATCGCTTCCGCGCCCACATGGACGACGATCTCGACACACCGGGCGCGCTGGCCCGGATCTTCGACGCGATCAGTCGTGCCCACACACTGGCCGACGCGGGCGACGAGAACCGAGCGTTGGAGCTGGCGCACACGGTGGCCCTCCTGTGCGGGGTGCTCGGTCTCGGGCTCGTCGCCGGGGAGGCCGAGCTCGACGAGGCGACACGGCGACTGGTCGACGAGCGGGACGCGGCCCGAGCCGAGGGCGACTATGCCCGCTCGGACTTGATCCGTAACCAGTTGGTCGCGCTGGGCTGGACCGTGGAGGATGGCGCGGACGGCACCCGGCTCCGACGCTGAGCCCGGGCCCGTGTGCCCCAGTTCGTGACGGCCAAGTTCACCGGGGAGCCGTCGGCCCCTGCTAGCGTCCGCGCAGCGCAGGACATCGTCGTGCGCAGGGGTGCGAAGGTCGCACCAAGCAGTCAGCAGCGGTGTTGCCTTGGCAATGCCTCAAGCAACAGGGAGGATTGCCACAGTGGCATCCGGAACAGTCAAGTGGTTCAACTCCGAGAAGGGCTACGGATTCATCTCGCAGCCCGACGGCGGGGCCGACGTCTTTGTGCACCACACCGCCATCCAGATGAGCGGATATCGCGTGCTCGAAGAGGGGCAGCCGGTGGAGTTCGACGTGGAGGAGGGCCCGAAGGGCCTCATGGCGAAGGACGTACGCCCGGTCGGCTAAGAGGGCGCCCTGGTGGCATCCCTGTAGATTCGAGTTACCCACTGGTAATTTTCCCTTCCACGACGTCGTCGCGCGCGGGCGCGCGCACAAGATGAGGGAAGGGTGCTCTCGTTGAGCGCGGAAGAGTTCTCGCTGCGACCGAGTGACGAGCAGCTCGAAGTGGTCAGCTGGGTCCACGAGTTTGCCGAGGACGTCATCCGCCCCGCGGCCCACGAGTGGGACGAACGCGAGGAGACGCCGTGGCCGATCCTCGAGGAGGCGGCCAAGGTCGGCCTGTACGGCCTCGACTTCATCGCGACCGCCTTCTTGGACAAGACCGGGCTCTTGCTCGCGCTCAGCTCCGAGGAACTCGCTTGGGGTGACGCCGGGATCGCCCTCGCATTGATGGGCACCGCGCTCGCCGTCTCGGCCATCTACGCGAACGGGACTCCGCAGCAGCAAGGGGAGTGGCTGCCGCAGTGCTACGGCACGCCCGGCGACCTCAAGCTCGCCGCGTTCGCGGTCTCCGAGGCGGACGCGGGCTCGGACGTGTCCTCGCTCAAGACGACCGCCCGGTACGACGAGGCCAAGGACGAATGGGTCTTGAACGGCACCAAGACCTGGATCACCAACGGCGGCCTGGCCAACCTCCACGTCGTCGTGGCCCAGGTCGACCCTGCGCTCGGCGCACGCGGCCATGCGAGCTTCGTCGTGCCCGAGGGCACACCTGGGATCGCTCAGGGGCGCAAGTTCCAGAAGCTGGGCATCCGGGCATCGCACACCGCCGAGGTGGTGCTCGAGGACTGCCGGGTCCCGGGTGCCTGCCTCCTCGGTGGCAAGGACCGGCTCGACGACCGCATGGCCCGAGCGAGGGAGGGGGTCCACTCCGCCACCCAGGCCGCTTTGGGGACCTTCGAGGCGACCCGGCCCTACGTCGGCGCGCAGGCGGTCGGTGTCGGCCGGGCCGCGTACGAATACGCCCTCGAGTACGCCAAGGGGCGCACGCAGTTCGGGAAGCCGATCATCGACAACCAGGCGATCTCCTTCACGTTGGCCGACATGCGGACCCGCCTGGATGCGGCGCGGTTGCTCGTGTGGCGCGCCGCGTGGATGGGCCGGTCGGGCCAACCGTTCACCGGCGCCGAAGGGTCCCAGTCGAAGCTGTTCGCGGGCGAGACCGCGGTCTGGGTCACCGAGCGGGCAGTCCAGATCCTCGGCGGCGCGGGCTACGTCCGCGACGCCCCCGTCGAGCGCTGGTACCGGGACTCGAAGATCTACACGATCTTCGAGGGCACCTCGGAGATCCAGCGCCTCGTCATCGCCCGCGCGATCTCCGGGATGCGGCTCAACTGACGACCTGCCGGGGCGCCTCGCCGTGCCCGTCCCGCCGATGAGGCCCGATCCGACCGTGCTCGTCACGCTGTGCACCGGCAACGCGGCGCGCTCGGTGATGGCGGCGTACATGCTCGATCACTGGGCCGGCGAGCTGGGCGTCGCGCTCGATGTGGTCAGCGCGGGGACCCACGTGGTGGAGGGCCAACCGATGGGGATGCGAACCCGCGCCGCGTTGGCGTCCATCCCCGAGCTCGAAGCCATCGCCGTCTCGGGTCACCGGAGCAAGCAGCTCCGCGAGGACCAGCTCGACGTCGCCGACCTGATCGTGGCCATGGAGGCCGACCACGTTCGGTTCGTCCGGCGCCATCACCCCGCCGCAGCGAAGCGGACGGCGACACTCCGCCGCCTGTGCCTCGATCTCCTCCCCGGCGAGAGCGCGCTGTTGGACCGGGTCGACGCACTCGGGTTGGCCGACCGGCCACTCGACCCGGCCGAGGACGTGGCCGACCCGGCCGGTGGCGACGTGGACGTCTACGTGGCCTGCGCGCACGAGCTATGGCTGCTCACCGAGCAGCTCGCCCGCGCGCTGTGAGCTCGACCGCGCCCGGTCAGTCGGTCCGGACGCCCCGCAGGCCGGCCCACGCCACTCGCGACACCCGTTCGGCCAACTGCCGCACGTCGTCGGGGGACGTCCCGAGGCCCTTGCGTGCCGACTCGACCCAGAAGCGGGTGCCACCCTCCGCCATGCCGATCACCGTGTAGGCGAGCAGGCGCCGGTGCTCGGGCGGGAAGTCCGGCGGCATCCGCGCCTCGAGCACGTCGAGCACCGAGCGCTCGACGTTGCGCACGGCGCTCGACAGCTCCGGGTCGTCGGGCGCCTGGCTCCCGAACAGCAGACGGAAGGCGTCCTCGTGGGTGACGATGAGCTCGAAGTACGCGCGGTAACCGTTCTCTACCATCTCGCGGGGCCCGTTGGCCCGGCGGTATGCGGAGCCGAGGGCATGCAGCAGCTCCTCGGAGACGTGGCTCACGAGCTCGAGATAGAGCGCCCGCTTCGACGTGAAGTGTTGGTAGAGGAGCGGCTTGGTCACCCCGGCCGCGTTGGCGATGTCCTCCATCGTCGTGGCGCGGTAGCCCCGCTCGCCGAAGAGTCGCAGCGCGGTGAGGACGAGCTGCTCCCGGCGCTCCGTCGCGCCGAGGCGGCGGGTTCGGCGCCCCTTCGAGGGCGCGGTCTTGGTCCCTGACACCGTCATGCCCGCGACCAGGTTACCGGCCGGTGGGGCACGCGGACGTCCCGTGGAGAGACGTCAACCGGAGTGGCGCCCGGTCATCGGAGATCTGGAAACGTTGCCAGCACCGACGCGATCCGACGCGGCAGGTCACGCAGCGAGAAGTGGGTGTCCGCGACCTGCCAGTTGTGTTCGAGGAGATCCCGGTCCGGGGCGGCGAGCCACCGGGCGATCTCGTCGGGGTCGTCGGGGGAGAACCACCGGAAGCCGAAGGACGCAAGCTCGAGCGCAACCGGATACGAACCGATGCACAGTGGCCGTCGGTGCACGGCCGACTCGATCGAAGGGTTCCCGAACCCCTCCCAGGTCGAAGGGAGGAGCACGAGGTCGCTGGCGGCATATGCGTCGGCCATGCGGCCCGACGGATGCGAATCCCGGATCACCGGCGCCCCGCTCGCCCGGACGAGCCGGTCGAGCTCCGGCCCGTAGCCGTCCTCGGGCGGGCCGAGGAGCCAGTAGGTCGCGTCGAGCCGTGCGGCCAGCTCCAGACCGGCCCCGATGTTCTTGCGAGCGAGCGCCCGGGTGGGCTGGAGGAAGAGCCGTCCGTGGCCGATGCCGAGCGCGTCGCGCGTCCCGGCGCGGTCACCGGGCGAGGCGGCAGTGTCGAATCGGTTGTAGATCGTGGTCGCCGAGATCCCGCGTTCTTCAAGCTCGAGCCGGCTGAGCTCGTTGATGGTCACGTGGCGCCAGGCGGGGTCGTCGGGAACCGCCGCCGAGGCGAACTGCGGCCGTTGCCACGGGAGGTCGTGGTGATGCAGGACGGTGGGCCGACCGCGGCACGCCTCGACCATGACGCCGAGCGCGGCGGGGTTGAGCGGCAGCGAGCACAGGTTCTCGACGATCACCAGGTCAGCCCCGCTCAGCGCGGCGATGACGGCGGCCGGCTCCGGCGGGTCGGCCGCCGTCATCGCGAGGCCGTCGATGAGGTGGTCGGCGACCCCCTCGCCGGCCACGGAGCGGACGTCGAAGCCGAGCTCCCCGAGGGCGTTGGCCCATTTCGCCGACTCGATCGACACGCCGTCGGTGCCCCCCAGGCGGAACGAGACCAGGGCGGCGACCGGCACTCCGGCGCACTGTAGGGCGCTGATCTGGCCATCTGGGCCGGGCCACCCGTCGACTACCGTTGGCTCCCGATGCCCCGCCGCGCGCTGATCACCGGCGTTACGGGCCAGGACGGCTCCTATCTCGCGGAACTGCTCCTCGAGCAGGGTTACGAGGTCATCGGCATGGTGCGGCGTTCGAGCACCGTGGGCTTCGAGCGGATCGCCCACATCCAGGACCGGATCACGCTCGTCGGGGGCGACCTGCTCGACCAGGCCTCCCTGATCACGATGATCACGGAGTTCCGTCCCCACGAGGTCTACAACCTCGCCGCCCAGTCCTTCGTGCAGACCTCGTGGAGCCAGCCGGTGCTCACCGGCGAGACGACCGCACTCGCCGTGACCCGCATGCTCGATGCGATCCGCATCGTCGACCCGGCGATCCGCTTCTACCAGGCGTCGAGCTCGGAGATGTTCGGCAAGGTCCTCGAGGTCCCCCAGCGCGAGACGACGCCCTTCTACCCGCGTAGCCCGTACGGGGTGGCCAAGGTGTACGGGCACTGGATCACCGTGAACTACCGCGAGAGCTACGGGCTGCACGCGGCGTCGGGGATCCTGTTCAACCACGAGTCGCCGCGCCGGGGTCTCGAGTTCGCCCCGCGCAAGATCTCCAACGGCGTGGCCCGCATCAAGTACGGGCTCGACACCGAGCTGCACATGGGCAACCTCGACGCCCAACGCGACTGGGGCTACGCCGCCGACTACGTGCGGGCGATGTGGCTGATGGTCCAGCAGGACACACCGACCGACTACGTCGTCGCGTCGGGAGAGACCCATTCGGTGCGAGAGCTGTGTGAGATCGCGTTCTCGGTGGCCGGGCTCAACTGGGAGGACCACGTGGTCGTCGACGAGCGGTATATGCGGCCGGCCGAGGTCGACCTCCTGGTCGGTGACCCCAAGCGGGTGACCGAGGAGCTCGGCTGGAAGCGCGAGGTCGACTTCCCCTCGCTGGTCGAGATGATGGTCGAGGCGGACCTGGCCGTCGTTCGCAGCCAGCTGGGCTGACGTTCGGTGACCCGACCGTGATCGGAACGCTCACCGCCAGCCCGCTCGGGGTGCTCATCGCATTCGGGGCGGGGATGATCTCGTTCCTCTCGCCGTGCGTGCTCCCGCTCGTGCCGGGCTACGTCTCGATGGTGTCCGGGTTCTCGGCCGCCGAGCTCGAAGGGGCGACCGACGGTCCGGGCGTCCCCGCCCGTCGCCTCGCCCGCGACATCGGGCTGTTCGTCGCCGGCTTCAGCGCCGTGTTCGTGGCCCTCGGCGCCGCGGCCTCAGGGCTCGGCCACCTCCTCGGTGCGCACCGCCACCAGCTCGACATCGCGTCGGGCGCGGTCGTCATCGCGCTCGGCGCGGTGCTGCTCGTCGGCGCCGTCCCGGCCGCGGCCTGGGCCCGTCTCGGGCCCGGTCCCCGGAATCTGGCCGGCCGGGTCCTCACCGAGCGGCGGGTCCACGTCGACCGGCGGCGCCTCGGCGCGCTGGCCGCGCCGGTGATGGGAGTGGCTTTCGGGTTCGCGTGGACGCCCTGCATCGGGCCGGTGCTCGGGGCCGTGACCGCCCTCGCCGCCTCGCGGCCGACGCTTGCGGGAGGGGTGGTCCTCCTGTTCGCCTACGCCCTCGGCCTCGGCGTCCCCTTCGTGGCCACCGGGCTCGCGTTCGGCCGGCTCACCACCCTCTACGTCCGGGCCCGCCGTCGCCTGCGGGCGATCCATCTCGTCGCCGGCGCGGTGCTCCTCGCCTTCGGGATCCTGCTCGTCACCGGGCAGTTGGGCTGGCTCGCGGGGGAGATGCAGCAGCTCATGCGCCACATCGGCCTCGGTCGCCTCGCCACCAGCTGAGCCAGGGCCACCGCCGGCGCTTGGCCCCGGGCGGGGGTCGGCTCGTAGCATCGTGGCGATCCCATGGACCCCGTCCTACGACTCCGGGGCGCGGTGGCGCTCACCGGTCGCTTCCCAGCCCTCTCGGGGGCCGACCTCGAAGTCGCCCCTGGCGAGGTGGTCTCGGTCGTCGGGCCCAACGGGGCCGGGAAGACGACGTTGCTCAGGGTGCTGGCCGGGCTGCTCCCGGTCAGCGCGGGGGAGGCGGTGGTCCTCGGCGTCGACCTGCGGACCGACGCCGCGTCGGTCCGCCGCCTGGTCGGCCTGCTCGGCCACGCGCCGGCCCTCTATGACGAGCTGACGGCCACCGAGAACGTCCGGTTCGCCCTCCGCGCCGCCGGCGTCGGCGCCGAGCGCGGCGGCCCGGCGCTGGCCCGGGTCGGCATCGCCGGCCGGCTCGCCCGCGCTCCGGTGGGCGGCCTCTCGGCCGGTCAGCGCCGCCGGGTCGGGCTCGCCACGCTCGTCGCCCGGGCCCCGGCGCTCTGGCTGCTCGACGAGCCCCACGCGGCGCTCGACCCCGACGCCAGGACCCTCCTCGCCGAGCTGGTCGCCGAGGCGGTGGCCGGCGGGGCCACGGTGGTCTTCACCTCGCATGAGCCCGAGGCGGCGTCGGCCCTGTCGGACCGGCAGGCCGCCATGGCCGGCGGTCGGGTGACCGACGTCTCGCCGGGGAGCCGGCGCGCCAAGCTCTCGGCGGTGGGCGAGGGCGGCAGCAATGTGGCGTGACGCGCTGCTGGTCGCGGGGAAGGATCTCCGGATCGAGCTGCGCTCCCGGGTGGCCCTGTGGCAGGTGCTGCCCGTGGCGGTGCTCTCTCTCGTGCTCTATGCCTTCGCCCTCGGGCCGGTTCGGCACACCCTCGCCTCGGCGGCGCCGGGGCTGTACTGGCTGGCCGTGCTCTTCTCGACGGTCCTCGCCACCCAGCGGAGCTTCGCCATCGAGTCGGGGGAGGGCACCCGCGACGGGCTCCGGGCCTCGGGCATCGACCCGGCCGGGGTGTTCCTCGGGAAGGCGGCCGCCGTCGCCGCCGAGCTCGCGGTGCTCCAGGTCGTGCTGTGGGCGGCGATGACGGTGCTCTTCGGCGTGCACCTCCACACCGCGTGGCTCGCGCTGGTGGCGTCGCTGCTCGCGACGCTCGGCCTCGCGGCGGCCGGGACCCTCTACGGCGCGCTCTCGGCGGGGCTGCGGGTCCGCGAGACGCTGCTCCCGTTGCTCGTCCTGCCCGTTCTCGCCCCGGTTCTGCTGGCGGCGTCGCGGGCCTGGTCGGGCGCACTGTCCGGCTCGGTCTCCGACGGTGTGTCGTGGCTGCGCGTGCTGGGGCCGTTCGCCGCCGTTTACCTGGTGATCGGCATCGTGCTCTACGGGCCGCTCTTGGAGGCCGGATGAGCGACGCGCCCATCGTCGGACGCTCCCGGCCGGTCTGGGTCCGGGTGGTCGGCCTCGCCGGCCTCGTCACCACCGCGCTCACCGTGTGGCTCGGGCTGTGGGTCACGCCCCCCGACCAGAAGCAGGGCAACCTGGTGCGCCTGGTCTACCTGCACCCGCCGATCGCGTGGGTCGCCCTCTACCTCGCCTTCGGGCTCGCCGCGCTGTCCAGCCTCCTCTACCTGTGGCGCCGCACCCGATCACTGTTCTGGGACCGGCTCGCGGCCGCGTCGGTGGAGGTGGGCGTCGTCTTCAACGCGCTCACGCTCGCCACCGGCATGCTCTGGGGGCGGCCGTCCTGGGGGGTCTGGTGGACCTGGGACGCCCGACTGACCTCCACCGCGCTGCTCCTCGTGCTGTTCCTCGGCTACCTGGCGTTGCGCCGGGTGCCGGCCGACCCCGAGGTGCGGGCGAAGCGCTGCGCCGTGGCCGGGTTGATCGCGTTCGTCGACGTCCCGATCGTGCACTTCTCGGTGGTGTGGTGGCAGACACTTCACCAGGGTGCGACGGTTCTGAACGCGGACCTCTCGCCCACCATCCACGGGTCGATGGCGTGGACGCTGCTGCTCGGGTTCGTCGCGCTGACCCTCGTGTTCGTGTGGATGGTGGCCGTGCGCTACCGGATCGAGGTGCTCGCCGACCGCACCGGTGCGGAGCATCTCGAGATCTCGCTGGCCGAGCGATGGGCCGAGGGCGGGGTGGCCGTCCCGACCGCACCGGCTCCGTCGAACGGCTCGGTGGAGCTCAGGCCGCCGAGCCCGGTGGGCCAATGAGCTACGTCGACGCCGGCTACGCGGTGGGGCTGTCGGTGCTGTTCCTGTACGCGATCGGCCTCGTCCTGCGCCGCCGCAGCCTCGAGCGGAGGGTCGACCTGGCCCCGCCCGCCGATCCCGGCCAGCGCGCGACGGAGGCACCGCCGGGCGAGTCGTGAGCGACGCGTCGGTGATCGAGCGGCCGCCCGTGCCGCCCGTCTCCGCGACCCGGCGGCGCACCCGGCGACGGCTGTGGGTGGTGGCCGCGGTGCTCGTGGGCGCGCTCGTGTTCCTGCTCGTCGAGGGCCTCGGCAGCTCGCTCGACTACTTCGACACGGTCGACCAGGCCCTGGCCCACCGGGCCAGCCTCGGGACCTCGACCTTCCGCCTGGAGGGGGTGGTCGTGCCGGGGAGCATCCGCCGGACCGCGGTCGGGACCGACTTTCGGGTCGCAGAGGGTGTCGACCAGGTGCCGGTCCGGAACACCGGTTCGCCTCCGCAGCTGTTCCAAAAGGACATCCCGGTCGTCGTGGTGGGCCACTTCGCCTCGTCGACGTCGGCCGTTTTCGTCTCCGACCAGATCATGGTGAAGCACTCGTCCGACTACATCGCCGCGCACCCCGGCCGGGTGAAGGCGCCGAACGGAACGGTCCGTTGAGGACCCCGGTGCCGCGGTGAACGCCGCGCTTGGCACCATCGGGGTCTGGCTGGCCTTCACCGCGGCAATCGTCGGCGCCGCGACCGTCGGGCTCTCGCTCTCGCACAAGGCCCGGGGCCGGGCCCCCGACCCCCGGCTCGACGGCCGGCTCCTCGCCCCCGTCCTCCTCGTCGGGATGGTGGTGGCGGTGGTGGCGATGGAGCACGCGCTCGTGACGCACGACTTCACGATCGCGTTCGTGGCCGACAACAACAGCCGGGCGACCCCGCTCATCTACTCGATCACCGGCCTGTGGTCCGCGCTCTCCGGCTCGATTCTCCTGTGGGGCTTTCTCATCTCGGTGTTCGTGTGCGCGGTGGTCTGGCGCTTCCGGGCCGACGCGGACGACGGCGTCGTGGCCTGGGCGACCCTCGTCATGTTCCTCGTCGCCGCGTTCTTCATCGGACTGATGGTCGGTCCGGCCAACCCGTTCCAGCACGTGCTCGGCGTGCCGCCGGCCCAGGGGGCCGGCCCGAACTCGCTCCTGCAGGACAAGCCCCTCGTCGCCATCCACCCGCCGCTCCTCTACCTCGGCTTCACCGGGTTCACGGTCCCGTTCGCCTTCACCATCGGGATGCTCGCGACCGGACGGGTGGGCGACCGATGGCAGGTCGAGACCCGGCGCTGGACCCTCATCGCCTGGACCTTCCTGTCGGTCGGGATCGTGCTCGGGGCCTGGTGGTCGTACCAGGTGCTCGGCTGGGGCGGCTTCTGGGCCTGGGACCCGGTCGAGAACGCGGCGCTCCTGCCCTGGCTGTGCGGCACCGCCTACCTGCACTCGGTGCTCGTCCAGGAGCGGCGCGGGCTGCTGCGGGTCTGGAACCTCTCGCTGTCGGTGGCCACGTTCTCGCTCACGATCCTCGGGACCTTCCTCACCCGCTCCGGGGTCATCGAGTCGGTGCACGCCTTCAGCGACTCGACGCTCGGACCGGTGCTCATCTCCTTCTTCCTCCTCGTCGTGGTGGTCGGCTTCGGCCTGATCGCGTGGCGGGGGGACCGCATCCGCTCGCCCGGCGGCATCGACGCGCCTCTCGGCCGGGAGGGCGCGTTCCTGCTCAACAACCTGCTGTTCGTCGGGTTCGCGTTCGTGGTGCTGCTCGGCACCGTGTTCCCGCTCCTCTACGAGGCGATCAAGAACCAACAGGTGACCGTGGGCGCGCCCTACTTCAACACCGTCGCCGTCCCCGTCGGCCTCGCGCTCCTGGTCCTCATGGCCCTCGCGCCGGCGCTCTCCTGGCGCACGGTGAGCGCCGGTGTCCTGTGGCGCCGGATCGCCCCGGCGGCGTGGGCCGGGGTGCTCACGGTCGTCGCCTGCGTGGCCGGCGGGGTCCGGGGGCTCGTCCCCCTGCTCGCCTTCGGCTTGGGGGCGTTCGCGGGGGCCTCGGCCGTCCGCTCGATCGTGCTGGCGGTCATCGCGAGCGTGCGCCACGGACGCGGGGTGCTCCGGGGGATCGCCGGGCGGGCCAATGGCGGGATGGTCGTCCACCTCGGCGTGGTCGTGATCGCGGTGGGCATCACCGCGGCCACCTCGTTCGCGCACCGGGGCGAGCTTGCGCTCGCCCAGGGGCGGCCGGCCACCTTCGACGGGCACACCTTCGTGTTCGAGGGCCTTCGGACGGTGCACTCGCCCTCCCGGGTGGCCACCGAGGCCGCGATCAAGGTGGACGGGGGCGGGGTCTTCGACCCGGCCGTGACCCAGTTCGCGGGGGCGAACTCCGAGGCGGTCGGGACGCCGGCCATCGACTCGGGATTCACCGGCGACATCTATCTGACCGTCACCGAGTTCGGCGGGGTCGGGTCCGCCACCGGGGCCGAGCAGTTCCCCGGGCTCCCCGCCCACTCGGTCGCCATCGGCGTCGTGGTCGAACCGCTGGTCGCCTGGCTCTGGGCGGGGGGGCTGGTGATCGGGGTGGGGGGCCTGATGGCCGTCGCGCCGGGGCGCCGACGCCGGGCCACCGACCCCGCCTCGGGCACGGTGGAGGACCGGACCGAACGACGCGAGCCGCCGGTTCGCGCGGACGATCCCGAGCCGGTGCGGGTGGGTGGACCGGCCGAGCCGGTCGGCTCGCCGGGCCGATGACCCCGAAGGAAGCAGCGGCGGTGGCGGCCCGCCGCGGGCGCCACACGGCGCGTTGGGTCGCGGGCCTCGTGGCGCTCGTGCTCGTGGTGGTGGCGGTGGTGGCGGCGACGCGGCCGTCGTCCCAGGCGTCGTCGGTCGACAGCCCGCTGCTCGGGCACACCGCCCCAGCGCTCGCAACCCGCGACCTCGGCGGACAGGGCGTCTCGTTGGCCGCCGACCGCGGCGCGTTCGTCGTCGTGAACTTCTTCGCCAGCTGGTGCCCCCCGTGCGCGTCGGAGGAGCCGAGTCTCGTCCGCTTCGCCTTCGAGCAGCACGAGCAGCACACCGGCGTCCGCCTCCTCTCGGTCGACATCGACGACTCGACCGCGGGGGCCAGGCGCTTCGTCTCGGAGTGGGGCATCACCTGGCCGGCCGTCCCCGACCGGGCCGGACAGTTCGCGAGCGAGTTCGGGGTGGGGTCACCGCCGATGACCTTCCTCGTCGACCCGGCCGGCACGGTCGTCGCGGCGTTCGCCGGGCCCATGACCTACGGACAGCTCAACTCCACACTGGCGGCCGCCCGCCGTGGTTGACCCGCCCCCGGTCCAGCTCGCCCCGGCCCCGACCCGCCGCCGGCTCGCCGGCGCCCTCTCCGGGGTGGCGCTCGCGCTCACCCTGGCCGTCGCGCTCGCCATCGGAGCCGGGGGCTCGGGCACCCCGTCGCTCGCCTCGCGCGCCGCCGCGGTCGAGAGCCGCATCCGCTGCCCGAGCTGCGAGGACCTCTCGATCGCCCAGTCCGAGGCGCCGAGCGCCATCGCGGCGCGTCGCACCGTCGTGGCCATGCTCCGGTCCGGCGCGAGCGAGGCGACGATCGACGCCACCTTCGTCGCTCGCTACGGGCCGTCCATCCTGTTGTCGCCGCCCGACTCCGGGCTCGACGTGCTCGTCTGGGTCCTGCCGGTGGCGGGGCTGCTCCTCGCGCTGGGCGGGCTCGGGGTCCTGTTCTGGCGCCGCCAACGCTCGTTGCGGGGTCTGCGGAGCCCGACACCGTGAGCGTCCAGGACAGCCCGCTGCCGGCCGCCGCCGGGGAGCGCCGCTGGCACCTGGAGGACGAGCGCGACTTCCTCGTGCGCTCGCTCGCCGACCTCGCCGCCGAGCTCGAGGCCGGCGACATCGGGCAGGCCGACTACGACGCTTTGTCGTCGCGCGACGAGCGTCGGTTGGCCGTGGTCGAGGCGGCCCTCGAGGCGCTCCCGGCCGAGCACGGGCCCGGATCCGGACCCGAGGACCCTCCGACCGCACCCGCCGCCCCGGAGCCGGGCGCACGGCGCGGACGCAGCCGGCGCCGTTGGCTCGCCGCGGTGGCGGTGGTGGCGCTGAGCGCGGGGACGACGCTGCTCGTCGTGCGGCTCACCCAGCCGAGCCTGCCCGGGCAGCCGGTCACCGGCAGCACCCCGCAGACGGTCGCCGCCCAGCTGGCCGAGGCGGCCGCCCTGGTGGACGAGGGGACGAGCACGTCGCTGTCGGAGGCCCTGTCCCTCTACCGCACCGTCCTGTCCGAGGACCCCAACCAGCCCCAGGCGCTCGCCGAGACCGGGTACCTCGAGTGGGAGGCGGGGTTCTCGGCCGCCGACGTCGCCCAGGAGCGCCAGGGCCGGTCGCTCGTCGAGCGCTCGCTGCGCGTCGCCCGCGACGACTACGCGGCCCATCTGTTCCTCGGGACGATGGATCTCGAGCAGGACCACGACCCGGCCGCCGCGGTCCGGCAGTTCCAGCTCTTCGTGTCGGAGCATCCCCCCAAGGCCGAGCTCGCGACCGCGGCGAGCATCGTGCGCCAGGCCTACTCGGAGGCCGGCCGGCCGCTGCCCGCGGGTATCCCGCCCGCCTGAACGGGACCACCGCTCAGGCCGCCCGCGCCTCCGCCAGGCACTCCGCGAGCCCCGTCGAGATGAGCAGACCGCGGATCGCCCCGGGGGCGGTCCGGATCACGAGCGTCCCTCCCCGGCGGGAGAGATCGTGGGCCAGGCCGGCGATGGCGCTGCAGCCCGCGCAGTCGAGGACGCTCACGTGCCGGACGTCGAGGACCGTCTCGGGCTCACGCGCGCACAGCACCTGGTCGATCTGGGTCTCGAACGCGGGGAGCGTGAGCGCGCCGAGCTCGCCGCGCACTTCGAGCACGTGGCCGTTCCCGTGCTTGCGCATGGAGACCTCGCAGAGGGGGTCCCCGGACGAGCCTCCGGTGGGGGCCACGGCGGGTCGAGGGGGGGATTGCACTGGCGACCTCCGAGGGTGTCTCTTTGGACCCGGGTCACCGGATCCCGGCCGACCGATACCCGGACGCCGCGGGACCCACACCTCCACATGGGCCGCCCGGTCGGCCCGGACCGAGCGCGGCCGCGCTCAGGCGCGCAGGGCCCGGAGCCCCGCGACCACCGGGGCGAACGCCGACGCGAACGCACTGACGTCCTCGTCGGTCGTCGACCAGCCGACCGAGAGTCGGAGCGAGTGTTCGGGATCCACCCCCATGGCCGCGAGCACCGGCGAGGGTTCGAGCGTCTCGGACGAGCACGCCGAGCCCGAGTGCACGGCGACCCCCGCCCGGTCGAGCCCGACCACGACCGGTTCGGCCTCGACCCCCGCCACCCCGAGGCACACGAGGTGGGGGAGCCGGCCCGCCGGCTCCGGGTCGCCGACCAGCTCCACCCCCTCGACCTGTCGGGCGGCCCCGAGCAGGCCGGCGACCTGACGCCGAGCCCGGTCGGACTCCTCGGCGAGCCGGCCGGGTCCGACGAGGGTCCCCGCCGCGGCGCCGAACCCGGCGATCGCCGGTGCGTTCTCGAGGCCGGCCCGGCGGGCCCGCTCCTGCTGGCCGCCCACGAGGAGCGGCTCGAATCTCCTCCCGGTCGCGATCACGAGCGCGCCGGCCCCGGCCGGGCCGCCGAACTTGTGGGCGCTCACCGACACGAGGTCGGCGCCGAGGGCGCCGAGGTCGACCGGGACCCGGCCGACCGCGGCGCAGGCGTCGACGTGGACGGCGACCCCCGCCTCCCGGCAGCGCGTCACGATCTCGCCCACCGGCTGGATCGTGCCCACCTCGTGGTTGGCCCACTGGCAGTGGACGAGCGCCGGCCGTCGGTCGGGGTCCGACAGGACCGCCGAGACGGCGTCGGGGTCGATCCGCCCGGCCCGGTCGACGGCGAGGTCGAGGACCGGGGCCATCCTGACCGAGGCGTCGCGGACCGCCGAGTGCTCGACCGCCGCGCACGCGATGGGCCGGCCCGGGGCCGCCCGGGTCGCGCCGAAGACGGCCGCGTGGATCGCCTCGGTGCCGCCCGAGGTGAACACGACCTGGCGCGGCCGGACGCCCAACAGCGCCGCGACCTGCTCGCGGGCCGCCTCGATGCGGCCCCTGACCGCCCGGCCCTCCTCGTGCACCCGTCCGGGGTCGCCGAAGGCTCCGTCGAGCTCGGCGATCATCGCCGCGCGCGCTTCGGGGCGGAGCGGGGAGGTCGACGCGTGGTCGAGGTAGTGGCGGGCCACCCTCAGGCGGTGGCCGCGCAGGTGTCGTCGCCGCGCGCCCGCGAGGACAGCACGATCGGCAGCGCACCCTTCTTGGGGTCGCCGCACAGCCCGGCGAGGAGCCCCTTCACCATGCCCCGGTCCACCGCGCACAGGACGGGCGGGGTGGAAGCGGCGTCGCCGAAGGGACACTGCTCGGCGACGACCGCGGTGGCGCCGTCGTGGTCCTCCACGTGGGCGGCGAACCCGTGCGCGGTCAGCGTGGCGGCGATCGTGCGCATCGCCGCCCGGACGGTGCGCTGCCCCTCCTCGGGGGCCATGCGGGCGGCGAGCGAGCGTCCGTAGTCCTCGCCGACCTTCGCCGCCATCTTCTCGGCGTCCTCGGGACCGAGCAGCTCGAGCGCCTCGGTGAGGAGCCGGACCAAGAGGTCGTCGCGCTTGGGGGCGAGGCCGCCGACCGGGTCGTCGTCGACCGTCGAGAACCGCTGGGCGGGACGGCCGACCGACTGGGGGTCGCGGCTCGTCGCGACCTTCAGGTAGCCCCCGGCCACCAACCGGTGAAGGTGGTGGCGGGCGACGTTGGGGTGCAGCGAGAAGGTCGCAGCGACCTCGGCCGCGCTCGTCCCGGGATGGGATCGCACGTGCAGGAAGATCTCCCGCCGGGTGGGGTCGCCGAAGGCACCGGTGACGGCGGCGACCACCGACGCGAAACGCGCGTCGGCGCTGTGCTGCTCCACGTCACCGCTGTCGGCGGGGTCCGTGGCGGGACGCACGGACGCCCGGTTCGGGCCCGAACGCACGATCGGTAGTCTACCTGTGGGTGCGCGCACGACCCCGGGGCGGGTTCGCACCCACAGGTAGGCCGTTGTCGTCGGCATCCCACGTCCCCCGGCCCTTTTTGGTGGGCCGCCCGGTGAAAGGCAGGCCCATGGCACCCGGTGGCGCTGCGCTCGAGTCCTCGCTCGGCGCCGTGGTCGAGCCGCTCCTCGGGCTGCCGCTGCGCGAGACCGGGATGCTGTCGTCGGCCCGTGAGCGCCGGCACCGGGCCGAGATCGAGGTCGCGCTCCCGGTCGCCGACTGGCCGGAGCTCGGGGAGCTCACGGCGCGTCTCGAGGGGGTGGCGCTGACCGTGCCCGAGGTGCACGAGGCGCGCGTGACCACGCGGGTCATGGATGAAGAGGAGCGACTGGCGCTGCGCGGGGTCCTTCGGGCCCACATGGAGGGCGGCGAGGCGGAAGGGGACGGGCACGGCCACGCGCACGGCCCGTCACCGGCGTTCCTCCGCCCCGGCTCCACCAGCCGGGTGCTCGGCGTCTCCTCGGGCAAGGGCGGCGTCGGCAAGTCCTCGGTCACGGTCAACCTGGCGGTCGCCCTGGCCGGCGCCGGTCACTCGGTCGCGATCCTCGACGCCGACGTCTACGGGTTCTCCGTCCCGACGATGCTGGGCGGCGACCGCGACCCGGTCGTCCTCGGCGACATGGTGGTCCCGACGGTGGTGCACGGGGTCCGGTGCCTGTCGATGGGCTACTTCGTGCCGGAGGACCAGCCGGTCATCTGGCGCGGCCCGATGCTGCACAAGGCGATCGAGCAGTTCGTCGGGGACGCCTACTGGGGCGAGCCGGACTTCCTGCTCGTCGACATGCCGCCGGGGACGGGCGACGTGACGCTGTCGCTCGCGCAGGTCATGCCGCGCGCCGAGGTGCTGGTCGTCACCACCCCCCAAGCGGCGGCCCAGCGCGTCGCCCAGCGCTCGGCCTACGCGGCGCGCAAGCTCAAGCTGGCGGTGCGCGGGGTGATCGAGAACATGAGCTGGTTCACCGGCGACGACGGGACCCGCTACGAGCTGTTCGGGCGGGGCGGGGGCGAGCAGCTGGCCCGGGACCTCGGGGTGCCGCTCCTCGCCCAGGTGCCATTCGTCCCGGCCCTGCGCGAGGGCGGCGACGTCGGCGCCCCGATCACGGTCACCGATCCCGACGGCGAAGCGGCGACCGCATTCGGCGCGCTGGCCGAGCGCATTGTCGCCCTCGGACCCGCCCGCGTCTACCGTCGGGAGCTGTCGCTGCACTAGGGCGCGGGGGGAAGCCATGAAGGAGTTCTCCGGGAAGGTCGCCGTCGTGACCGGGGGCGCGAGCGGGATCGGCCTCGCGATGGCCCGACGGTTCGCCGGTGCGGGCATGCGCCTGGTGCTGGCCGACATCGAGGAGCCGGTACTGGAGGCGGCCGTGGCGGAGCTCGCCGACGGCGGCGCCGAGGTGGTCGGCGTCCCGACCGACGTCGCCGACCACGCCTCGGTGGTGGCCCTGCGGGAGGCGACCCTCGAGCGCTTCGGCGCCGTCCACGTCGTGTGCAACAACGCGGGCGTGGTCGGGCGCTCGATCGTCGACAGCCCCGTCGAGCTGTGGGACTGGGTGGTCGGCGTCAACCTGTTCGGCGTCATCCACGGCTGCAACGTCTTCCTCCCCACGCTCGTCGCCCAGGACGAGGGGCACGTGGTCAACACGGCCTCGATCGCCGGGCTCCGGGGCAACGCCCTGCTCGGCATCTACTGCACGACCAAGTTCGCCGTGGTCGGGCTGTCCGAGTCGCTGTCCGAGGAGTTGAAGGCGCGGGGGAGCCATGTCGGCGTGTCCGTGGTGTGCCCCGGCTTCGTGCAGACCCAGATCGCCCACTCGCACCGCAACATGCCCGAGCGGGTCCGGGCCGTCACCGGCGAGGGCGAGGCGTTCCTCGGCGATGCGGTCAGTTTCGGCATCCCCCCGGCCGAGGTGGCCGACGCGGTGTTCGACGCGGTGGCGGCCGACCGGTTGTACGTGCTCACCCACGCCGACATGGCCCGGGGCGCGCTCGACCAGCGGATCGCAATCCTGTTCGGCGACGGGTAGGACGCCAAGCACGACGATCAGCTGACCACCCGGTTCGCCGAGGGCGGCGGGGAATGCCCCCTCCGCCCCGTCGCAGGCCGTCCGCGAGCGCGGCGACGTCACGACCGCGCCGGGGGCCTGGGCGCGCTCAGGCCTCGACCGCCTTCGGCAGCTTCGCCGGGTCCCAGCCGAGCACCGACAGCGCCTGGCGGCAGGCGAAGCGGTCGGTCATCCCGGCCACGTAGCCGACCGCCGCGCGCGTCGCCTCGGACGAGCCGCCGCTCAGCCCGCCGGCCGCCCGCACCGAGGGGATCGCGTTGGGGCGGTCGGCGTAGTGCTCGACGAGGGCCCGCAGGAGCGACACCACCGCCTCGGCCTGGGCGACCGAGGCCTGGCGGAGGTAGATGTGCTCGTAGTTGACGGCTCGGAAGCGGGCGAGGGCGTCGGCCATCTCGGCGTCCATGGCGACCCGTCCCGACGCCGTGGTGGTGCGGACCAGCGCCCCGATGAACGCACCCAGCTGCTCGCTTCGACGGGACCCGCAGCGCGACGCGACGATCGGGTCGAGGAGGTCGGCCGAGACGATGCCGGTCGCGAGAGCGTCCTCCCAGTCGTGGCAGACATACGCAATGCGGTCGGCCCAGCTCACCACCTCGCCCTCGCAGGTGGCGGGGGCGGGGCGCGACCAGCTGTGGTTGGCGATGCCGTCGAGCACCGGCGCGCACAGGTTGAGCGGGACGAGCGAGACCTCCGCGCCCCAACGCGCATGGTCGAAGCCCTCGTCGAGGAAGGGCGCGAGCGCGTCCTCACTGGCGTGCCCGCCCGGCCCGTGCCCGCAGTCGTGCCCGAGCGCGATCGCCTCGGTCAACGCGACGTTGAGGCCGCACGCCCGCGCCACGCTGGTCGCCACCTGCGCGACCTCGAGCGCGTGGGTGAGCCGGGTCCGCGAGTGGTCGTCGGGGAAGATGAACACCTGGGTCTTGCCGGCGAGCCGCCGGAACGCGGCCGAGTGGAGGATCCGGTCGCGGTCCCGCTCGAAGCAGGTCCGCCAGTCGTCGGGCTCCTCGGGCCGGGCCCGCTCACCGGACCCGACCGCCCGCGTGGCGTCGGGCACCAGGGTGCGCGCCTCGTCCTCTTCCCGCCAGGCCCGCCCGAACGGGACCGGGTCGGCCGGTTCCCCGGGGTGCGCCCGGCCGCCCAGCCAGGCCGCGGAGTCGGCGTGGGCGACGCGGAGGCCGTCGGCGTCGTGGCCGGCGGCGTCGCCCTCGGTGCCCGGCGAGAACCCGGCCATCGTCGAGGCCCACCGGTCCGAACGCTCGCTCCCGACACCACGCCCATGAGGGTCTGTGCCCATGGCCACCAGTGTGACCGGGGGGCGTAACGTACGGGGACCGTCGGCGCCCGCGCCCGGCCCTCTCCGGGCACCTCCCGGGGGCCGAACCGAGAGGAGTCCCAGTTGGAAGTGCGCATCGGGATCGTCCAGACCCCGAAGGAGATCGAGGTCGACCTCGGGGAAGGCGCCGAACGCGACGCCGTCCTGAAGGAGATCGAGTCCTCCCTCGAGAGCGGCGGGATCCTGTGGCTGACCGACCGCCGGGGCCGGCGGATCGCCATCCCGGCCGCCCAGGTCGCCTACGTCGAGGTGGGCGCACCCTCCAACGATCGCCGGGTGGGGTTCGGGGCGCCCTGACCCCGCGTCGAAGCGCCGGGGGCCGGCGTTGACGACCTCCCCGGCCGCCCCCGCCACCGGCGGCCTCTTCGGCCACCAGCTGCTCTTCGTCACCGGGAAGGGCGGCGTCGGCAAGACGACGGTGACCGCCGCCCTCGCCCAGCTGGCCGCGCAACGCGGGAAGCGGGTCCTCGCGTGCGACATCGACGCCAGCGGCGGGCTCGGGGCGATGTTCGAGGCCGGGCCGGTCGGGTTCGTCCCCACCCCGGTCGCACCGGGCGTCTCGGTCATGTCGATGGACACCGAGGCGTCGCTCCGGGAGTACCTGAAGGTGAGCCTCCGGATCCCGCTGGCCGGCCGCATCGGGCCGCTCGCCAAGGCCTTCGACTTCGTGGCGACCGCGGCCCCCGGGGTGCGGGAGATCCTCACCGTCGGCAAGCTCTGCTGGGAGGTCCGCGAGGGCCACTACGACCTGGTGGTGGTCGACGCGCCGGCGTCGGGGCACGTCGTCAGCCAGCTCGGGGCTCCCCAGGCGATCAACGACCTCGTGAAGGTGGGCCAGATCCGGTCCCAGACCGACTGGATGCTCGAGCTCTTGAGCGACCCGAGGCGGACGGGCGTGATCCCGGTGACGATCCCCGAGGAGATGCCGGTCTCAGAGACCCTCGAGCTCACCGAGCGGATCGAACGCGAGACCTCGGCCGCGGTGGTGGCCGTGATCGTGAACAAGGTGCTGCCCGAGCTGTTCAGCACCCGCGAGGAGGCCATCTTCGAAGAGCTGCGCACGCCGGCCAACCTCGAGGTGATCGCGGCCGACGCCGGCGGTGACCCCGGGCCCGTCCTCGAGGCGGCCCGGCTCGCCGTCTCCACCCGGCGGGCCCGGGCCGTGCATCTCCAGCTCCTCCAGGAGCGGTTGGACCCCCGGGTCCCGATCCTGCTGCTGCCCTACCTCTTCACCCGGGTCGGCGGCCTGCGCAGCACCCGCCAGGTCGCGACGGCGCTCGGCGAGGAGCTGGGATCGTGAGCGCCCCGGCCGAGGTCCGCCGGGGATCGCTCGACCAGCTGCTCGCGTCGAAGGAGATCGCGATCACCTGCGGGCCCGGCGGGGTGGGGAAGACGACCGTGGCCGCATCGGTCGCGGCGATGGCCGCCTGCCACCACGGGGGGAAGGTGCTCGTGGTGACGGTCGACCCGGCCCGCCGGCTCGCCGACGCACTGGGGCTGAAGGGGCTCGGGAACGAGGAGCACCGGATCGACGCCGAGATGTTCCGCGAGGCGGGCGTGTCGCCTCGCGGCGAGCTGTGGGCGGCCATGCTCGACACGAAGGCGAGCTGGGACGCGCTCATCGTGCGGCACGCCCCCGACGCACGGACCCGCGAGCAGATCCTGCGCAACCCGCTCTATCGCAACATCTCGGGCCGCTTCGTCCAGAGCCACGACTACATCGCGATGGAGCGCCTCTTCGAGATCCACTCGACCGGCGACTACGACCTGATCGTGGTCGACACCCCGCCGTCGCGCCACGCGCTCGACTTCCTCGACGCGCCGAAGCGGATGGCCGAGTTCTTCTCGAGCCGGCTCCTGCGGTGGCTCATCGTCCCCTACCGCTCGAGGATGGTGACCCTCGCGTCCCGCCCGTTCCAGCAGATCGCCGACCGGATCCTCGGCACCCAGTTCCTCACCGACATCTCGGAGTTCTTCATCCTCTTCCAGTCGATGCACGCGGGCTTCATCGAGCGGGCCGACGCGGTGGTCCGGCTCCTCGGCGACCGCCGCACCACGTTCCTCGTCGTGAGCACCCTCGACAGCTCGCCGTTGTCGGAGGCCGAGCAGTTCGCCGGGGAGCTCGGGCGCCGGCACCTCCACCTCGGGGCCATGGTGCTCAACCGGACCCTGCCGGACTACCTGCGCGACCCCGCCGCCCTCGCCGTGGCCCGGAGCATCGGCGAGCGGGCCGACGAGCTGGCCGGCCGGCTCCCCACCGACCCGGCCATCACCGCACCGCTCCTGCGGGAGATCGCCGAGAGCTTCATCAACTTCTCGCTGGTGGCCCGGCGCGAGGCCGAGCAGCGCAACGAGCTGGCCCACGTCCCCGAGGTGCTGGCCACCGCCCCGGCGTTCGAGCACGACATCGCGAGCCTCACCGGCCTGCTCGCCCTCGGCCAGACGATCTGGCGATGAGGGTGGTCGGGGGGCCCGGGGCCCCGCGGCCTACCATGCGGCCGTGAGCCCGCTGGCGGCGACGGCCTGATCGGCGGTCCTCGGTGCTCGACTACCACCTCCACCTCTGGGACCACAAGGACGCGGACGTGTCGCTGCGCCTCGAGCAGATCGCCGCGTACTGCGAGCGCGCCGCGGCGGCCGGGGTGGTCGAGATCGCCCTCACCGAGCACCTGTTCCGCTTCGTCCAGTCCGAGCCGATCGTGGCCGGCCTGTTCGACGACGAGCCGGCCCCGCTCCGCGCCTCCATGCGCGCCTACTGGGACCACCACGCCCGCAACGATCTCGACGCGTACGTCGAGACGGCCGTCTCGGCGAAGGCGGCCGGCCTCCCGGTCGTCGTCGGGCTCGAGGTCGACCACTACCGGGGCCGGATGGACAAGGTGGCCGAGCTGCTGGCCGGGTACCCCTTCGACGTCCTGCTCGGCTCGGTCCACTGGCTGGGGGCCTGGCGGTTCGACGACGGCGACCCGCTGCACCTGGCCGAGTGGCCGGTCCGCCGCGTCGACGCGTGCTGGGACGCGTACACCGAGGCAATCGCAGAGATGGCCGGCAGCGGGGCGTGCGACGTGCTCGCCCACCCCGACCTGGCCAAGGTGATGGGCTACTCGCCCGACCACCCCGAGGAGTGGTGGGACCGACTGGCCGAGGCGGCCGCCTCGAGCGGGGTGGCGGCCGAGGTCTCCTCGGCCGGCTGGCGCAAGCCCTGTGACGAGCAGTACCCGGCGTCCGGGCTGCTCGAGCGGTTCAGGGCGCGCGGGGTCGGCTTCACCACCGCCTCGGACGCCCACGGCGAGTCGAAGGTGGCCGACCGGGCCGACGACCTGCGGGCGCTGCTCGAGTCGAGCGGGATCGACCGCCTGGTCGCCTTCGAGGCGCGCCGGGGCCGGTCGGTCCCGCTGACCGAGGCGGCCCCGGCGGGGAAGCGCAGAGAATGAGCACGCCGGCCGAGCTGGCCCAGCTCCACGCCGTCCTCGACACCGACGAGCTCTCCCATCTGCACCGCCTCATGGGCTCGTGGTCGCTCCTCGCCGACCTGTCGTTCTCCGACCTCGTCCTCGTGGTCCCGGTGTCGGGCTTCGAAGGGGGGCCGGGCGGCTCGCGCCTCGTGGTGCTCGGCCAGATCCGGCCGTCCAACCGTGCCACCCGGCTCACCCAGGACCTGGTGGGCCAGTCCCCGGTGGAAGAGGAGTGGTCGATCGTGGCCCAGGCGCTCGACAAGGGCGAGATCGTCCGGGGCGAGATCGAAGGGATCACGGCGGCGGGGGCCATCCCGTCGGAGGCCATCCCGGTCCGCTACGCCAACCGGGTCATCGCGGTGGTGGTGCGGATCGGCCGGGAGGACGCACGCCCGTCGACCTCCAGCTACGAGCGCACCTATCTCGACGCGTTCGAGCGGCTCGCCGAGATGGTGGCCGAGTCGGCGTTCCCCTTCCCCGACAACGACGTCGGCTCCGAGGAGTCACCGAGGGTCGGCGACGGCGTGGTGGTCGTCGACGACGAGGGCCGCGTCGAGTTCGCCTCGCCGAACGCGATGAACGCCTTCCACCGCATGGGCGTCTACTCGGTGCCCGAGGGGCGGCGCTTCGTCGACCTCGGGGTCGAGGAGACCGCGGTCGAGTGGGCGCTCACCACGAAGCGGCCGGTGGTGGAGGAGGTCGAGCGGCGCCCCGACGTCGTGGTGCTCGTGCACTGCATCCCGCTCGTGATCCACGGGGTGGCGACCGGGGCAGTGATCCTCGTGCGCGACGTCACCGACGTCCGCCGGCTCGACCGGCTGCTGTTGTCCAAGGACGCGGCGATCCGGGAGGTGCACCACCGGGTCAAGAACAACCTGCAGACGATCTCCTCGCTCCTGCGCCTGCAGGCCCGCCGGGTCACCGCCAAGGCCGGTCGCGAGGCGCTGCACGAGGCCGAGCGCCGGGTCCGCTCCATCGCGCTCGTGCACGAGATCCTGTCGCGCGAACCCGGCGACCAGGTGTCCTTCGACGAGATCGTGGCCTCGCTCGTGCAGATGGCCGAGGACTCGGTGGTGGGGCCGGCCAAGGTCGACATCGCCGTCGAGGGGGACCTCGGTGACCTCCCGGCCGACGTGGCCACGCCGCTCGCGGTCGCGCTGGCCGAGCTCCTCCAGAACGCGGTCGAGCACGCGTTCAGCGCCGAGCGCCGACCCCTGCGCACCGGCCGGGGCGCCAAGCGCAAGGGGGGCCCGCACAGGATCGCGTCGGGGCGCGTCGCCGTCACGCTCCGCCACGACGACCGGGGACTGTCGGTCGAGGTGCGCGACGACGGGGTGGGGTTGCCCAAGGGGTTCGACATCGAGCGGACCCACAGCCTCGGGCTGTCGATCGTGCGCGACCTCGTGGTGAGTCAGCTCGACGGGGAGATCGACATGCACCGGGTGCCCCGCGCCGAGGGCGGGGGGACGCTGGTGCGGATCTCGCTGCCGCTCTCGCGGCGGTGAGCGGGCGTCCTCAGACGGCCCGGCGGCGGGCGGCCAGCCACGCCTTGCGCAGCTTGCGGCGCTCCTCCTCGGAGGTGCCGCCCCAGACGCCCGACTCCTGGTTGGTGGCGAGGGCGAAGCTGAGGCAGGGTTCCTGCACCGTGCAGCCGCCGCAGACCCGCTTCGCCGCCTCGATCTGGTCGACCGCCGGGCCAGTCGTCCCGATGGGGAAGAACAGGTCGGGGACGGTGTCGCGGCAGGCGGCGAACTGGCGCCAGTCCTCGGCGTCCCACTCGACGGTGCGGTTCCACATCAGCGCCATGGCCAGCTCCTCCACCCGATTGTGATCTTTTTCACAAGCCCGGGGGCCACAACACCCAAACGGGAAATTGGGGCGACGGGAATTTACCGAGGTGAACACCCCATGACAAGCGCGTTTTGGCGGTGTTTCGAGAACCCCGGGGCGCGGGTGCGCCCGGGCCGCCCGTGACCGCCGTCTTCGGCCACCGGGGCTGCACCGAGGGCTTCCTCGAGAACACGATCGAGGCATTCGTCGAGGCCCGGAGGCTCGGGGCCGACGGGGTCGAGTTCGACGTGCGCCGGAGCGCCGATGGCGCCCTCGTCGTCCACCACGACGCCGAGGTGCCGGGCGTGGGCCTCATCTGCGAGACGAAGGTGGCCGACCTGCCGGCCCACGTGCCGGTCCTCGGGGCGGTCATCGCCGCCTGCCGGGGCATGGCGATGAACGTCGAGATCAAGAACAAGCCGGGCGACCCGGGCGCCGACCCGTCGGGGGCGCTCGCCCGGGCGGTGGCCGCCGAGCTGGCCGAGCAGGGGCGGCTCGAGGACGTGATCGTCTCCTCCTTCGACGCCCCGACCATCGAGGCGGTCCGGGCCGCCGAGCCGGCGCTCCCGGTCGGGTGGCTGCTCGGCGGACTGGCCAGCCTGGAAGGCGCCCTCGCCACCGCCCTCGACCGCCGCTACCAGGCCCTTCATCCCTTCTTCGCCGGGGTGGACGGCCGCTTCGTGGCCCGCTGCCACGACCGGGGGGTGGCCGTCAACGTCTGGACCCCGAACGCCGAGCACGAGCTGGCCGCCATGTTCGAGGCGAAGGTGGACACCCTGATCACCGACCGGCTGACCGCTGCGCTGGCCATGGCCGCAGGTCGGAGGGGAGAAACCGGCCCCGAGACGAATGGCGGGGCCAGCTCTGGGTAATGAACAATGACCGATCATGAACGTCGTCGTCTGCGTCAAACAGATCCCTGATCCGGCCGCGCCGCCGGCCCTCGACCCGACCACCCACACCCTCGACCGCACCGGGAAGCTGATCCTCGACGATTCCGACGCCTACGGCGTCGAGATGGGGCTCCAGCTGGCGAGCGGGGAGGGCGACGAGGTCACGCTCGTCTCGATGGCCCCGGGCGGGGAGGTCTCCGGCCTGCGCACCGCCCTCGCTATGGGGGCGGCCAAGGCCATCTTGGTCAGCGACGACGCGCTGGCCGGGTCCGACGCCCTCGGGACGGCCAAGGTGCTGGCGGCGGCGATCCGGCGGGCCGAGCCGGACCTCGTCCTCACCGCCACCGAGTCGACCGACGGCTACACCGGGACCATCCCGGCCCAGCTCGCCGAGCTCCTCGGCCTCCCGTCGGTCACCTTCGCCAAGAAGATCTCGATCGACGGCTCGACGCTCAAGGTGGAGCGCCAGACCGAGGCGGGCTACGACGAGGTCGAGTGCCCGATGCCGGCGGTGGTGAGCGTCACCGCGGGCGTGGTCGAGCCCCGCTACCCCTCGTTCAAGGGGATCATGGCGGCGAAGTCCAAGCCGGTCGACATCCTCACCGTCGACGACCTCGGGGTGTCGAAGGACGAGGTGGGCGCGACCGGGGCGGGCCAGGAGATCACCGGGGTGGCCAAGGCGGAGAACCGGGGCGCCGGCGAGATCGTGGTTGACGAGGGCGACGGCGCGCAGCGCATCGTCGCCTTCCTCCAGGAGCTGAAGGTCATCTGATGGCGCTCGGCACCGTCTGGGTCCTGGCCGAGGTCGGCGAGAGCGGCCCCACCTCGCTCACCTACGAGCTGCTCACCGAGGCCCGCAGCGTGGGCTCGGCCGTCGCCGCCGTGGCCTGGGGGCCGTCCACGGCCGAGCACGCCGCCGCCCTCGGCGAGTACGGGGCGACCAAGGTCTACGACATCGGCGACGTCGGCGAGACGCTCCCCGGCGTGCCGGTGGCCGGCGCCATCGCCGCGCTCATCGAGGGCGGGGACAAGCCCGACGCCCTGCTGCTCCCGGCCAGCTACGACGGCCGGGACGTGGCGGGCCGGCTGTCGGCCCGGCTCAACCTGCCGGTGCTCACCAACGTCGTGGGCCTGAGCGAGGGGGGCACCGAGAGCCAGCACACGCTGTTCGGCGGGACCATCAGCGCGACCGCCCGCTTCACCGGGGCGGGCCTGCACCTCTACGTGGTCCGGGCGAAGTCCTTCGCGGCGGAGCCCGGCGGCGGCGGGGCCGCCGAGGTGGTCTCCGCCCCGCCCCCCGAGCCCGGGGCGACCGGGGCGGCCAGGGTCATCGCACGCCACGTGGAGGAGCGGAGCGGGCCGAAGCTCGACGAGGCGAGCATCATCGTCTCGGGCGGGCGGGGCCTCGGCTCGGCCGACAAGTACGAGATGATCGAACAGCTGGCTTCGCTGCTCCACGGAGCGGCGGGCGCCAGCCGGGCCATCGTCGACGCCGGCTGGGTCCCCTACGC
>Ga0116224_10000372_pt1 | contig 36222 bp, 36 predicted proteins | sample Sb_taG_9_FD_89699 | JGI IMG/M metagenome (GOLD analysis project Ga0116224, IMG submission 89699) | Peat soil microbial communities from Weissenstadt, Germany - Sb_50d_b_LC metaG | ecosystem: Environmental > Terrestrial > Soil > Wetlands > Peat | place: Germany: Weissenstadt | collected 2010-09-21 | reverse complement strand
GTTGACGGTGGAGCCGACCTTGTTGAAGGTCCCTTCGGCGTTGGAGCCGAGGGCGCTAATGGCGGCGATGCAGACGACGATGATCAGGGCCAGCATGACCGCGTACTCGACGGCCGTCGGGCCGTCCTCGTTCTTCAGGAAATCCAGCGCGAACTGACCGAGCTTACTCATGTTCCGTTCTCCCTTGCTGATGAAGAGCCACCCATTTATTGGAGACCTCGCCGCACCACGGCGGGTTAACTCCCCGAACCGGCCGGGCCCACCGCGGACCTGGCCTCGTAGCAGGCGCCCTCGACTCCGACGCCGAAGGCGGTGACGGGCGCGGCGGCCGTCGGGCCGCCCGCCGCTCACGAACCCGAGCCGCCGGCGGCGGCCGTGTTGAGGACGATGTTGTTGAAGGTGTTATCGGCGTTAGAGCCGAGGGCCCCGATGGCCGCGATGCAGACGACGATGATCAGCGCTAGCATGACCGCGTACTCGACGGCCGTCGGGCCGTCCTCGGACCGCAAAAAGCGGTCCGCCCTGTCGAGCCATTGCCTCATGTGCCTTCCCCTGTTCTGGACTGGGGCCCGGGAGTACGGGCGTGGCCCCGCCTCTTCGTCTCGGAGGAAAGGGAGTTGGAGTCGGACGCAGGGGGGGGGCCGGGCGCCGCCAGGCGCCGGAGGGGAGGTACTGCGCGGGGAGTCCACTCATCCCTTCGGTAGCCTGGCGACCCGGCCGGGCCGGGCCCGTGGCTTTGCGCCCCCGCCTCACGGCAGGTTCGCCTTTGTCGAGGATGAAGAGGCTGTCTTGGTGACTGTTCCGTTTAACCGCCGCGGAGGTGCCCGGCGGCCGTGCTGCCGTGGACATTCCGCAAAGCGCTCATGAAGACAGCGTAGGTCGTGGCGCTGCTAAGTCAAATATTGCGGAACCGATTTCGCACGTCCCGAGCAAAGCGCGCGGCGAAATGCTACACGCCTCCGGCGAACAATTCCGGCCCGGCCCGAAAGGCGCGCCCGGGCGCCGTGAAACGATACACCGGGCGGTCAGAACTGCAGCCGCAGCCGCCCGAGGCGCTCGACCGTCGCGCGCATCAGGGCGTCCTCCTCGGCCTCGTCGCGGGCCAGGTAGGTCACCGAGAAGCGCAGAAAGGCGCCGGCGTCGTCCCAGGGCACGCAGCACAGCGACTGCTCGGCGATGAGGAACTGCGAGACCTCCTCGGCGTTGGCGAAAGTGCGGCCGCCCCCCGCCTTCGGTGCCTTGGCGTAGAGGAAATAGGTCCCGCTCGGCATCTTGGCCTGGAAGCCGACCTGCCCCAGGGCGGCGACCAACTTCCGCAGGCGGCGGCGGTACTTCTCGCGGGTGCGCTCGGCGATCTCGGGGTGCTCCAGCGCCACCTTCGCCGCCTGCTGGATCGCCATGAACTGGCCCGAATCGCAGTTGTCCTTGACGTCGGCGAACGCCTGCACCAGCTTGCCGTGGCCGGCCACGAAGCCGATGCGCCAGCCAATCATGTTGAAGCCCTTGGACAGCGAATGCACCTCGACGCCGACTTCCTTGGCCCCGTCCATCTGGAGGAAGCTGGTCGGCGGGCCGTCGTAGGTCAGCAGGCCGTGGGCGGCGTCCTGCACGACCACGACCTGGTTGGTCCGGGCGAAGTCGATGACCTGCTTGTAGAAGTCGCGCGTGGCGGTGGCCCCGGTCGGGCTGTTGGGGTAGTTGATGACGAGCAGCTTGGCGCGACGGCGGACGTCGGCCGGGATCGACTTCAGATCGGGGAAAAAGCCGTTCTCCTCGCGCAGCGGCAGCTTGTAGACCTCGCCGCCGTAGTAGGCGGTGTGGGTGCCGGCGACGGGGTAGCCGGGGACGGTCATCAGGGTGACGTCGCCGGGGTTGATGAAGCAGGCGGGCAGCATGGCCAGGGCCGGCTTGGAGCCGATGCAGTGGTTGACCTCGGTCGCCGGGTCGAGATCGACGCCGAACTGGCGCTTCAGGAAGGCGGCGGCGGCGTCCTTGAACGCCTGGATGCCGTTATCGGCGTAGCCGCGGTTCTCCAGCCGTTCGACCTCGCGCTTGAGGGCCTCGCGCACCACCGGGTCGGCCATCTCGTCGTTTTCGCCGATGCCGAAGTCGAGCAGCTGGCGCTCGGGGTGGGCGGCGAGGGCGGCGCGCTTGGCGCGTTTGATCTTCTCGAACTTGTAGATCTTGGTGTCCTTGCCGTAGCCAGCACCGCCGATGCGGTCGGCAAAGAGAGACTGGAACCAGGGGTCTTGCGCAGTGCTCATCGCTGAGTCGGCCTCGCTAGGGTCGGGGAATCCCGGGACAGTTTAGCGACGCTTCGCGGGAGCGTCCGGGACCGCGCTCGTAGTGACCGCATTTATGCGGTCGTTCGCCGACCGCGCTCGTAGTGACCGCATTTATGCGGTCGTTCGCCGACACGACCGCATAAATGCGGTCACTACGAGCGCCGCTCAGTAGCACCCGCCGTCAGGAACTGTTCGCAGAACGGCCGCAACGTCTGCTCGGGGTAAAGGACGAAGGGATAGTCGCGCCGCTTCAGGATCGCGTTGGCCCGCACCTCGGCCTCGCACTCCGCCTCCCCCTGGCGCAGCGCTTCCAGCCCGCCCTCGACGAACGCGCGCAGCAGTTCGTTCACTTCACGGATCTGTCGGAAGCGCTCGCGCCGGCCGCGCCGGTCGGCCGGCTCCTGGCGCACCAGCGCCTCCTTGCGCGCCGCCAGCCCCGCAACCTGCGGCTGTGACAGTGCGCTGTCATCGAGATGGCACTGCGGGTTGAAATAGAGGTCGCGCGCCTCGCGCCGGAGGCGGCGGCAGTCATCGAGGTTGACGGGGTAGTGCGGCAGCGGCAGCAGCAGCGTCGCCGACAGGACGAGGTAGGCCGGCGGCTCGACGCCGTAGTAGCGGCGGATGATGGCGTCGGTCACTTCATCATATTTTCCGCCGCCGATGCCGTGGATGAACAGGTCGCACAGAAACAGCCGGGCGTACATCGTGTTGGTCAGCGCCCGGCTGCGCACCTTGAAGCCCTGCTTCCCCAGGTCGAGGAAGGCCCGCACGATCGCCTCGGGCTCGCGCGGCAGCGACGGCCAGTATTCGCCGCCGGCGCGCAGCTCGACCGTCTCAGGCGTGAGCCGTACCATCAGCCGGCCGCGGCGCGCCTGGCCGGGGCGCCAGGCCCAGAACGGCGCTTCGAGCCAGTCGCCCTCCGCGGCCAGGTCCGGCACCGGATGGCTGGGGCTGCGCAGGCCGTAGCAGTGGCGGTAGTCGTGAACGGAGTCGTTATAGGTGGCGTGCAGTCGCGGCAGGTTCGTCAGCAAGTCGCAGGCAAACCAGGCGAACGGCTCGGTTTGACAGACGGCACTGACCGGCACTTCGAGATTGTTACAGCCCCAGCGTCGTTCGATGGCCCGGCGCGCTGCCGCGAGGCGGTCGCCGAGCAAAGATGTCCGCGGGGCAACTTTCATCGCCTCATTCCAGAACTCCTGGACCAGCGGTTGGAACGGCCAGGCGACACGGACGCGCTGTGGCAGACTGGCGAAGAGGGCCTCATCCTGCACCTTGCGCTCTTCGTAAGGCTCGCCGACCGCGGGGGTGTCAAAGGGCTCTGTCGCCCGGTACGGCGTCTGCTCGTCCATCGCGGGGAAATGAAGCATCGTCGATTTGACCGCGTCGTTGTCCACGATCAGGTTGAACGACACCGCCCCAATTCTCCCAGCGATGCTGCGTAGGGCGTAGTTCTTCACCCACACGCCGGGGTGGAAAAGCTCCGGCTGGTGGCCTGTCATGACGAAGCTAGCGACTTTCCAGTAGGTGGAGACGCCGTCCACTTCTTTCAAGTAAGCGACAGCCGCGTCTCTCATGGTGCTACGCGCGTCATACATGAGGTCGCGCCACCCGCGGCCGAGAATTGTGAGGGAAGAGTTGTCAAGCGAAGTTGCGTTCGCCGACGCCAGCCCCGGCGCCTCACTGAGCGGCGGCTCCGCGACCACGGCGCCGTCCTCTTTCGGCGCCCGCACCTGATGAGTGGCGCTCACCGGCACGTCCCTTCGGACAGCGGGCTGGACGTAGGACACGCCGGCAGCCACGGGCAAGCAAAATCAGCCTCGGCGGCGGCGAGGATGCGGCGGTAGTAGGCCAGCCGCTCCTCCGCGTCGTTGAGGACGCCGCCGAAGGCCCGCTTGGGGTCGAGGTACAGGCGCGGGACGCCGACCTCCTTGATCCGCAGTCCCATCAGCGCCGCCTGAGCCCACAGCTGCAACGGCATCCCCCAGCCGGTCTCGGTGATGCGCAGCCGGGCGAGAGCGCCGGTGCGGTACGCCTTGAAGCCGCAGAAGGCGTCGGTCAGGTTCAGGCCGAAACGGTCGTTCAACTCCTGCGTGATTTGCCGGTTGATCCGGCGGCGGTCTTCCGGGGCGAGGGTGTCCTGGCGAAAGTCGCGGAGGTAGCGGCTGCCGGAAACGATGTCGCAATCGTGGATGGCTTCGAGCAGGACCGGGATGCGGGCCGGCTCGTGCTGGCCATCGCAGTCCATCGTCACCAGCACGTCGAAGTCGTGCCCCAGGACGTAGTTGAAGGCCGAGACGAGGGCGGCGCCGTAGCCGCGGTTGTGCGCGTGGGTGACGACGCGCGGCCCGTGCTGCTCGGCCAGGAGGTCGGGGGTGCGGTCGCTGCTGCCGTCGTTGACGACGAGGATTTCCGAGGTGTGGCGGCGCACCTCGCGGAGGACTTTGAGCAGGTGCCGCTCTTCGTTATAAACGGGAATGGCGGTAAGGACCTTCACGACGCGGCTCCTTTCTGGCTATTCTTCACCCCCACCTCACGAAACATTCTAAGGGCGAGGAGGGGGTTGTCAAACGAGGTGGGGGGCGGTCGCCTGCTTGCCTGTCGCTGACTCGCGCCGCCCCGGGGATAACTGCTAAAACTATACCGATCAAGAGGCGCCGACCTTACACGAGGGGCGAGGCGCCGCCCAATCTCCTCCCTGTCAAAATGACCTCCGCCAGTGGCCGCGCGCGCCAAATCGGCGCAGGGCCCTTCCCACACTTATCGGCCGTTCTCGCCGGAAATCCTTGCGAATTTCGCCCTTGCGGCGACCCGGCAGGAACGAGCCGGCACTGGCACGCCCCTTGCACTTACTTACCAGGGCCAAGACCGACATTTCCCCGGCGATTCACCGGGCTGACACGGACCCTCTCATGAAAGGAGACCAATTCATGACAACGTCGCGCTGGCAAGTAGCCAACCCGGTGGGGACCAACTCCACCAGCTGCAGGAGGAGATGAACCGACTCTTCTCTCGCTGGGGGGAGGACGGCGGTCCCTGGGGCGGGGCCCGGCCGGGGGCTACCCGGCCGTCAACGTGTGGGAGGACGCCGAGCAGGTGTTCGTCGAGGTGGAGCAGGCCAAGCCGCGACAGATCAGCGTCCGCGGGGCGTGATCGAATCGCTGCGGCTCGATTTATCGATTCGCGCTCGCGCTGCAGCGCGAATCGATAAATCGTGTCAAAGGAGTCCCCCCCATGAGCGCCTCACCCCGCATCGCCCTGATCGACGACGACCGCATCTGGCTGGAAACGCTCGCCGAGTACCTGCGCGACCGCGGCTACGGCGTCGAGACGGCGCTCGGGGGGAGGCGCGGCCTGGGTCTGCTGGAGCGCGGCGGCATCCGGCTGGCGGTCGTCGATTTCCACATGCCCGACCTCGACGGCGTGGAGTTGCTGCGCCACCTGCGGCGGCGGCGTCTCGACGTCGATGTGCTCCTGATGTCCAGCGACGACGACCCGGCCCTGCCGGTGCGTGTCCTGCGAGAAGGGGCGGCGGCGTTCCTGTCGAAGAACGCGGCGCCCGGGCTGCTGCTGCGGTCGCTGACGCAGACGCTGTCGGCGGTCTTCGCCGAGATGGCCCTGCGGCCGCCGGCCCGCTCGCGCTGGGACCGCTTCCTGCCGGTGCCGCGCCGTGCCGAGCCGTGGCTGCCGATGCCGCTGCGGCCCGGCGAAAGCGAGCGCAACTGATCCCTCCCTCGGCCGCTCGTCCCATTCTCGGCGGTTCGCGCTTGCCCCCATTGCCGCCACAATCGATAATCTCAGAAGAACCGAGGCCATCGCCCCCGGGCCCCAGCGGTCGGAAAGGACTGCCCTCATGAAGTACGCGCGCGTGTGGCCGCCGCTGCTGCTGGCGCTGCTGGTCTGCCCACCGGCGGCCCGGGCCCAGGCCATCGTCCTGCCGTCGCCTTACATCGCCGATTACTCCGCCGGCGGCTTCGGCATCGGTTTCAGCAGGACCGGCCGGCACAGTCATCTCTCGGCGTTCGTCTCGGGCGGCTCCGCGCATTATTCCACCTATTATGGCTATCCCTACTATCCGGTGGGCGTCAGTCGCTTGACCCTGGTGCAGGTGGTTACGCCGCCGCCGCTGGTCGTCGCGGCGCAACCCGTCGTCGTGGAGGTGGCCCGGCCCCTGCCCCGGCCGCGACTCGAGGAGGTCGAGCCGCCCGAGGAGAAGCCGCGGCCGGGCGGCTTTCGACCAGTCCGTCCCGAGGAGCGCGGCCGTCCGGTGCCGCCGGTCCCCCCGGCGCCGAAGCCGCCGGAGGCTCCCCCCGCCAAGCCGCCGGCGAAGGAGAAGCCGCCCGAGGAGGCGCCGGAATTGCCGCGGCCGCCGCGGCCCGAGGCCGACCCGCGCGCCGAGAGCGCTCGCCTGAACGCCCTGGGCAAGGCCGCCTTCGCCGCCGGCGAGTACGGCCGGGCCGCCCAGCGCTTCCGCCAGGCGGCCCACGTCAACCCCAACGACGCCCGCGCCGACTTCCTGCTGGCCCAGGCCGAGGTCGCCCTGGGCAAGTACGACGAGGCGGTCGAGGCCATCCAGGCCGGCATGCGCCTCGAGCCCGACTGGCCGACCGCGAAGTTCCGGCCGGTGACGCTCTACGAGGACAACGTCAGCGACCTGCCCGAGCACCTGCAGGCCCTCGAAGACGCCCTGGCCCGCCACCCGGACGACTCGGTTTTGCTCTTCCTGTATGCCTACCAGTTGTGGTTTGATGGCCGGCAAGAGGAAGCCCGGCCGCTGTTCCGGCGCGCCGCCGCCGTCGCCCCCGACAAGAGTTTCAGCGAGCGCTTCCTGCTGGCGCGGCCCGATCAACCGGCCCTGTGAGACCGGCGAGCGGGGGGCGTAAGCCCCCCGGTGCCTACCCTACCGAAAACCGGGGGGCTTACGCCCCCCGCTCGCCAATCAATGAAACTATGCTTCTACTGAGTTGCTCTCGTCTGACGCGCGGCTTCGACGAAGGCCCGCTGTTCGAGGACGTCGCTTTCGAGCTGTACGCCGGCGACCGCGTCGGGTTGGTCGGCCCCAACGGCGCCGGCAAGACGACCCTCCTGCGCCTCCTCGCCGGACTCGACAAGCCCGACGACGGCGAGTCACGCCTGCACGCCGGCGCCCGCGTCGGCCTCCTCCAGCAGCACCCCGACCTCGACGCAAGCCACACCCTCTTCGCCGAGGCGCGCAGCGCCCTCGACGAACTGCTCGCCGCCCACGACGACATGGTCCGTACCGCGGAGGCGTTGGCCCGCGCCACCGACGACACCCAGCGCGCCGCGCTGGCCGCGCGCTACGACCGCCTCAACGAGCTGCTGCGCCACCACGACGCCTACAATGTCGATCACCGCGTCGAGGAGGTCCTCGACGGTCTCGGCTTCCGCAAGGAGGAATACCACCGCCCGCTCAGCACGTTTAGCGGCGGACAGCAGCGCCGCCTGCTCCTGGCCAAGATGCTCCTGGCCGCCCCCGACGTAATGCTGCTCGACGAGCCGAGCAACCACCTCGACATCGACGCCACGCGCTGGCTCGAAGACTACCTGGTGCGCCAGCCGGAGGCGATGCTCCTGGTCAGCCACGACCGTTACTTCCTCAACCGCGTCGTCACCAAGGTCTTCGAGCTGCACGACCACCGCATCGCCTCGTTCCCCGGCAACTACGCGGCCTACTGGCGGCAGCGCCAGGAGCGCTACGAGCGCGAGCTGAAAGAGTGGGAGACGCAGCGGGAGTACATCGCCAAGCAGGAAGACTACATCCGCCGCGTCCACTACGGACAGCTCGCCAAGCAGGCGCAGTCACGCAAGAAGGCGCTGGACCGCCTGGAGCGCGTCGAACGGCCGACGATGATCGAGACCCCGCAAATGCACTTCGGCGAGGTGCGCCGCACCGGCGACGTGGTCCTCGAAGCGTCCGACCTCGGCAAGGCGTACGACGAACCGCTGTTCGAGGGGCTGAGCTTTCAACTTCAGCGCGGCAAGCGCCTGGGCATCATGGGCCGCAACGGCAGCGGCAAGACGACGCTGCTGCGCATCTTGATGGGCGACGAGGAGCCGACGTCGGGGGAGGTACGGCGCGGCCACCTGGTCGATTTCGGCTACCTCGACCAGCACCTCAAGGGGCTGCCCGAGGACCAGCCGCTCCTCAAGGCGGTCTGGCCCGAGCCGGACCCGGAGATCGACGAGCCGCGCATGCGCAGCCTACTGGGGCGCTTCGGCCTGACCGGCGACCAGGTCTACCAGCAGGTGGGCAAGTTGTCCGGCGGCGAGCGCAGCCGGGGCGCCCTGGCCCGGCTGGTGGCCCTGGGCGTTAACGTCCTGGTGCTGGACGAGCCGACCAACCACCTCGACATCTGGGCCTGCGACGCGCTGGAGCGGGCGCTGCTGGAGTTCGAGGGGACGGTCGTCGTCGTCAGCCACGACCGCTACTTCCTCAACCGCGTCGTCGATCTGCTGGTCGTGCTGGGCGACGGCCGGGCGCAGGTCATCCACGGCAATTACGACACTTACGAGCGCATGCGGGCCGTGCAGGCGGAGATGCAACCTCCGAAAAAGGAGGAGAAGCCCAGGGAGTCGTCGCGGGCGGCGGAAAAACCGGCGAAGCGCAAGCGGCGCTTCCCCTACCGCCGGACCGAAGAGATCGAAGCCGACATCGCCGCCACGGAAACGCGGCTGCGCGCCCTGGAAGAACAAATGGCCTCGCCGGAGTTGTACCGCGACGGTGACAAGGTGAAGGAGACGACGAAGGCGTTCGAGGAGACGAAGGCCGAGCTGGCTCAGCTCTACGAGCACTGGGAAGAGGCGGTGGAGCTGAATTGACAGTGTGTTGCGACAGCCGCTTGCGGCTTAGCGGAAGCCTGGAATCCGCTAAGAAATCATTTCACTAATGGCGAGCGGCGCGGCGTCAGCCCGCCGGTGAAGCCGAAACCGGCGGGCTGACGCCGCGCCGCTCGCCATTAGTGAAACAGTTTCTAAGCCGCAAGCGGCTGTCGCCTCCGCCGCGTCTGCTCCCTACAACAATTCCCTGAAGCTGTTCCATGTCCCTTCATTCCAGTCATCCTCAGTGAGGACTGACGAAAGGAGTCGGCAGATGCGCAATGTATTCGTCACCCTGATTCTGGCGGCGTCCCTGGCCGTGCCGGGCTGCACCGGCGGCAACGGGAGCGGATCCTCCGGCAAGACTTCCCCGACAACGACGGACGGCAGCGGCAAGCCGAAGGACGACAGCACCCACGTCATCACCGGCGACCTGACGCTGCACGGGACCACCAAGTCGATTTCATTCCCGGCGAAGGTGACGGGGACGGAAGACGCACTCACGCTCAACGGTACCTTTACGATCGACCGCACGGACTTCGGCATCAACTTCAACCCGGCGCAGGTGAACAAGGAGGTGATGATCAAGGTGTCGGTGAAGGTCGGCCGGAAGGGCGCCGACGCCGGCGCGATCACCCCGGAAAACACCAAGATCGACTTCATCGGCAGCAAGAAGGAGGGGATGCACGACGGCGGCTTCAAAGCGTTCTCCGGCAGCATCAAGCCGATGGATACCGACGTCACCAAGAGCACCATCACTGTCGAGATCGACACCGACTCGATCTGGACCGACGATGACGAGAAGACGAAAAAGCTCACCACGCACCTGAAGGGCCCTGACTTCTTCGACGTCAAGAAGCACCCCAAGGCGTCCTTCGTCTCGAAGGAGATCAAGGCGGCGAAGTAGGCTCGCTCCGTCCTTCGCGGCGGCGGGCCAGGGGCTCGCCGCCGCCCTCTCAGTCCGCCTTATGCTGCCTTCGCCGGACGTCATCCTGAACGCCGTCGGCTACGGCCTGCTGGTGCCCGCGCTGGTCACCGTGGTTGCGCTGCTGCTGGCGGTGCGCCTCGGGGGCGGGGAGCCGGCGGCCGTCGGTGCCGGCCTGGCGGCGGGCTTCGCGGCCCTGGCGGCGACGGGGCAGATCGGCCGGGAAATCTACAGACCGGTCGAGGCGTGGGACTGGCTGCCGCTGCTGGGGCTCCTGGCCGCCGCTGCAGGATGGATCGAACAAATCGGGAAAGGCTCGCGCGCCGTTCGCTGGGTCGGCCGCCTGCTCGTGGTGGGGCTGACGGCCGGGCTCCTCGTCCGGGCGCAGGCGGCGCGGGAACCCAAACCCATCGCCCTCTCCTGGTATCCGGTCGTCGCGCTGGTCGTCCTCGCCCTGTGGGGAGTCCTCGACCTGTCCGCCCGCCGCCGGCCGAGTGCCGTGACGCCGGCCCTGCTCGCTGGAGTCGGCCTCGCCGCGGCCGCGGTCGCCGAGTTCGCCGCCTTCACGCGGGTCGCCCAGATGGGGGGCGTCGTGGCCGGGACGATGGGCGGTTGGGCCATCGTTGCCTGGCGGCGGCCGCGCGAGGGAGTCGTCCAGGCCGGCGTCGCGTGCCTGAGCGTGTTGCTGCCCGGGCTGCTCTTTGCCGCCTACTTCAACGGCTACGGCGACGTGCCGGCCGCGAGCTACCTTCTGCTGCTCGCCGCCCCGCTCCTCCTTGGTGCGGTGACGCTGCTGCCCTCCCCCGATCCGGCACCCCTTTGGCGCGGACTCCTCCGCGTCGCTGCCGTGCTGCTGCCCCTCGGCGCGGGTCTGGCGCTGGCCGCCCTCTCTTGACCGGGCTCATCGCACCGGCGCGAAACGGCAAGCCAAGAAGCCGACAACCACCGGTTCCCCCTTTGCGGCGGCGCCGCGCGCTTGTTACCATGCAGACAGAGTTGCCGGCATTCCTTTCTCATCCCGGCCGCCCTTGCGGGGAGGTGCGATATGATCCGCATCCGAAAGATCCTTTACCCGACCGATTTCTCGCCCTACTCCAACCAGGCCTACTTCCACGCCGTCGCCCTCGCCGAGAGTCACGGCGCCAGCCTGACGATCCTTTACGTCTACCCGGGAGGGTTCGGCGCCCCGGAGACGGCCGGCGACGGCGAGGACCGCTCCTACTGGCAGGAACAACTCGAACAGATCCGCCCCGTCAACGAGGGCATCCTCACATATCACGTCCTGCTCGAGGGCGACCCGGCGGCGGAGATCGTCGATTACGCCCGCGACGCCGCCATCGACCTGATCGTGATGGGGACGCACGGGCGCTCCGGTCTGGAGCGGCTGCTGATGGGTAGCGTCGCCGAGAAGGTGATGCGCGAGGCGCCGTGCTCGGTCCTGGTGGTGAAGCTGGCGAAGGGGGTGCCCGTCGCCGAGCCGCACAAGGTCGCGGTCGCGGCGGTGTGAGCCACTTGCGGCTTCGCAGGTCAACCCTGCGAAGCCGCAAGCGGCTACTCCGGAAACGGCCGGGCGTCGCTGCGACCAAGGACGGTGTCGCGCGAACCGCGGCCCGCGGCGACGCGGCCGGCGGTGTTGAGGTAGATGTCGTCGTCGAGGGCGACGCTGCGCGTGGGCCTGAACTCGACGTGGCCGTCGATGAACAGCACGTTCTGCCCCTTGCCTTCGTGATTGGCGCTGTTGCCGGGACGCACCTCGTAAGGGCCATCGCCCGCCGGGGCGTCGGCCATGATCGGCAGCCGTCCGTCCATCGAGCGGGTCAGGCCGAAAAGCCCTCCCCCCCCCGGCTCCAGGTAGCCCAGCGAGTAGGCGTAACAGCCGGCCAGGCTGCGGGTGACACTCTGAAAATCGTCGGCGTTGAGCCGCGCCAGGGCGTCAAACGTCACGGCCGACGGCGGCTGCGGCGGGTCGCCGGGACAACCGACGCTGAGGCCGGCCGGCATGACCCGCGCCTCGTTGAGGGCGGCCACGAAGCTGCCGGCGAAATTCTTCGGATGCTCCGCCCCGACCGCGGGGAACTGGTCGTGGTTATTGTCGGCATAAGCTGACAGGGCCTGATGGAATTGCCGAAGGTTGTCGGCGCAGGCGACGACGTGATGGTCCACCCGGGCGCGCGCCAGCCAGACGACGCCGAGGCCGCCGACAAGCAGAAGCAGGGCGGCGGCGACCAGCACGTCAACCCGGCGCCACCACGTTGCCCGGCTCGCGGGCGCGGCCCGGGCGGCGGCCGGCGGGGCCGGCGGCAGGGTGCGGCACTTGTGTTCCGCGACCCGGGCCAGCGACCGGATCCAGAGCCCCGGGGGCGGCTCGCCGTCGCCGGCGTCCTGCGCCAACAGGTCCAGCTGCCCCCGCAGCTGGTCGAGGCGCTTATGCCCCTCGGGGTGGTCCCGCAAGTAGTTCTCGACTTCGCGCTGCCCGTCGGCGTCGAGCGCCTTGAGCAGGTAGCCGACCAGGTTCTCGTCCATAGGCGTTAGACTTCGTAGAAGGAGGGCGTCTCGCTCCACACCTCCTGGAGCTTGACCAGGGCGGCGTGCAGGCGCGACTTGACCGTTCCGACTGGGATGCCGAGGATGTCGGCGATCTCGCGGTACTTCAACCCCTGGTAGTAAGCCAGCAGGAGCACCTGCCGCAAGAACTCGGGCAGGCGATCGACGCTGGCCCGGATCTTCTCGCGCCGCTCCTGCCCCTGGGCGGCGTCGAGCGGCCCGGGGCCGTTAGTTTCGAGGGTCTCGGCGAGACTGCTCAACTCGCCGTCGGCCAGCTCCTCGCGCTGCTGGTCGAGGCTGAGCAGCTGGTGGCGGCCGTTGCGGCGCAGGGCGTCGATGGCCTGGTTGGTGGCGATGGTGTACAGCCAGGGGCGCACCGGCCGGCCGGCCTCGTACTGGGCGCCCTTGAGGTAAACCTGGAGCATGGTGTTCTGAAACACGTCGTCGGCCAGGGTCGCGTCGCCGAGGTAGCGGCGCAGGTAGCCGTACAACTCGCGCTCGTAACGGCGGACGAGGGCCCCGAACGCTTCCGTCTGCCCTTTGCAGAAGCGGGTCAGCAGTTCTTCATCGGAGCAGATGGTGAGGGTGTCGGGTAGCTCCACGGTCTCCCTACGCTCTTGTACGTTCGGAGGGGGCCAACAGTTCGCCCACGGCGGTTGGTTACGGACAATACCTCATGTGACCGGAAAACGCCATCGCTGTCAAGCGCGGGAACGAGCAATTCCGGGCGCCACGGCGGCGTACAGCGCCTCGTAGTTGCCCAGCATCGCCTCGACGCCGAATCGCTCCGCGACCCGTCGTCGGCCGGCCTCGCCCAGGCGCCGCCGCCGCTCGGGGTCGTCGAGCAGGGCGCGCGTCGCGCGCGCCAGGGCCCCCTTGTCGGCCGGCGCCACCAGCACCCCCGTCTCGCCGTCGGCGATGACCTCGGCCAGCCCCGGCCAGCGCGAGGCCACCACCGGGCGGCCCGCCGCCATCGCCTCCAGGGCGGCCCCGGCGCCGCGGTCGGCCTCGCTCGGCACCCACACCAGGTCCGCGTGGCCGAGCACCTCGTCGAGGTCGGCGCGCTCGCCGAGGAAGTGGACGCGGCCCGTCGAGCGCGTGATCCGCGTGAACTCGCGCAGCCGCAGCTCCTGCGAGCCGCGGCCGACGAGCAGCACGTGCAGGTCATCGTAGAGGAATTGCAAGATGTCGTAAGCCCAGATGGCGTCGCGAAACCCCTTGGCCGGCTCCAGCGGGCCGACCCCCACAATCACGCGGGCGTTCTCGGGCAGGCCGAGGGAGCGACACCACTCCGCGTGCGGCACACTGGGCGGCGCGGCCTCGGCGATCCCGGGCGGCACCTCCACGATTTTCGCCGGCGGGACGCCGAGCCGGCGGTAGCGCTCCGCCTCGGCCGGCCCGCGCGCCGCCGCCCGGCCCGCGAGGGCCCCGAGGAGCCAGCGGTCGAGGCGGCCCAGCGGCGTCCCCCGCCCGGCGGGAGTCGCCGCGCCGAGGACGACCCCTGCGCCGCCGCCGCCGGTCAGTACCGCGGCCCGCAGCGCCGGCAGGCCGAACACGTGGATCACGTCCGGCGCGAAGTGGCGCAGCGCCCGCCGCAAGCCGACGAAGGCCCCCACGTCGAAGAGGCGGCGCCGGTTGCCGCTCTCGACCGCGACGCCGGCCCCGCGCAGCGCCCGCGACCACGGCGCGTCGGGACCAATGGTGAAGACGCGCACGCTGAAGCGCTCGCGCGGCAGGCCCGCGGCGAGCAGCATCAGCTGCCGCGCCGCCCCGCCGTAGGCCAGGTCGTAGATGAGAAACAGGATCTTCATGGGCGGCCTTGCCCGGTCACTCGATGATCTTGTTCAACGGGTACTCGACGATGCCGCGGCCTCCGGCTTGATACAGCTGCGGCATGATGTGCCGGACGATGTCCTCGTCGATGATGGTCTCCAGCGCCACCCACGCCGGGTCGGTCAGCGGCGCCACCGTCGGACTATTGAGCGAGGTCTTGGGGTGCTCGCGCAGCACCGCCAGCACCTTCTCTTTGTCCGCGACGCGGACGTTCAGTTTCAGACCGATCTTTCCCTCCGCCGCCATCGCCCCTTTGAGCATCAGTATCAGGTCGTCCATCTTGCGCTTCTTCCAGGCATCCGCGCACGCCTGGTCATTGGCGATAAAGCGCGTTGTGCTTTGCAGCAGCTCAGCGACGATGCGCAGGTTGTTCGCCCGCAGCGACGAGCCGGTCTCGGTCACCTCCACGATGGCGTCGGCCAACCGTGGCGGCTTCACCTCGGTGGCGCCCCAGCTGAACTCGACGTGGGCCGTCACCCCGTGCTGGGCCAACCAGCGCCGCGTCAGATTGACCACCTCCGTCGCAATGCGCTTGCCCTGCAAGTCCTGGACGCTCTGGATGGGTGAATCGTTAGGCACCGCCAGCACCCAGCGCACCGGCCGGCGGCTCACCTTGCTGAAGACCAACTCGGTCAGTTCCACCACCTTCGCGTCGGTTTCGAGGATCCAGTCGTAGCCGGTCAGGCCGCAGTCGAGCGAACCGTCCTGGACGTAGCGCCCCATCTCCTGGGGGCGGATCAGGGTGCAGTGAATCTCCGGGTCGTCGATAGTCGGGTAGTAACTGCGGCTGACGTAGGTGAGGCGGTATCCCGCCCGGGCGAACAAGTGTCCCGTCGCCTCCTGCAGGCTGCCCGCCGGAATGCCAAGTTTGAGAACTTGTTCACTCATTTGCGATAAACCTGCTTCGGATCGAAGACGCGCTCATCCACCACCTTCAACTCGTCGCCCTGCACCTGGCGGAAGAAGCAGGAGGCGTAACCCTCGTGGCAGGCGGCGCCGCCGACCTGCTTCACCTTCAGGAGGACGGTATCGGCGTCGCAATCGACGTAGACGGCGCGCACCTCCTGGACGTGTCCGCTCTCCTCGCCCTTGCGCCAGAGCTTATTGCGGCTGCGGCTGAAGTAGCAGGCGCGGCCGGTGCGCAGCGTCTCCTCGTAGGCCTCGCGGTTCATCCAGGCGAGCATCAGCACCTGGCCGGTGTCGGCGTCCTGCACGATCGCGGGGATCAGGCCGCCGGACTTATGGAAATCGACCATCACCCTCACCCCTTCGGCTTTCCCCTGCCCGTGCCCGTGCCCGTGCCCGTGCCCGTGCCCGTGCCCGTGCCCGTGCCCGGCGCGGTCAGATTGCGGACTAACCGGACAAGCATAGAGACAATTTGCAAAGCCAAGTTCCGCCCGTCATGAACCCACTTTTCTTCACAAACCTTGAGTCGCCGGAAGATGTCAAGAACGGCAGCGGACTCCGTCGCGGACCGACGAGCCATCCGGTAGAACCTGGCCTTCTCCTTCTTGCTGAATTCGCCAGCGCCTTCGGCGGTGTTCAGGACAACCGAGGTTGAAGCCCGTTCGATTTGATCCCGCAAGCTCGAATACCCCGGCGGAAGGGTTTTGGTCAGTTCGTAGACCACGGCGACGAAATCGAGAGCCAGTCGATAGACTTCGAGCCGTTCATGATCGAAGACTTCCATCGCGGGCACTCCTGACCGGGCACGGGCACGGGCACGGGCACGGGCACGGGAAGAAGGGGTCAGTAGCGAATCAGGCTGAATACCTCGTGCGGCTTGAGCACGTCGCGGCCGTTGAGGAATCCCAGTTCGACGAGGAAGGCACAGGCGGCGACCTGGCCGCCGGCCTTCTCGATCAGCTGGCAGCCGGCGCGCATGGTGCCGCCGGTGGCCAGCAGGTCATCGACCAGCAGCACGCGGGCGCCCTCGCTGACGCCGTCGATGTGGATGTGCAGTTCGGCGCTGCCGTACTCCAGTTCGTATTTCAAGGAATAGGTGCGGTAGGGCAGCTTGCCCGGCTTGCGCAGCGGCACCAGCGGCTTCTGCAAGCGCAGGGCCAACGGCGCGGCGAACAGGAAGCCGCGCGCCTCCGCCGCCGCCACGGCGTCGATGTGGGCGGCCCGGTAGCGCTCGTAGAGTCGGTCGATCGAGTCCTGGAACGCCCGCGGCTCGGCGAGCAGCGGGGTGATGTCCTTGAAGAGGATGCCCGGCTTGGGAAAATCCGGGATGTCGCGGATGTACTGCGCCAGGTCCATGCGGGAATTTCCTCGTGGGGCGTGGGGACAGCTTATCGCTTTACGGAGGGTCAGGCAACCATGCCAATTACCGTGCGCCGGGCCGGGCCCGCGGACGCCGCCGTCGTCGCCGAGTTCAACCGCCGTCTCGCCGAGGAGACCGAGGGCAAGGCGCTCGACGCCGCTGTGCTCCGGGCCGGCGTCGAGGCCGGCCTGGTCGATGAGAATAGGGGGCTCTACTTCGTCGCCGAGGACGGCGGCGAGGTCGTCGGACAACTGATGCTGACGCGCGAGTGGAGCGACTGGCGCAACGGCTGGATGTGGTGGATTCAGAGCGTCTACGTGCGGATCGAGGCGCGGCGGCGCGGCACCTTCCGGGCGCTGTACCGACACGTCTACGAGGCGGCGAAGGCCGACGCGGGGGTGATCGGCCTGCGGCTGTACGTCGAGCACGCCAACGTGCCGGCCCAGCAGACCTACGAGCGCCTCGGCATGACGCGCACCGGCTACCTGTTGTTCCAGCGCTGGCCGCTGTGAGCAGCCGCTTGCGGCTTCGCAATCGTTCCTGCGAAGCCGCAAGCGGCTACGGCGTCCCGCCCTCGATGACGATCCGCCCGGCCTCGCAGCGCACGGCGGTGAGGTGAGTGCGGCTAACCAGCCCCAGCCGGCCCAGCAGCACGTCGGGTTCCACCAGGACGCTGTCCCCTTCGACGCGGGCCCATTCCTCGCGCGCGACGCTCGCGCTGAGCATCTCCAGGAGCGTGCCGCGCACCAGGCCGGCCGGCGCCCCCGCCACGCTGAGGTCGGCCAGCCGCGCCGCGACCTCACGGCCGCGGACCGACAGCGCCCACATGGTGTCGAAGCGCACGTTGAAGAAGGCGACGGGGTAGGTTCCCGAGACGCGAATCCCTTCGGGCAGCAGGCGCACCTTGAGGTCGCGGATCGGTTCGCCATTATCCAGGTGCTTGGCGATGAGGTTGTTCAGGTCGTCTTGGGAGAGGGACATCTTCAGCGACTGGATTTCCATGAGGGACCGTTTCACTCGTGGGCGGCCCGCGCCGGGGTCGGGCCGAAAGGGGCGTCTGTTCCGCCGCTGAGCAGGATCATAGCGCGCCGGCCGCGCCATAGACAAGCGGAACTGCCGCCAGCCTATCGCGCAAGGATCGAGCAGGGTGACGGCTGCGCTACCAGCCAAACGGGGTAGCGCGCTAACGAAAGTTAGCGCGATTGTGAAGATTTGTTAACATGGACTGTCCGTTGCCTCTGTTGCCGTTCCGCGGATCAAATACCATAAGGATCATTCTCCAAAGGAGTTGCGATAAATGATGGTTGAGAACGGGGCCGTTACCCGCGCTTTTTCAGCGATTGGCCCCTGGCTTGCATAAATGAAGACTCGACTTACAGTCGAAACGGACCACGGGCGCCAGGAGTCTCCCACCTGGCACAGGCTCCGGCGGGAGCGCCCGACCCGACTCGGACCTGAAGGGGCGTCCAGAGTTCGCCCGCCCTCTCCCCCGAGAACGCGACTGGAGCAGCGCCTCCCCCCGGCGGAGAGCCGCTTCCGCGGGCGCCGAGCTGCCTCCCACCAAAGAACGCGGCACCGCTTGCTGATGAGGAGTGTACGCCCGTGCATGCTTTGACAGTGTTGTTGAGCAGCACCGATTCCTCCCTCTACGACGCCGTCGAGGGAGTGATCGGCTCGGTCGAGGACCTGTGTTTGCAGGTCTGCGACCGGCCGGAGGACATCTGCCGCCGCGCCGGCTCCCAGTACGTCGCGCTGGTGTTGATCCATGCGCCGGCCGACGGCCCGGAGGTGTCGGCCCTGGTCGGCCGGCTGAAAGCGGGGCGGAAGAACCTGCCCGTGATGGTCCTGAGCGACCGCGACGACCCTGAGAAGGAACTGGCCCTGTTCCGCCTGGGCGTCACCGACTATTTCAGCCGCCCGCTCGACCTGCATCGCCTCGGCCTGGCGGTCGATTCGCACACGATGGACGCCCGCCTCGCCCTCCGTTTCGATGGCGACCTGGAACCAGCCGTCGAGTGCCTGGGCGACGGCGACCCGTTCCTCTACGCCCCGGCGGCGGAGATGGGTCGCCTCATGGAACAGGTGCGGCGGATCGCCCCGCTCGCCGCGACCGTGCTGCTGGGCGGCGAGACCGGCACCGGCAAGACGCGCCTGGCCCGCCTCATTCACGACCTGTCGCCGCGCCGCCCCGAGCCGTTCCTCGTCGTCAACTGCGGCTCCCTGTCGGACAACCTGATCGAGAGCGAGATGTTCGGCCACGTCCGCGGCGCCTTCACCGGGGCCGACCGCGACCGCGCCGGCAAGTTCGCCGAGGCCGGCCGTGGCACCCTGCTCCTGGACGACATCGATGCCCTGTCGCTGCCGCTGCAGGCCAAGCTGCTGCGCGTGGTGGACGAGCGCGTCTTCGAGCCGGTGGGGTCGAACCGATCGCAGCCGGTGGAGGCCCGGCTGATCGTGGCCAGCAACCGCCGCCTCGACGACGAGGTCGCCGCCGGCCGCTTCCGCACCGACCTGTTTTATCGGTTGAACGTGGTCGGCTTCTATCTGCCGCCGCTGCGCGACCGCGCCTTCCTGGTGCCGCACCTGGCGCGGAAGTTCGCCGCCGACTTCGCCGCCGCCGCCGGCCGCCCGACTCCTGAGATTGGGCCGGAAGCCCTCGCCGCCTTCGAGGCCCACTCCTGGCCCGGCAACGTCCGCGAGTTGCGCAACGTCCTGGAGCGCGCCGTCGCTCTCTGCCCGCACGAGACCATTGGCCTGGACGACCTGCCCGATTCCCTGCGCGGCCTGGACGCCGAGCCGCCCCGGACCGCTGCCTTCCCGCGCGCCGTCACCCTCGCCCGCAGCAAGGAGGAGGCCGAGAGGCTGTGCATCGCCGAGGCGCTGCGGCGCTTCAGCAACAACCGCCTCCGCGCCGCCGCGGCGCTCGGCATCAGCCGCATGACCCTTTACAACAAGCTGCGCAAGTACGGCCTCATGGAGATGGCGTGAGCCCCTGCTCCCCGGCCCACCTGCGCCACTGCCGGGCGCCCTGGCGGCGCTTCTCCGCCGCTTCGTGCTTGCCGTCCTGGTCGTTCCGGGCCGCCTTGTCCAGTTCGCGCTCCGCCGCGTAGAGGTAGACCCGCGCCAGGTCGTCGTGGGCGTCGGCGTCACCCAGGTCGTAGATCAGGATCGACGCTCCGACCGTCGCCTTCGGCACCCGCAGGGCGAACGGGCGGTACGGTCCCGGCTCCCCCAGGTAGAGCCCTTGCAGGCTGTTGACGCTCACCGCCAGCACCGAGGGGGCGGTCCCGTCCGACGGCGACTCAGCCGGCTCGGGCGGCCAGGAGACGGGGTCGAAATTGGGAGCCCTCCGATAGCGAATACCGTAGGCTTCGGGGGGTGCCGTGCCGAAGTAGGCCAGGGTGACCTCCGGCAGCCCCTCACGGTCGATGTACTCTTTTAATCCCTTGAGGTCCTGGCCCCAGTCGATGTTGGAATCGAGGAGATAGCGGCGCCCTTCGCCCGGCCCGCCGGCCAGCTCGTTGAAGTAAGCCAGCTGGTGCGGCGCCTGCCGTAGCGACGAGAGCGCCGCGAGCAGCACCGGCACGCCCAGCAGCGCCGGCGTCAGCCAGCGCCGCCGCAACGACAGCGTCGCCAGCCGCCCGGCGCACACGAACAGGAACGGGTAGATCGGCAGCACGTAGCGGGCGCCGACATCGACCCTCCCCACGATCATGGCGCCCAGGATGACGGCGACGGGCAGCAGCAGGAACAGCGCCTCGCGCCCCCGCAGGGGCATCCCCGCCCGGAACAGGGTCAGCGAGGCCGCGATGAGGGCAACTGTCGCCACGGGCGTCTTCATCAGAAAGGCGACGGGATAGTAGAGCAGCCAGCCCTCCCGGGAGTAGTCGCCGAGGAAGAAGGCGGGCCAATGCGTCTCGGCCAGGCTCGCCTGCGTGAAGAAGCCGACCAGCCAGGTACCCCAGCCCTGGAAGAAGTAGGTCGCCAGGATCGCCAGCGCCGCCAGGATCGCGATGACCCCGCCGACGGCGACCGCCTGTTTGAGGCGATCCCTCCGCGCCGGCTCGGTCGCGGCCGGGAGTAGCGGCGAGCGCAACAGCACCACGTGGGCCAGCAGGATCATCCCGCCGACACCGAACAGCAACACTCCGGTGGCCTTCGACGCCAGGGCCAGCCCGGTACACAGGCCGGCGCCGACAAGGAACCACTTCGAGCGGCGGTTGCCATACTCCCAGAGCAGGTACATCGTCAGGAAGATGAACAGGGCGCTGCCCATGTCCTGCGTGATGAGGCCGGCGTTGGCGACGAGGTTCGGCTCGAACGCCGCCAGCGCCATCGCCAGGAAGGCCGCCCTCGGTCCCCAGAGGCGATGCGACCACCAGCCGACGAGGCCGACGAGGAGTGCCCCCATCGCCAACCCGGGGAGCCGGCCGAGGGTGAGCAGTTCGTCGTGGGGCACGCGCGAATGGTAGAGGAACTCGCGGCCGATGCCCCACTGCTCGGCCTCGTCCCACAACGTCTCGGGCGGCTCGAAGGGGAGGCGGTAGCGGAGGTAGATCGGCAGGGCGGCCAGTTCCTTGAGCAGCGGCGGGTGCTCGGGGTTGAGGCGGAAATCGTGGCGGGTCAGGTAGGAATAGCCGGCGGCGAGGTGGGCGGCCTCGTCGTGGGTCTGCGAGTTGGCCCGGACGAAGCACCAGCCCTGGGCGAGGAACGCCACCAGCAGGGCGACCCCCGTCAGCAGTCCCGTCTTCGTCGGCATGGGTCATCCTGTGCGTTTTCGCCGCTTGCGGCTTCGCAGGGCATGCGAAGCCGCAAGCGGCTGGGAGGTTAGTCGGAGATGAGCCACAGGTAGCCCCGCGCCGCGGCGACCGACGCGGGCGCCACCAGCAATCCGGCCATCACGTCCACCAGGTAGTGCCAGCCCGTCGCGACCGTGGACAGGACGATGAGCACGGCCAGGGCCGCGGCCGCCCAGCGGAGGTAAGGGATGGACCACAAGGCCGTCGCGCTCAGCACGGCCAGGATCGTGTGGAACGACGGAAGACAGATCACCCCATTCAGGTCCGACAGGTCGAGCACGAACCCGTCGTCGCCCTTGAGGGCCAGGAGCACCTGCATCGACTCGGCCTGCGGCGACGACGGGGCGTAGCCATAGTACGACCACGGTCCCAGCGCCGGAAAGGCGGCAAAGAGCGGGAGCGAGATGGCCGCCGCCGCCACGGAAGAAAGGGCGAACTCCTTGGCGCTGGCCATGCGGCCGCACAGCGGCGGCACCATGATGGCCAGGGTCATCAGGAAAATCAGCGTGCCGTAGCACACCTCCAGGACGCGGCCCACGGCGGGGACCTGTTCCATCAGGCGCAACACGTCGGGAACCTCCACGCCGAGCCAGGCGTCGATCCGGGCGAGTTGGGCGTCGCACGGTTGGGCGGAAAGGCGGGCCGCGACGTACATCGACAGGAGGAGGAGGTTGCTGATCAGCACGGCCCAGAAGGTCATGAGGACGAGGTTGAGCGCACGTTCGACCTTGCGCCAGCGGTAGAAGGCGACGCCGGCCAGGAGGACGCCGAGCAGGGCCAACCGCGGCACCACCTGCGAGGCTGGCAGCGTGATCCGCGCCGCGTGCATCCCCCAGGCGGACAGCGCCAGGACACCCGCCGCAATCGCCGTCATGGTGGCGTTGAAACTGAGCACCCTCATGAGATTGCCTGCCCGCTCGACCCTGGGAAGTGCCGCGGCGTCACTGTACGAATACTCGCAGGGTCGGCGAGAGCGCGCCGGCGGCGGCCGGGTTGACACGCCGTCCTTCGACTGTCAACATTTCTTGACACTCGCCCCGAGAGGGACCGGTTTGGAAACACTTGAACAGGGCGCCAGCGACAGCTCCGGGACGGCACGGCGCCTGCTGATCCTGGCGGTCCTGTATGCGATCCCCGCCGTCGTCCTGATGCGCCCGGTCATCGATCATGACATCTGGTGGCACCTGAAGACCGGCGAGACGGTGGTCGCGCAACACGACGTGCCGCGTCACGACCCGTTCTCGACCTACGGCCACGATAAGCCGTGGGTGGCCTACAGTTGGCTCTTCGAGGTCCTCGTTTACGGCGTGTACTGGATAGGCGGCCTGACCGGGCTTCTTGTCTTCCGCCTGGTTGCCGCGGCGGCGGTACTCTTCTCGGTCCATCACCTTGTGCTGAAGCGTGAGCCCGGGTTCGTGCGAGCCACGTTCCTCACGGGGTTGGCGTTCCTCAGCCTGGTCCCGTTGCTCAACGAGCGCCCCTGGCTGTTCACCATGCTCTTCCTGGTGTGGACCCTGGAGGCAATCCTCCGCCTGCGCGAAGGGACGGCGACGCGGGCCGTGTGGCTGCTCCCCGCGGTCTTCGCCGTCTGGGCCAACGTCCACATTCAGTTCGTCTACGGGTTGGCGCTGCTGGGCCTGGCGTGTGTGGCCCCAATGGCCGACGCCCTCCTCGGCCGCACCGTCAGCGGCACCGGGGCCGACACCCTGGGGACGCAGCCGTGGCGGCGGCTGCTCGCGCTGACGGCGCTGTGCGCGGCCTGTACGCTCCTCAACCCTTACGGCGTCCGGCTTTACGTCGTCGTCTGGGAGTACGCCACGCAGCCGCTGCCCTTCAACGTGGTCAACGAGTTGATGGCACCGACGTTTCGGCTGCCGACGGAGTGGGTCTTCCTCGGCCTGGCCGGGGCCGCCGCCTTCGCCCTCGGCCGGCGCGTGCGGCCGTCGTTGTTTGACCTGCTGCTCCTGGCGTGTACGGCCTTCGCTGCCTTCCGGGCTCGGCGCGACCTGTGGTGCCTGGTCGTCGCCAGCCTGGCGGTGCTGACGGGGGGCCCGCGCCCGGCTCCCGGCGAGGTGGTCCGCTTCGCCCTGTCTCGGGGCCGGGTGGCCGCCCTCGTCGTGATGGTGGCGCTGTTCCTCCTGGTGGTCGGCTGGTATCGGAACCTGTCGGAGGAGCGATTGAGAGACGCCGTGGCCCAGGCCTTTCCGGTGGCCGCCGCCGAGCACGTCCGCGAGCATCGGCCGCGTTACCCCGGACCGCTGTTCAACGACTTCGACTGGGGCGGCTACCTCATCTGGGCGCTGCCGGACTACCCGGTGAGCATGGACGGCCGCACCAACCTCCACGGCGACGAGCGCATCGCCCAGCACCTCAACACCATACACGGCGTCCGCTGGGAGCGCGACCCGGATCTGACCAACGCCCGCCTTTTCGTGGTCGAGCGCGACAGCGGCCTGGCCGCCGTCCTTCGCTTGCGGCCGCAGCGTTTCCAACTCGTCTACGAGGACCCGGAAGACCCGAAGGACGAGAAAAAGACGTTGGCCGCCGTCTTCATCGCCTGCGAGGACCAGCCGTGTGAATCCCTGCCCTGAGGGAGGGGCCGGCCTGTCAAACTGAGACAGTTGGGCTGTCAACCGTTCTTTACACTCCTCTTGCGCGCGCAGTCGCGGCTGAAGGGGGCGGCGGGTCTCGCGAAATCGGCCGCCCTCGTCCCCCTTTCTTTAAGCTCTGTCCCGATAATACTTTACCTCCGCGGTCCGGCTGGCACGCCCCGGGCCGGCCGCTCCCGCCGCGTTTGCCCGGGCTCCGGCACGGCATGTGCTCCCTCCCTGCGATCATAACCCGTCCCCATTGCGAGTGGGCCGGTTTGCCGACCCCCCTAATTGGCACGCCCGCCGGGCGTGAGGATCGGTAATGTTCCTTCCGTCGTTCCGTACAGGAGATCAGTCCATGTCGAAGATCGTTGCGGCGGCCAGGCGGTTGCAGGATGGCACCCTCGGCACATACCTGCGGGTCAAGAACTTCCTCCAGAAGAAGCAAGAGGGTGCGACCCTCGTGGAGTACGCGCTGCTGGTGGCCCTGATCGCGATGGTCTGCATCGCTGCCGTCGCCGTCCTGGGCACGTACATCAGCAACGTGTTCACCAACATCAAGGCGAACCTGACCGCGAACAAGGTCCAGTAAGTGACTGCGACCACTCGGGGATCAGGGGGGCGGCCCGCGAACCGCACCCGCCCCCCCGACCCTGAGCAGCGCAGCGAACAATCCATCCACAGGGGAGGAGCCGTGACCAAGTTTTACCTCGCCGTCTGGCGTGTCCGCGCCTTCTGCGCCGACTCGGCCCGCACCGTAACCCGTGTCATCCGGAAGGAGGAAGGCGCGTCGCTGGTCGAGTACGCGCTGCTGGTGGCCCTGATCGCGATGGTCTGCATCGCCGCCGTCGCCGTCCTGGGCACGTACATCAGCAACGTGTTCACCAACATCAAGGCGAACCTGACCAGCAACAACGTCCAGTAACTCGTCCGAGCCATGCCGCTCAGCGGTCTCCGGGTAACTTTGGGGCGGCTCGAACCAGCGTCCGGCGACGGCCGCCCCGAGAGCCGCACCGGGGCATACGGGAGGCATCAGAAGTGGTCGAGTTACAGCCAGTCCCCTCGGCTGTCGTGCTGTCGGCCTCGCTGGCCGCCGCTGTCACGGACGTGTGGCGGTTCAAAGTGTATAATGTGCTTACTCTCCCCCTGCTGGCTTCGGGCCTGCTCTACCACGGCTTGAGGGAGGGTCCGTCGGGCCTGGTCCTGAGCATGCTCGGGATGCTGTGCGGTTTCGGCGTGCTCCTGCTGTTCTACCTGCTGGGCGGCTACGGCGGGGGGGACGTGAAGCTGCTGGCCTCCTTCGGCGCCTGGTTGGGCGTCGAGGCCACCCTGTACGTCTTCATCGCCAGTTCGCTCGTCGCCGGCCTCTACGCCCTCGGCCTGGTGCTGCTCTACGGCCGGCTCGGCGAGATCTGGAAGCGCTGGAAGGTTCTCTGGTATCGGCTGGTGGCCCTCGGCCGGCACCTGGGCGCCGACGACGGCTACGCCGTCGAACAGGACCGCATTGACCGGCGCCGCGTCGTCCCCTTCGCCGCCATGCTGTGCCTGGGGGTGATTGCCACCCTCGTCTACCTCTGGTTCCAAAGGGGCGACTCGCCATGATCGGGGTAGGTCCCGCGAGCCGAGCGGGACCAGAAGCGGCGCTTGTAGTGACCCGATTTATCGGGTCCGCGAACCGGGACCGCATGAATGCGGTCACTACGAGCGCCAGGTTCCGCTCGGCTCGCGGGACCTACAGAGTGCGTCTCACTATTATTTCGGCGGAACCGGTATCCTGCCGATACGTCAAATAGGAGGACCGGCGCGGCGCCAGTCCCGCCGACGGCCCTCCGCGACCGAGCCGGCCTCCTTCGTTCCGAGGTAAAGCCATGACAATCCGGACCGTCCTCATCGTCGTGCTGGCAGTCGTGTTCGGCGTGGCGGCCGCCGTCTACGCCACCAACACCCTCAACAAGACTCACGACGCCTCCGGCGCGGAGAAGGTCCCCATCGTCATCACCGTCGTGTCGGTGTCGCGCGGCAACCACCTGACCGCGGCCATGCTGGAGATCAAGCAGGTCGCCAAGGAGGACGCGCCCGAGGACGCCCTGCACAGCATCGAAGACGCCACCCGCAACGGCGGCCGCGTCGCCGCCATCGAACTCGTCCGGGGCGACGTCCTCCGCGAGAGCAAACTGGGGCGGGAGGGGATCAAGGAAGGCATGGCCCCCCTCATCCGCAAGAACGAGAACGACGAGGCGCTCTGGATGCAGGCGGCGACGATCCTGACACCCACGGCCGCGGCCGGCGTCGGCGGTTTCATCCGCCCCGGCGACCGCGTGGACGTCCTGCTCACCGTGGACCACTTCCAGACCGACGACCGCGGCGGCACCGTGCGCCTGATGCAGCGGGTGGAAGTCCTGGCCACCGACAACCGCATGGATCCCGTGCCCGCCACCGTCGAGGGCAAGGTGCTCGACCGGGGCGACCTGCGCTACGTGACCTTGCTCGTGACCCCCACGCAGGCGCAGAAGCTGGCCCTGGCCCAGAAGCAGGGCACGCTGACACTGATCCTGCGCAACCCGGAAGACACCTCCGACGCGCCGTCCGAGGCCGTCACCGCCGCCGACCTGAAACTGCCGTCGAAGGCCGAGGTCAAGCCGGAAGCCATCCCCGCCGCGGCGCCGAAGGTCGTCCCGCCGCCGCCCCCGCCGCCGCCGATCGTCATCGTCCGCGGTGGGGCCCAAGCCGGTTCCGCCCCGTGACGTCCCCTGATGCCCCACGGCGGCGCCGGACAGCCGCGGCGCGGGCCGACAGCGCGAGAGGCACCGAAATGCAGGCCTACCTGGTAAGCGATCATGAGTCGCTGGGCGCGAAGGTGAGGCAAGTCCTGGTCCGCCACGGGCACGATTGCCCCGCCGCGCGCGTGCTGTCGCTCGACCTGGCCGCCGCCCACCTGACGATGGAGCGCCCCGACCTGATCGTGATCGTCCTGGCCCCGCACCCGGAGCGAGCCCTGGGCGTCCTGGCCGACCTGCGCTCGGTGCTGGCGGCGCGCATCATCGCCGTCGGCCCCGCCTCCGACCCCAAGTTGATCCGCCGCGCTTACCAGATGGGCGCGACCGATTACATCGACGAGATCGACCTCGACCCCGAATTGGTGGCGGCCCTCGGCCGCGCCCAGTCCGGCGAGGCGGCACCGGCGGAGAGCGGCCGCACCATCGCCGTCCTCGGCCCCAGCGGCGGCTGCGGCGCCAGCACCCTCGCCGCCAACATCGCCACCGTCTTCGCGAAAGAGCACAAAAGGTCGCTGCTGATCGACCTGAAGCTGGAGGCCGGCGACCTGGCCGCCCTCCTCGACGTCCGCCCCACCTACACCCTGGCCGACCTCTGCCAGAACGTCGCCCGCCTCGACCGGGCCATTTTCGAGCGCTGCCTGATCCAGCACGAGAGCGGCGTCCACCTCCTCGCCCCGCCGCGCAACATCGCCGATAGCCGCAGCATCACCCCTGAGGGCATTCGCCAGGCCCTGGCCCTGGGGCGCAACCTGTTCCCCTACGTCGTCGTGGACCTCGACCACTCCTTCCGCGAGGAGCAGCTGCAGACGGTCCGCCAGTGCGACCTGGTGTTGCTGGTGCTGCGCCTCGACTTTACCTCGCTGCGCAACACGCAGCGGACGATCGACTACCTCGGCCAGGCGGGCGTGTCGGCGGAGCGCATGCTCCTGGTGGTCAACCGCTTCGGCCAGCCCAAGGAGGTGCCCGCCGCCAAGGCCGAGGAGGCCCTCGGCGTGAAGATCGCCCATTTCGTCCCCGACGACCCCAAGACCATCAACCGGGCCAACAACAACGGCATCCCCGTGGTCCTCGAGTCCCCCTCGGCCAAGGTGTCCCGCAGCGTCACGCAACTGGCGCTGAGCATCAACGGCAAGCACAAGAAGTAGCCGCTTGCGGCTTAGCGTTCGCTTCACCAGGGTGGCACAATCGCTAAGCCGCAAGCGGCCAAACTGACGGGTCCCTCATGAGCCGACTGCCCAACCCGATCCCCGACCCGTCGCGCGTACCGATGTCGTCCGACGAGCGCTTCCTGCGCTACAAGAAGGAGCTGCACCAGCAGCTCATCGGCGGCATGGACCTATCGACGATTGGCAGCATGAGCGAGGACGAGCTGCGCATCGAGGTGCGCCGTGCCGCCGAGGAGCTGTGCCGGCTGAGTCCGGAGATGTTCAGCCTCGCCGACCGCGAGCGGCTGGTCAACGAGGTCATGGACGAGACGTTCGGCCTCGGCCCGCTCGAGACGCTGATGCGCGACCCGACCATCACCGACATTCTGATCAACGGGCCCAAGACGGTCTACATCGAGCGGATGGGGCGATTGGAGCGGACCGAGGTGGCCTTTGTGGACGACCGCCACCTGGTGCAGATCGTGCAGCGCATCGTCGGCCGCATCGGCCGGCGCGTGGACGAGACGCGGCCGATGGTGGACGCTCGGTTGGCCGACGGCAGCCGCGTCAACGCCGTCATCTCGCCGCTGGCCCTGGACGGGGCGCTGGTGTCGATCCGCCGCTTCGGGGCCCGACCGCTGCTGGTCCGCGACCTGATGGAGAAGAAGTCGATCCCCAAGGAGATGGTCACGTTCCTCGCTGCCTCCGTCAAGGCGCGCGTGAACATGCTCATCTCCGGCGGCACCGGCAGCGGCAAAACGACGCTGCTCAACGCCCTGTCGGCGTTCATCCCGCACGAGGAACGCGTCGTCACCATCGAGGACGCCGCCGAGTTGCGCTTGCAACAGCCGCACGTCGCCCGCATGGAGACGCGGCCGCCGAACATCGAGGGCGTCGGCGAAGTGACCACGCGCGACCTGGTCCGCAACGCGCTGCGCATGCGGCCGGACCGCATCATCGTCGGCGAGTGCCGCGGCCCCGAGGCGCTGGACATGCTGCAGGCGATGAACACCGGCCACGACGGCAGCCTGACGACGGTCCACGCCAACGAGACGCGCGACGCCCTGAGCCGTCTGGAGATGATGGTGGGCATGGCCGGCTTCGACTTGCCGATCTGGATCATCCGCCGCCAGATCGCCTCGGCCATCCAGGTCGTCGTCCAGGTGGCGCGCCTGCCGGGCGGCGCGCGCCGCGTCGTCAAGATCTCCGAGATCACCGGCATGGAGGGCGACATCGTCAGCATGCACGACCTGTTCGGCTTCAAGCAAACCGGCGTGGACGACGGCCGCAACGCCCAGGGCTATTTTTACGCCTCGGGCCTGCGGCCGCATTGCCTGGAGCGCCTCGAGATCGCCGGAGCGCGCCTGCCGATCGAGCTGTTCGAGCGACGCATCCTCGACGAGAAGAAGTATTGAGGCCGCTTGCCGTTTCGCACGCGCGCTCGTAGTGACCCGATTTATCGGGTCCGCCAGTGCAAGGACCCGATAAATCGGGTCACTACGAGCGCGAACGTCAAGCCGCAAGCGGCGGCCGGAGGAGGTATCCGGGTGTCCCCCCTGTTGTTCGCGCTGTTGGCGTTCCTCGCCGTGGCCCTGGCGGTCCTGGGCGCCTACTCGTTCCTGTCCGACCTGTTCCTGCGCGACCGCTCCCGGCTGGGGCGGCGCGTGGACGAGGAATTCCGCACGCGCCAGCGCGAGCGGATGCGCAAGACGGTGCTGTTCAAGGACCTGGCGCAGCTCGCCGCGGAGGCCGGCGCCGAAGACGACGTGACGCCGCGCCGTCGCTTCGAGATGATGGTCGAGCAGTCGGGCCTGGAGGTCACGCCGGGGCGCGTGATGGCCATTGCCGGCTGTCTCGCCCTGGGCTGCGGCCTGCTCGGCACCATGCTGCGCGGCAGCGCCCTGGTCGGCCTGATCCTGGCGGCCGTCGCCGGCCCGCTGCCGGTCATGTACGTCTGGGCCATGCGCCGCCGCCGCCTGCTGAAGCTGCAGTCGCAGCTGCCCGAGGCGTTCGACCTGATGTCCCGTGTCATCCGCGCCGGCCAGACGATGACGCAGGCGCTGCAGGGCGTCGCCGACGACTTCGAGAAGCCGATCTCCGCCGAGTTCTCCTACTGCTGCGAGCAGCAAAACCTCGGCCTGCCGCCCGAGGCTTCCCTGCGCGACCTCGCCCGCCGCACCGGCATCCTCGAGGTGCGCATCTTCGTGTTGGCGATGCTCATCCAGCAGCAGACCGGCGGCAACCTGGCGGAGATGCTCGACAAGCTGGCCCGCGTCATGCGCGACCGCACGCGCGTCCTGGGCAAGATCCGTACCCTGACCGCCGAGGGCCGACTGCAAGCGCTGGTGCTGCTGGCCCTGCCGCCGTTCTTGCTGCTGATCATCATGGTAATCAACCCCGACTACGGCTCGACGCTGCTCGAGCACCCCAACCTCCTGGTCGGCATGGTCGCCAGCGAGGCGCTCGGGGCGCTGTGGATTCGGAAGATCGTCAATTTCGACTTCTAGCCGCCAGCCGCTTGCGGCTTAGCGAGATGGGGTTTCGTCATGAATGAGGACACCCTGCAGGCCCTGGCCGCCTTCCTGATGGCCACCAGCCTGACTCTCCTGATTTTCATGCTGGTGGCCCGGCCGCCCAGCCGCCTGGAGAATCGCCTGCGCGACCTGGCCGGCAAGGGGACGCCGATCGACCCGATGGAGAAATTCGCCCGCAGCGCCCTGCCCCGGATGGGGGCCGCCCTGATGCCGGACAAGCCGGAGCAGCGCACGCGCCTGCAAGCGCGCCTCATCCAGGCGGGGCTGTACAGCAGGCAGGCGATTTACTATTATCTCGGCGTCAAGCTTCTGCTCATGGTCGTGCCGCCGATGCTCGGCCTCGCCGCCGCGATGTTCGGGCTGGTGCCGCTCGGCTGGGGCGTCATTGGCGGGGCGCTGTGCGGAGTTTCGGGCATGATCGGCCCGAGCTTCTGGCTGGATCGCCGTAAGAAAGCGCGGCAGATGGCATTCCGCCGCGCCCTGCCCGACGCCCTGGACGTGCTGGTGATCTGTCTGGAGGGCGGCCTGAGCCTGATGGCGGCCTTCAAGCGCGTCGCCGGCGAGCTGCGCACCGCCCACCCGCCGCTGGCCGCCGAGCTGCTCATCGTCGAGCGCGAGGTGCAGCTCGGCCGGCAGACCGGTGAGGCCATGCGCCAGTTCGGCGAGCGCGCCGACCTGGAGGAGGTGCGCAACCTGGCGTCGGTCATCACCCAGTCGGAGCGCTTCGGTGCCAGTTTGGTCAAGGCGCTGCGCGTGCATGCCGAGACCCTGCGCGAGAAGCGCCTGCAGCACGCCGAGGAGATGGCTCAGAAGGCGGCGACGAAGATCCTCTTCCCGACGCTGATCTTCATCTTCCCCGGCGTGTTCATCGTCATCCTGGGGCCGGCGGTCATCCGCATCATGGAGTTGTTACGAGGATCGGGACCGTGACAGAGGGAGGCTCGGGAGGTCGCTCATGCGAGGGGGGAAGCACGCGGACGGCGCCGCGACGGTGCGGCGCCAGTGGCGGGAGTGGATGAAGGTCGTCGCCAGCTACTCCGGGCGGAGCTGGCGGCGCGGGGGGATCGAGCCGGATGCCTACCTCGACCTGCACGCCAAGCTGCTCGCGGGCTGCCGGGCGCTGGCGGCCGCCGGCGGGGCGGAGCGCGAGTTCTACGACGCGCTGGCGGAACTGGCGCGACCCTGGGTGTCGCTGGCGGTCCTGGCGCGGACCGACCGCGAGATCCTCAGCCACCTGTGGGAGCGCTGCCGCGAGGCCGACCGCCGCCTCCACGGGCACCGCCCGCGAACGGGTCCGACATGGTCGGCGAAGCCGCTGTTGTTGGTCATGGCGGGGATGGCGGCGCTGTTCGGCATCGGCTACGCGCTGGACGAGAGGACATCCCTCTTCGGGGGCCGCGTGCGCGGGCTGGTGCTGGGGGCCTGGTCGGCGGTGTGTGCGCTGAGCGAGGGCGAGCGTATTGTCCTTCTCGGGATCATCGTGGGGACGCTGGCGGCCGGCCTGTTCGCGTACGCCCGGCGCCACTGACACCGGCCGCTTGCGGCTTAGCGTTCGCGCCCTCCTCGATGGCGCGAACGCTAAGCCGCAAGCGGCGCTGCGGCGGTATGGGAGGGAGAGCCGTGAGAGCAAGACCGACTGTCCGGGCGTCCCGCCGGGGCGCCGCCGCAGTGGAACTGGCTGTCGTGCTGACAGCGCTGGTGCCGTTGTTTTTCGTCGCGCTCGACGTGGCGCGGGTGTACTGGACCTACATCATCCTGACCGACAGCGCCCGCAGCGGCGCCCTCTGGCTCAGCGACCCGGTCGCCCAAACGCAGTCCCAGTACCCGGATTACACGACGGCGGCCCTCAAGGACGCCCAGGACTTGCCGGCCCTGACCAAGGACAACTTCTCGTACGCGACGACGACCGACGGCAGCGGCAACACGTTCCAGACGGTGACGGTCAGCTACAATTTCACGCTCCTGACGACGTGGGGCGGCAGCACCACGATTCCGATTAGCCGGGCGGTGCAGGTGCGCGTGGCGCCCGTCCTGCCGAACTTCAACTGATGCCGGAGGCCTCAGGATGCGAATTCGTACCCCCCGCCGCCGCGCTGCGGTCCTCGTCGAGACGGCGGTCATTTTGACCGTTTTCCTGCTGCTTCTCTTGATGATCATTGTCGGGGCCCTGATGGTCTTCCGCGCCGAGCAGGTGTCGGCCCTGGCGCGCGAGGGGGCCCGTTACGCCTCGGTCCACGGCGGCCAGTACCAGCAGGAGACGGGCAACTCGGCGATCGCCTCAAGTGACATCTACAACGCGATCGTCCCGCTGTCCGCCGGCCTGAACCTGCAGTCGTCCAACGTCGCGGTCAGTCTCAAGACCTACAAGGTGAACAGCGACGGCACGACGACAGCGGTCACGAAGACCTGGGACGCCGCTGACCCGAACGGTTACCCCTACAACAATTACCCGTACGTCGTCACCGGCAACAACGGCAGCCAGACGACGGCCTCGGTCGTGGTCACAGTAACATACCCCTTTGCCCCGGAAATCCTTGGCGGTTCCCTGACCTTCACGGGCACGTCGGAAATCCCGATGTCGTACTGAACCCCGCCGGCGCTGCCGGGGCGGGGAGGAGCACGTGCGATGGTGTGTCGGCAAATCGCGTCGCGGCCGGGGTATCGCCGCGGCATGGTCGCCATCATGGCGGCCGTGTGCTTTACGGTGCTCCTGGCCGCCGCGGCGCTGGCGCTGGACGGCGGCGCCCTGCTCACGGAACGTCGCCACGCCCAGGAGACGGCGGACGCCGCTGCCCTCGCGGCCGCCGACGACCTGTTTCTGAACTACCCGGCGAACAACGGCGTGGACTCCGGCGGCACGGCGGCGAGCAGCGCGCAGACGGTGGCGACCGCGAATGGCTTCAGCAACGACGGCACGACCTCCAGCGTGACCGTCAACATCCCGCCGGCGGGCGGCAATTTCACCGACAGCAAGAAGTATCCAGGCTACGTCGAGGTCATTCTGACCTACCAGGTTTCGCGGAGCCCCATCGGCAGCATCTTCGGCTCCGGAACCATCCCGGTGACGGCGCGCGCCGTGGCCCGCGGCCTATGGGTGCCGGCCAAACCGCAGATCATCGCCTTCGACCTGCGCTCTAATCCACCGCCCTACGGCGGCGGGCTCGGCATTGGCCACAGTTCGGGAACGATTCAGGTGCTGGGCGGCCCGGTGGATGTGAATTCCAGTTCGGCCGCCGCGGCCTCGGACACCTCGCCGGCTTCCCAGATGACGGCGCCGGCGTTTAATATTACCGGCAACTACCAGGGAAATTTTGCTACCTCGAACGGCGGCTCGCCGACGACGGGAACCCGACCGGTCCCTGACCCGCTGTCCTACCTCCCCGCCCCGGGCGGGCTCTCCGCACAGTCAAACCCGGGGACCATCTCGAGCGGGGAGGTCACTCTCCAGCCGGGCAGCTACAGCGGCAGCCTCGTCATCAACGGCACGGCCACGGTCCACCTCCAATCGGGGATTTATGCCATCCAGGGAGGGAACTTCGTTTTCACCAGCACCGGCACCCTCGACACCGTGGGGGGTGGCGTGATGATCTACGTCAATCCGGCCTTGACCTTTGCAACGCTCCCGTCCATCAACATTAGCGCCACGGGGTCAAACCCCGTAATCCTCAAGCCGTTGACGAGCGGGCCGTACCAGGGCATCACCATCTTCCAGGACCAGAGTGCCCAGCCGAAAGTGGTCCTGACAGGGAACGGCTTCTACAACATCACCGGGACGATCTACGCCTCGAACGACATCATCCAGGTCACTTCCAGCAACGATCCCAGCATGGGCTCCCAGTACATGGGTCGTGTCATCCAGCTTGCCGGTACGTCCGACTGGACCATCACGCAATTGCCTCAACCTTCGCACACGCGCCTCATCGGACTCGTGGAATGAGTCCTCCACGGCCCCGCGTCCCTGGCACGCCGGTCTTCCGCTCCCGCCCCCGGCATGCGAGTTGTGTTCGCGTTTACTAACAACGGGCGCCACGGACGTTAACGGAAGTTAACGGTCAGCCGCGGCATGGCTGCCGTGTCTTCCGCGCTCCCCCCCTCGCAAAGCGGCCTCGCCGCGAGGCTCGCCGCCGCCCTCGCGCCGTGTCCCCGTTCATAAGTACCTGAAGTGGAACATCTTAGGACGACTCGGGACGGCCGGCGCGCGCCCGCACGTCTCAAGACGTTCCCGTGAGGACAGTTCCGGGGTGGGGCCCCCGGCTGCGGCGAGGATTTGGCTCGGAAAGTGCATATAATGAACCCGCGTAACCGCAGACAGGGGAAGAGGCCGCGGGGAGAAGGCTTCCTGCCTGCTCTCACCGAACGGCGTATCGGAGATCAACGGATGACGTCGTTGGCCTAATCACCGCCCTCGGAGTTCGATCATGATGCACTTCCGCACAGCAGCCCATGGACTTGTCTTTCTATTCGGATTGGCCCTTGGTTTCGGAAGTCCGGCTCGGGCCGACGTCATCAGCAGCCCCGCCGGGACCGTCTTCCCCAGCAGCGGGAGTTTCTGGGTCGGCATCGATAATGTCCCGGCGAGCAACCAGGTGGGAAACCTATGGGACACGCCCAACGGAATCGGGTTCTTCCGCACCAGCGACGGGTACGATCCGATCGCCTTCATACCGCCGCGCGAGTCCTGGGGCGTGTCCGACGGCGCGGTCAGCGGCTACGTGGACCCCAACGGCAGCCTCCTAGCACCTCTGCGGGTGAAGAACATCACGAGCATCTCCAGCAACTTCACGAACCCCAACCAGGCCACCGTGAGTGCCTATCTCGTCAATCCCGCCAATAGTGCCAACGTCCTTCGGATCGACCAGACTTATACGTTCGTGGCCAACAACGTCCTCAAGATCGCCATGCAGATCAGCAACCTGGACCCGAGCAACCCGTCGGGGGACGTCCTTGTGCAGCGGAACGTCGCCTGGGGCATCACGCCCTTCCTGACCACACCCACCGAATTCGTTACCGTCCCGCCGTTGTCGGGGCAGGTCGTGAGGGCGACTTATGACGCCACCACCGCTGCCGCCGCCAGCGCCGATCCTCTTGGCCCCTACAACTTTCCCTCCCCCCCTGGGGGAGGGACGTTCGGGCCCCTCGACCTCGGGGCCGGTATCACCTACGACGCCGGGATACTTGCCCCGATGGGGGCACCAGGCGGAGGGGATGTCAAAACGGTCAACTTCTTTGAAGCTATCAACACCGCCGCCTTCGACCCCACCCACGGCCTCGGGCAGTCCCCCAGCTCCCTGCTGGCCCAGGTGAACGCCCTCGGCGGCAACTTCGCCATCCTGGGGTTCAACGCCGCCGATCCGACAGGCACGCCGCCGAACGGGCAGGGCACGAATTCCGCCATCCTAGCCGTGGAGGTCACCCTGGTCCCCGAGCCGGCCACCTTCGCTCTCTTCGGCCTCGGCCTCGCTGGCCTCGTCGGATGGTGCCGCCGGCGGCCCGCATAGCGGCCAAGTAAGAATAACGTCCAACCGAGTTCGTAGCCGCGTTCGCCAGAATGCGGGTTGAAGCGGCGGCTTCAACCCGCATTCTGGCGAAAGATTCTCACTTGGGTGAGTGTTTTTGTGACGGGGCAAATAAAAAGACCTCTTGGTGTTACGACCACGATCTTCAGGCAGCTGCCGCGCTACGGCCGCCG
>Ga0116224_10000370_pt1 | contig 36250 bp, 18 predicted proteins | sample Sb_taG_9_FD_89699 | JGI IMG/M metagenome (GOLD analysis project Ga0116224, IMG submission 89699) | Peat soil microbial communities from Weissenstadt, Germany - Sb_50d_b_LC metaG | ecosystem: Environmental > Terrestrial > Soil > Wetlands > Peat | place: Germany: Weissenstadt | collected 2010-09-21 | reverse complement strand
GTCGTCGCGCCGCGAGGAGATGCGTGCGCCGCATTCCGGGCAACGGACTTTGCCGTTCCGCTCGGCGCGCCTCGAATCCAGTTTGGCGCGACACTCAGGGCAGGTGCGGGGTAGTGACGCCATGGTGTGATTCTCCGGCAAGCGAGAGGGCGACCTGGCACAGAACGGGGCTGTCGGTGTCGTCCGCCGAGCCGGACCGCCTCCTCATCACGAGAGGAGGCCCGTCGGCGAGCGAGTGAACCCTTGGGAAGTCGCCCGGCGACGTATGCGCCCCATGACAGCGATTCTAACCCAACCGTGTAAGGTTGCAACACCCTCGGGGTGCAAAAGGGCCTGCGCCGCTCGCGGCTTGGCGGACACCCTCACCGGGGGGTGGGTGAGAGCGGCGATCCGGGAAGGCCCTCGCTCCCGTACCCGAGGCGCGGGGAAGCGTTCCGTATCGCCTCTAACCCTTCGCCCGCGCGACCAGGAACGGCTGCAGCGCCTGGGCCGCCTGCTTCGGTGTCGGGTAGCGCCGGGCCGGGTCCTTGGCCATCATCGACGCGACAACGAGCTGCAACCCCTCGGACACGGCACGGTTCAGCGCGGGCAGCGGCCGCGGCGATTCGCTGGCGTGCCGCATCAGCAGACGGACGAGGTTGGTCTCCGGGAACGGCACCTGCCCGGCGAGGGCGTGGTAGAGAGTACACCCCAGGCTATAGATGTCGGCACGGATGTCGGCCGTTTGTACGCTGCGGGCCTGCTCCGGAGCCATGTAGTCGGGCGTCCCCAGCAGCGAGCCTTCGTTGGTCAGCTCGAAATTTCCCCCCGGCGATGTGGCCGACTCCTCGTCGAAGAGGGCCTTGCCCAGGCCGATATCCATGATCTTCACGGCGGCCTTCCGAGTGGACGCCGGCGTGCTGCCGACGAGCATCAGGTTACCCGGCTTGAGGTCGCGGTGGATCATCCCCTGCTCGCAGATGTGCTGCAAGCCCAGAAGCGCCAGGTAGACGATCCGCACCGCCTCGTCGGGCGGGAGTTGGCCGCGGCGCCGGATCACGTCCTCCGCCGTCTCGCCGTCGAGGTATTCCATGACGATGTAATGCAAGCCGTCGATCTCGCCGACCTCCAGGCTGCGCACGAGGCAGGGATGATTTAGCTTCATGGCCAGGCGGGCCTCGCGCTGGAAGCGGGCCAACAGCTGGGGGTCCCGGGCCCTGGACGGCGGCAGCACCTTGATGGCGACGGGTTGGCCGAGGGTGTGCAGCGCCTTGTAGACGCCGGCCATGCGCCCCTTGCCGACGCGCTCGAGGATCTTGTACGGCCCAAAAAAGAAGTGATCGACCTTGCCGCGCATCACCAGGCCGGCCTGGTACTCGGTGACGTAGCCGCTGGCGACGAGCCACGATCGAAAGCCCACGAGATCGTCCGGGGTGCGGGACTCGGCGCGCCAGCGCTGGAGGAGGGGGCGCACCTGCGCGGGTGTCAGCAGGCCGCTCTTGGCGAGCAGGTTGCAGGCGCTCTCCACGGATTGCGGTTCCATCGACCTGGCCCTCGCGGACGGCCCGGCGGCTAGGGCTTCGCCGGCGGCTTGGTCTGCCAATCCCACAACTTGATGGCGTCGCCGCAGGAGGCGATGGTCTTGCCGTCCGGCGAGAAGGCGACGCCGCGCACCGCCTCCTTGTGCTCCGTCGAGCGCTTCAACTCCTTGCCGGTCGCGACCTCCCAGACGCGGACAGTGCTGTCGGCCGCACCCGTGACCACGCGCTTGCCGTCGGGCGAGAAGGCGAGGCACAACACCTTCTCCTTGTATTGCTCGAAGTGATGCACCGGCTTCAAGGTCTGCAGGCCCCACAGGGTCAGGTCCTTCTCGTCGGCGACGATCACGTGAGTCAACTTGGGCGCCACGGCCAAGCAGATGATCTCCGCCCGCGGGACGGCGAACCCCTTGCCAACCTCCTTATCGGCCACCAGGTCGGCGACGTGGATGAGCCCGTCTCCGCTGGTGGCGAAGACGAGGCCGTGGCCGTCGGCCGAGAAGGCTGAGGCGACGGGATTCCCCCAAGTCGTACCCGAGAAGAGGTGATCGCGCCGCCCAGAGTCGGTCGTCTTCTGGACCGTGACGAAACCATCCGACTGCGTCAGGATCACCGAAGCGCCGTCCGGGGAGATCGCCCAGCCGCTCCTCTGGCCCGTGCCGACCTCGTAGATGACCTTCTCGGTTTCGAGATCCCAGGTGGTGAAGCCGCTGTCTCCGGCGACGCCCACGGCCTGCGAACCCTTCCCGGCAAAGCCGACCAGCGTGATGGCGCCGACGGGCCTCTTCAGAGTCTTCAGATTCTTGCCGGTGGCGACATCCCAGAAGCGAACGGTCCGATCCTTGCCGCCGGAGAGCAGCTTGGTGCCGTCGTGAGAGAAGGCCACGGACAGCACCGCGCCGTCATGCCCCGTGAACGGCGACTTCTCGGCTGCGGGCGCCGGCTTGTCGGGCACCGGCCCCTCGGAAATGGGCTTGTCGGAGGGCGGCTCGGGCAAGGGCTTGTCCGGGTTGGCGGTTGCGTCCGGGTCCCACAGGCGGATGCCGTCCGTGAAGTCCCAGGTGAGAACGTGCCGGCCGTTGGGGGCAAGGGCGTACGTGACGACAAGCTCCTTGGGGCCCATGAACTGTTTCGCCTCCTTGCACGTGGCGGCGTCGAGCAGGCGGATCGGGCCCTTTCGTCGAATGTTCCCTTCGTCAACGTAGCCGCTCCCGCAAAGGAGGTAACGACCGTCGCCTGACCAGCTCACCAGAACGGACGCGTCGGTGAGCGGTCCGGAGTTGCGCAGCTCTTTCCCGGTCTCCAGGTCGCAGACGCGTACGACCTGGTCAGACCCCATGACGGCAAGTTCCCGGGCATCGGGGGAGATCGCGCGCCCCCGCACGCTCGACGGGACAGACAGCCGACGCGGCGCGTCTGGCTTCTCCACGTGCCAATCAAAACAAACGCCGTCCTCAGCGTCGGGAAAGGGGGCAGCGAAGATGTGCTGACCGTCAGCCGAGGCGCGAACGACAGCCACCGGCCCCTTGGGTCCCCGGTAGCGGGCGACTTCCTTGCCCGTGGCCAGTTCCCAGCGGCGAACCTCGCTGTCTTCCCAGAGGAATTTGCCGTCGGCGTCTTTGGCGATTTCGTCCCCTCGACGAACGGGGCCCCCTGCGCCCGTGACGATGTGGCGGCCGTCCGGGCAGAAGGCCGCGGCGCTGACCCCAGTCGTGTGCCCCGTGAAGTTCCTAAGCACCTCTCCCGTCTCGGCGTCCAGGAGCACCAGGTGGCCCTGGATGACGCCCACGAGCAACTGGCGACCATCCGACGACCAGGTGAGGGAGGATGCCCAGTCGAGCTTCTTGCCGGCACAGTCATGCAACTGCTTCTTGTGTTCTACGTCCCAGACACGGATCTTGCTGGGCCCGAAGGCAACACGCTTGCTGTCCGGCGAGAAAGCAATCGGCGCACCCACCCCTTGGCTCGCCGGGATGAGGACCATCCCCGAACCGGCGTCCCCGGGCGCGTCCCCGGGCGCAGGTGCGGGCGGAGTGGGCGGCGGGACGGGGTTGCTGTCCCCCTTCGGCGGCGCGGGTTTCCCGGCGTCGGGCGCGGGTTCCGGCCCAGAACGGCCCGGTGGCGTGGGCGCGGGGGCCTGTGCCACCGGGCCGGCCGGCGGCGGCGCCGACTTCCAGAAAAGGGCGGTCCCCAGCAGGCCGAGCACCAGCACGCCGATGCCTCCCCCGACGGCCGCCAGTAGCCAAAGGCGCTTCTTGCGGCGGTCCGCCTCGTCGGCCGGGTGACCGTCCTTGCCCCCCGGCTTGCGACCGCGCCGCGGCCATTCGGCCGTCCGCCCGCCCTGCTGAGAGCGGCCGGATCGGCTTTTTTCCGGGGCGTCGTCGAGGGTCAGGGACGCCCAGGCGTCCTCGGATCGGGCGGCGTCGCGGAGGGGTCGGAACCCATCGCTGGCCAACGTCCCCTCCCGGCAGAAGGGGGTCAGGTCCTCGACCAGCTCGGCCGGCGTCTGGTAGCGATCCTTGGGGTCTTTGGCCATCAAGCGGTCGAGGATCGCCTGCACCCCCTCCGGCGCCTCCACTCCCCGCTCGGCCAGGGGCACCGGCTTCTCCATCTGGTGCTGGAGCAGCACCTCGGTCGCCTCGGTGCCGGCGAAGGGCGGCCGGCCGGTCAGCAGGACGTAAAGGGTACACCCCAGGCTGTAGAGGTCGGCGCGGATGTCGGCCGCCTTCGAGTTCAGCGCCTGCTCGGGTGCGATGAAATCCGGCGTGCCGATGACCGCACCGAGCCGCGTCATGCCTTTGTCACCGCTCCCTTGCAGGCGGGCCAGCCCCATGTCCAGCAACTTGACCACGTTGCCCCGCGGGGCGGTGCCCGGCGAGGCGCTCACTTCGGTGGCGGCGGGGGCTCGGCTGACGAGCAGGTTGGCCGGCTTGATGTCGCGGTGGACCAGGCCCTTCTCGTGGGCGTGCTGCAATCCCAGCGCCGCCTGCCGGACGTAGTCGCACGCCTGCGGCCAGGGCAGCCGGCCCTGTTCCTTGACCAGTCGCGCCAGGTCCATGCCCTCCACGTACTCCATCGCGAAGTAGTGAGTGTTGCCCGCCGGGCCGGCGTCGTAGGCCAGCACGATGTTGGGGTGCGACAGCGCCGCCGCCATCTGCACCTCCTGATAGAAGCGCCGGACGGCCTCCGGGCTGCCGAGCTTCTCCTTGCGGATCACCTTGAGAGCGACGACGCGCTGCATGTGCTGGTGGCGCGCCTTGTAGACCATCCCCATGCCGCCCTCTCCCAGGCGGTCGAGGAGGACGTACGGCCCGATGGTCAGGTCCCCGGCGCGGCCGGCGGCCACGGCGTTGAGCTGGAAGCGCGTCAGCCAGCCGCGCTGGAGGATCACGCGAGCGAGTGGCGTCGGGGCCGGATCCATCGCCTCGGGACACGTCCGCAGCTCGTTGAGCTGGGCGTCGCTGAGCAACCCGCTGGCCCGGAGGTTGTCGCAAAATGAGGGCGGGGCGCTACGTTTGGCGGGCATCGTCGGCCTCCGGCTAACACAGCAGGTATCCTAAGTTGGGGAAGGGAATTGTACCGCGGGAAGGAAGAAGTGTCCATTACTGTAGCCCGCGGCGGCAGGCGAGGCGTCCCGGCCGCCGCGGCGCCGTCGTTGCTCCCTGACGCGGCAGTCCCTCTGGTAGTCGCCGGGCCGGTTCGGCCCCGGACGGCACGCGATCGGTGCCTCACGGCCCCGGGTAGACATTGACGAGCCGTGATCGCGGGGGGCGGGTGATCGCCGCTCCCCCTCGCCGGCCTCCAGCGCAGCGAGGGCCCCGACCACCGCTCCGGCCCGGCCGGTCGCCGGGCTCCCGGGCCAACAGGCGCAACGCCAGGTCGGAGAAGGCGGCCGGCGCGGCGCCGGCGGCGGAAGCGGGGCGGTATTAGGGATTTATGCTGCCTGAAAAATGACTTATCTGGGACGGCTCAGATCGGGGAGGGGGAAGGAAACAGTGATGGGGCCGCCGCCTGGCGGCGGCCTCCTGAGAAGTACCGGGCCGGCGGGCGCCGCACGACCTGCCGTGCGGCGCCCCGACCCGACGGCGTGCCGGCGGGATCACCACCCGTAGGTGGGAGAGAAGCCCCAAAACGCGAAGGCGTTGTGCGCCAGGTGCGCCTGGTACTGCAACTGGATCTGCAGGTAGGGATTCGGCAGGAGGAGCAGGCCCAGCCCGCCGTCCACGCCGGCCAGCTCCGCCGCGCCCAGCTCCCGCAACAGCCCCGCCTCGGGCTGGCCGTTCGTCCCCGCGCTCCGACGGTTCGTTTCGTTCATGGCATCACCCTTTCCGGACTCGGTGCATTCCGCCAGGTCGATGACGGAGTTGTTACGCATGGCTCGCTCCTTCCGCGAATGAGTTGCCGTTGGTCGAGCCAGTCAGGGCGGCCGCGAGCGGCGGCCGCAGAGAAGGCACGCCGTCGTCGCTCTGCGCCCGCCACAGGGCTGCGTACCGGCCGGCCCGGGCCAGCAACTGGCGGTGGGACCCTTCCTCCACGACCCGGCCCTGGTGCAGCAGGTAAATGAGATCGGCTTGCTTGACTGTGCTGAGGCGGTGAGCCACCAGCACGACCGTCCGACCTGCCAACACGCTGCGGAGGCTTTCCTGGGTCGCGCGTTCCGTGGCGGTGTCCAGGTGGCTGGTTGTCTCGTCGAAGATGAGCACCTGGGGCTTCCGCAGCAGCGCCCGGGCGATGGCCAGCCGCTGCCGCTGCCCGCCGGAGAGGTTAGCGCCGCGCTCGCCGATCACCGTCTCGCAGCGCTCCGGCAGGCGGGTGATGAACTCCTCCAGCCCCGCCGCTCGCGCCGCCTCCAGCACCTCCTCCAGGGTCGCCCCGGGCGCGCCCAGGGCGATGTTCTCCCGCAGCGTGCCGTTGAAGATGGCCGCCTCTACTTCGCCAAGCGTTCGGCGGACCGTTCTCAGACACGAATGCCGCGGACCAGGGCAAGCAGCCGGCTGAAGTACGCCCCGTCGTCGGGGACCGCCTCCTGGAAGTGCGCCAGGTGCGGCGCCGCTTCCGCCTCCCGCCCCAGCAGCACCAGCGTCAGCCCGCAGCGGGCGTGGGCCAGCACGTCTCGGCCGCTGATCCGCAGGTGCCGGGCGCAGTTGTCCAGCACGTCCTCGGCGCCGCGGCGCACGTCCCCGGCGAGGATGCGGACGATCTCGCGTGCCGTGGCCTCCGCGTCGATCCGGAAAGCGATCTGGTAATCGGCGATGGCCCGCGGGTCGCGCCGGTGATAGCGGGCGTTGCCGCGGGAGACGTAGAAGCAGACGTTCCGCGGCTCGAGAGCCAGTGCCCGGTCGTAGTCCGCGATGGCGCCGGCGAAGTCGTTGCGCAGCACACGAACGCCGCCGCGCTTGTGGTAGGCCGTGGCCGCCCTCTCGGGTGGCAGCCGGGCCAGCGCCCGCTCGAAGTCGGCCAGCGCCCCCTCCAGGTCCCCGGACTCCTGGCGGGCGCTGCCGCGGTTGAGATAGGTAACGATGTGGTCCGGGTCGATTGCCAGGGCGCGGTCGAAGTCAGCCAGGGCGCCGGCCAGGTCGCCGGCGCCCTGCTTGAGGGCCCCTCGATTGTGCAGAACTGAGGCGCGGAAACGGCCAGCGGCGCCTGTCAGGGCCCGGTCGAAGTCCGCCATCGCACCGGCCGCGTCGCCCAACGCCAGGCGGGCCCGGCCACGGTTGTTCAGAGCCTCCGGGTAGTCGGGCCGCAGGGAAACGGCCCGGTCGAAGTCGGCAACGGCCTCGCCGAGCCGGCCGAGGAGCTGGCGGACCAGGCCGCTGTTGTTCCAGGCCTCGGCGTAGCTGGGGTCGTTTTGCACCGCCTGACGAAAGTCGGCCAGCGCCCCCTCGAGGTCCCGCCGGACGAAGCGCTCGATCGCCCGGCGGTTCAGGACATGGGCCTCCGGTGGGGAAGGCGACGGAATCAATTCAGCGATCGCATTCGGGGAAAACATGACTCAGCTCCTCCAGGCCAGTGCGGGCGAGGGTCGGCGGCGGTTAGTGCCAGGGGTAGAGGTGGACGTTGCTGCTGGCCGGGCCACCCAGTTTGTCCTGCCAGCTGCCGACGATGAACACGGACGTCCGCAAGGGATCGGGGACGCTTTCCACATCGATCTGGTTGGCGCCGCGGGAATCGTACAGCTCCAGGGAGGTCACGCCGAGGCCGTTGCTGGAGGCGCTAGTGTAGTTGATGGTGGTCAGCCCGGCGTAGGCCACCGAATGGTCCGTAATGGTGATGTGCTGCGGGCCGTCGCTGTAGCTATTGAGCAGGACAGAGCTTCGCCCCGAGGTGTTGCTGACGTTGACCGTCCCCTGGATGCCCGCCAGCGAGCCGTTGTCGTTGCCGACGACGATCGAGTCCGAGCTGAGGGTGTTGCCGTTGATGCTCCAGCTCTGGATGTTCGCGGTCACGCCGGACGGGACGGCGGCCACTTGCACGTTATTGATGCCGCCGACCGTGTTGACGTTGAGGGTGCGGATGACGCCCGGGTCGAAGGTGGCCGACGCGCCATTGAGCGTGGCCTTGACGCCGTAGCCCCCGCCCGAGGCGAAGTAGGTGTCATCGACACGGATGTTGTCGTTGTAATTCTTGCCGAGCTGGTCGCCGTTCACGTTGAGGTCGTACTTGCCGGTGAACTTATTGCTGCTGTTCCAGAGCGGGCTCAGGTAGAACTTCTGCGAGTTGCCGTCGGGGACGATGAAGGCGTTGTCCTGGCGGGACCAGTAGGGGGAGACCAGGTCGCCGTTCAAGCGGTAGTTGTAGCTGCCGGCTTCGGGGCCGTCGCAGATCTGGCCGCCGCCGGGGCTGAGCGAGGCGGGGAGCGAGGCGGGGGGATAAGCATGGACCCCGTTCTTGTCCGGATCGGAAATGGTCTCCACCAGCTCGTGTGAGAATGTCGCGGTGATCGTGTTATCCAGCACGCTGGTATGCGGCAGGAAGGTCGCTGCCAGCGAGACGATGTGAAGGATCTGGTGGTTGTTGAGGTCCCAGTGGTTCCAGGACAAGGTGGATCCTCCCTGCGTCGGATCGAAGACGGCGACGTAGATTGGAGCGTGCTGCGCGTCGTCGTTCGACCCGGGAGCATGGCCGGGGTGGCTGGCGATGCTATTCTGCACGAACTGATCGACGAGGTCTTCGGGGTGGTCGCCTGCCGTGGTCTCCGCCACCGTGTGGTCGTCCTGCCAGAACCCGGCGAAGGTGGCCCGTCCGTCGCTGCCGTATTGTGTCAGCCCGCTCAGGTAGGGGCCGCTCAGCAGGCGTTTCGCGGAGGCCACCACTGAGTTTTCCTGCGCCTGGCCGGCCTGCCTCCAGTAAGCCCCGGCGAAGATGAAGTACACGTTCGGGTTCTGCATGCCGTCGTTGGGCGCCGCGGTGAGGGGGGGGTAGGTGGTTTCCGGCCCGAAGTAGGGACTGAAGACGATGGTCGGGACGCGGCGGTCCTCGAGGGACTCGACGCTTGGGCGGGCGTGACGGTCGTTGGTCCGGGCGGGGCGGCCCGCACGGGACCGGCGTCTGACCTGGCCTCGGCGGCCCAGCAGCCTGGTGACGAAGGAGAACATGGATCGCTCCACGGGTTGGGGAAGGGGTCACTCGGACGGTGTCGGCCACGGCGGCCTCTACTACACCAAGCGTGCAGGCGACCCCGCCCAGACACGAATTTCGCGCCGGGGTCGTTTCGGGGCCGAATTCGCGACTCCGGCGGGCGCATTCTCCTGGACTTTCTCCCCCCGCCCGCGTACCATTCGCAAGGCAGGTCCGGGTAGCCCTGTGACGCCGCCGTCATCACCCGGGAAGGAGCACTGCCATGAGCCTCGACCAGAGCACGCGGCTGGAAAGCCTGATTGATCGCCTCAGGCGGGGCGACGGCGCGGCCCGAGGCGAACTGATCGCCTGCGCCTACGACCGGCTCCGCCTGCTGGCCCGGCACATCTTCCACCACGACTTCGCGCGCCTGGAGAACCTCCACGGGACCGACAGCATCGTCAACGAGGCCGTCCTGCGCCTCTTGCAGACGTCCGCGGGGGGAGCCCCGTGGCCGACGCCGCTCGACTTCTTCCGCCACTCCGCGGTCATCATCCGTCGCACCTTGCTGGACCTCATTCGCTACCACGACCGCCGGCGCCATGAGGCCGCGCAGGCGGACGCGGAACCGGCCGACCCGAGTGCCGACCCGGCCACCGTCGCCATGTGGACCGAGTTCCACACCAAGGTCGATGAACTCCCGGAGGAGGAGCGGGCCGTGGTCGAGCTGCACTGGTATCACGAGCTGTCCCAGGCCGAGACGGCCCGCCTCCTGGGCGTTCACGAGAAAGCGGTCAGCCGCCGCTGGCTGAGCGCCCGCCTGAAACTGGCCGACTGGATCCCGGGATGGGAACGACTCCTCGACCGCCAGGGGTAGAGCCATGTCAACCGACGAACGTGTCCTCGATTTGCTCCAGCGCTGGGAAGAGCTGCGGCAGCGGGGGAATGAGCTTTCCGCGGAGGAGTTGTGCGCGGACTGTCCCGAGCTGCGCGAGGAGGTGGCGCGGCGCCTCCACCAGCTGCGGGGGCTCGGTCAGCTTCTGAGCCCTGCGAGGGACCCGAGGCCGACGCTCCCCGCGCCGCCGGCCGACGGCGCGTCACCCGACCCCGAGCGGTTGGACCGCTACCGAATCGTGGCGCGGCTCGGGGCCGGGACGTACGGCGTGGTCTACAAGGCCTACGACCCCGAGGCCCAACGCCCGGTGGCGATCAAGGTGCCGCACCGGCATCGGGTGGGGTCGGCGGCCGACGCCGACGCCTACCTGGCGGAGGCCCGCACGCTGGCCCGGTTGGACCACCCCGGCATCGTGCCGCTGTACGACCTCGGCCGCACCGCGGACGGGCTCTGTTACCTGGTGTCGAAGTTCGTCGAGGGGACCGACCTTCAGGCCCGGTTGGCGCAGGGCCGGCCGCCCGTCGCCGAGGCCGCCGACCTCGTCGCCCAGGTGGCCCGGGCCCTGCACCATGCGCACCAGCGCGGCCTGGTCCACCGCGACGTCAAGCCGGCCAACATCCTCCTCGACGCGACCGGCCGGCCCGTGGTCGCCGACTTCGGCCTGGCCCTGCGCGAGGAGGAACTTGGCACCGGCCCGGTCTGCCTCGGCACACCCAATTACATGAGCCCCGAGCAGGTGTGCGGCGAGGGCCACCGGGTCGATGCCCGCAGCGACGTCTACAGCCTGGGCGTGGTCCTCTACGAGATGCTCACCGGGCGCCTGCCGTTCGCCGCCGACAACCTGCTAGCCCTGTTCGAGCAGGTCAAGGCGCAGGAGCCCCGCCCGCCGCGCCAGCGCGACGACACCATCCCGAAGGAATTGGACCGAATCTGTCTCAAATGCCTGGCCAAGCGCGCCAGTGACCGCTACAGCATCGCCCTCGACCTGGCCGAGGAACTGGAGCACTGGCTCGAGAAGGCGAGCGGGGGGCGTCAGCCCCCTGATTTGAGTCCGAATCAGGGAACTGACGCCCCCCGCTCGCCGGCCACCCAGTCCGGCGCGCCGGTGAAAATGATCCCCAAGGGGCTGCGCTCGTTCGACGCCGCCGACGCCGATTTCTTCTTGGGGCTGCTGCCGGGCCCCCGCGACCGCGACGGCCTGCCGGACAGCCTGCGCTTCTGGAAGCGGCGGGTCGAGGCCACCGACCCCGACGAGGCCTTCAGCGTGGGCGTCCTGTACGGCCCGAGTGGTTGCGGCAAGTCGTCGCTGGTGAAGGCCGGCCTCCTGCCTGGCCTGGCCGGGCACGTGCTGGCCGTGTACGTCGAGGCGACGGCCACGGACACCGAAGCGCGGCTGCTCCGGAGCCTGCGCCGCCACAGCCCGGCCCTGCCCGACGCCGCGGGCCTGGTGGACGCGCTGGCCCACCTGCGGCGGGGGCGCGGCGCTCGTAGTGACCGCATTCATGCGGTCGGCGGGGAGGCTGCCCCGATGAATCGGGGCACTACGAGCGCGCCGAAGGTCCTGCTCGTCATCGACCAGCTCGAGCAGTGGCTGCACGCCCACCAGGAGCCGCAGCACGCCGAGTTGGTCCGGGCCCTGCGCCAGTGCGATGGCGAGCACGTCCAGTGCCTGGTGCTGGTCCGCGATGATTTCTGGATGGCGACGACCCGGTTCATGCGCGACCTGGAGGTCCCGTTGCGCGAAGGGCACAACTCCGCCGCGGTGGACCTGTTCGACCTGGGCCACGCGCGGCGGGTGCTGGCTGCCTTCGGCCGCGCCTTCGGCGCCCTCCCCGAGGGAGAAGCGACCCCGGAGCAGCAGCGCTTCCTCGACCAGGCCGTGTCGGGGTTGGCCCGCGAGGGCAAGGTGATCCCGGTGCGGCTGAGTCTCTTCGCGGAGATGGTCAAGGGCAAGCCATGGGTGCCGGCCACCCTCAAGGCCGTGGGCGGCGCCGAGGGGATCGGCGTCCTCTTCCTCGAAGACACCTTCGCCGCCGCGACGGCCCCACCCGAGCACCGCCGCCACAAGCAGGCCGCCCGGTCGATCCTCCAGGCGCTGCTGCCCGAGCCGGGGACCGACCTCAAGGGGCATATGCGGCCGCGCCAAGACCTGCTGAACGCCTCCGGGTACGCCCGGCAGCCGCAGGAGTTCGAGCGCGTGCTGGAGATCCTCGACGGCGAACTGCGGTTGGTAACGCCGACCGACTCCGAAGCCGGGGGCGGGGAGGGACTGCCGGCGGCCGACGGCCCGCCGCCGACTCCTTCCTACCAGCTGACGCACGACTACCTCGTCCCCGCCCTGCGGCAGTGGCTGACGCGCGAGCGGCGGCAAACACGGCGCGGGAGGGCCGAGCTGCGGCTGGCCGAGCGGTCGGCCGAGTGGAAGGGGCGGCGCGAAAGGCGACATCTCCCCTCCTGGTGGGAGTGGGCGACCATCCTGGCCTTCACGCGCCGGCGCGACCGGACCGGGCCGCAGCAGGAGATGGTGCGCGCGGCCACGCGCCATTACCTGGCCTGGGGTGCGGTGGCGGCGCTGCTGCTCGCGGCCCTGGCGCTGGGCGGGCTGTACCTCCGCGCCCGAAGTCTCGTCAGCAATCTCATGGTGGCCAAGGTTTCCGAGGTCCAGGCCATCACCGCCAAGCTGGGGGCCTCCCGCCTGTTTGCCGATCCTCGTCTGAGGGAAATCCTGGCCCAGCCCGAATCGGGCCAAGGTGAAGAACACCTCAACGCCAGCCTGGCGCTGCTGCCGGTGGACACGGGGCAGGCGGCTTACTTGCACGACCGCCTGCTGAAGGCCGATCCGGAGCAGCTGCTGGTCATCCGCCAGGCGTTACAGGATCACCGGCAACAAGACCCGGAATGGCTCTGGGAAGTCCTGCTGGATAGGAAGAAGCGCTCGGAGTCGGAGCGCCTGCGGGCGGCCTGCGCCCTGGCGGCGTTCGAGCCGAACAGCCCGCGCTGGGACGACGAGGTCAACAGCGCCGTCGCGGGCTGGTTGGTGGTGGAAAGTCCGTTTGTGATCGACAGGTGGACAACAGCCTTCAAGCCGGCCCGCGAGCAACTCATCGCTCCCCTCAAGAAGATCTTCCGGGACCACCAACGGCCCGGGTCGAAGCCCCTGATGGCGGCCAAAGTCCTCGCTTCCTATACCGCCGACCGGCCGGACGAACTGGCGGAACTCATCAAGGATGCGGATGGCGAGCAATTCAAGGAGCTGCTGCCGACCCTCTTCAAGGCCCCCCGGGAACGGATCCTTGCCGCAATGCAGGCCGAATTGGCGAACGAGGATCTCGACGAGCGGAAGGCCGATCTCTGGGACAATCCCTCCGACCCTCGCTGGACCGATCCCGACCGCAACTTGGTCCGGACAATCGAAGATGTTGGCGAGGGCCAGTTCTGGCCGCGCTTCGCCCTGTGCCAGACGCTGCCGCCGGCTGACTTCGAGCGGGTCGCGCGGGGGCTGAAGCCGTCGGGCTACCGGCCGATCTGTTGCCGCCCCTACGCCGCCCCCTCGGGGGTTCTGGTGGCCGCCGCCTGGGTCCGCGACCGCCGGGACTGGCAGATGGAAATCGGCCTGAGCGCCGAGGAGATGCGTGCCAGGAACGCTCACTGGCGCCAGGAAGGGTTCCTGCCCCTGGACGTGACAGGCTACCTGGAGCCGCGTCCCGCCGGGATCGGAGGGATCGAGCACTACGCCGCCCTCTGGGTGGCCAGGGACCCCGCGGAGGAAAACCCGGCGGTGGTGGGCGCCGAAATGCAGGTCGGCGAGCCGGAGGCGAAGTCTCTCTATCATCAGGACTACGTCCCCCGGACCCTCACCCAGCTGGAGCGGGGTGGGGAGCAGCGGCACAGCTCGGTGTGGTGGAAGCCCGCGCGGCCCGCCGACTTCTGCGCCTTCAGCAAAGAGTCCGAGGAGCAATTGCGGTACGAGTACCAGCTGGGCCTCAAGCGCTTGCAGGTGGACGTGCGCGTGTCCGGGGCGCCCGCGCCCCCCAGCACCGGCGAGGAGTACGGCCGGGAGCTGAAGGAGGCCGACCAGGCCTTGCGGGCCAACCCGAAAAGTCCCGCCCGCCTGAGGCACGGGATCGCCTATTTCTACCTGGGCCGGGACAGGGAGGCCCTCGCCGATCTGAACAAATTCGCCACCGACTTCCCCGGGGCGGAGGGTGAGGTTTATTTCTACCGCGCCGTCGCCCACGCCCGGTCGGGGGACCGGCGCGCGGCGGAGGCCGAGCTGGGCAAGTTCCGGGACATGGCCGAGTCGATTCGGAAGCACAACCTCCCCCGGGTCCCGGAGCTGGCGTGCAACGAGGCGATCATACTGGCGCACCTGGACCGGGCGGGTGACGCCGTCCGGCTGCTGGCGGAGACGGTCAAGGCTTACGGCGACGATGCCCGGGTCCTTTTCCTCGCCGCCGATGCCCGCGCCTATCTGGCCCGGACGGACCCGGCGCGGGCGGACGAGCATGCCACCCGCGCGGCGGCACTCCTGCAGGAGGCCATCGACCGGGAGCAACTCGCCGACGACCGCCTGTTCGTCGGCTACCGCGACGCCTGGGCGGAGCCAGACCTGGACCCGATCCGGGAACACTGCGCGTTCGACTGCCTGCTGGCCCGTGGCCACCTCGAACGGCAGTACGCCGGCGTCTGGCTCACCAGCACCGAGTTCACTTCCGAGGAGTCGCACGGCCTGACGCCGGCCATGCACCGCGAGCACTGGCGGCAGCTGGCGCGCGAGAACTACCGGCCCGTGGCGATTTCCGTGGCCTGCGTGGGAAAGGGGCGACTGCCGGTGACCGCCTCGGTCTGGCACCGGCCCATTATCGGCGACCGCACCCGGGACGAGCAGGCGCGGCGCCAGGCGAATGCCGCCGTCGCGCTGCTCCACCTCGGGCAGCCGGGGGCGGTCTGGCCCTTGCTGCGCTACGACGAGAGGTCCGCGGCCGGCGAGGACCCCCGGCGGCGCACCTACCTGATCCACCGCTTCGCCGCAATGGGCATCGACGCGCGCCGGCTCGCCGCGCAATTCCTGTCCGGCAAGCACGACGTCTCGGTGCGGCGGGCCTTGTTGCTCAGCCTGGGGGAATACCTCCCGGACTCGCCGGCGGGCCAGCGGCCGGCCCTGGCCGACGAACTGCACTTGCTCGCCTGCTACCGCGACGACCCGGACGCCGGGGTCCATGCCGCGGCCGAGTGGCTCCTGCGCCGCTGTGGCTATCACGAGGAAATCGGCAAGACCGACGCCGACCTGTCCACGGCATCGACGGGGGAGCCCGCGCGCGACCGCCAGTGGTACCTGACCCGAACGAACCGGCACACCCTGGTGGTGGTCCGCGACCCGCGGCCTTTCCTGATGGGCTCCCCGGGCTACGAGCCGGGCCGCGACGGGACGGAGCTGCGGCACGCGAGGAACATCGGCCGCTCCTTCGCCATCGCGACCAAGGAGGTGACGGTGGCCCAGTTCCGTGCCTTCCTCTCCCAGCACGACTTCCGGAGGGAGAGCACGACGATCCCCGATGGGCCGATCATCAACGTGACCTGGTTCGAGGCGGCCCTGTACTGCAACTGGCTGAGTGAGAAGGAAGGCCTTCCCAAAACGGAGTTCTGCTATGAGAAACTGGGGAATGACCTTCACCTCGCGAAGGACTACCTGAAGCGCAAGGGCTACCGCCTGCCGACCGAGGCCGAGTGGGAATATGCCTGCCGTGCGGGGGCGCTCACGAGCCGCTGCTACGGCTCGGCGGAGGAGATGCTCGGATATTACGGGTGGTACGAGGGCAACACCGGCGGTTTGCGGGCTCGGCCGGTCGGCCTGCTGAAGCCGAATGACCTGGGACTGTTCGACATGCACGGCAACGTGGCGGAATGGTGCCTGGACCCGCCGCGCTCTTACCCCCGCGGGTCAAGAGAGCAGGTACACGATGACGGGCCAGACACCCCCATCGTCAAGCGGGAAGAGGTCCGGGTGTTCCGGGACGGGGCCTTTAACAGTCCCTCCCAGCGCTTGCGCTCCGCGGAGCGCCGGCGCGAGAGGCCGTACCTGAATTCTCACATCGACATCGGTTTCCGCGTCGCCCGGACGATCCGGGAGTCGGAATGACGCGAGGTGGCGCCCCGGCCGGCGCGGCGCCGTCGTTGCTGCTTGGCACGGCAGTCCCTATGGTAGGCGTCGGGCCGCCTCGGCCCCGGACGGCACGCGATCGGTGCCTCACGGCCCCGGGTACACCTTGACGAGCCGTGACCGCGGGGGGCGGGTGATCGCCGCTCCCCCGGTCGCCGCCGGGGGGCTTCGATGCGCAGCTTACTTTTCCTCTCGTGCTGGTCGTGCGTTGTCGCCCTGGCCGCGGGCCCCGTCGCGGCGGCGGAGCCGGCTTACGACCTGCTCGTCCGCAACGGCAAGGTCGTGGACGGCACCGGCAACCCGTGGTTCGTCGGCGACGTGGCCGTTCGCGGCGACCGCATCGTGGCCGTCGGCCGGGTGCCGCCGGGGAAAGCCCGGCGCGAGATCGACGCCCGCGGGCTGGTCCTCGCGCCCGGCTTTATCGACATGCACTCCCACTCGGACTACGTCCTGTTCGAGGACGGCGACGCCCAGAGCAAGGTTCGCCAGGGGGTGACGACCGAGGTCCTTGGCGAGGGGCGATCGGCCGGGCCGTACAAGGGCAAGCTCGCCGCGCACCGCGCCACCGCCGGCGGCAAGGAAGTCCGCTGGACGACCCTGGGCGGCTACTTCGACGCCCTGGAAAAGGCCGGCGTCGCGGTCAACGTCGCCTCCTACGTCGGCATGGATAACGTCTGGGAAGGCGTCATGGGCACCTCGCACGCGCGGCCCACGGCCGAGCAGATCAAGGAGATGCAGGCCCTGGTCGAGGAGGCGATGAAGGACGGCGCCTGCGGCCTGTCCACCCTGCTCGCCATGCCGCCGGGCTCGCTGGCCACCACCGACGACCTCGTCGAGCTGTGCAAGGTCGTCGCCCGCCACGGCGGCATCTACTCGACGCACAACCGCAACGAGGGGACCGAGGTGCTGGTGGCCGTCAAAGAGGCCATTGCCATCGGCGAGCGCGCCGGCGTCCCCGTGGACATTATCCATCTCAAGATCGCCGACAAGAAGCTGTGGGGCCACATGAGCGAGGTGGTGGCGCTGATCGACGAGGCCCGCAAGCGCGGCGTCAACGTGCAGGCCAACGTCTACCCCTACACGCGCGGCAACAACGACCTGGCGAGCATCGTGCCGCCCTGGGCCCACGAAGGGGGCACCGCGAAGATGCTCGAACGGCTGAAGGACCCCAAGCAGCGCGAGCGGATGAAGAAGGAGATCCGCGAGGGTATTCCGGGGTGGTACAACCACTTCACGGCGGTCGGCGGCGACTGGGGGCGGATGCTGGTCAGCGGCAAGGGGGCCTACGAGGGGCTGACCATGGACCGGGTCATGTCCACGCGCAAGGACCGGCCGCCGGACGACCTGGACGTGCTGTTCGACGTGCTGATCGAGGAGGGCGGCTCGGTGCCGACGGTCTACGCCCACCACACGGAGAAGGACATGCAACTGGCGCTGGCGCAGCCGTGGTGCAGCGTCGGCTCGGACGGGTCGGCCCTGTCGGTGGAGGGGCCGCTGCGGCGCGGCAACCCGCACCCGCGCAGCTTCGGCACCTTCCCGCGGGTGCTCGGCGTCTACGTCCGCGAATTGAAGGTGCTGCGCCTGGAGGACGCGGTGCGCAAGATGACGTCGCTCAACGCGGCGAAGATCGGCATTCCGGACCGCGGCCTGCTGCGGGCGGGGAACTTCGCCGACCTGACGCTGTTCGACCCGGAGCTGGTGATCGACCGGGCCACCTACGACAAGCCGTTTCAGTACAGCGAGGGAATCGCCTACGTGATCGTGAACGGCAAGGTCGTCATCGACCAGGGCAAGCACACCGGGGCGCGGCCGGGGCGGGCGCTGCGGCACGGCTCTTAAGGGAGGTCATGTGAGATCCTCGTGGAGGGAAAACATGGTCCATTCCTCATCAACCGACAGGAACGAGGGGTGCAGCGCAGAAGGCGCGATCCGTTAGCGGTCTGACCGGGCGGCCAGGCCAGGGCCGCCCGGTTCGCGAATCACTTCACCGCGTCGTAGGTCCACGGCTTGCGCATCTCGCGGGCCAGGTAGCCGTCCGCCTCCTTGTCGTTGACGAACCGTTCCTTCTCCGGGTCCCAGGTCAGCTTGCGCCCCAGGCGGATGGCGATGACGCCGAGGTGGCAGAGCGACACCGAACGGTGACCGGTTTCCGCGTCGCAGACCGGCGGCTTCCGCGTCCGCAGGCACTCGAAGAAGTTGCCCATGTGGTCGTTGCTCTCATACAGGGCGACCTTCTTCGAGTCGCCGAGCGGCTCCTTGAGGAGTTCCGGCCGGCTGGCCTCGATCTTGCCGCGCGTGACCAAGATCCAGCCGTCCGGCCCCTCGAACTTGACGCCGTGGAACGACTCGCCCGCCTTGAGCGGCCGCGCCTCGCCGCCAAAAATGTTGTTGGCGGTGGTGCTGACGCAGCGGTGGCGGACGCCGTTGGCGTAGGTGTACTCCACGGCGTACTCGGCCGGCGCGGTGAAACCGCCCGCCACCGGCTCGACGGTCGCCTGGCCCTCGATCGTCTGCGGCCCGCTACGGTCCAGCCCGATGCCCCACAGGGCGATGTCGTTGTGGTGGGCGCCCCAGTCGGTCATGGTGCCGCCGGAGTAGTCGAGCCAGTAGCGGAACCACAGGTGCGTCCGCTCCGGCAGGTAGTCGCGTGCCGGAGCCTGTCCCTGCCAGAAGTCCCAATCCAGCTCCGCCGGCACCGGCTGCGACTTGAACGGGCCCTTGTTGGGCCCGGCCGGCAGGGTCGTCGTGACGGCGGTGAGCTTGCCGAGCCGGCCGTTGCGGACCAGCTCGCAGGCCAGGCGGAAGCGCGGGTCGCTGCGCTGCTGGCTCCCCGTTTGCAAGACGCGCTTGGCCTGGCGCACCGCGGCGACGAGCCGCTTCCCTTCGTCGATGGTCAAGGTGAGCGGTTTCTCGCTGTAGACGTCCTTGCCCGCCTTGACGGCGGCGAGGTTGACCAGGGTGTGCCAGTGGTCCGGGGTGGCGTCGAGGACGGCGTGGACGTCGTCGCGCTCCAGCAGCTTGCGGAAGTCCTTGTAGACCTTGGCGCCGCCGAAGGTCTTGGCCGCCTCCTCGGCGCGCTTCGAGTCCACGTCGCACACGGCGACGATGGTGCCCAGCTTGGCCGCCTCGTGGGCGATCCCCGTCCCCCGGCCGCCGCAGCCGATCAGGGCGACATTCGGACGGTCGTTCGGCGAGGTCGGCTTGGCGGGCTCGGGCCCCGCCAGCAGCCGCTCGACGAACCAGGCCGGCAGTCCCGCGGCCGCGGTCAAGGCGGCGGACCCCTTCAGGAAGGAACGGCGGTCGAGACGACGGGTGGCAGGTGCGGACATGGCATGGTCTCCGGGTACACGGCGGGCGGCGGGATGGTTCCCGGTGGCAATCTACCCCACGGGCCGGCCCGTGGACACCGACAGCACCTTCCGGCCGCTGGCGCGACCCGCTAGAATGTGGCGTCCCGCCGCGCGGCGGGCCTTCCCAGGTATCACCGTTGTTGTCCGAGGTCTTATGTCCCGAACCGAGCAGGCGTACGCCGAACTCATTCGCCGGGTCAAGGATTACAACCTGCTGTCCTCGTGTGGGGCCGTCCTGGGTTGGGACGAGCGCACCTACATGCCTCACGACGGCAGCGCCCACCGTGCCGAGCAGATGGCGCTCGTCGCCCGGCTGACGCACGAAATGGCGACCGCCCCGCGGGTCGGCGAGCTGCTCGCCGAGGTCGAGGGCAGTCCGCTCGTCGGGGACCAGGACGGCGACGCGGCGGCTAACGTGCGCGAGGTCCGCCGCGGCTACCAGCGGGCGGTGAAGCTGCCGCCCGACCTGGTCGAGGAGCTGGCCCGGACCACGACGCGCGCCCAGCAGGTCTGGCAGGAGGCGCGGGCGGCCAACGACTTCGCGACGTTCCGGCCGTGGTTGGAGAAGATCGTGGCGCTCAAGCGCCGCGAGGCCGAGGCGATCGGCTACCAGGCCAGTCCGTATGACGCCCTCCTCGACGAGTACGAGCCGGGCGCCACCGCCGCGGAGATCACGCGGGTCTTCGCAGGCCTGCGCGACGACCTCGTGCCGCTGGTGCGGGCGATCCTCGGCTCGGCAAAGAAAGCGCCGCACGACATCCTCGAAAGGGAGTACCCAATCGAGCCGCAGCGCGCCTTCGGGGAAGGGGCGGCGAAGGCAATCGGCTTCGACTTCGCCGCCGGCCGGCTCGACGTGACGACGCACCCGTTCTGCAGCGGCATCGGCCCCGGCGACTGCCGTATCACCACGCGCTACAACCCGCGCCACTTCAACGAGGCCTTCTTCGGCATCCTGCACGAGGCCGGCCACGGCATTTACGAGCAGGGCTTGCCGGCAGACCAGTTCGGCACGCCGCTGGGCAGCGCCTGCTCGCTGGGCATCCACGAGTCGCAGTCGCGGCTGTGGGAAAACCAGGTCGGCCGCGGCCGGCCGTTCTGGGAGCACTTCTTCCCCAAGGCGAAGGTCGTGTTCCCGGCCGCCCTGGGTGACGTATCGCTGGGGCAGTGGCTGTTCGCCATCAACGACGTGCGCCCGTCGTTCATCCGCGTGGAGGCGGACGAGGCGACGTACAACATGCACATCATCCTGCGCTTCGAGTTGGAGCAGGCCCTGATCGCGGGCGACCTGAAGCCGGCCGACGCCCCGGCCGCCTGGAACGAGAAGTTGACGCAATTCTTCGGGCTGACGCCGACGACGGACGCCCTGGGCTGTTTGCAGGACATCCACTGGAGCATGGGCGGGCTGGGCTACTTCCCGACCTACACGCTGGGCAACCTGTACGCGGCGCAGCTGATGGAAGCGGCGCGGCGCGACCTGGGCGACCTCGACGGCGACTTCCGCCGCGGCGAGTTCGGCCGGCTCAAGGGATGGTTGAACGAGAAGGTCCACCGGCCGGGCCAGCGCTGGCGGGCGGGGGAACTGTGCCGGCGGGTGACGGGCCGGCCGCTGAGCCACAAGCCGCTGATCGCGTACTTGCGCGGGAAGTACGGCCCATTGTACGATATCTGACCGGCTTAACGAGCAAGGAGGAAGAATCATGGCGACTGTTGCGACTCCGAAGGTTCCCGCCGAGCAGCGGTTCCGAATCTCCGGCATCGACTGGCCGACCTACGTGGCCTTCAGTGATCTCCTCGACGAGCGGCACATCCGCATCACCTACGACCGCGGGGAGATGGAACTCATGACGACGTCGCACGAACACGAGCGAGGCAAGAAGCGACTCGCGCGCCTGATCGAGGCGCTGACCGAGGAGCTGGCCATCGACATCCTCGGGGGCGGATCGATGACATGTCGCCGCGAGGACATGGAGCGCGGCTTCGAGCCGGACGAGTGCTACTGGATCGAGCACGAAGCGGCGATGCGCGACCGGGACGAGATCGATTTCACGCGCGACCCTCCGCCTGACCTGGCCATCGAGGTCGAGATCAGTCGAAGTACCATTCCCCGGCTGCCGTTGTACGCGAGTCTGGGCGTCTCGGAAGTGTGGCGCTGGGACGGTGAGCGCCTGCAGGTGGGCTTGCTCGGTGATGACCGCCAATATCACTACGGCGACGACAGCCGGACGTTTCCGTTCTTGCCGCTGGCCGAAGTGGTGCGGTTCCTGAGGATGCGGGAGGTGAGCGAAACGCAGGTCGTCCGCGCCTTCCGCCAATGGGTGCGCGAGCAACAGGCGCAGGGCTGGGGACAGCCGCGCCGGCGACGGAATGGCAACGGCGGGCGAGCCAAGCCAGGCGGGCGGCGAAAGCCGAAGTGACCATCGCTCCCCCAGGCCGTACGTTCCCTCACCGCAAACTGCTCTTGCCCGGCCCCCCGCCTTCGGGTAAAACCGGCCTCACAAGACAAACTGCCGATTGCGGGGGGCCTGCTCAACGGCGAGTGACCGGTCCCCCGTATGGCAAGGGACTCGGAAGAAGGGAGTCTGCCGTGTTGGTTCTCACTCGCCGCCACGACGAAGCCACCTGCCGCGAGGAACTCCTGGGCCCGGCCCGTTCCCCTCACCTCGCCGATCCCGAACTGACCTGCCTCGTCACGGCCGGATGACCCGGGTCCGCAGTCCCTGGGACGGGCCGCCCCCGCCAGGGCCCGGCCTCGGTTTCCCTATCCCCTCGGATCGGCGGCGGAAGCTGCTTCATTGAGGAACCTCCCCATGCACCGGACCGACGGCCCGCACGTCGGGGCGCTCCAGAAACCCAATAACGACAGGGGTCGGAAGGTCCTCATCGTCGAGGACAATTCCGACAACGCGGAGAGCCTGCGCCTACTGCTGCAATTCTTCGGCCACAAGGTGTGGGTCGCCCCCACGGGGCCGGAAGGCGTGCGCCTGGCCGGGGCTTGCCGGCCCGACGTCATCCTGTGCGACATCGGGCTGCCCGGCCTGGACGGCTTCGGCGTGGCCGCCGCCCTGCGGCAGGATCCGGCGACGGCCCACGTCCACATGGTCGCCATCAGCGGCTACGGCTCCGACGAGACCCGCTGCCGCTGCCGCGAAGCCGGCTTCGACCGCTACTTCACCAAGCCGGTCGATCCGGCAATCCTGATCGAGCTGGTCGCCGTCGCGCCCGGCCTTTCCGCATGAGAAACCGTATCAATACCCCTCTTGCCGCTTGCGGCTTCGCAGGAACGATTGCGAAGCCGCAAGCGGCGAAGACAGTGGTGTCCGGTCATGGCGGCGTTTCGTCCTCGGCCGCCAGGCAACAGCTCTGCACACACAGCCCACACGTACACCGGCCCGGGACCGAGCGCACTTCCCCCCCCACCCGTGCCCCGGGGAAGCGGAAGCCGATTTGCACCGGCCCAGCCCGGCCGAGGACGGCGGCCGGGATCGAGGCCCGCAGGTCCAATGGGCGGTCGCTGGCGGCAACCTGCCAGCGCGCCACCTGCTCCCCATTCACCACGACGTCCACGTTGAGTTCGGCCCGGCGCGGGGGAAGACACGGCCGGGCCGTCAGCAGCAGCAGGCCATCGCCCTTGATCGGCTGTTCCAGCTCGAACGACAGGCAGGCCTCGGGCCCATCGGTGTACGTCCCATCGACCTCGTGCCAGGCCCAGCCGCGCCCCTTGTAGACCCCCCAGACGTGAGCCCCCCCGGCGAAGGAGAGCAGCGTGCCCGGGACGTAGCGCGGGTCCAACTCGCGGACGGAAACCTCCGCGTCTTCATAAACGACGTTCCGTACGTGTTCGCGCGGCTCGGAGCGGGGGGCGAAGTCGAGGTGCTTGGCGCCGCTGAGCGATTCCCAGCCGCGGGCGTAGCTGGGCGTGTACAGGAACGCGAGGTGGTTCTCGGCCACGAAGACGTGCCGGCCCCGCCGCTCAATTTCCAGGACGAAGCCGGCCACCTGCGGCCAGCGGGAGTGCTCGTGGGTGACGAGGATCGGCGTGTCGGCAGGCGTCGTGCTCGCCTCCGTCGCGGCCAGGTCGGTCACGAACCGGGAGCCGCGGTAGCCGTTGACGAAGTGGCCAGTGAGCGCCGGCCAGAGGGCGGCGAGGGCGACCAGCGAGGCCAGCACCCGGCGCCGCCGCCGGTCGGTGCCAAGGAGCAGGGCCGCGTTCATGGCGGCCGTGGCCAGCAAGACCAGCGCCACCGAACCGAAGAAGATGACGGTGTACCTCTCCGCCAGGTTATCCACCCCCCGCCAGGCATAATAAACGACCGCCGCCGTGGTCACCGCGCAGGCCGCCAGCGCTTGCCGCGTGAAGTAGAAGCGCGGGCCGTCCAGGCGCCGCGGCAGCGTCACGGCGACCGCCGCCAGGACGGCAAGGGTCAGCAGCACCGGGTGGGCCGACTCGCTGGTGAACGCCAGCAGCACGAAGCGCGCCACGCCCTTGATGCGGTGCTGGGGGTGGTTCTGGCGTATGTAGTCGAGGTACTTGCCTATCTCGCCGGGGTAGTGCCGCAGCGTGTGCAGGGCGATCGGCCACACGAAGAGCCCGACCACGGCGGCGAAGGCGAGGAACGAGAGCGGGTTCCCGCCCAGCAAGCGGCGCAAGGAGAAGCCGTGGCCGCGCGCCAGCAGGGCCAGGGCGTACAGGGCCAGCGGTACGACGAAGGCGACGAAGCAGACGTGGCCGTGGACCAGCAGCCCCCCGGCAAGGGCGAGCCAGGGGAGGTGTCCGGCCCGGCCACAGGCGACCGAGGCGCTGCTGACGATCAGCAGGAGGAACGGCGTGAAGTACAGGTAGGGCATCCAGTCGTAGGCCATCTGGCCGCCGAGGCCGAAGTAGGCGACGAACACGGCAGCGGCCGTGACGGCGGCCAGCCGCGAGCGGAAATGGGCGTGCAGCACCGCCAGGCTCAGCGCCGCCAGCAGGGCGTCGAAGAGCAGGCCGCCGAGCATGTGGGCGTTGTGCGGGGCCGGGACCAGCCGCAGCTCGTCGTGGAACAGGTACTCGGAAAAGGCCAGCACGTACAGGATGCCGGGGCCGGGGTGGTTGAACCCCATCCGCGAATAGTTGCCGACCAGCAGCCGCAGCTGTTTCGCCTCCTCGATCAGCAGGGAGTTGGCGGCACTATCACCGTCCTCGTGAATCGGTAGTGTGAACAGATATTTGTTGTTGAGCAGGAGCAGGAGCACGAACAGGCCCAGGGCGGCCGCGAAGACCCAGCGCGGCTTGGGCACCCCCGCCGGCCAGGCCCGGTTCGCGGACGGGAGCGGCGCCCGGGCCCCGTCCCCGAACGAACGGGGGCTGGCCGTGCCGCCGGTCGCCCCCCTGCGATCGCCACCGGCGTCTCGGCCGGTTGCAGGACGAAGCTCCATATCGGATCCTCCTTCTCCGTCCACCGCCGGGCGGGCGGGCGCGCAGCCCGGTGGGGCGGAGAACGTCTATACGGCGATGCGCGGGGTCGGTCAATCCCAACTGCGGGGGGTCAAGTTTCGCCGGCCGCGATGATCCCTAAAATGGGGACGGCTCGGTTTGGGGCGGCACAGGACAGGGGAGGTTGCCCGACATGCGTCGGATATTGCAATGGTCGTTCGCCGTGGTCGCAATCGGGCTGCTGTCGTCCGGGGTGGCTGCGGAGGAGGCGACGCCCGCCGTCGAAGAGTGGCAGGTCCGCGGCATCCTCGCCGCGCTCAAGGATGGTTATCCGCAAGTCCGTGTACTGGCCGCGGCGGAGTTGGAAGACCTGCTCAAGGCCGACCTCCCCGGCGGGCCGCCGCGCGAGTGGAAAGGGCAGTCGGCGAGCCTGGTCAACGAGGCGCGCGACGACCTGCGCGAGCTGCTCAAGGAGTCCGACGCCGGCGCCCGCGCGCAGGCCGCCCGGGCCCTGACCCGGTTGTACGAGCGCGGCAAGGACACGGCGGCGCTGCGCGAGCTGCTCCGCGATCCGAACTCCCCGGCCGGGTGGTACGCTGCCTGGCAGGCGGCCCAGGCACTGCCCCGGATCCACGAACGGGCAAAGGACGCGGCGGCCCTCCGCGCGCTCCTGGACGAACCGGACCGCAACGTCCGCTGGTACGCGAGCCAGTGCCTGGCCCGGCTGTACCAAGGGACCAGGGACGCGCCGGCCCTGCGCGACCTCCTCAAGCACCCCAACCCCGATGCCCGTCGGGAGGCCGCCGCGGCCCTGGCCCGGCTGGGGGAGGAGGACGGCACCGCGGCCCTGCGCGACATCCTCAAGGAGAAGGACACCACCGCCGACGCCCGTCGGAAGGCGGCCGAGGCGCTGGCCCGGTTGGGGGAGAAGGATGGTGTGCCTGTCCTGCGCGACTCCCTCAAAGACCCCCGGCCCATCCCCCGGCAGGAGGCCGCCGAGGCGCTGGCCGAGTTGTCTGAACGCGCCAAGGATCCTGGGGCCCTGCGCGACTTGCTCAAGGACGACAGCCCCGAAGCCCGGGAGAAGGCCGCCGAGGCGCTGGCCCGGCTGTACGCCGAGGCCAGGAACGCGCCGGCCCTCCGCGACTTGCTCAAGGACGCCAACCCCGACCTGCGCCGGGAGGCCGCCGCGGCGCTGGCCCGGCTGTACGAAACCGCGACGGACGTGACGGCCCTGCGCGACCTCCAGCAGAGTCCCGACCCTGACGCCTACCGGGAGGCGTCGTGGGCCCTGGTCCGGCTGTACCAAGCGTCGAAGGACACCGCGAGCCTGCGAATGGTCCTCGAAGGGCCGGACCCCAGCGCGGCGCGGGAAGCCGCCTGGGCGCTGGGCCGGCTGGGAGAGAAAGAGGTCGTCCCGGAGCTGCGCGAACGCCTCAAGGATCCCCTCGCCCCTGCGCGGCGCGAAACCGCCGACGTGCTGACCCGGCTGGGCGACACGGACCCGATCGTGGTCCTCCGCATCCCTTACGAGGACCTTTCCTACCTGTACTGGGCGCGCTGGCAGTCGCACTACTGGGGAGGGCGCAAGCCGGAAGTCGCCCGCGTCCTCTGTGCCTACCTGGGGCACCCGAAGGAGGACCCGACGCCGCCCGTCTCAGACGCGCCGGGCCGCAGCCGGCAGGAGAACGCCCTCGCCGACCTGCGGGTGCTGCGCGAGGAGGCGTGGGAGAAGACCGATTCGCCCTGGCTAAAAGAGGACGTGGCGAAGTGGTGGTCGTGGATCATCACCGAAGAGGTCACGGGGTGGAAAACGGCGGAGGAGGTCGGGGAGCTGAGGAAGGTCCGCGACTCCCTGAGAGAAGGGCCGGTCGGGCGCCGTTACGTCGCGGGGATCGACCGGGTCCTCGAGCCGTTCGAGATTTCCCCCTCGCCGTTGGTGCGGACCTGGATCGTGGCGGGCTTCCTGAACCTGATCGCCCTCGCGCTGTTCGTCGCCGGTCCCCGCCTGGGGGGGCCGGGTCGGTGGCTGCCGCTGAGCGTGTCTGGCCTCGCCGCGCTGGCGGTGAGCCTCGCCGACGTGGCCCGGTGGGAGCCGCGGGCGCACACGATCCCCTGGCTCCTCGGCCTGGTGTTGCTCGCCGAGGTCGCACTGCTCCTGGGGGCCGCCGTGGTGTCACCGGCGGTGCTCCGGCAGGTCGCGAAGGTTGAGCCGCTGCGCCGCGTCGCCCTGCGCCTGGCCCTGCGCCGGCCCCAGAACAGGCGGCGCTTCCTCGACGACTATGCGGCGGCGACCCGGGGCCGGCTCGGGGACGCCCGGGACCGCGCCGCCTTCGAGGAATACGTCCCCTTGCCTGCCGACGTGTGCTCCGACTGCCGGCCGGATGTGACGCCCTGTGCCGACCCCGCCGGCGAAATCCTCGCCCTGCTGGCCGGGGCGGACGAGAGGAAGGGGAGCGTACTGATCGAGGCGCCCGGGGGGACGGGAAAGAGCGCCCTGGTGCGGGAAGTGGTGTCGCGCGCCCTGGACCGGTTCAAGAACGACCCGGCGCCGCAGCCGTTGCCGGTCCTGCTGAACGGGGGAGGCGACACCGTCGAGCAGATGATCGAGACGGCTGTGGCCTCCGCGCTGCCGTTCCCGGAGCTGCTGCCGGCTTACCTGAAGGCGGGCGACTTCTTCCTCGTCCTCGACGGCGTCAGCGAGTCGGGCCTGACCAGGGACGTGCTGGCGGCCTTCGTCAATGGGCCGTACGGCCGGGCTACGCCGCTGCTGCTGGCTTGCCGGCGAGGCTGGGTCGATGGGGCGGTGATTCGGGGAAGCCACTGGATGACGGTGGAGTTGAAGCCGCTGCACGAGGAATCCCTCTGCGAGTTCGTGACCGCCTACGGCGGATCGACCCTGCCGGAGCCGGTGAAGTCCGCCTGCCGCGGGCCGGACGGCGGTTACCTGCCCAGCCTGGTGCGCATGGCCCTGGTCGTCAACCTGCGCGGCGATGGGCCGGTGAGTGTCGCGGACATCTATCGAGCCTATTTCCTGAAGGCGCTGGAAGGACAGTTGTCCGCCGAAGCGGAGCGCATCAGGCGGTTGGAGGAGGCGAGCCGTTGGTGTCTGGAGACGTACTGGAGAGACGGACTGCGCCGGCGGCGGTACGAGCCGACCGATCCCTTGCAGCGGCAGCTGCGCCAGGCGGGCCTCTTCGTCGCAGCGGACCCCGGCACCGAGCCGAAGACGGTCGTGTTTTCCGACGTGTCGATGCAGACGTTCCTGACCGCACACGGCCTCGCGAGCCAGGACAGGCAGGGCTATCAGCACCTCCCGCGGCCCACGGACGACACGAGGACGGCGTCGTGGGACCGAAGTCGCGTGCTGCTGCGGGCGGCGGCCGGCGGGACATTCGCCGCCGGGGCGGAGCTGTTTCGGATGTGCCTGGCGACGTTCCTCCCGAAGAAGGAGCTGCGACGGTGGTTGTGCGACGAGTTGCTGCGCTGGGCCGGCCGGCACGACGAGGACCTTCCGCGGCGCAAGGTGCTGGCGGCGGTAGCGGGGCCGATCGTCGATCGGGTCCGGGGCGTCCGTGGGTCCGGGAAGCTGCTGGCTGAAGCGGCCCGCCTGAGCTTCGACGCCGACGAGGCCCGGGACTCGATCGAGGCGCTGGGTCCCTTGTACGCCGGGGTCGCGCCGCTGATTTACGACCTCGAATGGAGCGAGTCGCCTCACGCCCCTATCGATGGGATGAGTATTGTGCGTCACGACGCGATCCCAGAGCTGTAATGACGCCAGAGGAAGAGTTGGGGTATCAATCGGGCCGGCGGTGCGCCCTCCCCGCCGGGATTTCTCCGCGTGAAGCCCGGAAGGTGCTTGACAACATCTCCGTTGTGACAGAATATGCGGAAAGCACCTTCGGGCGAATCCTGGCGCCTTGCACAAGGCTGAACGAATTGGACAGGATGTGAACCCCTGGCCCCAGCGGCAGGAGATCCTGATGCGGTGGCTTCTGGCCTGTCTCCTCGCAGGAGTGGTGATTGCTGTCGGCGACGGATTCGCCCGGCGCTCGTCCCGTGCGGAACTGCCCGGCGCGGCGGCCGCCACCCCCGGCGGGCGGCCCGAGTACGAGCTGCGCGGCGCTGGGTCGTGCGCCGCGGCGGCCTGCCACAACGGCAACGGGCCGAAAGGCAGCAAGGGCAGCGAGTACACTACCTGGGTGATCCACGACCCGCACGCCCGGGCAGTCGAGGTGCTGTACGGCAAGCGGTCGCTGCAGATCGAGAAGAAGCGAAAGCATTCCCCGGAGGTGGATGAGAATCACCCCGAACGCGACCCCTTGTGTCTCAATTGCCACGTCCGGCCTGGCATCGAGCCCTACCTGACGCAGACTCACAAGCTGCCCCGGGGCGCGGCGTTCTCCTACGAGGACGGTGTCAGCTGCGAGGCGTGCCACGGCGCGGCCGGCGGTTGGCTGACGGACCATTACACGGCGGAGTGGCGCGGGAAAAGCGCGGCCCAGAAAGAGGCCGAGGGAATGTGCAACACGAAGGACCTGCGCCTCCGGGCCGAGTTGTGCGTGCGCTGTCACGTCGGCCGGGGGGACATCGACGTCAATCACGACCTGATCGCCGCCGGCCACCCGCGGCTGGCCTTTGAGTTCGGCGCCTTCCTCGCCAACATGCCGAAGCATTGGAGCGAGGAGACCGACAAGGCGGGCCGTCGCGATTTCGAGGCCCGCGCCTGGGCGATCGGGCAGGCGGTGTCGGCAAAGGCTGCCCTCAAACTGCTGGCTCACCGGGCGGACGTGAAGAACAAGAGGCCGTGGCCCGAGTTCGCCGAGTACGACTGCTTCGCGTGCCATCACGATCTCAAGGCTCAGAACTGGCGCCGAGAGCGAAAGGAGCGCAAGGAGTTACCTGGCACCCTCCCGTGGGGCAGTTGGTACTTCCCGATGTTGCCGGACGCCCTCGGCGGTGAGGCGCCCAAGGAGTTGATGGATGAACTGTCCTCTCTGCGCGAGGCGATGCAACTGTTCGGCCCGGACCAGCAAGACGTTATGGCCAGAGCGCAATCCGTGTCCGCAAAGTTGCGCCCTTGGCCGGAGAAGTTAGCGAGACAAGAACATGACCGGGCGGCCCTGGACAAGGCGCTGAAGCGCATTGCGGCAGATGATCGCCGGGTTTCCGAAGCAAGCTGGGATGGCGCGGCGCAACTGTACCTGGCCATTGCCGCCCACGATTCCGCCCGGGACGACCTCGACCGGGAGAAGCGAGATCCCGTGTTGAAAACGCGCATCCAGGCCCTCGGGAAGCAACTCTCCTTCCCGCCGTTAGCGCCTGGCCAACATTACGACAGCCCGGCCGAGGACGGTCCGAAGCGAGTTCAAGAGGCGTTGAAACGCATTCAGCAAGCACTCCAGAAATAGAGCGTGCCTCATGTCAAGGATCTTCTTTCGCAAACCCTTGCTGGTCTGGGTCGTCGCGTGCGGACTGCTTGCTCTAGGGCTCCAGGGCCGCGGCCAGGAACGGCAGAAGGGACCGACCAAGCTGGACTACAGCGTGTCCACGTGCGCGGAGTGTCACACCGTACCAAAACCAGCGGACAAGGACGACCCGCTGCTGCTCTGCCGCTGCGACGAGGCGAAACGGTGGAATGAGCACGACAAACACAAGGATGCGTACCACGCGTTGGAAGGGAAAGCGGCGAAGGAGATGGGGGAACTTCTGGGCTACAAGAAACCCGTCTACGAGAAGACCGAATGTCTGAGTTGTCACGCGTCGGCGGTCGAGGACAAGAAGTTCCTGGCCGACGGCGTTAGTTGCGTGGCCTGTCATGGTGCATTCAAGGAGTGGGTCAAGGAGCACCACGCTTCGGGCATCCCCTCTGATCGAGAGAAATGGCGAAAAAAGTCGAGGGACGAAAAGGAGTCGAAATTCGGCATGGCAGACCTGTGGAATCCCATGAAGAGGACGAAGCTGTGCGCCTCCTGTCACATCGGCAACGCGAAGGAAGGCAAGTTCGTCACGCACGCGATGTATGCGGCGGGGCACCCGCCCCTTCCCGGCCTCGACGTGGCGACGTTCAGCGAAGAAATGCCTCGCCATTGGGAGTACCTCAAGGAGAAGAAGCCGGCGGTTCAGGAGCTGCTCAAGATCACCCCCGAGGACGCGGAATTCGAGGTGACGAAACTCGTCGTGGTCAGCGGCTTGGCGTGCCTGCGAGAGAGCCTGGACTCGCTCGCCTTCCTGGCGCAGAAGGCCAAAGGCGACGGTCCCCGGCGCCGCTCCCTGGACCTGGCCAACTTCGATTGCTCTGCCTGCCACCACGAATTGCAGTATCCGGGCTGGCGTCAGCAGCGGCCGTCCCGCCTCACCGCGGGATACCCCCGGCTGCGAGAATGGTCCTTGACGTTGGCACGGTACGCCATCCGGCAGGCTGGTGAGGACGTGACCCAGTTCGAGGCCAAACTGGACAAGCTCTACCGGGCTTTTGACGACCGGCCGTTCGGTGACGCGGCTGCGGTGGCTGAGGCCGCCGGTGACCTGGTCTGCTGGCTTGACTGCGTGGTGGAGAACCTGGATAAGCTGAAATTCACGAACGATCAGGCCCGCCAAGTCCTCGCGGAACTGTCGAAACTACCCGAGAAAGAAGGTGACGATTACGATTCTGCGCGCGCCCGAGTTTGGGCTTTCCGGGCCGTGTACTCCGAGCTGAAATCCAATAGAAATAACTTAAACGCCTATGTGACCACCTTGGTGCAACGTCAGCCGTTCGCTAGCGCAGCATGTTCAAGTTATTTCTTGACAGTTCCCAAGCGGTTCCCTGACGTTGACGCTGATGTTGAGAGACTGTTCGCAGGCGTCAGTGAGCAAGTGAAGCTGAGGCTGCCTGCTTCGGAATCGTTCAGGAATAAGGTGAACGCCTCTGCGACAATCGTGCTGCAAAATCAGCCACTCGCTGCCGTTTCATGTTCGAGTTATTTCTTGACGGTTCCTCCGCGCGAGCTACAGGTTCTCGAGGCACTCCCCGATTCGCTAAAGAAAGCCAACGCCTACGACCCCGAGAAGTTCAGGAAAGCGTTCTCCGAATTGGTGCGAGACGCCTCGGCAAAATAGCCTCGGTTTAGCGGCGGGTCGCAGACCCGCGCGGGTCTGCGACCCGCCGCTAAACATTAGCGATCCCCCTCCTTGCGTGGCGGCAGCGCCGGCGGGTAGTCGCACGGATTGTCCGTCACCTTCCACACCTGGCCCTGGCGCAGGTACAACTTCTGCTGCTCCTCCCGGTTCAGCGGCCGCGCACCCACCCGCCCGAACACGCCGATCTGGTTGCCGCTCTCGTCCACCGCCCGGTCGCGGTCCAACCCCTTCGACACCGCCAGCACCTCGCCTTTGCCCTTGTACGTCGCGATCAGTTCCGGCGTCGGCCGCGGGCTGAAGCCGTCGTTGCCGGGCGTCTCCGGCGAGGTCAGCTGCACCACGCGCAAGCCGTTCTTGCCATCCGCCAGGTAGGCGAACTCGCTGACGTAGGTGATGCCCAGTTTCACGTCGCGGCAGTCGTTGATGCAGCCGCCCGCGTCGAACACCTGGTCCACACGCGGCGCCTCCGGCTTCTCGATGTCGAGGATCACCAACCCGCGGCTCCCCGCCGCCACGTAGGCGTAGGTCCGCGCCAGGTAGATGCTGTGCGCCTCCGGCAGGTCCATCTGGCAGATCGGTCGCGGGTGGTCCGGGTCGGTCACCTCGAAGACCTTCACCCCCTCCTCGTCGCAGACGTAGGCGTAGCGGAACTGCACCGCCACGCAGCGCGGCCGCTTGACCACGTCGTTGCCGATGACGAACTTCACCTCCGGCTTTTTCGGATCGTCAAGGCCGACAATCACGATGCCCGCGTCGCAGCAGACAAAGGCGCGCGTGCCCGCGATGCCCACCGCCCGCGCCCCGTTCAGGATGCCGTCGGGGTTGAACGTCACCTCGCGCTTCAGGAAGTTGTCCAGCGGGTTGCCGTTGATCGTCGTCGCCGCGCCGATCAGGATGAGCCCCTCGTACTTGTCCGCGACGTAGAGGTAGCCGTACAGCGCATGAACCGTCGCCTCGTGGTTGCGCGGGTCGTGGGTGCGCGTCGGGTCGGGGGCCGTCGTCGTCGGCGCCGCCAGGCCCATCGCGTATTTCGTGCGGACGTAGAAGCGTTGGCCCAGCGGCGACACCGGCGCCGTGAAGACCCGTTCCGAGAAGCCCTTGTGATCGACCATGCTGATGTCGAAGACGCGCACGCCGTCCTCGCCGCACGCCGCGTACAGGTACTCGCCCCGGGCCTGCACCGCCCGGATTTCCGGCTTGCGCAGCGGGTGGGTCAGCTGCTCGCTGACGTCGCGGCCGGGGTGCTCGTGCGCGTGCTCCAGCATCCGCCCGTGGGCCACGTGCCGCTTGTAGTCGTCGGGGTAGGCCAGCCGGTGCAGGCTGCTGCCGATGACCGCCTGCGGCTCGTCGCGCTCCGTCACCACCACCGCCGACAAGCCTTCCTCCCACGCCGCCACCCAGCAGTATTTCCCGATGAAGTTGAGGTATTGTGTCCCCTGCATCAGCAGTTGCGCCATGATGGCGTTGTTGTCGTCGTTCCTCGACACGTGGCAGTCGGTGCAGTTCTTGGTTTCGCCCTTGCCGCGCACCGTGTGCGGCACGTTGCTGCTGAAGGCGACGCCACTCATGCCTTCCGCGGAGATGGTCTGCTGCTGCACGTAGATCGACTCGCGGTTCTGGTTGTACGAGCCGACGTGGATGGCGCACGACGAGCGGGCCGGGCCGATGCGGCTGCCGGTCACGTCGCCGTCGCGGGCCAGCATGTAGACGTCGTCGCGCAGCGTCTGGAAGTTGTACGAGACGTAGTTGCGCGTCACGTCGCCCTCGTTGTGCAGTTGTGGCAGCTTCTTGTTCGCCTTCTGCGGCAGATGGCAGCCGTAGCAGCTCGCGTTCCAGGACGAGTGGCAGGCGATGCAGCTCATGTTGGCGTTCTGGTGGGCCAGGCACTTCTCGCCGCCGGCCGGCACGTCGCCCCACTCGAAGCAGCCGTCGGCCCCAAAGCGCACCGTCTTGGCCAGCGCCGCCCGAGGGTTGTAACGCTTCTTGTTGTTCGGGTCGATCGTCGCCTTCGTCTGCGGCACCTCCCAATACCGCCCTTCTTCCACCATCGAGTTCTGAATAATCTCATCGCCGCGCTGCTCGAAGCGGCGCTTGCCGAACGGCGTGCGCAGCGTCCTCAGGTCGCGCCCCTCCGGCCCCGACGTGTCCGACGCCGGGCCGGTCGTCTTCAGCGTGGCCGCCCGCGTGACGGTGCCGTGACAGTCGATGCACTGGATCTCGATGGCGGCGCGCACCTCGCCATACAGCTTGGTGTTGCCGTGGACGTCCTGCACGAAATGGCAATCGACGCAGTGCATCCCCTTTTGCAGGTGGACGTCCATCAGGTGGACCGGGACACCTTCACGCCGTTCGCGGTCACACGGCGCCTGCCGCTGCCAGTCCATCGCTGCCTGGAGTTGCTCGTTGCTGACGTTCGGCAGCACGTTGCCGTTGCAGTCCAGGAGGTTGCCCTTGCGGTCCTTCTTGAAGACGGCCCGGAAGACCCAGCCGTGTCCGTGGAAGTCGGCGAACTGAGTGTGCCGCGCCTTGGCGTTAAGGTCGGAGACGTTCTCCAGGAAGCGCGGGTCGGACCAGTTCCCCTTGGCCGCCGCCTCGTCGGGATTGGACATCTGCGAATTCGTCAATTCCTCGGCGCTGGGGTACTTCTGCTTTTGCGGATACATCAACTCGCCGTCGGTCTCCTCGTCCCACCACATCCAGCCGCCGTAGGTGTTCATGACGTTGGTGCCGGGGTGGATGTGACAGACGAGGCACTGGCTGGTCGGAATGGCCGTGGTGAAGCGGTGCTCGATGGGGTGGCCCGGCTCGTCTTTCGGGATGGTCGGGTCGGTGGAGCGCGACAGCCCGCGGTGGCCGGACTCTGCGATGGGGCCGGATTGCACGCGCGAGCGGTCGTTGGCGTACAGGACATGGCAGGCGGAGCAGCCGCCGGAGCGGTAGTCGCCGGGGTGGTCGTTGCTGCCCAGGAAGTTCAAGGTCGGGTCGAGCAGGCGCGTCTTCTGCAGGCCGACGAAGGTCGGGTCGGTGCGGTTCTCGGTGCCCAGGCCGCGCGTACTGAGGCGTGTCAGGAACGGCCGGCCCGGATCCTCGTCGGGGTCGGGAATGCCGGTCTCCGGGCGGTTTCGGCCGCCGGTCTCGAAAATGCGCAGGATGTTGCCGGGCTGCGTGATCTCAAAGCGCGGCAGCGGATCGAGGGAGGGCAGCACGCCCTTCCTGCTCATCTCGTATTCGGTCGGCGAGGGCACGGTCAGCAGGCGCTGCGGGGCGCCGTTCATGCTGTAACTCTCGCCGAAGCGCGCCCACTTGAAGGGGACCGCACCGTTGTTGTAGAGGGCGGCCCCCCACAGCATGCAGCCGTGCGTCATCATGCTCTTGCGGTTTTGCAGCACCTCCTTGGGGTGACAGCCGCTGCTGCCGCAAGAGATGTGAGCGATGCGCAGGTCGCCGGGGTTCACGAAGCGCACGAACTCCGGCGACTCGTGGTTGAGCAGGGTGTAGGAGCGGACGGGGTTGGCGGACGAGCGCCAGGCGTCGGGGAAACGGGGGTGGACGTGGGCGCTGTTTTTGTCGCCCGCGCCGGGGTCGCCGCCGTGGCAGTCACAGCAGCCGAGACGAACCGTGTCCTTGTCGTGCGGGTCGTGCGCCCCCTGGTGACACTGGACGCAGCCGGCACTCTTGGCCTGGGCAACCTCGCGAGTTTGGCCGCGGAGGTCGATCCCCTGCACTTCGGCCGGGAACGGGTAGGGGTCGTAGCGGCGCGGCTCCTGCCCGGCGGCCGGGCCCGCGCGGAGCGCCAGCAGGACCGCACCCCCCGCGGCAAGCAGCGCGACCAGGGAAAGCAATGCAGCGCGCCCCGCGCGCCGCCAGGCCCCGATGCGTCTCATGCCCATCGACCCTCCGCGACTGCCGACCGAAACGGGTGGGGAATAAACCCAAAGTCCGTGGGTGCGTCAAGTCCGGTTTCGTGGAGGTTGGTCCCGTGCCCGTGCCCGTGCCCGTGCCCGTGCCCGATGCCGAACCGGGCACGGGCACGGGCACGGGCACGGGCACGGGCACGGGAGGGGTGAAGATCAATACGCCAGGTTCACCTCGACGAATGCCGCCACGAGGGTGCCCAGGGAGCCGTTCAGGTTGTCGTAGATGTCCTTGAGGCCCTGGCCCGGGATCAAGCCCGAGACGCCGAAGCGCGTGATGATGTTGTTGCTCAACAGCGGGCGGTACTCGAAGCCCACGCTC
>Ga0116224_10000363_pt1 | contig 36583 bp, 39 predicted proteins | sample Sb_taG_9_FD_89699 | JGI IMG/M metagenome (GOLD analysis project Ga0116224, IMG submission 89699) | Peat soil microbial communities from Weissenstadt, Germany - Sb_50d_b_LC metaG | ecosystem: Environmental > Terrestrial > Soil > Wetlands > Peat | place: Germany: Weissenstadt | collected 2010-09-21 | reverse complement strand
TCGTAATCGACCGTCACGCTCCCGCAATGCGTGGGTCCCTCGGGCCCGTGTTTGTCACCGGGCCCCGCGGGCGTGTCGTCGTGCAGGTGGAGCCTCACGTCACCCCACGAGGCTGCGCTTGAGCGCCTCGAAGAGGTCCGTGATGATCGCCTTCGGCGCTTCCTCTACGAAAGAGACCTCGAGCCCGGCGACCTTCTGGTCCACAGCGGAGCGCACGCGGTCCTGGTACTCGTCGCGGTAACGATCGGCCTTGAACTCCGCCGTCGAGAGCTGCGCGATGAGCTTGTCCGCCATGTCCAGCTCGATGTCCTTGAACGCAGTGGCGCCGCCCACGCCGACCTCGTCGTAGCTACGAACCTCGTTCGCGTAGTAGATGTACTGCATGACGAGCCCGTTATGGTGCGGCCGAATGAGCACGACTTGCTGCCGGCCACGCGTCCAGTAGCGCCCGACAGCGACCTTCTTCGTGCGCTTCATCGCCTGGGCGAGGAGCTGGAAGGCCTTGTCGCTCCCTTTGTCGGGACCTATGTAGAAGTTCTTCTCGACATGAATGGGATCCACGGTCGCCTCGGGGACGAACTCCGTGATCTCGAGCGAGTCGATTTTCGCTGACTCGAGCTTCTTCAGCTCTTCTTCGCTGAACGTGACGTACTGATCCTTCGCGAACTCGAAGCCCTTCACCATCTCGGTGCGCTCGACGATCTCGTCGTCGACGGGGCAACGATATTGCTGCTTCATCCGGCTCGTGCACTTCTTGTGGAGCAAATTGAAGGAGAGGTTGTGCGAGGAAGCAGCGGTGTAGACCTTGAAGGGGATCGACACGAGGCCGAACGAGATGGTGCCGGAACCGATGGCGCGAGCTGTCATGGCCAGCAAGGTAGCCTTCCGGAGTTGGGTGTCAAGTGACACGTCTCTAATGTTACTCGGGTTGCATTTCGCCCGTGCAGCCCCTATCTTCAGGAGCATGCGAAAAGCTGACAAAGCCCTGAAGACGATCCAGTTCTCGCTCCGCGTGCCGGACGACTGGCCGAAGCGAGCTGAGAAACTCATCGAGAAGCTCGAGAAGCTCTCGCCACCGGGCATGAAGTTCACGCGCATGGACGTGTGGCGCGCGCTCATATCCACCGGCTTCGAGAAGTTCGAGAGGCAGAAATAGGGGTCGACCATGATCAAGATCGAGAACTACGAGTCTGACTCGGGCATCCCCGTGAAAGTGTTCGTCGTGAGCCTCGCCTCCGGCGACAAGAAGCGATGCATGGCCGAGAACGTGTGCTGCGAGGACAGCGGGGCCCTCAGCGGAATTGTGTACGACCCGGACCACGCGGACCGCGAGAACATGATGGGCCAAGACGTCATCTGGTCGTTCGCGCCGGGAACATGGGTCTACGTCGAGCGCGACTTTTCGGCCGAACAGGAAGACACGTGAGCCACTACACTTGGCCCGACGTGGCGATGCAACTGATTCTCATCCTCACGTGTGCGTTCGGCGGGTACGGGATCGCGAAGTGGCAAAATACGCGATGAGGGGCTCGTGCTGAGCGACCTCAAGGCCGTCGAGGCCGTGCTCCTTCGCGCGCGGTGCCCCGAGGACGTGTTCCTCACCATCGCCGGCGCGCGCCCCGCGGATAAGCTTGCGGCGCTCAAGAAGATCTACCACCAGATGGTCCTCGTCGTGCACCCCGACAAGTACGACGGGCAGCGCGAGGAGTTGCAGCTCGCCGCGGAAGTGTTCGGCAAGCTGACCGACTGGAAGAAGAAGGCCGAAGAGAAGATCGCCTCCGGCTCCTACGGCGACAACAAACCGCACGAACCTGCGCCGGCGAAGGCGAGGATGGACGCGCAAATCATCCAGACGCCGAAGCGGAAGTACGTGGTCACGGATCTCTACGCCGAGGGAGATCTTGCAGACGTTTACCGCTGCACCTATGAGGAGGACGGCAAGGAGAACCAGGCGGCATTCAAGATCGCCTCTTCGGCGGGCGACAACGACTTCATGGAGAACGAAGCGCGCGTTCTTTTGGCGATGTACCCGAAGAAACAGGTCGAGCAGCGTTTCTACCGCTACCTCCCGAAGCCACTGGATTCTTTCTCACTCCGCGCAGGTCGCGGGGCCGTGCGCCGGGTGAACGTGATCCAGCTCGCCGACGGACACGTCCCGCTCTCGGCCGTGATGGCCGCGTACCCGAAGGGCATCGACTACCGCGACGCCGTGTGGATGTTCAAGCGCTGCCTCGCCGGGCTCTGGTACGTGCACCGGCAGAAGCTCGTCGTCCACGGCGCCGTCATCCCGCCGCACTTGCTCATTCACCCGACGGGCCACGGCTGCAAGATCGTCGACTGGTGCTACGCCGTCCAGGACTGGCCAGCCAAGAAGAACCACGTGAAGGCGATCAGCAAAGCCTACCGCGCGTACTACGCTCCCGAGATCTTCAAGAAGAATCCCCCAACGCCGCAAACCGACCTCTACATGCTTGGCAAAACGATCGTCGCGCTCCTCGGCGGCGACGTCGCGACCGGGCGCATGCCGGACGCCGTACCGAAGCCCGTCCGCACGTTCATCTCGAGCCTCGTCATCGAGAACCAGAGCAAGCGTCCCGACGACGCGGGCAAGCTTCACGAGGAGTTCGACGCGCTCCTCGAGAGCGTCGTTGGGAAACCGAAATACAGGCCGCTCGCGATCCCGGCATAGAGAGAACATGGAACCGTTGTCCAAACCGAAGAAACTGATGCCGACTGGAGTCTGTTGGTGCGGGTGCGGCACCGAACTCGGCGTCGGGAGCTTTTTCTCCCCAGGCCACGACAAAATCGCTGAGGCCAAGATCATCCGCGAAGTTTTCGGCGACGTCGCGCATTTCGTGGCAGCGTTCGGGAAAGCTCCTGGCGACGCGCGACCGATCGAGGAGGTCCTCGTCACGATCGCCAACCGAGCCCGACTCGTACAGGCGCTGCGCCAGCTCGACGAGCTGCGAGAAGTCATCAGCGGAGCGCTCGTCGAAGCGCAGGTTGGGGGCACCGATGCCAAAGGAGCTTGAAGATATGCCCATGAAGATCGAGAACCGTCTGCGCGCGGACATCACGCGGATCGCGCGAGCAGCCCAAAGGGTGTTCGCAATCGACGACATTCTCGCGGCGGGCCGCGCTGTCGACGGCAAACGCGAAGAGGAAGCTAGGGCCAAGTTGCGGCGAGCCATCGAGGAAGCTTCTCGCGACCTCGAACAGGCACGACGATGAAAAGCGACCGACGCATGGATCCCAAATTGCAAATCATCAAGGACGCGCTGAAGATCGCGCTCAACGTGGACTTCGTCGTCGGGATCCGCGAGGACCCGACGGGCTACCTGGCCGACGCGAGGCGGGAGTTCGCCGCGAGCGCCGACTACGAGACGCCCGGCGGGTATTTCTTCTCTTACGGAAAAACCGAGAAGGCCGTCGTGAAGGACCTCGCCGCCCAGGTGGAGCAGTTCCTCCGGACCCGGCTCGACATGTGCCGGACGGGCCTCAACACCCTTTTGGCGACCGAGGGGCGCACGTGAGCGCCGCCGAGGAGGACGAGATCGATCTCCCCGTCAGGCACGGCGTCGGTCTCGGCATCTTGCGGGCCCTGGACGAGCGCATCCGCGAGAACCTGTTCCAGCTCCAGATGGAGCGCTGGGGTGACCACTCCACCCGTTACGATGATCTGCTCTCGGACTGGCACGTCTACGTCGTCAACTCGCCGACCCTCTACGGCGCGGTGGACGACGGGAGAGATCGGGTCAGCACCGTCGACCACGTCGCCCGGAAAGACACGATCGACCACCGCCTGGGATGGACTTGGATGATGGGTATCCCAGAAGGAGATCAGCTCAAGTGTGTGGCTGGGCGGGACTACAAGTTCTTCCTCCTCGCGTTCGAGAACGTCGAAACAGACCACGACTGGTACATCCATGCCTCGAAGGTGGAAATCGTGGAGGAGTGCGACAGCCACTACGATGCGACTCGCCTCGCGCGCGACAAGAACGAACGCGCGACCGCCGAAATTCGGCAGGTACTTCAGGATGGTCCCCAAGAGCGAGGAGAAAGATGATGGGAAATGGGAAAGCAATTGCAACATGACATCGGCCCGCGAGGAGGAAGTCCCTGCAGCCGGTGCGGGATTCGGTTCTCCCCGAAGACGGCCTACGTCGCGTGCTTCGAGGAAGGCGACACCCTCGATACGTGGATGGAGCGCCAGAACGACGCGGTGCTCGCGACGCTGCCGGAAGACGTGACGCGAACAGAACGAACGCGCCGCGCGACACCTTGAATCCCATGAAAGAGTACTTATAACTTTTACTAGAACCACGCCAAATCAAATGGCCGGCAAATGACGTAAGTATAGATAAAGAAAGAGAGATCCCATGGGAAGCAGCTCATACAGCGACGATTTCTACAAAGACCGCGTCGCGACACGCACGGCGACCGGCACCCCGACCTTCATCCACGACGCAGCCATTCGCGCGGGCACGTCGGTGGCCAAGGTCCACGACACGCTCAACATTCACGGCAAAATTCGCGAAGCACGCGACTCGAAGGAGCACCCGAACTCGCGCCCCATCGGCGTCATCTTCGACGTCACGGGCTCCATGGCCGGCGTGCCTCGGATCCTCCAGGAGAAGCTCCCCCAGCTCATGGGCCTCTTGCTCCGCAAGGGATACATCGAGGATCCGCAGATCCTCTTCGGATCGATCGGCGATCATCCGTGCGGTGACTTGGCCCCGCTCCAGATCGGTCAGTTCGAGAGCGGGATCGAGATGGACGACAATGTCACGCACATCTACCTCGAAGGCGGTGGCGGCGGCAGCTACGAGGAGTCGTACCAGAACGCGCTCTACTTCTTCGCGCACCGCACGAGCTGCGACGCGTTCGAGAAGCGCGGCCTGAAGGGCTACCTCTTCCTCATCGGCGATGAGATGGCATACGCGCGCTCGACGAAGGCGGAGCTTGCGGCCCTGATCGGCGACGGCGCGCAGGGCGACGCGTCGCTCGAAGAGATCGTCGCGGCCGTCAAAGAGCGTTGGGAGGTGTTCTTCATCATCCCGAAGGGCACGAACCACTACAGCGACCCGAAGCTCGAGAACTTCTGGAAGACACACCTCGGCCAGAACGTGATCAAGCTCGAGGACCCGAGCGCCATCTGCGAGGTCATCGGCGCGACCGTCGGCATCTGCGAGGGCACCACGACAAGCGACGCGCTCGCCGCGGATCTCAAGGACGTCGGGGCGCGCGACAGCATCGTGCACGTCGCGACCTCGAGCGTCGACGCGATCGCCAAGGACCGCGCGCTCGCGAACGTCGGCACTGGCGGCGCGCTGCCCGCGAAGGCGGGGCGCTCGGACAAGAACGAGCGGCTCTGACATGCGCAAGATCCTCGATGCGGCCTTCACCAAGTTCGGCGAGCACGTCTTCGCCGTCAGCATGATCGTCCTGGGCCTCATAGCCCTCCAGATGTGCAGATGACGAAGTGCTCGAGCTGCGGCCATGATTGCAGCAAATATAATCCGGGGCACTCGCCGACCTGCGACGACTGCCCCTGCGCGGTGAACGATCGCATCGAAGAGGCTTACCGCTTGCTCGCTCAAGCGGAGCAGTGCGAAGACGCAAAGAGCTTGTTCGACTTGTGCGTCGCCGCACGGGAAATCCTGAAACCAAGAAAAAAGGTAACGAAGTAATGGCGAACGTAACGGCGGTGGCGGGCTTGGGGTTCGGCGATGAGGGCAAGGGCTCCATCGTCGACTACCTGACCCGTCGCCACGGCACGAAGCTCGTCGTTCGCCACAACGGGGGCGCGCAGGCCGCGCACAACGTGGTGACGGATGACGGGCGCCACCACTGCTTCGCTCAGTGGGGCTCGGGGACGTTCGCGGGAGCGCGCACGCTCCTGTCGCGCTTCATGATGTGCAATCCCATCTTCGCCGCGAGCGAAGCGCGGCACCTCGAATCCGTCGGGATCACGAACCCGTGGAGCCTTCTCCACGTCGAGCGAGACGCGCTCATCACGACGCCTTTCCACGTCGCCGCGAACCGCCTCCAGGAGATCGCACGCCGTCGCGTGCACGGCGGCAGCGGGGTCCACGGAAGCTGCGGCATGGGCATCGGTGAGACGATGCGTGACTTCGTGGACAAGAGGGAGGACTGCGTCTTCGCGCGCGACCTCGCCGACCCGAAGACGCTCCAATGGAAGCTCTCGTCCGTGCGGGAGCGCAAGCTCGTGGAGATAGCCGAGCTGGATCTGCTCTGGCCCGAGAACGCGATCGACCTGGAGTTCAACGTCCTCAGGGATCACTCGATCGTGGACGACATCATCGCCATCTACGAGAACTTCGCGGCGCGAACAAACATCGTGGACGAGACATTTCTCGCGCGCAAGCTTGCCGGGGACGGCCACGTCATCTTCGAGGGCGCGCAGGGCGTGCTCCTCGACGAGTGGTGGGGCTTCCATCCGTACACGACGTGGAGCACGTGCACGTTCGAGAACGCGGACAAGCTTCTCACCTTGGCCGGGTTTCCGGGGCGCGCAGAGCGGCTCGGCGTCTTGAGGACGTACTGCACGCGTCACGGGGCTGGACCTATGCCGACGGGCGGGCGTGAGTGGGACGCGCTCTCGGCGGACGACCACAATAAGACCGGTGCCTGGCAGGAGGATTTCCGCTCTGGTCCGTTCGACGCGGTGCTTGCCCGCTATGCGCTCGACGTCGTCGGCGGGTGTGACGGGCTCGCCTTCACGCACCTCGACAAGCTCGTCACGCGCCCCCGCATCGAGGTTTGCTGGGGCTATAGGCACGAGGGACGCGTCATCAAGGAATTCCAACGCAAAATCCCAAATGATCTCGTCGCCCAGGAAGCGCTCGGCAACGTGCTGAAAACGGCCGAGCCGATGCTGTCGGACTCCATTATATCGACTCCCGAAGGATCGACATGCTACGCGCTCATGCTCGGCGAGGCCCTCGGGACACCCGTCGTGATCACGTCGAGCGGCAAGACCGCGGAGTCGAAATCCGAGGTGCGCACGGGCGACGCTGGCCGGGCTGCGTGATCCGTGAAGATCCTCGACAAGATCTTCATCGAGAACCGCGCTGGGCAGCTCGTCTTCGTCGAGCTGGACGGACCCGAGCCGGCCTTGGACAGCGCCGTCCGTCGCCAGAAAAACGGGAAGAACGACGGGGCTACGTGGATCGTCCGCGGCGTCGAGTGGTATGCGATCCCGCGGAGACCCGGCAAGGGCGACAGGGTGGGGCTCCTCCTTGAAGGACCTCCCATCCATGTCCTCGACGAAATCGAACGGGATCAGGGATCGGAGGATTGATCGCCGTCAAATTGACGGGTACGTTCCGGGCATGCCCCTCCACCCCGAAACGTGCGCGCATTGTTCGAGCGCGATGGCCATGACCCAGCAAGCTTTCGAGATGAAAGCGCCTCCTCCCGACGCCATTCGAGCCGCGCTGCTCCTCGGCATCGTCGTCGGTGAGAACGCCGCCCTCGAGAACGTCGAGATGCCCATGTGCGACGAGTGCGGCACGCAGATCGACAAACTACGGAGACAGTTCTTCGGAGCGCCACCGGACGAAGAAGCCGCCGAGCCCGCCCCCGAGCCCCAAGAACCGGCGCCGCAGACGTGAGCGACGCATACGAGTTCGAGGCCGAGACCAAACGCGAGGTGATGGTCGCGGTCACCCAAGAGCTGCGGCGGTCCGTCGACGGGGAAGACTGGAAGAAGATCGTTCGCATCAGCATCCGGCATCGCGACGATCATGGCCACGAGACCGAGATCGGCGAGCTGGATGAGCGTGACCTCTACGGCAAGGAGGTGTCGCTCGACGCGATCGTTCGTCGCGTAGAAATGATCGCATGCCATGACGCCGCGTACCAGTTCGACGACGAAGCGATCTACGTGCTCGTGTTCCATGGCCGGGAACACCCGAACCGTTCGCGCTTCATGTTCAAGATCCCGAGCGGGCAGAAAGTCGAAGGCATCACTCGGTCGCGCGCGACGCCAGGCGCCAGCGAAGACGAAGGAAGAGGCGATCCGTCGCCATCCATCGAACGCGTCATGCTCGACGTCCTCAAGTACGTCTCGGAAAGGGAAGCGCGGCTCGACGAACGGTCGGCGCACCTCTGGAACGCCATGATCAACGACTACGGGAGCGACAACGCGAAGAAAAGACGGAAGGACCAGGCGACTGAGAAGGCTCGCGAAGAACTCATGGAGATGTTCAAGACGTACGCCCCTACGCTCGTTCCCGCGCTCATCTCCGCGTTCGAGCGATTCAGCCTCCTCGACCTATGCGAGTGGTACGTGAAGTACCGCCGCAGCAAGGGTCTGTCCGATCGCCCGGCCAAGGAAAATTGAGCGAGCGATTTAAATGACGCGCGAGTTTCACGTCTACGAATGCGGCTCTTGCAAACACAAGGAGATCTACCCGCTGGCGGCGCACCTCAGGTTCAGCGACGGAGATACTTTCCGATGCGAAGATTGCGCGGGACCACTCTCGCTCATCTCCACGAGGCTCGCGACGCTCACCCTGCATCCGAAAACGGGCCGTCTCTGCATCGAGGAGGACCTCAAGGTGGAGGACTACAGGTGACACGTCGCGACCTCAGAACGTTCATGGTATCCTCATGACCATGTCGAACTTCGGCCCGCCGCAGATCTTCCCACCCGTCCCGATTAACGAGCCCGGCGCTCCCGGCAGCGTCGCGCAGCCGACGACCCAGCCGAACATTCCAGCCTTCATCCCCGCGGATGCTGCCCCCGCGCTCGCGACGAAAACACTCCCCGACGTCACGCTGGTGCCGCCGTCACCCGCCGACCCGGTCTTCGTGCCACCCACGGTGCTCGAGATCGACCCGGACACGGTCTGAACCACAATTCTCGAATGCTGAGGATCGCAGGAATGAAAGCTGATCTCGTCGCGCAGTTCCCGACCAATGAACCCGATCGACTCGCAGATGCGGAGGCGGACATCGTCGCCCACAACGCGGATCTGAAATCCGGCCGCAACCCTTACAGGGAAGCGGCTCCCCGCCCACCGAGCGCCGAACCCATCGTGCCGCCCGAACGGGCTGGGACGAAAGAGTGGCCGGCGAGCGTCTCCCGCGACGAGCCCGAGAAGCTCTCGGTCCAAACGAAGTCCCACACCTTCTTCGTCCGCACGCAGAGGCGCGAACTACTCACGAACATCGACGTCCTCGGGTTCATCGCCAAGTGCCCAGCCGCCTCCGACGGTCAGGGCGTCCTCGTCCATCGCGACGTGATCCACTCGCTCGGCTACCACCTCCTCGACAAGGTGCACGAGCTGGAGGAGCTGCGCAAAGGTCTGACGGGCAAAGACTCACGCTACGACGAGAAGCTCTCGAAGGCCTTCGACCAGCTCGGCGACAAGGATGCGGAGATCAAGGAGCTGCGCGCGGCGCTCGGCGAGGCTGCGGTCAAGATCCGGCGGCTCGAGACCAAGCTCTTCAAGTGAGCTACGGCTGAATCCAGACGGCCGAGCCGTTGCCGCCGCCCCACGGACCGTCGTCGTCCCGCACGCAGCGCATGCCGGTCGGTCGGAAGATCTCTTGCAAGATTCTGCGGTGCTCCCCTCCATGCCACTCGTAGATGATCGCCTTGACCGTCTTGAAGTGCCGGTAGTTCCTGAAGACCTCAGGCTCGATGCCCTCGGCGTCGCATTTCAAGACGTCGCACGGCGGGAGATCCCTCGGGTGAACGGTAGAAACCGCATCTCCATCCCCGTGAGAATGGGTTTGGAGGGCGCCCCAATCGAGGCTGCGGCTGAGCACGACGCTGGGCTCGGAAGAGACTGCGAGCTGGTGGATCCGGACGTTATATCCGCGCGTGTTCGCCGCCAGGTACTCGATGGCCAGCGGGTTCGGCTCGTAACACTCGAGTTCGATATCCTTCGCGCTCGCGCCACCGTTCCCCCAACGGGATAGGGCCCAGACGGCGAAGGCGCCCCAGCCGGCGCCGATGTCCACCACGCGCCTGACGCCCTCGATGCTCAAAGCCTCGTGTTCGTATTCGGGAATGCGCGCCTCGGGACGATCGTACGCGCCGGAAGATCCCCACACCCCGCGCGACAGGCCGACGCAGATCCTCCGCGTCTCGGCGGGCTCCTTCGGGACATAGAATGGCCCGATCGGACCCTCGATGCTGTCGCGAGCGTTACGAGGGACAGCGTCGCTGCTGGGTTTGGAGGGTCTATTCGGATGACGGGCCACGATGTACCTGCGCCCACAGTTCCACGGCAAGACCTCCACGACGTAGCCGAGGTCCGCGAGCATCTTGTGGATGCGCCTCGAGCTGTCGATCGAGGCGGCGTACCTGCTGACCACGCAGGCGGGATCCGGGTTGATGTCGTCGTGGTCCTCGATGACGAGAGACGGCAGATCTCTCTTGAGCATCTTGCGAGCGCCGAGCAGGGCGGGAAGCTCCGCGCCTTCGATGTCGAACTTCATCCAATCCACGCGCGTCACGCCGATAGAGGCGAGGTCGTCGTCGAGGTTGACCGTCACGATCTCGCCGGCGTGCGGGTAGTGGTAGCCCCAGACCCGGTCGTACAGCTCCTTCGACAAAGGCGTCTTGTCCCATATGGCGAAGGGGCGAACGGTCAGACCGGAGAATCGATTCAACCTCGCGTTCAGATCGAGGACGCGCCTGCCCTCTGACCACGGCTCGTACACGACGACTTTGGCGCCGGCGCAGAGCGCCGGGAACGCGTAGGCCCCGAAGCAGGCGCCGGCGTCGACGACGACGTCGCCCTTCTTAATCCCGCGGCACCAGATCTCGAACGGTGGCTCGTGCTCGACGTACTCCGCCGGCGAGTAGAATTCGCATCTCGGGTCTAGCTCGTGGGGCTCGATGATCTTGAACGTGTACCCGAACGCGCTCCTCTCAGCCGCCATGGATCACCGCGCCGTCGGCTTCCACGGGACTTCGAGTTTCCGATCCTTCGATCGGGATCCGAGACGCGAAGCCGGTATGCTCACAGATGATCCGGTTGAGGATGCGCCCCGAGCGTTCGTAGGTGTAGTCCTTGGCCAGCTCCCTGCCGAGCCTCGAATACCGCTCCCGGACGATCGGATCCACGAGGACCTGGACCACCGCGTCGGCGAACATGCCGAGGTTCTTCTCGATCGGCGGCGGGACCATCAGCACGTGCCCCTTGTAGATCGATTCGAGAGCGTCCTGCGGGGTCATGACCACCGGGACGCCGATCTTGCAGCACTCCATGGCGCTGGCCGAGAAGGTCTCGCAGGGGAGGAGTACCGTGCAGGGGAACGCGAAGACGCTCGCCTGGGAGAGCTGCTCAAGAAGCTCGGTGCGGGGGAGGTTGCGGAAGAACTCCACGCCGCCCGCTTCCCGCGCCTTCGCGAGGTTCTGCTTCAAGGCGCGTGCCCGCTTGGCGCTCTCGCTGTTCTCGCTGCCGTGGCCCCCGAGGTGCCCGGCAATCCAATCGTCGACCCTGCCGACGACGTGAAGCGTGGCGCCGGAGACCCTCGCCTTGATCTCGGGCCAGATCTCGGCGAGCTTGTGCAGGCCGCGGTCGGGCGACGTGTGGTAGACGACCCGGCCCTCTACGGGCTTCCAATCCGGGACTGGATTGATCGCGTTCGGGAGGACCTCCCAGATCGACCACGGAGCGAAGAACGGTTTCACCTGGTCGAGGGCCGCTTGGCAGGGGATCGTGTTGACGTCGATGTGCGTGAATGGGGCGATGACGTGGTAGGTGTGGTGCGAGCCGATCCGGAAGACGCCGGCCTGGGTGCCGAGGGGCCTCGTGTCGTAGAGGGCCCACATGACGTTCGGTCGACCGCGGTTGTGCAGTTCGCTCAGGGGAAGATATTCAACGCCGTCGAGGACCATCGACTCTTTGAAGGTCGAGAAGGCGCGGACCGTGTGCCCGTACTTCGGGAGCTGCTTCACGAGTCCGAGAAAAGCCGCCCGGCAACCCCCACCCGTGTTCTCGCTGAGGGGGTTACGGACATCCATGAGGAGGTCGCCGGAAGCGTACTCCGTGAGGACGCAGTGGACGATGGAGCTGGAATTCACGGACCTGATCCTTTCAACCCCGCTTCGCGGCTGACGCTGCTCGATCGCCGGCGAAGCGGCTGGTGGGACAGCTTCTCCAGGCAAGAATGTGCGGAACGTGCTCTCCCACTCCTTCGCGAGGTCGTCCCAGCCGAAATGTTCTCGCGCGTAGTGCTGGAGCGCCCGCCTGTCCTCGTCGCCGTCCTTGAGCATCGCACCGACCACCGCGTCGACGAACTTCGACTTGTACGACGCCGAGAGCCAATTGCCTGGGATCAGGATCCCGCGTGGCCCAACGGTCTCGTTCAGGGCCCCGATGGGCGACGTCACGATGCGGAGACCCGCGGCCTGCGCCTCCATCGCGGTGATGCATGAGGTCTCGTGGAACCACGTTGGGTAAGCCCAGACGCCGCTCTTCAAGAACTCCTCCGCGAGGAAGTCCTGGGCCTTTCGCCCGTGGAAGCGAACGCCCTCGGTCTCGGCGAGGAGCTTCTTCAGGTGGGCGATGACTTTCCTCTGGCCCTCGTCGGCGAAGGGTTCCCAATTATTGAAGCCGTAGAAGACGTGAAGCTCCGCGCCAGGCACACGGGCGCGTATCTCGGGCCACGTCTCGAGCGCGGCCTGCAAGCCGCGATCGGGGCTCGAACTGTAGATAACGCGGCGCCCGTCGCGCGGCACGACCTTGTCGAATCTCCGGAGGTCTATCCCGTTGCGCGTGACCTTGACCTTGTCGCCGGCTGCCTGGAGGAACGGGTACTTCGAGACGAAGAACCTGCGGTGCCACTCCGACAGCGTCCAGATCAGATCGAACTTCCCGGCCCGCTCGGGGGTAAGCTGGTCGCCGCAGTGAACGTCGTGCACCCAGAGGATCGCGCGGCGCGTCTCGAGCCCAGGCGCGTCGACGGCCTCGGGGCGCCTCGACGAGACGAGCACGTCACACTGAACGTCCCTGAACTTTTCGTAGTGCAGATACTCGACGCCGTCGAACGATCCCTCAAGCGACGGCGCGGGGGTACCCTGGAAATTATGCGGGAAGCAGTCCCCGAAAACGCGGATGCGGTGCCCGAGGGCCGCGAGACGCTTGCCCATCTCGACGACTGCCGTCTCCGAGCCCCCGAGGCCGCTCTCCTTGAACGTCTCGGGGTTCCAGCCTTCGACGCTGTAGCCCACGTAGAGGACGACGTCCAAATGACGCGGATCGAACGGGGGGAGGGTCTTTCTCGGCGCGGGCCTCGGCGCGACCCCATTTGCGTCGTTCTCGTGCGTCTCTCTGCGGATCTCGTTCGGCACTGCGTTCTTCTCTTGCACGGCCTGCAGGTGCTGGCGGACTTCGCGCGTGATCTTGCCGACCACAACGAGGCGATTGAGGCTCTGTTTGAACCCTTCGACAGCGTCGTACTCCTCGTAGACGCGCTTGTTGAAGAGGAGGTGCTCGTCATCGGGCCGCACGGAGAGAGCCTTGCCCACGCTCGCGAGCGCGCCCTTCGTATCGCCGATCTTGCTGAGCGCCATGTTCAGGTACTTGTGGATCTCGAAGTCTCGTTCGAGCGGGTTGACGAAGAGCGGGGTCGACGTCCGGGGCTTGTCGAGACCCACCCGCGCGAAATGCGCGGACCGTTGCCACCAGCGAAGCTGGTTCGTCTCCTTCGCGATAAAGTACGCGCATTTCGCGACCGTGAAGTACGCCTCCGCCCAATCCTCCCTGATGAGGATGGCCTTCATCGCCCACTCGATGGCCTTCTCGTACTCGCAGCGATTGATGAGATGGCCCGCGACGAGCTGGGCGGACATGTAGCGCTCGTCGTCCCAATCAGAACGATCGATGTGCTTGGTCAGAAAGCTGATGGCCTCGTCGATGCGGCCCGCGTATCCCAGTTCCTGGCCGAGGTAGTAGAGATGACGCGCGTCGGCATCACCCTCGGCCGCGTACTGGGCTTCGAGGATCCGGAGGTTCCGCCCCGGCTCGGATTTCTTCTTCGACTTGCTCCGGCGGTGGACCACCTTCATCGCGCCGGTGCTCCGCCGCATGTCGGCGCCCTTCGGTGCGAGCACCTCATGGACCCAACCGTGCCACTCGAAGTGCTCCTTCGGCGTGACGAGCCTCTCCCGCTCGAGGAGGAGATCGACGCGGCCTTGGGCGTCGTGGCTGTACTCGTACGGCATCATGATCATCGCGGGACCGCCGCGGCGCTCAGCATCGTACCGTTTGATGAGGGCTCCGAGGTTCTCGGCACAACCGACCTCGTCGTCGGCGTCGACCCACATCACCCAAGGCTGCGTCGCGAGGCTGAGCGAATAATTGCGCGCGAGGTCGAACCGGAGCATGCGGCCCTGCGGATCGTTGCAGTCCGTGAAGATCTTGACGATGTCGGCGTGGCGGTTCGCGAGGTCGAGCGTCCCGTCCTCCGAGCCCGTGTCGACGATTACGATCTCCTGCACGAAGGGCCGGAGCGCTTTCAGACATGACGGGAGCTGGTGCTCCTCGTCCCTGACGATCATGCAGACCGACACCGGTGCCGTCATTGAACCGTCACGACCATAATCCCTTGCTCGCGACCTGCCAAGCGAGCACGTCGATCGGATCGAACCGATCGAACACATTTCCCGTCGACCGATCCGCCTACGGCAAGAACGCTGTGGTCACCCGCCCGCTGCCGCCGGTTCCGGCAGCCGCACCCGCCGAACCAGCTCCTCCACCGCAGCCGCCACCACCGCCAGCTCCCGTGTTCGCTCCGGCCGAGCCGCCCGCAGTACCGGTGCCGGTGTTGCCGGTTCCACCGGCGCCCCCATTGCCTCCCACTCCGGCCCCACCGCCACCACCGCCTCCGCCGTCGTTCGACGCGGCCGAGCCGCCTCCTGCTCCTGCTGCCCAAAGGGGAGCCGCCGCCGTTGTGCCGATCGCGTCGACGTTGTTATTCCCGGCGTCCGCAGAGGCTCCAGCAGACGATCCGGGAGCACCTGCGGCCAAAAATCCAGAAGTATTCGCGAGACTACCAGCGGAAGTCGCTGAACCGAGGTAAGACAGTCCGCCTTGTCCTGGAGTTAAAGTACCGAGGAGATCAATACCCTCGGTACCGCCGTTCGCGCCGCTGAACGCTGCGAGCACGACTGGCGGGGTCGCACCTTGATCGATCAGATACGTCGTCCCGCCATTACCGCCCCCGTGACCGGGAGCCCCAGCCGCTCCCCCGGCGCCACCTGCGCCGCCCGCGCCAACGACAACGTCGATCTGGTGGTTCATGTTGACGAGGATCGTCTGGGAACCGGCGAGCGATGCGCCTCCGCCGCCGCCTCCGGGTCCGGGCGTGTTTGGAGCAGCCGTCTCTCCGCCAGCGCCGCCACCTCCACCGCCACCTCCACCGTAACCAGAGACGGTCATCCAGACGTTCCCGAGGCCAACGAACTCCGAGAACACGTTCACCTGACTCGCGTTGAATGTCGAGACTTGAGCGATGTTATCGGCGTTCGTGGTCCTGTACGTGCCTGGGAATCCGGGCAAGAGCGGCACAGCTCCGGGGTTCGAGAAATTCGACGCCGTTGCGTTATCGAAAATGTAATCGACGGTGCCGCTTCCCGTAACGAGCGAGTCACCAATCGTTGAGAAGTCAAACGCTTCGAGCGTAACTCTCGACGTGGCCGTAAGGCTGAAGAGCGGCTGCGCGGGATTGTTGAGGATGACGCTGCCAAGGTTCATCTCGATGCGCAAGGATTGTCCTGCCGGCACGTTGATCCCGGTCGTGTTCGAGGCCGCCGAGTTCGAGAGCGTCCCGCCTTGACTCAAGTAGAGGTAGCCGCCGCCGGGACTGATCGTCCAAGTGAGAAGATTGATCGCCGGTGATATTGCGTCGCACCGAAGTTCCATCCCAGTGACGGCGTAAAGATCCTGAAGCGTGGCGCCGGTTTCGATTTGCAAAACCGTGACCGCAGTCGAGCCGATAACGTACGGCCGAAGCTCGACACGCCCAAAGCAGGGCGTAGTTCCCGTCACAGCGGGCACGAGCGCGGGCGACACGACCGAATCGTCGACGTACACGATGCATTTGCCGTCCGACGCAGCGATGAAGGTCTGCACCTCGGGCCACGTCGCGACGTGGTCGCCCGAGGACGCGACGCCGGGCTTATAGATGATCGAGGCGAAGCCCTTGGGGATCGCGGCGAGGTTCGACCATTCGGGCCCCGTGAAGACGGGGATGTCACCGGGATTGGGCATCTGTCATTTCCTTCTTCTCGAAACGTAGCGTTACGGCTTTCCCTGGTTCGTGAAGCTCGAGCCGCCAAGGTTCATCGCGAGGCCACCGAATCCGCCAGAACCGAAGGCGAGGTCAAGATTCGCCGCCGTGATTGGGATGAGCACCGACCAGAGACCGGTAGTAGGATTGAACGCGTTCGCGCTCGCCTGTCCGTTGAGCTTGAGCGTGGCGTTTGTAAATGTCGCTACCGCAGCACCCGCGGTCGCGTCGTACCAGAGCCGTGCCGCGCCGACCGTGTCGAGCGTGCCGGGTCCCCACACCTGCGCGGCTGCTGACGCTGACACCGACGCCGAAAAACCGCGAATGCCGCCGACGCGCACCGCGAAGCCGAAGCTACCTACAGCGATGTACATCAGGCCGATCCAGGGCGTAAGGGTCGTGGCGAAGTCAGAGATGATCTCGATCTCTCCACCCGTAACGATCGTGTCGAAGTCGATTGACCAGGCGACTGCCGAGCCATTGGGGGCACTCAAAATGCCCGCTCCGAACGTGGAAAAGACCGCGTCGTATGCGTACGCTCCCCAAGCGACTTGGACGTTCGAGTACACCGTGGCGGGCGTGAAATTCCCGCCTCCCCCGGTCGCGATTGATTCGTCTACGAGTATGACGTTGAAGATGCTCTCGCTCGTCGCCACGCTATTACCAAAAGTGACTATCGATCGACCCACGTTGTCCGCGTCAACGGGCGTGAAGACGATGTGCTGGATCTGCACTTGAAGAGGCCACGACGGCGCATCCGATACGGCACTCGTCGGATTGATCTCGACGACATTGATCGCAGTCGGCAGGAAAGCTTGAAACGTATCGCCGTTCGCCCACGTGTCTACTTCCGAGGTGAAGCCGATGTTCTCGACCGGCAGGGCTTGCGGGCTCATGGGCTGCGAGAGCGAGTAGGTCGTAGCCACTACGTGCGCATTGACGAACGCGAATGATGCCTTCGCGGCCGACTGCGTGTTCTTGATCATCGCAAAACCAAGTCCTGGCGGATTGAACCCGATGTCCGCAACAAGGAGTTGCGGCGTCGCGCGGTTCTTCGGGACAACGCTTGCCAATGCGCCCGACGACAGGAGTGAGCCGCCCGCGTAACGTACCGCCCACGCGAGTGGTCCCGCATCAGGCGACGAGCCGTTCGGATTGAACACCTTCACGGAATTGGCCGACACGAAATCCGTGATTAGGAACGTCCCGTCGTTTCCTGGGAAGACCGCGCCCGTGAGGGTGAGATAGTTGCCGACGTCGCTCGCAACCATCCCCGCGAGCCCAGCAAGAGTGACTTTGTGCTGGCCGGCGCTGAACGCCGTGATCGATGCAGCCGCACCGCTGTTGTAGATGGGGCCCAAACCGAGAATGGTAACGATGAAGCCGGCAGCGAGCGCGCCGCCAGGACCGCTGATGATCGGGTTGAAGATGACCGGATCGCTGTTTCCAGTTTGCGACGAGAGCCACGTGAGGGTCGTGTTCTGCCGGAGGATTGGCGACGTCGTTCCCCACTTATCGACGATGCCTCCGTTGTAAGAAAGCACTGGGTGCGCTGCGTCGATACCGCTGTTGTTGTCGGACGCAAAGCCAGTCGAATTCGCGGGATCAACGAACCAGGTCGCCTGCGCCCAGCTCGTGGCCGGAGCGTTCGTAGGAACGAGATCCCACCCGGTGTTGGTGTCAACCCCCGTCTCCTTGAGCCAAAGAGTCCCGCCAACACCGCCAGCGGTATCCGTGTAAAGATCACCGGGTGAGCCGACGACTACGCCGTTCGGAGAACCGACTCCGCTGTTTCGGATGTTGCGAAACGACTCACCCATGACCGCTCCTTGATGAACCGCTAATGCGCATGATCATGGTTGGTACATCGTGGTCATCTGACCCGAGCCTCCCGCGGCCCCGGCGGATCCGGCAAAGGTCCCGACGAGCGTGCCACCCGAACCGCCACCCCCACCCGCACCCGAGTTCGCCGCGGGCGACACGCCTGAGTTGCCAGATCCCGCAGCGCCTGCACCGCCCGCGCCTCCGTTGCCGAAAACGCCAGCGCCGCCACCACCACCGCTGCCGCCTTGACCGGCAGCGCCGGCCGCGCCGCCGGACCCACCGTTCCAGAGGTTCGGCGCTGGTCCTGGTGGCGAGATCCCGAACGCCGTCTCGTTGAAGTTGCCTTGATCGCCGGCCGTGGCCGTCACGCTCCCGCCGCCGCCCGCCGCGACGAACGCTAGGTTCGAGGGGACGTTATTCGACGTGACGATCTCGCCGCTGGGGAAGTTCGCGCCGCCCGAGCTAGGGTTGGTCGAGTTGCCGCCGCTGCCGCCGCTGGCCGCCGCGAAGGCCGCGAGGATGGTGTTCGTAACGGTGTCGACGACGTACGTCGTCGTGCCGTCCCCGCCGGTGCCACCAATGCCGCCGCCGGCAGTTCCCGCAGCTCCCGCCGTCCCGCCTGCACCGACGAAGATGGTGATGGAGTGGGAGAAATCGACGAGCACGGTGACTTCCTCGAACATCGCCGCCCCGCCACCGGCTCCTCCCGAACCCGGTCCGGCCGCGGCGCTCGCGCCGCTCCCGCCACCGCCGCCGCCGCCCCCGCCGACGCCGCTGAACGTCACGGGCCTGATGCCCGTCGCTGGGCCGCCCCCAAAGACGTTGAGGTTCGCGCCTGCGGTGAGGAACGTCTGCGTCGTGAAGCTCGCGGCGGTCGTGCCTGTCGCTCCCTGAGGACCGGTCGGACCCGTTGATCCTTGCGGACCCGTCGCACCCTGCGGACCCGTCGCACCTTGCGGACCCGTCGCACCTTGCGGACCCGTTAGCCCTTGCGGACCTGTCGGACCTTGCGGACCTATTGGGCCCGTCGCGCCTTGCGGACCCGTGGCTCCTTGTGGACCCGTGGCTCCTTGCGGACCTGTCGGACCCGCCACACCGGTCACGCCGTCTGCGCCCGTCGCGCCTTGCGGACCCGTGGCTCCTTGTGGACCCGTAGCTCCTTGCGGACCGGTCGGACCCGCCACACCGGTCACGCCGTCTGCGCCCGTCGCGCCTTGCGGACCCGTGGCTCCTTGTGGACCCGTCGGACCTGCCACACCGGTCACGCCGTTCGCACCCGTCACGCCTTGCGCGCCGGTCGTGCCTTGCGATCCAGTTGCGCCGGCGGGACCCGTGGGACCCATGGCGCCCGTCGTGCCTTGCGGACCGGTCGCTCCTTGCGTACCGGTTGCCCCCTGGGGTCCAGTCACACCGGCGGGGCCTGTCGCGCCGAGAGGCCCCGTGGGACCTGCTGGACCCGTCCCGCCTTGCGCCCCGGTGACGCCTTGAGAACCGGTCGGACCTTGTGAACCCGTTGGACCCTGTATCCCGGTCGATCCTCCAGCAGGACCTGTCGGACCTTGCGACCCAGTCGGACCTTGCGAACCAGCAGGACCTGTTGGTCCTTGCGGTCCCGTCGCGCCTTGGGGTCCAGTCGCTCCTCCACCAGGACCTGTAGCCCCCATAGGTCCAGTCGGTCCCGGAGGACCAGGAGGTCCTGGTGGCCCGAATCCGCCGTGTCGGGAGGGTTGGGGAGGCCAGACGTCCTGGGCGGGGACGGTCCCTTGCTCGAGGATGGGCGGGGTGGGGAAGATCTTATTAGCCATGGGTCGAACGCCCTCGCTGATTCATGGGTACCGAGGCACCACACACGACGCGGACGTCCGATCGGGACCTGGCGAAGATCGCGTCGAAGACCCTTGGTGTCGTGGTTCTCATGGTGCGCTGTGCTCTCGATTAGCTAATCGCGGGGTGTGACCCGCCAAACACTAAAAGGAGGCTCCGGCACCTATTCCGAATCCCACTTCGTCGCCGACGTTCGTTCTCTGGTTATTTTCTGATCTCGACGAGTGTATCACCGGCCCCAGCCGATTGGAAATTCCTCCACAAACATGTGACGCGCGCGGCACATTCGTGCCAGCGGCGCGAACGGATTCACGGCGCGTCCTCCGCGGGCACGACGGCCATGGTCTCGCCCTCGAAGCACAGGAACGCCCAGATGCGGCCGAAGTCGTCGAGCGCCCAGAGGTGCACGTGGAGGGTGCCACACTCGTCGGGGTTGTCGTTCAAGAGGATCTGGACGTAGGGGCGATCAACCATCAGGTGCGTTTGACTTGCCGTAATTGTTTCTTCAAGCGCGCCGCCTCGACTCTCGACATGGATCGCACGTCAGGACCTCGGTAGCGGTAACCTCGATACGGGTAATGCCCCGGAGGAAGAGGATCGCCAGTGTCGAACTCGTACCCGAGCGCGTCCTCGATCCATCCGGGTGATCCATAAATCTCGCGAGCGTGGGCGTCGATGGGGACGACCCGCACGATGGAGAGCTTACTGAACGACGAGGCGGGAACGAACATCTCCCCGCCCCATCTCCCGCGAACGCCAGGATCTTTCGCGACGGACGGATCGACTTCCAATTCGACGACGAATGGGCGCCAGTATCCGTAACCATTAACCCACCGTTCCACGCTGGACCCGAGGTACAATCCAGCTCGACCCGAGCGATCCTCGATGGAGATGGCGTTGTCTGCTGGCGTGAACTTGGGATCTAATTTGAATTTCGCCCGATCCGTCAAGTGATACCAAAGCGATTGGCTCACGACCGATCCATCGTCTCCGTCATCATTACTGGCAACGTCACGGCAGACATCGGATTAGTAATTGGAATCCATCGTGTACCGCACCGTCGAGAAGGTGTTGGGGTTCGGGGTAGCCGAGCCATTCGCTACAACGTCCATTCCAGCTTGCCATGCAAGAGCCAACGTGTTCGCTGGCAGTGTCGCCGCGATGACTCCAGACGTCGATGTTGCCGCTGTCAGATCGTTGATCGTCCACGCGATGGTGGCCGCGTTCGGGAGAGCCACGAGAATCAGTTCTACGAGATTCCCGACCACGATCGGTACACCGCTATCTGTAGCTGTCACGACTGCTCCGTTACAGCTCACGATTTGCCAATTTCCAAACCCACTGACAGCCAAGTTTTGTGTGAAAGCTATGCCGACCACTTGGAGTGTAGTCTGCGTAATGAAGTTGGGAGCGGTCTGCGGAAGGCCACCGCCGCCTCCAGATGCATCGATCAAACCCACAAAGCCTTGCAGTGTTGGCGGTGTTGGTCCCGCCGAGACCGTCTCGATGCCGAACCTGGTTGTGTGCGTGAATCCTCCGATGCCTGGAGCCGCACCTCGAAGCACGAAGCTGTTCTTGTAACTTCCAGTATTGGCGGATGCATCGGAGCTGCCGACCCACCCAGTCGCACTGCTGTTGCTCGCGGTACCCCTCGAACAACTTTGCAATAGATTCGTGGCGCTCTGATAGACCCCAAGGTTCGTGCTACCGATAAGAAGAGCGCAGTTCGACCCAAATGTCTCGCCGCCAAGCGAGATCGGAACGCCTGACCAATACTGGAACCTCGTTTGCGAAAGAGCTTGAGGGACGTTCACACTCGGAGGATGGGCTTGGAAGTACTCGAGTGTGACGAAGTCGTTCGGATTCACCGGATCGGCGCCGCGCATGATCGCGAACACGGCGTTCGTCGAGTCTTTCGCCTCGAGCACGCCAGCGTTGTCGTTGATGCCCGGCCCGCTCGGTCCCCCGAACTGGAAGAACGTCGCGACAGCACCGGCAATGCGCGAGAAGAAGCTCATGGTGTTTCCTGCTTATGGGTTCTGCTTATGGATTCGGGGTCGCGACGTACTCGACCGTCACCGTGGAGGTACCCGCGGCAGGCCCGCCCGTGATCGTGAGAGCTAACGAGTGTACTTGGTTGGTTCGATACGTTTTGACATCGCACGAGTCTGGGCGCGAGAGAAAGGAGATTTTGTTAGAGCGCGTTTCTTGCTCGTAGGTTTCACCGCCTTGCGCAGAGCCGCACCCGTGCCCTTTCGGGTCAACTTACGAAGACGCTTGGGCGGGTCTACGCGAAGTTCGTAGTAGAGCGTTCCAGCACCTTGTGTCGAAGCGCCTGGATTGATGGTCAACTGGAGAATGTCAGTGGCAGGAAAAGTAACCATAGTCGACACGTCGTAAGCATTGACGATGTGCGGATCTGAATCAGTCGCGCTCATGACCAAACTAGGATTAGCCGCTGTACCAAGCAAGAGAGAGGCGATCGGGTCGTCGAACAATGTCGTGATCTGGATCTGCGCACGCGCGATGACTCCGCCTGGAGAGACCGGCACCAAGATAAGAGGTGATGGCGTGTTGAACGCGAAAGGCGTCGAGAGAAGTTGTGGCGCGGTGCTGTTACGGAAGAGGGAATACGGTCCGTTGTAACCGTTGATGGTTCCCGCGAGAGCGGGGAGCGCGGGCGGTACGCCGTCGGGAAAGAAGAATGCGCTCGATGAATCGTCATATTCGAGCAGCACATCGCCTGCTCCTTCGGCGAAGTTTTCGGAGATCTCCGAGTTGTTGTTCGCCTCGATCTGGAACTCACCAGTCGCGGCGACCGTCGCGAGCGGCACGGTGAACGTCGTGAAATCCTGGCCGTAAATGATCCCGTTGTTATCGGCTTGGATAAGGACCGTCTGGCCTGCGATGACCGAGATACCCGGCTGCGTCGCCGTCGTCGCCATCGATAGGTAACCGAATTGCCAGAGGATGAGGAAGCCGCCGTTGGGCGTACCAGTCCACGTGAGCGATTTCGTCGCGCTTTGACAGTTCAAGCGTAGCTCGAGGTCCGTCACCTGGTAGAGGTTCGATAGCGTCGCGCCGTCCTCGATCTCGAGGACCGAGAAGATGATCGAGTCGACCTTAAACGGACGCAGCTCAACCCGACCGAAACACTCGGTCACACCTGCCGTCGCGGGCACGAGTGCTGGCGACGTGATCGAGTCATCCACATAGATGATGCACGCGCCGCTCTTGAGCGCGATGAACGCCTTGACCTCTTCCCAGGTCGCAACGACGGGACCGTTCGAGGTACCGCCAGGCTGGTAAATGACGTTATTGTTTGTGTAGTCCGAGAACGTGAGGGCGGTCGCGGCGGGTTGCTGGAACGGATCGAAAGAGGCGGACGACGACGAGATGGTGACGTTGATCGCGCCCGCGCCCGAGAGCGAATTACTGTCGATGAACGAGTAGTCGGCCAGGATGACGCCCGCATCGGTCACGCCTACTGCGACGTCGATGACCGACGCTCCCGCATTCTGGATGTAGCTGCCCTCGTCGAGCCACATCTGGAACGTGCCGCCTGCCGGGACCGAGAACACGGGCGCCGTGCCGGTGTTCTGGAAGAGGCTTCCCTGGTAGAGAAAGATGTTGACGTTCGTGTCGGTGACGACGGGCGAGTTCGAATTGCACTGGATAAAGAGATAGCCCGAGACCTCGGTGAGGTTCTGGAAGATGGTCCCGTCGGGGAGGAGCATCGCGACGCCGCCGCGAGTGACGCCTTCGGCTGGGTTCGACGTGAGCGTTGCGTTGACGAGGTTTGTCGCGCCCACGAGCGTCGGATCGGTCGCCGGTGATACGACCGAGTCGTCGATCACGATTATGGTCGGCGCGCCGTTTCGCGACACGAGGAAGGCTCTCACTGCGGCCCAAGTCGCAACGTATGGGCCCGTGACCGCACCGCCTGGGCGATAAATGATCGCCCCGACTGACTCGAGGGAAGCGGGGACTGGCCCCGTGGTCCATTCGGGACCTACGTAGATCGGAACGTCACCAGGATTAGGCATGATTCAATTCCTCTTCATGGCCTGAATGACGAAGTGATTTGTCCGGAACCGCCGTTACCGCCCGAACTACCATTCCCGTTCACGGGCCCACCCGCGCCGCCGCCACCGCCACCACCGGATTGGGCCGCCGCCGCCGTGCCGTTCGTGGTCGCGCCGCCGACGCAATTGCCGCCAGCTCCTCCGCTCCCGAATGGTCCTTGACCGCCGCCTCCGCCGCCGCCTCCTTGGGTCGCGTCGCCGCTCGTGCCGCCGGCGCCGGGAAGCCAAACGGGCGAAAAGTCCGGGGGACCCATCAATGCTCCAATCGAATTCGCATTCGCGACTCCTGAAAAACCGTTTGTTCCGAACAGGCCGCCACCACCGCCGGCCCCAACGAAACCAGTGCCATCTGCGAACTGCGCCCCGGAGATGTTCGATCCACCTTGGCTGATCGCGGACGGCCCGCCGCCCGAGGTCTGCCCTCCCGTTCCGCCGCTCGCGCCAAGGAAAGCGCAGAGCACGATGTTGGTCGTCGTGTCGAGGACGTACGTCGGTCCGCCGTCGGCGCCGTTCGCCCCTGCTCCGCCCGTGCCTCCCGTGCCTCCGGCGCCGCCTGGTCCACCAGCATCGACGACAACGTTGATCGAGTGAGAGAAGTCCACGTCGACGGTGATCTCTTGGTACGACGCCGCACCGCCGGCCGCGCCACCTGAGCCAGGATCCGTCGCGTTGCCGCCGGAACCGCCGCCGCCGCCCCCGGCCCCGCCAATACCCCTGAAGGTGACGGGTCTCACGCCTGTCAGCGGTCCCGACTGAAAGATGTTGTTGTTGATCGTCGACGTGGTGAACACCTGCTCGACGATGATGTCGTCGAGGTTTTTCGTCGAATAAAGGCTCCCGATCGTCACCACTGGAGGTGTGCCCGGCACGAAGAAGTTCGAGGCCGTCGACATGTCGTAGAACAAAGTGACGGCGCCGTTGCCGTTCGCGTAGCCGTTCTCGATCGTGGAACCGTCGAACGCCTGCACCGAGAGCAGGCCACCGTCGGCGATGTTGAAGGGAGGATGATCGCCGTTGCCGACGATGAGGGACGCGGTCTCGAGCAGAAGCGCCACGACTTGGCCGTCGGCGATATTCGCGATCGCTCCACCGGTCTCGGGAGTGTTCGAGAGAATCGCGTTCCCCGTAAGGAGAAGCGACCCGCCATCCGGGTTGATTGTCCAGGCGAGACTCGCTGGGCTCCCGGACGGAACGCACTGAAGCTCGAGGCGCCCGCGCACGGCGTAGAGATCGAGGAGCGTGGCCCCGGCCTGGATCTGGAGGACGGTCTGCGTCTCCGGGTCGTTGCTGTACGGACGAAGCTCGACGCGACCGAAGCACTCCGTCGTCCCGGTCGTCCCCGGAACGGGAGCTGGCGTCGTGACCGAATCGTCGACGTACACGATCGCTTTGCCATGCGCCGCCGTGATGAACGCCTGCACCTCAGGCCACGTCGCGACCGTGTCGCCTGCGGAGGCGATGCCCGGTTTGTAGATGATCGCGCCAAAATCGTCCGAACCCAGCGGCACCGGGCCGGTGGTCCACTCGGGTCCTACGTAGATCGGAACGTCACCGGGATTGGGCATGGTTCAGGCTCCTGCCTGGTTCGTGTAAGCGGCGCCGCCGGGATTGATCGCGGTCCCGCCGAACCCGCCGCCGGAAATAGGCGTGTCGAGGTTCGCAGCCGTGATCGGGATGAGAATGGTCCAGAGACCCGTCGTCCCGTCATACGCGGTCGCGCTCGCCTGACTATTCAACTGCAACCCACCGGTCTGCGTGAACGTCGCCGTGGCACCGCCCGCGCCGGGATTGTAATAGATGCGGGCCGCGCCTACGACATCCATCGAGCCGGGTCCCCAGACGAGCGACGTGCCGGAGAAGGAACCTGGATTCCTGAACCCAATGTCGCCGCCGAGGCGGATGACACCGGCGACGTAGAACGTGCCCTGCTCGTTGTTGTCGTTTGACGAGTAGGTGAGCGGCGCTTCGATGTTGATTCGCGCCGGGCCCGCGTCGAGGATCGCGTCGAAGTCGAACTCCCAGGTCACAACAGCGCCGTCGTCTGCGGCGAGGAGCGCGCCGCCCCAGAAGACGCTCCCGAGAGCCCCGACGCTCTTCGTGATCGCGCCGGTGGAGACGAAAGCGTTCCAATAGCCGAAGACCTCGTCCGTCGCCCCGGAGGTATCGTTGAGGAGCGGATCGATGGAGCACTCGGACGTGAAGACATCGCTCCCGAGGAAGACCTCCGAGTTGAACGGTCCGTTGGCCGACGTGAGGTGCACATGGTTGATCTGCACCGGCGCGGTGAAGTTCGGAGCGTTGTACTCCGCGACGGTCGGGCAAACCTCGACGACGTTCACCTCGATTGGCGCGAAGATGACGATGCTATCTCCGGGGGCCCACGTGTCGACCTCGACTGGCAGGACGGCGTTGAGGACGGGCAGCGCTGCCGGCGCGAGCGGCTGCGTGAGCGCGAAGACCGTGCCCGCGACGTTCAGGTAAACCCACGCGTAGGACGATTTTCCCGCCGTCGTGTTCTGCACGAGCGATCCGATCGGTGCCGCGAACCCGAGGTCGGCTTCTAGGAGCTGCTGCGTGGCGCGGTTCTTGGGCATGACTGCCCCGAGCGCGCCCGCGAAGATCTGTTGCGCGGCGCCGAGCGGCGCCGTGATCGTCGCGGTGACCCCGACCATGATCGGGGTGAAGATAACCGGGTCGCCATTTCCAGCGGGTTGGTTCGATAGCCAAGTGAGTGTCGTGTTCTGCCGGAGCATCGGCGAGTACGTCGTCCACTTCTGCGCGACGCCGAAGTTGTACGTGAGGACCGGGTGCGTGATGTCGGCGCCGCTGTTGAGATCGTTCGCGAGGCCCGTCGAGTTTTGCGGGTCGATGAACCACGTGGCCTGCGACCAGGGTCCGGGGTTCGGGAAGATGTCGTCGACGTTCTCGAACGTGTACGTGCCCGTGATCCCAGGAAGCGCCGGGACGACGCCCGTTGGCGAGAAGGAGGTCGCCGTCACGTTGTCGTATACAAGCTCGACGCTCCCAGGCCCTGACGCGAAATCTGGCGGGACCACACTGTGGTAGGAGTTGAACTCGAGCGTGGAGCCAGCGCTCGGGATGCTGAAGAACGGGACCGCGGGGTTATGCATCGACAGGAAGCTGTCGTACATGTCGAGGAAGAGGTCTTTGCCCGCCGGGATCACGACGGAGGGTTGGGTCGCGGTGGACGCGTTCGAGAGTTTCGCGATGCCCGTGACCCGCAGGTACCCACCGTTCGGGGTAGCGTTCCACGAGAGGCTCGGCGTCCCCGACTGGGTGTTGCACCGGAGTTCGAGGACGTTGAGCAGACTGAGGTTCGAGATCGTCGCGCCGTCCTCGATCTGGAGGACCGAAAACGCGTCCGAGTCTCCCGCGTAGACGTCGAGGATGAGGCGCCCGAATCCTTCGGTGATGCCCGTCGTGCCTGGGACGAGCGCGGGTGACACGATGCTGTCGTCGACGTACACGGTGCACGCCCCTTGGCGCGCCGCGATGAACTTCTGGACCTGCGGCCACGACGTCACGATCAAGCCAGAGGCCGTGCCGCCGGGCCGGTAGATGATGTACGGGGAGCGCGCGAGGATCGCGTCGTAGCTCATCGCGCGTCTCCGGCGTTATCAGCGGCTGCTTGTTTCATCTTCATGCGCTTCATGTTCAGGGGTTCGTGCTGATGCTCGCGCCGCCCGCGGTAGCGGCGAGCCCGCCGAACCCGCCGGACGTCTTCGCGAGGTCGAGGTTCGCGGCCGTGATCGGGATGAGCGTCGACCAGAGACCCGTCGTCGGATCGAACGTAACGGCGCTCGTCTGGAAATTGAGGGCGAGCGGTGCTCCCACTGGTTCCGTCGCCGTCGTTCCCGTCTGGAGGAACGTCGCGACGGCCGTGTTGTTGTAGAAGGTGTGCGATGAACCGAGGCCAGAGAGTCCGCCCGGTCCCCACACCACATTCCCGTCGATAATGGTGAGACGACAAGAAGATGCGACAAAAATAGAACCCGTGATGTATGCGCCACCGCCCGTGCCGAGTAGCAACTCATCACCACCAGTCGACGCCGTAAGCTCGATGTCGCCACCGCCTGTTGCGTCGATGATGACGTCCCAGCCGAGGTTCTCGATAAGCGTGCCACCCGTGAACGGTGAGAGGATGAACCCGCCAGCCCATACACCGTCGAAGTTCTGCGAGCCGTCGTAGACGCCTCCCAGAGCGCTGACGCCTATGTAGAAGTTACCGACGTCATTCGGTTGCGCGGTGATGCACAAGGCCGTGTCGCACGTGACGTTGACCATGGCGATGTTCGTGCCGACGGTCGTGTTCCCTTCGCCGACGGGCGTGCCCGCACTCGACCTGATGTTCTGGATCTGGAGCTGGTCCGGGAAGTTCGGCGGCAGGAACGTCGCGATGAGACTCGCGTCCACCTTGAGCAGGTCGACGAAGACGGGTTGGTACAGGACGAACGTGTCGCCGTTCGCCCACGTGTCGACTTCGACCGGCGGGAACGCGGCAGGTGTAGTCTGCGGCGCGAGGGGCTGTGCGAGCGCGAAGACCGTGCCCGAGATGTTCTTGTAGACGGACGCGAACGAAGTCTTTCCTCCCGTCGTGTTCTGGACGATCGATCCGATGGGCGCCGCGAAGCCGAGGTCTGCCTGGAGGAGCTGCGCCGCCGCACGGTTCTTCGGTGTCACGCTCGCGAGCGAACCTGCGAAAAGCTGCTGCGCCGGGCCGAGCGTGCCCTCTACGAGCACAAACGCGCCTGGCCCGTTCGGGGCGGTCGCACCGATGATGGGCGTGAAAATGACCGGATCGCCCGCAGGATTTCCGGCAGGCTGGCTCGAGAGCCACGTGAGCGTCGTGTTTTGGTTCAAGACGGGCGAGTACGTGTTCCACTTCTTCGCGACGCCACTCTGGTACGTGAGGACCGGATGCGCCGCGTCGATCCCAGAGTTGAAGTCGCTCGCGTTGCCCGTCGAGTTCGACGGATCGATGAACCACGTCGCCTGCAATTGCGATCCGGGGCTCGGGAAGAGGCTGTCGAGGTTCGTCGGGAGGTACTGACCGGTAAACGCCGGCTGCGTGGGCGGCACTTGGGGCGTCGGGAAGAGCGCGCTCGATGCGTTGTCGTAGACGAGCGAGAAGCTCCCCGCGCCCGAGACGAGGCCGCTCGGGACACCCGTCCCGTCCATCACTTCCAAATTGAAGACCGCAGTAGCGGGGATGGCGACGAGCGGAACGGCCGGCGCGTGGAGGATGATGAAGCTCGTCGTAGAGAGGAGAAAGAACTGCTTGCCCGCGGGGATGCTGATCGCCGGATTCGTGGCGGTCGCCGAGTTCGTCAAACTCGCGAAGTCGAAGAGGTTCAGGTCGCCGCCGGTCGGCGCGATCGTCCACGTGAGGCTCGGCGTCGCGGACTGACAGTTGCACCGAAGCTCCATCGCGCGCACCGCGTAGAGATCCTGGAGCGTCGCGCCGTCCTCGATCTCGAGGACCACGAAAGTCGTCCCATCGACCGCGTAGGGACGAAACTCGACGCGACCATCGCAGGCCGTGATTCCGGTCACGCCGGGCACCGGCGCGGGCGACGTGATGCTGTCGTCGACGTAGACGATCACCGACCCTTGGCGCGCAACGATGAATTTCTGGACTTGAGCCCAGGACGTCACGATCAGGCCTGACGCCGTGCCGCCGGGCTGGTAGATGATCGAGGGGGATCTCGCGAGGATCGCGTCGTAGCTCACGACTGTCCCTCGCTTCGCTCAGTCGGTCGCGTCGTTCGCCCTCGCCAGAGACTCGGCCTCGGATTCATGACGCGCCACCGCCACTGCCAACGATCTTCGCTGATTTTGTGATTGCCATGGTGCGTTCCGCTCTCGATTTAGCAAATTGCGAGCGACTGCCCGCCAACCACTAAAGAGGGGGATCGGCACCTATTCCGACATCCTTCTTCTTATGTACCTGTGACCGTCTTCTGCTTCGTGCTCCACATCTTACCGCGCCTCGGCGCGGCTGTCGTCGATCGCGAAAATGTTCTAGCTCTCGCGTCCCATCATCCTCGCGTTGCCCTCATCTCCCGTTATTCTCGTCTTGGCCAAGGGAAATACCCCGCAAGCCTGTCACCGAACTGATTCATTGCTGCCTGGCGCGCCTCGCACGGCGTGCACGGCTGGATCCCGACGGCCTTCGTCATACGCGCAACGGCGTCCCCGAACGGCAGGCGGCTTTGGAACTGCGCTTGGTACTGCCTTGTGAGCAGTGCCCGATGCTGGGGCGAAAGCTCGAGGCGCTGGCCGTCTTCGCCGACGGCGTAGGCGGGAGCAGTCTGCATCCCGTAGCCATCATCGTGAATCTGCTGATCGGGTCCAACGTAGAACATCACGCTGCCGCTCCGGAGGCTTCCCGCCTCCTCTTCAAAAGCCTGTATCCGAGAAAGCCGAGGACCACGACGACCGAGGCACCGACCGCAATCTTCCCGACCTGCGCCACGCGGCTCCTCGGCTTGAAGAGTTCTTTGATCACACCCTCACCCGTGTCGAGCATCCCCTTACCGACGGGGAAGATCTTGTTCGCGTAGTACTGGAGGCTCGCGGCTGAAACATTCGCACAAATGGTGCAGCCCCACGGGGACTTCGCGATGGCGCGGAGCGTCTCGTCGGCCGAAGCGTTTCGTGCGAGGGCCGCCGTGATGGCGCCCATGTTCTTCTGAGCGAGCGTCTTCGCCGTTGCCTCGATCCCTTGATCCCAGTCGACGTACGCACGCACGCCGATCTTCGTGACCGAACGCGACCCAGGAAGATCGAGCGTCGTGTTCATCGGATTGTAGGCGGCGGCGTTCGCCATGTGGCCACCCTCGTTCGCCTGGAAAGCGACGAGCGCGGCGACGTTGTTGGGCGACGCGGGGAGGCCGAGCCTCCGGAGAACCGCTTGGGCGAAGTCTGCCGGCGTCATATCTTCATCACCTCGTAGACGAATTGGTCAGCGCGCGGAGCCTTCACATACACGACGTCAAGCACGCCGGCGCCGGCAGCTATGATCTCGTCAGCGGGCCTTTCTATCCAAGGACGATCGGTTGGATTGGGTGCGTATACCGTTATTCGATTTCCAGGTTGCCATTTCCTGTGTCGATCGATCTCCCATCCCTTGCCCACGAGTTCTACCCAGTCGCGCCAGCATTCGAAGAGCGAAACGATCTCCCGCAAGCGCATAGTTTTACGCGCCGGAAGCGACTCGATGGTGTCAGCGACGGCGTCGCCGAGCGAATCGCCGTGCTTGAGATCGTCCATCACGAGACGGGATGCGTCGTCCTTGCCGTCCTCGATGAACGGCAGAACCCACTCCCTGAACTCGGATTCATAACTCATCGATTACTCCACAAGGCCCGCCATCATCGCGGCCTGGTGCGTGATGGGGCCCCGGTGGTGCGCCGCCGGGATCGCTTCGAGAGCCTTGTTGTACTGGTGGTTCGTCAGCGCTGGCCCGAACGGCGAGGCACGACGCGACTGAACCGCGCGCATCGCGGTCTTGCCGTCACAACCGGTCATGCGTGCGAACGTGAGCGCCGCGATGAACCCCGAGCGGTTCCGCCCCTGCATGCAGGTGACGAGGACTCCCCGGCCACGCCTACACGCAGCCGCGAGGTGCCCCGAGAGCCAGAGGGCTTCCTCGAGCTGCACGCGCGACGGGGGCGTGCCGTCGTCGACGAGCGACGCGCGGACGACAGCGACACCGGGGAACGAGTCGTAAGACGGCTGGTGCTCTTTCGCGCAGAGCGCGAGCACGTTGAAGCCGACGCGGGCGAGCGTGCGCCCGACGGGCGGAGCGCTGCCCACCCAGAGCCCGCTTGTGATCTCGCTGGCATCGATCTTCTGCATCACTTCATTCTCCTCAACGATTTTGCGCGTGACTAGCACGCCGTTTCCTGAGAAAGCGGCGACGCGTCACGGTCAAGATACGCTTCGCTTCCGGCGTACCGGTCAGGATTTTCCGACCTGTGCGCGAGTCCACGTCTTATGAATCTGGGCCGGAGTCCGCTTCCTGCGACGAAGATGAGCCGACTCCTGCGCTTAATCATCAGCGACCCCTCGAGTGCGTAGCTTTGCGTCTCCGCATTTCTTTGTACTCGTTCAAGGCTGCGAACTTGAGTGAGCTGACGTCACGCACGGTGCGCGGAAAATACCCGTGCTTACGTGCGTAACGCTGAATGGCTTTCGCCCTGTCCGAACGCGTCAGACGCGCCCATGCGGGAACGCCTGGCCCGTAACGAACGGGCATGTTCAGCGGCCCTTCTTCTTGTGCTTGGCCTTCCGACGCGTGATCGTGTAGCCGGGGACGTGGCCGCCGCGGTGGTGGATGATGCCGATCGCCCTCGCGACGCGCGACTCGATGAGCTTGAGCGGCATCTTGCGCTTACTGCCCTTGCGGTGAGACTTGTGACCCTTCTTTGCCATGATCTTCTTCTCCTCTACCTAGAACCGCGGGATGCGGCTCACGACGTTGCGTTCTTCGTGACTCCGTTTGGTTGCGGTGCAGGCACGCTCACGACCGGCTGCTGCGGCAACGACTGCTGCATGACCTGCGTCGCCGTCTCCGGCACGCCCTGCATGACCGGCACTTGCGATTGCGGTGGGACGTACGCTCCGGGCGGCACGCCGTACGCTGCTTGGGCCTGCGGGACGCCGTACGCGCCGGGCGGGACAAACGCGGCGCCCTGCTGCGGCTGCGTCGATCCGGGGCCGAGCGGCATGGACTGCGCGCGAAGGAGCGCCGCGGCGGCTTGCTTCGGATCACGTAGATCGTACTGACCGCCGGGAGGGATCTCCGGCATCTGCATCTGCGGAAATCCCTGCTGGGCCGTCTGCTGCGGAGGCATCTGTTGCTGAGGCATTTGCTGCGGCCCCATCTGCTGCGGCATCTGCTGCGGCGGCGGTCCGTTTTGAACGAGCTGCGGCGGCACCGGCGGGCGCCGCACGAGCGCGCTCGGGGGCCTTCCCATCAAGAAGCGCTTCAGCTCGCCCTGCAAATGAAGCTCGTACTTCATCTTGTACTCGAGGTCCTGCTTGCCGAGATCGCCGAGCGCTGCGAGGTTGTCGAGCCACTCGCGCACGGTCGGATCGAGCGGCTCACCCTCGAACACCATCTCGAGTTCACCGAAGCCGGCGTCCATCTTCATCGCAGCCTCGCGGAGAAACATGTAGCGCTTCTCGCTCTGCCCGATCAGGGCCATGAGCACGCGCGCAGGCATGTAGGCGTTCATGTCGGGCCGCGGGCGGCGGAACGGTTGGGGAGGGGGCGGAAAGTTTCGGTTCATGGGGAGTGGTCTCTTTTCTCGGTCGGGCTCAGTCGCGATCCTTGGGGTCCTTCGGGTCGTCCCTGACCAGCGTGAGCGGGTTCTTCCTCTTGTCGCTCTTCATCTTCGACTGCTTCGGCTCGGGCGGAACGATGACGAAGCCCTCGAACAGATCGAACGCCTCTTCAAGGGACGAGACGGGGTAGTATCGCTCGCTGAGGTTCATCTCGTCATCCGAATTAGAGAGCGCGGCGACGATGTCCGTCGTCTCGAACGACGCCTGACGCGGGCCGACGATCATCTCGAACCCCATGAGCATCGCCGTCTTAATGCGCGCCTCGACGTACGTCACGGGCCTCACCTCGCCGGCGAGGCCGATCTCGCCGAACGCGATGAGCGATTTCGGCAGCGCCGTGCCGAGCGCGAACGACGTGAGGGCGAGCGCGAAGGACAAGTCGAGCGCGGGGTCCTTGACCTCGTCGAGCCCGCCGGGCACGTTCGCAAAGATCTCGCGGTTCAAGTCGAGGCCCATCCTCCGCTGGAGGACGGCGATGACCTGCGTCGCGCGCGAGCTGGAGAGGCCCGTCAGGATCCGCTTCTGCTGCCCCATGCTCGAGCCGTTCGCGGAGGACGGCCCGAGGAGCGTCTGGAATTCGACCGCGAACGGACGAGGTCCCGAGGCGACGAGGCCGATACACACACCGGGTTTGCCGTCCTTGTGGTTCTGGAGGAGCAGCTCGCTCGGGTTCTCGATCGAGTGCAGCCCGTCCTTCGTCATGCGGAAGAGCGCCATCTCGTTCGTGTCGCCGAAGCGGTTCTTGTTCGCCCGTATCGAGCGGAGGTCGCCGAGGCCCTCCTTGTGGAACTCGAGCGTCGCGTCGACGAGGTGCTCGAGGGTCTTCGGGCCGGCGACGACGCCCTCCTTGTTGATGTGCGCGACGAGGAAGCAACCGATGCCGCGCTTCCTGCACAAGTCGACGAGGAAAAGCGCGCACTCGCGCACCTGCGTAACCGAACCCGCGGCGCCGTCGACGCCGGGCATGACCATCGTCTGGATCGAGTCGATGACGAGGATGTCGGGATCGATCTCGACCACCTGCTTGGCGATCTCGTGAACGTCGCACTCGTTGTGGAGGTAGAGCCTCTTGGATTCCTTCGCGAGGCGGACCGCGCGACCTTTGATTTGACTGTTGGTCTCTTCCGCCGAGACATAGAGGATGACAAGGTCATCGGTCGTCTCGCCCGTGACCGCGTCCGTCATGGGACACACCGAGAGATCGATGCAGACCTGGAGGAGCAGCGTCGACTTGCCGATGCCGGGATCACCCGAGATGAGCACGGTGGAGCCCGTGACGACGCCGCCGCCGAGCACGCGATCGAACTCGCGCGTCCCCGTGGAGATGCGCTCGTAGTCCGCGATCGGGACCTCCGACAGGAGCTGCGGCTTCTGCCCGGAGCCGATCCAACGATTGCCGGATCCGCTGAGGGGTTTGCCTGCCGCGATCTCGCCGAAGGCCTTGCAGTCCTCGTAGGGACAGCGCTGCACCCAGCGCGGACCGACGCCGCGGTTGCAGATTTTACAGTAGTGGTCGGTGATCCTCTCGTCGCTCATTTCGTCACCGCATAGACGAGCGCCGCGCCGCCGAGCACCGCGATCCCGATCATCACGTATTTCACCACCCTCACCGTCTCCTCATGCTCCTTCGCAGTCTTGTCTATCTGGTCGAGCGTCGCGTCCGCTCTCCTCGTCACGTGCGCAATCGACCGGCGGGCCTCCTCCGCGGCGAGCGTGGTCGAGTCCGCGGCCGTGGAGGCTTTTTGAGCCGCGTTCTCCACAGGCGCAAGAGGTCTCCAGCTCGGTGTCGCGCCGCTGACTCCTTTGGCGGCGTTCTTCAGTGCCTCTCCGGCGGCCGACCCGAATTGGCTGACCTGCTCACCGATCTCGCGTCCCCACTTCATGGCCGTGTCCGGGATCGTGGAGACGTCGAACCCCGTGTACGAATCTCCGTAGTAACCGTAATCGCTGTAATCGCCGTATGAATCCGCCATTTCCCATTGCGCATAAGGATATTCCCAAGAGTACGGATATCCACCTTCACCGCTCCATTGAAGAGGCGGTCCGTGATGAAGCAAGTAGTGGGGATGTCCTTCGTACATTTGGTTCTCGGGTCACACCGCAATGGCGCTGCACTGAGGGAGACGACCGAATCGCTCGCCACCCTCCTTGAAGCTCATCGCGATCGGAACCGATCGGCCTACCAGCGGTGGAAGTGCTCGTGACCGACGGGGCGGTGGTGATGATCGTGCTGATCGTCCCAACCCGTGAAGTCGCCCGCGGTCGCGAGCATCTTGATGGGTCGGCCCGTCTCGGCCATCACATACCCTGCAGCCATGAGCGTGCCAGCACCGCCGGCCGCGTACTTGGCGATCTTACCGTAATCGATCCCGCGCGACTTCTTGCCCATGAGGAAGCTGAGGACCGTGCCTGCGATTGCGCCAGCGATGGCGGCTTTCTTGTAATCGACCATGACTGAGTCTCCTTGTTGATGGTTTCCGGTTGCGATGAAGAACGAAGTTTGATTACCAGTAATCCTGTTTCAGTTCAAAAACCTGGCCCGAAGTCATAATTGGCGGGAGCCGTGCCGGGCATGTAAGTCGGCGCGTACGTCACGGGTGACGGCTGCGGCATGTAGGCCGGCGTGTACGTCACGGGAGTCCTCGGAGGGGGCGGCGGCAAGACCGTCACGCCCTTGTCGCCAGCGGCGTAATACTCGTCCCAGCCCGTCGCGACGGGTGACGAGATCGACGCTGCAGACACGAACTTCGTCTTGTAGGAAACGACGTACCACTCGACACCGAGGGCACCGAGCACTGTCCAACCGAAGGCCTCGTTATCTGCGACGCCTAAACCACGCAAACCTTCGTTCGCGATCAAGCCCCAGAGAAGCTTTGCTGGCCCCCTCACAATAGCTTCCGCCTTCGAACCGAAGAATCCTTCGAGGGGACCTTTGAATGGCTTGTGAGCTTCGCGCGCCGCCAAGTAATAAAGAAGCGCGCCTCCGCCAACCTTCAAAAGATTTTTGGTTTTCTCTTCCATGGTGTCCCTCATCACCAGAACCGTTCGTACGGCTCACGCTCGCGTTCACGTTCGCGGTGTTCCCACCTACGGCGCTCCCACGGATCCCATCCGGTCCGCGTCGGGGCGGCGATGGCGGGCGCACCTCCCCACCTATCCATCATCGTCAAGGTCCGCTCGGCGTTGTCGCCCGTCGTCTT
>Ga0116224_10000354_pt1 | contig 37093 bp, 31 predicted proteins | sample Sb_taG_9_FD_89699 | JGI IMG/M metagenome (GOLD analysis project Ga0116224, IMG submission 89699) | Peat soil microbial communities from Weissenstadt, Germany - Sb_50d_b_LC metaG | ecosystem: Environmental > Terrestrial > Soil > Wetlands > Peat | place: Germany: Weissenstadt | collected 2010-09-21 | reverse complement strand
CCGCGCCGGCGTAAGGGAGGGCCGGCGCGGCGTAAGCCCAAGCCCAGTCCCCGCCGCCCCCGCAATGGCCCTGCGCGCCAGGCCAGCAGATCGAACTTACCAAGAACTATTGAGCCGTTACTCCGGGCATCCGCAAAAGGAAACTGTGCAAGTGGTTATGGCGGAAACTCCAGTTCATCAGCGTCGGCGGGTTGTCGCCGTAACCTTAATAGAATTCCCCACTTGCGACTCTTGCCCACGGGAACACCGAAAGCTTACACTGTCCCCAGGTTCCCCTTTCCGGCAAGACCAGCACGACCAGGATGCGGGGACACGCCCCCGGGATCCGCAGGTCGTTGTAGGTATCGACGTTGAGGTCGTAGGCGACGGCGCTCTCGGTGAGGTTGGCCCGCGTTGTACTCCGCAGCTGGAGGTCGAGCTGAACGCTGACGTCCCGACGTCGCCGCGAATCCACCGCAACGGCCCTCAGCAACAAGTCGATCCCGTAGTCGGGGTCCGGCTGACCGCAAAGCACTCCGGCCTGGGCAGCGATGGTCCGGACATAAGCTCGGCACAGCCCTTCCTGGCGATGGTTCCGCGTCATCATGGTTCATGACTCCGCATCCTGCGTTCCTGCGGCAGACGGCTCTCCTGCCACTTTCCTGCACTCCTCCGGGGCCACCACGAATGCTACCACCATCACCGCTTCCGTGGGACCCAGTTTCGACGGCGCGACAAAGGAAACGCGGAGCCTTTTCTCGGTGAGGTGGTGGGGACCATCTGCCCGCTATGACCGCTCTCAGCCGGGGAAGGGGTTCTTCCAGTCGGGGAAGGCATCGAGGAGCAACTGCCGGCCGCGGTCCCGGGCGTGAGCTTCGGCAACAGTCCGGAGCAACTCCGACACCTGCTCCTCTCCGTAACCCACTTCGGCGCACATGCGCAGGAGGGTGTTCAGAGCTTGGCGAGCTTCACTGAGACCGATCGCCTGAGCGATTGCGCAGGATAGTGTCACGAGCCGGATCGCAGTCTCTTTTCGGCCCGTTTTCCACGCCACGCACCCAAGTTGATTGAAGAGGACGGCCTCGCCGGCGCGGTCCCCGATCACCTGCAGCATCGCCAGCGCCTGGCCTAGCTTCTCCCGCCCTGCCGCGTAGTTCCCCTCGTTCACGTCGATGGTCCCCAGCTGGGCCCAGGTGGCGGCCTCGCCGGCGCGGTTCCTGATCGCCTGGTCGATCACCAGCGCCTTGCCGAACTTCTCCCGCGCTGCCCCGTAGTTCCCCTCGCTCAGGTCGATGGTCGCCAGCTGGTGCCAGGTGGCGGCCTCGCCGGCGCGGTTCCTGATCGCCTGCCGCATCGCCAGCGCCTGGCCGAGCTTCTCCCGCGCCGCCGCGTAGTTCCCCTCCCTCAAGTCGATGGTCGCCAGGTTATGCCAGGTGGCGGCCTCGCCGGCGCGGTCCCCGAGCGCCTGGCACGTCGTCAGCGCCTGGCCGAACTTCTCCCGCGCCGCCGCGTAGCTTCCCTCATGCACATCGAGGGTCGCCAGGCCGTGCCAGCAGGGACCATCCCGGTCCTCCCGGGGCACCTCCTCCAGCAGGGCCCGCGCCTGCTGCCATTCGGAACGACTCCTCAGGCGCCCGGCCAAGCGCATCGTGGCCCAGCGGAACACCTCCCCATCGTTCCCCCGCTGGGCATGGGTGCGACTGACCATCAGTTCGACGTCAATCGGCACGCGCAGGGCGATTTCCCGGTCACCCTCGTAACTCTGCCGCCAGAAGCGGGCCAGGAAGCCATCCGCCGCCCGGCGCTCCGCGCTGCCGAGGCGCTGCTGTGCCGCCAGCCAGGGGCGCACCAGTCCCGGCGGCTGGTACAACGTCGGCAGTCCCTCCTCCCGGAACGCCTGCACCAGCCCGTACGCCACACCCGCCTCGGCCGCACTCACGGCCGCTCCCTCGTCACTGCCGAGCAACCCGGCGAGGGCTTCCGGCGGCAGCGGCAGTTCGCTCACCGCCAGGCGACTCGCCAATTGTTGTCCCGCGGATGGCAGCGCGGCGTAAAGCTGCGGCAGGAACAGCCGTTCGTAATACCGCTGCCGCTTCTCTTCCAACGGCAACTCCTCACCCAGGGGGTCATCGGCCAAGCCGTCCGCGTCGGCTGTCCGCAACACCGTCCGCACCTGCTCCAGGAAGCCGGGCGTGCCGCCGAGCAACCGGTAGAGGCCCCCGACCAACTCTCGAGTGAGTTCGCCGCCGCGCAGGCGCGCATCCACCTGCGGGTCGCGGCGCAGGAACTTGCCGAACTCCGCCTCGCCCAGCTCCGCCAGGTCTTCGTGCCAGACCGTCGGCTGATCGACCGGCGTCTCGGCCGGCAGGTAACGGCAGGTGACGAGGACACGCGACCCGTCCACCAATTCGCGCGCCAGGGTCTGGTACGCCTCGCGCAGGTCCGGGTCGAGGATGCGGCGGCTGGCCAGGTCGAGCACGTCTTCAAAGTTGTCCAGCACGAGGGCCACGCGCAGCTGGCGCAGCCCCTGCACGGCCAGGCGCACGCGCTGGCCCAGCGGCAGTTTGTCCGTCGTCAGCAGGTCGTTCAGGTCCGGACGCCGCGCGAACAGGAAGGCCCGGGTCAAGGCGTCGAGCAGCCGGTCCAGCGTGGCGCGCCCCGCCTTCGCCGGAGTCTCGCCGGGCGCGGCACGCACGCCATACACCGTGAAGCCCGCCTCCCGGAGCCGGTCGGCGGCGCGCGTCGCCAGCGTACTCTTGCCCATGCCGCCCAGGCCGTGCAGCACGGCAAACGTCACCGTGCCGTCGCGCAGCGCGGGCAGCAGACGTTGCTGAATGCGGCGGCGGCCGATGAAGCCCTCGCGCAGCCCCTTGATCTCGCCGTCGATCAGGGTCCGCTCCGTCCGCGGCCCGGCGTAGGTACGGCGCGGTGCGGCCCGGTCCACCAACTCGATCGCCGCGCCGCCAGCGTAGAGCTGGGGCAGGGCAAAGGTGGGGTCTACGAGTTCATGATCGCCCTGGCGCCGACGGCCGTGGCGCCAGATTTCCTCCCTGGCCCGGGCCGCCGCCGCGGGAAGGCTATCGCCGCGAGCCAGGAACCGGTAGAGGGCGGTAGCCAACTCCGTCGCGCGGTCGTTGGCCACGCTGGCCGCCCAGCCGAGCACCAGCGGCACGCCGGCTTTCACCAACCCCTGCGCTAACCCCGCCGCCGCCGCCTGCGACGACTGGCAGGCGTTGAGCACCACGCAGCGGACGGCACTGCCGCGGAAGACCCGGGCCACAATCTCCTCGACCGACTGAGAATCGGTCTGGCCGCGCTCGTTCTCGAAGGTTGAAGTGTCCCACGCCCTTCGCATCGACGATGCCGTGGCCGGAGAGGTGGACGACGTGCGGCCGGTGCTCGGCGACGAGCGCGGCCAATTCGTCGATCCCACCCGTCTCGGCGAAGGGAAGGACGACGACCTCCTGCCCCAGGCGGCCGGTCGCCTGGAGCATGGCGTCTTCCTCGCGCTCGAAGTCGAGTTGTGCCTGGTCGGTGGGCGCGGCGGCGAGGAAGAGCAGACGCAGCGGGCCGGGGTCGGGCGGCGGCGACGGGATCTGGGCCGGGACACGGAGCAAGCCCCAGGCGGGGTCGCAGCCCAGCGGCAGGTCCGAGTGCAATTCCACCAATTCCCAGGGCAGATTCAGCAGGTCCGGGTCCGCGCAGTGCAACAGCAGCAGGCGCGGCCCGGGCCCGAGCATCGCCTGCACGGCCGGCCAGGCCGGGGCGAAGACGAGGTCGAAGAGGGTGCGCCCCAGCAGGCACAGGTCGGCCTGGTCGCGGAAGGGTCGGTGTCCCTGCTCGAACAGCGCCAGGAAGCGAGGGGCGAGGTCACGCAGTGTCCGGACCGCGGCCGCGTCGAGGGGAATGGGAGGGCCGACGGACCGGCCGTCGCAGGACCAGTCGGCCTGACACCCGGCGGCAAGGGGAGTGAGCAGGAGATCAATCGTGGGCATGCGGGCGGCCTCAGGGATGTACCGCAGCGACGTTGCCGTGATTCGTGGGCCGGTTCGACGGGGCACGGGAGGGAGGTCGCTTCCCCGGCCAACTGCCGCAGGCGGCCCACGGTCCATTGTAACCGCGGCGCAGCTCACCCGTCGCCGGGAATCCCGTCATTGCGCCACGACCCCGATGCAGGCCCGTAGCCGCAAGCTGCCAGCTTGCGCGGTGCGGGCACTGCTCAGCTCCCAAGCTGGCAGCTTGCGCCTACGGCGCGAGCGGCCGCAACAACCGGAATGGGCCCGCCAACTTCCTTGAAGTCACGAAGCGGATGGGGTATAGGATAACTTGAGTCAATCCTTACCAACCCAACGCGGTGTGACAATGGAACTCGCCTCGGCCCGCGAATTGAAAGCGCTGCTCACCGATACCGTGCTGGCCCCGTTCACTGCGGAGGGAGGGCCGGTGCGGACACTGGCCGTCGCTGCCGAACCGCTCGACCGTGTGGCCGGGCCAGTGCGGACCCTGGCCCTGGGCATCGCCAGCCCCAGCCCCGGCGAATTCCGCCTGGCCGTCCGCTACCAGCGCCGCGAGTTGGCCGAGGGCCGCGAAATCGAACTGATCCGCAAGAAGGCCAAAGGCGAGGTGGACGTGCGCTACATCGGTCGCGTCGTCCCGCTGGCCGAGCTGCCGTGGGGCTGGCGGCGGCACCGCCCGCTGCGGCTGGGCACGTCGATCGGTCATTTCCAGATCACCGCCGGCACGCTCGGGGCCGTCGTCCGCCGGCGGAAGGACGGTGCGACGCTCTTGCTCTCGAACGCCCACGTCTTCGCCAACGAAAACAAGGGCAAGGTGGGCGACGCGATCCTCCAGGCGGGAGTCCACGACGGCGGCAAGGCTCCCGACGACACGGCGGCCACGCTCGCCGGGATGGTCAAGCTGAAGAAGACGGGAGCCAACAAGGTGGACGCCGCGGTGGCCGCTCCCGCGGACGGCATCGAGGTGGACGCTCGCACCCTCAAGGGCCTCGGCAAAGTGGCCGGCATCGGTCCGGACTTCCTGGACGAGGGAACGCCCGTGACCAAGCTCGGGCGGACGACGGGCCTGACCCGCGGGCGCGTGAGGGCGTTTGAACTCGACAACCTGACCGTGGGTTTCCCTATCCTGGGGAACCTGCGCTTCGATAACCAGATCGAGATCGAGGGGGAGGGCGCGGACGCCTTCGCGGCCGGCGGCGACAGCGGTTCGCTGATCGTGGACGAGGAGCGGCGCGCGGTGGCCCTGCTCTTTGCCGCGGGCGACACGGGCGGGGCCAACGGCCAGGGACTGACGGACGTACGCCAACCCCATCCGGGTCGTGCTGGATGCCCTCGGCGTGGACCTGGTAACATGACGTGAGCAGAAGGAGGGCTCCGACGATGACAACTCCCAATCCTTGCACCCTGGAGCAGGCGCGTGCCGCCAAGCTGCGCGTGCTGGCCGTGTTCCAGCAACTCGCCCCGGTCGTCGGCGTGGGCGTCACGCGCACGGACGGCGGCTACGCGGTGAAGGTCAACCTCCAGGCGGCGCCGCCGGAGGGCATTGCACTGCCGGAGAGCGTCGATGGCGTGCCGGTGCGCGTCGAGGTGGTGGGGACCATTCGCGCGCTGTGACCGCCCTCAGCCGGGGAAGGTGTCCTTCCACTCGGGGAAGGCATCGACGAGCATCCGCGGGGTGTCACGATGGCGTTCAGCGACTTCACTCTGGAATCCGTCAACCTTCTGCTCGGCGTGGTGTCGCGCGCCGCCGACCTCTTCCCCGACCTCCATCCCGTCACGCCTCCTCCCTGGCTTTCGGAGACCCTCGCGCGCGGCGCCCAGGGGATCCAGCTCTCCCTCCTGAGCGAGAAGTCGCGGAGCGAATTCGTCGTCGCGCCGATTCTGTTGGCCAGCCGCGAGCTGAGCGGTAACCGCTTCGCGATCTATTCGGGGCAGCGCCTGGACGTCGATCCGGAACACGGGCTGACCGGAGAATGCGAGTTCATCCTGTCCGCCTCAGAGCCGCTGCTGCCGCTGCCGGCACCGGTCGCCACGATCGTCGAGGCGAAGAAGAATGACATCGAGGGCGGTCTGGGTCAGTGCATCGCCCAAGGAGTCGCAGCGGACCGACTACCGGGCGGCGCCGTTGTCTGCCAGCGGCACCAACGTCTGGACACCCTTGATGAGCTGTCGCATCGTCACCGAGTGTTGCGGCGGGTCGGTCAGGATGAGGACGCTCGGCCGTTGCTTGACGCGCACGGCCCAGTCGGCCTGTTCGTGCGACAGGATGAGGATCGCGCCGCACGAGATGCCCTGGCGGTCGGCCTCGGTCGAGATGCGGTCGAAGTAGAGCAGGCCCTCCTCGCCGGTCGTGCGGGCGTCCACCACCAGGCCGTCGTAGGGCTGCTGCCGGAAGCGGTCGTAGGCACGCGCCGGGTCGCCGGCGATGAAGACCCGGTAGCCCAATTCCTTCAATTTGTCGCGGATGTGGTCCTGCAAGCGCGGGTCGCTCTCCACCACGAAGACGCCGCGCGGGCCGCTCTGCGCCTGGCCGCTCGCCCTCCCCTCCAGCTCGCGGCGCACCGAGCGGATGGCCTCGAGCAGCTGCGCCGGGGTCTGGTAGCGCTGCGAAGGGCTCAGCTCCATCATCGTCTCGACGAGGCGGAACAGCGACGGCGGCCCCTGCACCTCGTCGCGGCCGAGCGGCTTGACCCCGTCGAAGCGGTGCGGGTTCATGCGCGCTTGCTTGTCGCGCGTCATGTCCAGCGGCGGCCGGCCGAGCAGGATCTCGTACAGCACGCAGCCGAGGAAGTAGATGTCGCTGCGGATGTCACCGGTCGGCACGTTGGTCTTGCGCTCCAGGCCGGCGTAATCGACGGTGCGATCGACCTTGTCCTCGCTCGATCCGGTCATCGCCTGGAACATCTTGGCCAGGCCGAAGTCCACCAGCTTCGCCGTCCCGGAGCTGGATACGAGGATGTTCGTCAACTTCATGTCGCGGTGGGTGAAGCCGCGCGAGAAGGCGTAGGCCAGTCCGTTGGCGGCGTCCTCGATGACCTTGATCGCCTCCAGCGGCTCGAGCTTCGTGCGGATGGCGAGCATCTCGCGCAGGTTGCAGCCCTCGACGAATTCCATCACGATGTAATACTGCCCGGCGTTCTTGTCCACGCCGACGGTGAGGATTTCGACGATGTTGGGGTGGTGAAAGGCCATGCCGACGCGGGCCTCGCGCTGGAACAGGTCGATGTGCGCCTGGTCCTCGCTCCAGCGGCGGCGCAGCACCTTGACGGCGACGACCTGGCCGGTCGCCTCCTCCTGGGCGCGGAAGACGCGGCCGAAGCTCCCGGATTGGATCTTGTAGAGCAGGCGGTAGCCGCCGAGGATGAAGCCGTCGCGGTCGCCCTTCACGATCTTGCTGCTCTGCCAGGGTGTGATGTAGCCCTTGCGCTCGAGGAAGAGCACCAAGCGTTCGGCCTCGGCCCCCTTGCCGCCGATGCCGTCCAGCGCTTCCTCCAGCTGCGCCTCGGTGATCAGGTTGATCTTGAGCAGATCCTGCCCCAGTGAATTCGCGTCGAGGTCTGGCATGGATTGCTCGCCATTCTCGTCCCAGGCGCGTGAGGAGAGGTCGCGCCGTATAAGGCAACCAGGACTATTTTACCGCGTGTCCGCGTCCTGCCAAGCCGATCCGCGCCTGCGGCGTGAACCGGCGCCTCGGTTGGCCGCCGGGAATGCGGCCGGAAATTGCTTGACAACGGCAACGGAGCCTCTAACATTGAGAAATTGCTCCGGCCAGCCTCATCCCATGACCCCTCTGACGGAGCAAGCAAGCTCTCAGCGGCCTCACTTTCGCCAAGGAGTTTCGTCTATGTCGCAGCCGCCGCGTCGCCGCCGCCTCGAGGTCGAAGACATCGGCGACGTTACCGTGGTGAACTTCGTTGACCGCCGGATCCTCGACGAGCAGAACATTCAGGTCATCGGCGAGCAGCTCTTCAGTCTGGTGGACGAGGTCGGCCGCCGCAAGATCCTTCTGAACTTCGGCAACGTCGAGTTCCTGTCCAGCGCCGCCCTGGGGAAACTGATCGCCCTGCACAAGAAACTTCAGGCGGTCGGCGGGCGTCTAATCCTGTGCAACATCGACGACGAGATCTACGAGGTGTTCGAGATCACGCGCCTGGATAAGTTCTTCCACATTCAGAAGGAAGAACAGGCGGCGCTGCAGGCGTTCTAGCCGGGTTGCCGGCGACCCGGGACGGGCTTCAAGCCGAGGCCCTCGACCCCCCTGACATCGGTGCCGGCCAGGGAAGGAACGGGACGCGAACCTCTGCCGCCCCAGGCCCAGGTTCAGCATCGGTGGCGCTTCCCCTTTTCCCAGCCCCGTTCCGTTAACTGGCCCGGGACGGGCCCGACGGTGGTGGTTGCCCATTCGGACAGCGAGGCGCGTTCGGCCCGGCGGACGTTCGACCGGGTCAGCCGCGGCGGTCTGCGCAGCCCGCCGCACGGTCAGGAGGCCCCATCCAGTGCCTGTAGCTTCAACAACGATCATGACTTCTCCCCGCGAGGTCGGCCCTTCTTCCACCGTGGACGTCGTGATCCCGAGTGATCCCGCCGAGGCCCGGGTCGTGCAGGAGCAAATCGAGCGCTTGCTTCGCGCTCACCACGCCAGCGAGAAGGAGATCTTCGGCATCCGCCTCGCCCTCGAAGAGGCCCTCGTCAACGCCATCAAGCACGGCAACCAGATGGACCGCTCCAAGAAGGTGACGGTCGTCTCCGTCGTCCACGCCGAGCGCATCGAGATCCACATCACCGACGAGGGGAGTGGCTTCGACCCCGGCGACGTGCCCGACCCCACCGCCGTCGAGAACATCGAGCGCCCCTGCGGCCGCGGCCTGATGCTCATGCGCCACTACATGACCGAGGTCAGTTTCAGCGGCCGCGGTAACTCCGTCCGCATGGCCAAGGTGCTCCGCAACGGTAAGAAGTGATCGTTTAGCCGCCGCCCTCGATTTATCGTTTCGCGAACCGATGAATCCGCGCCGCCCCGAGGGCGGCGGCTAAACAGAGTCCCTCCATGACGACACCGATGATGCAGCAGTACCGGGAGGCGAAATCGCGCCACCCCGGGATGCTCCTGTTCTTCCGCAACGGCGACTTCTACGAACTCTTTGAGGAAGACGCGGAACTCGGCTCGCGCCTGCTCGGCATCGCGCTGACCCGGCGCGACAAGGAAATCCCGATGGCGGGGGTGCCGCACCACGCCCTCGACCGCTATCTCGCCAGGCTACTCCAGGCCGGGCACCGCGTCGCCATCTGCGAGCAGGTCGAGGAGGCTTCCCAGGCCAAGGGGCTTATCCGCCGCGAAGTCACCCGCGTCGTCACCCCGGGCACACTCACCGAAGACAACCTGCTCGACCCGCGCCGCTCCAACCACCTCGTCGCCGTGGCGGCGGCCGGTGACACCGTCGGCCTGGCCTGGGTGGAGCTATCGACCGGGCAGTTCCAGGCGGCCGACGTGTCCTGGCAACGCCTCGCCGACGAGCTGGGCCGGCTGGCCCCCGCCGAATGCCTCACGTCCGAGGACGGCCCCGCCCACCTCGGCGCGCGCCTGCGCGAGGCGGCGCCGGCGACGGCGCTGACCGCCCGCCCCGGCTGGACCTTCGACGCCAACACCGCCCGCGCCGCCCTGTTTCATCACTTCGGCGTCAACACCCTCGCCGGCTTCGGCTTCGACGACACCCAGGCCTGCCTCGTCGCCGCGGGGGCGCTGCTGCTGTACGTTCAGGAGACACTCAAGGCGAGTCTTGGCCACCTTAGCCGGCTGCGGCCGTACCGCCAGGATCGCTTCCTGTTCCTCGACGAGGTAACGCGCCGCAGCCTGGAGCTGACCCGCACCCTGCGCGACGGCCAGCGCGAGGGGTCGCTGCTGTCGGTCCTCGACCGCACCGTGACGGCGATGGGGGCGCGGCTGCTGCAGGAATGGGTGGTGGCGCCGTTGGCCGAACGCCTCGCCATCGAGGCGCGGCTCGACGCCGTCGAGGAGCTAAAAGGGGAAGAGGGTTTGCGGGCGGAGCTGCGGCAGGCGCTGGGCGAGGCCTACGACCTCCAGCGGCTGACGGCGCGCGTCAGCACAGGCCGGGCGTCGCCGCGCGACCTGGCCGGCGTGCGCGACACGCTCCGCCTGCTGCCGCGGGTCAAGGCCAAAGTGACGGCCCGGCGCGCGCGCCTCTTGAACGACCTCGAAGGGCGCCTGGAGCTGTGCCCCGACCTGCGCGAGCTGCTCGACGGCGCCCTGGTGGACCAGCCGCCGGTCAACCCGCGCGAAGGGGGACTGGTCCGCCCCGGCTACGACCCGGAACTCGACGAGCTGCACGCCATCACGCGCGACGGCAAGGACTGGATGACGCGCTTCCAGGCCGAGGAAATCACGCGCACCGGCATCCCGAGTTTGAAGGTCGGCTTCAACCAGGTCTTCGGCTACTACATCGAGATCACGCACACTCACGCCGGCCGAGTGCCCAGCGACTACCAGCGCAAGCAGACGCTCAAGAACGCGGAGCGCTACGTCACCGCGGAGCTGAAGGCGTACGAGGAGAAGGTGCTGACGGCCCAGGAGAAGATCCACCAGCGCGAGTACGACCTGTTCCTGACGCTGCGCGACCGGGTGGCGGCGCAGACACAGCGGCTGCTGCAGACGGCGGAGGTGCTGGCGACGCTGGACGTGCTGGCGTCGCTGGCGGAGCTGGCGGTGTCGCGCGGCTACTGCCGGCCGGCGCTGTGCGACGAGCCGGTGCTGGAGATGGCCGACGGCCGCCATCCGGTGCTCGACGTGGTGCTGCCGCCGGGGACCTTCGTGCCCAACGACGTCGCCCTCGGGCCGGGGACGGGGAACCTGTGGGTGATTACAGGACCAAACATGTCCGGTAAATCGACATTTATCCGCCAGGTGGCGCTGCTGGCGCTGCTGACGCACATGGGCAGCCTGGTGCCGGCGCGGGAGGCGAAGGTGGGCGTCACCGACCGCATCTTCACGCGCGTCGGCTCCAGCGACAACCTGTCGGGTGGGCAGAGCACGTTCATGGTGGAGATGACGGAGGCGGCCAATATCCTGAACAACGCGACGGGGCGCAGCCTGGTGATCCTGGACGAGATCGGCCGCGGCACCAGCACCTACGACGGCGTGTCGTTGGCCTGGGCCATCACCGAGTACCTGCACGACCGCGTCGCCTGCCGCGCCCTCTTTGCCACCCACTACCACGAGCTGGCCCAGCTCGCCGACAAGCTGCCGGGCCTGCGCAACTACAACGTGGTGGTGCGCGAGTGGCAGGACGAGATCGTCTTCCTGCATAAAATTGCGGCCGGCAGCGCCGACAAGAGCTACGGTATTCATGTCGCGCGCCTGGCGGGGGTGCCGGAGGAGGTGCTCGGCCGGGCGAAGGAGGTGCTGGCCGAGTTGGAGTCGCACCCGATGTCGCTGCGCGAACGGCCGACCGCCCCCGGCCGCCGCCGCCGCCGCGAGCGCGACGCGCAACCGACGCTGTTCGACAGCGTGGGCGACCCATGAATAGCCGCTTGCGGCTTCGCAACACTGCGAAGCCGCAAGCGGCCGGATCGGAGTATTCGATGGAATTTCGTCCCGGCGAGATCGAGGGGGTCATCTGGCGGCCCCTGAAGAAGTTCCACGACTCGCGCGGCTGGTTGTGCGAGCTGTTCCGGCACGACGAGCTGCCGGCGGAATTCCACCCCGTGATGGCCTACATCTCCATGACCGAGCCGGGCGTGGCGCGCGGCCCGCACGAGCACATCGACCAGAGCGACTGCTTCTGCTTCCTGGGGCCGTCGAACTTCAAGGTGTACCTGTGGGACAACCGCAAGGACTCGCCGACCTGCGGCGTCGCACAGACCGACGTCGTCGGCGCCGACAAGCCGGCGCTGCTGGTCGTCCCGCCCGGCGTCGTTCACGCGTACAAGAACGTCGGCCGCGAGCCGGGGATCGTCTTCAACTGCCCCAACCGCCTGTACAAGGGTTGGAACCGCAAGGGATGGATTCCGGGCCAGGGCGTCGATGAGGTCCGTCACGAAGACGACGCGGGGAGCCGCTTCCGGCTAGACTGACGGCGCTGGCGAGGCGGTTGGCCGGTTGGTAGAATCACACAATGGTCGCCCCAAGGAGCCCGAGTCATGACTGCCGACGAGATGCGGCCGCTGATCAAGCGGGACGAGAGTTTCAGGCCGTTCCGGGTGACGCTCAAGGACGGGCGAACCTTTGAGATCAAGGATCCCTGGCTCGTGATCGCCCCGGACGACTTCTTCGTCATCGGCATCCCCATGCCCGAGGATCCGACATCGGGCATCGCCGACCACTTCGTGCATGCCGATTGGTCCCGGATAACGAAAGTAGAGTTCCTGGAGCCCGCCGTATCGGCTTGAGGAACGTGCCCCGATGCGTGCCGATACCCTACGCGAATGGATCAGGCAGATCCCGTTTCGGGCCTTTCGCCTGCATTTGACGAACGGCGTCACCTTTGACGTTCGGCATCCCGAACAAGCCAGCGTTAGCCGTGACCGGATCACGTTGGCGGGGAGCGAACCGTCCAGCAATTCCTCGACCGGCGCCGCTCCGTTTCGGAACATCGATGTGGCCCTGCTGCACATCACCTACATCGAGACGATTCCCGTCACCCCGTCGCCATCGGTGAATTGAAGTCCACGCGCGGCCGGCATCACGGCGCGGCCGTCCGATCGGCTTGCGTTGCGGAGCATCCAGCGACACGGACCTGGTCGGCGTTACAAAGCCGAGCCTCCCTCCCTGGCTAGACTCACGGCGCTGGCGAGGGGGTTGGCCGGTTGTTAGAATGGCACAGTTGTCGCCCCAGGAAGCCCGAGTCATGACTGCCGACGAGATGCGGCCGCTGATCGAGCGGGACCAGAGTTTCAAGCCGTTCAAAGCGAACGGTGTCGGCTCGCGTTCCTGACACGGCAGCAGGAGGTAGCAGGGAGTCCGACTCATGCCGCTGCGCGACCACTTCCGCCCGCCGTTGGATGACATGCGCCATTGGGAAGGTTTTCACGCGACCTGGCCCGTGATGATCGTGGCCCTGCTCCGCCGGAAGCTGCCCCGTCGCTATTTTGCCGGGCCGCGGGTCCATCCGGGATCGAGTGCCGAGATCGACGTGGCGACTTTCCACGACGAAGGCGAAGACGTGCTTGCGGTCGCCGACCCCAACGAGAACGGCGGCGGCATCGCGACGGCGGTCTGGGCGCCGCCGCGGCCCACGCTCGCCGTCGTCACCGACCTCCCGGCCCAGGACGTCTACGAGGTACGAGTCTACGACGAGAAGCGCCACAGCCGTCTCGTGGCCGCCGTCGAGATCGTCAGCCCGGCCAACAAGGATCGCCCGGAGCATCGACGTGCCTTCGTCTCCAAGTGCGCCGGCTTGCTTCAAGAGCGAGTCTCCGTCGTCATCATCGATCCGGTGACGACTCGCACCCAGAACCTGTACGGCGAATTGCTCGATCTGATCGGGCGATCCGACCCGGGCCTGAGTCCCGAACCGCCGCCCCTGTACACCGTCGCCTGCCGCATGACGAAGCGCGAGAACGAGTGGCTGCTGGAGACGTGGGCACAGGCCCTGGGCATCGGGCGACCGCTGCCGACCGTGCCGCTATGGCTCGCCGACGACCTCGTGGTGCCCCTGGAGCTGGAGGCGAGTTACGAGGAGAGTTGCAGCATCCTCAACATCCCTTAGCCGCACGCACGGCAGCCTCAGGACCGTCCTTTGGCAAGAGCAGCTCGCACGTAGCGTCCCTCGAACAGGCGCTTGGTGCGGTCGGTGAAGTTCTCCCCCTCGAAGCGGTCGATGACGGCGCCCGCGCCCGCGCGGCGCATGCGGAAACTGAACGACCCGATCTCCGACAGCTGCATCGTGAAGCTGCCGTCCTCGAAGAAGGTGTGCGAGCGCATCACGCCGGCCCCGTCGAGTTCCGGGATCGAGCGCGAGTCCGCGGTGAGGGCGGCGCCCGTCGCCTGGCAGATCAGGATATTCTGGCCGCTCAAACTCCACTGACCTTGCACGTAGAACGCCTCGCGCCCGCTGCCCTCCTCGACCACCGCGATGCGGATTGTCCGCTGGTCGAACGAGTAGCGCACCCGCCCGCCGACCACCCGGCGCTCCCACGTCCCCTCGAGCAGCGCCAGGGGCAGGAAGCCGTTCTCGGGCGCCGGCTGGCCGTCCTGACTGCCCGGGCCGCGCACGCCGACCGGGCCGAGGGCGACCTCGGCGGAACTGGCCCCGCCGACCACTTCGGCGGGCGGGCGGGGGGCGCAGCCGGCAAGGAGGACGAGTCCCAGCACGGCCGGGATGAGGCGGCGCATGACCGCACCTCCGTTTTCGAGAGCCGAGTAGGGCTTGTGGAGGGGGGACGATAGCGAGGCCGCCCGGAAAAGGGAAGGGCAGAATTCGCCCCCGGCCCGACACCGTCAGTGCCGGCACAGCGACAGCCAGGCACGGCCTTCGCCCGCCAGGAGTTCGTCGGCGCATTTCGGCCCCGCCGAGCCGACGGGGTACTCCTGCGGCGGTGGGGCGTCGGGCCGCTCCGTCGCCGCGATCAGCGGGTCCATGATCTCCCAGGCCCGCTCGATCTCGTCGCTGCGCATGAACAGGTGGGCGTCGCCGTTGATGGCGTCGAGCAGCAGGCGCTCGTAGGACTCGGGGATCGGCCGGTCCGGGTACGCCTTCCGGTAATGGAACTCCAGGTCGGCCGGCTTCAGCGTCATGGCCTCGTCCGGTACCTTCGTCTGGAAGTTGAGGTGAATGCCCTCGTCCGGCTGGATGCAGATGGCCAGCCGGTTGCACTGCAACATTTGCCCCGGCGGCAGCGGGAACATCAGGTGCGGCGGGCACAGGAACTGGATCACCACCTCGCTGAGGCGGCTGTCCATCGCCTTGCCGGAGCGCAGGTAGAAGGGCACGCCGCGCCAGCGCCAGTTATCGACGCCCAGCTTGATCGCCGCGTAGGTCGGCGTCTTGCTGTCCGGGCGCACCCCCTTCTCGGAGCGGTAGCCGGCGTACTGCCCGGTGACGATCTGGCCGCAGGCGGTGTCGCTGTCGAGGACCGTCACGGCGTCGAGGACCTTCACCTTCTCGTTGCGGAGGTGGTCGGCGGTGAACTTCGCGGGCGCCTCCATCGCGACCATCGTCAGCACCTGGAGCAGGTGGTTCTGGAACATGTCGCGCAGCACGCCGGAGCGGTCGTAGTAGTCGCCGCGGCCGCCGACCGGGACCGTCTCGGCGACGGTGATCTGGACGCTGTCGATGAAGTTGTGGTTCCACACCGGCTCGAAGAGGGTGTTGGCGAAGCGGAAAACGAGGACGTTCTGCACCGTGTCCTTGCCGAGGTAGTGGTCGATGCGGTAGAGCTGCGCCTCGTCGAAGTGGCCGCGGATGATGCGGTTGAGGGCGCGAGCCGAGGCGAGGTCGTGGCCGAACGGCTTCTCGATGACGAGGCGGCGCCAGCCGCCGTCCTCGCGGCTCAGCCCCTCCTCGCCGAGGCCGGCGACGATCTTCGGATAGAGGTCGGGCGAAACCGCGAGGTAATAGAGCCGCCGGCCGCCGCCGGCCCCCTCGTGCTGCTGGAGCCACGCCTTGAGGTGGTCGAGGCCGCCCCGGGTGGTGGCGTCACCGGCGACGTAGAAGAGCCGGCGGGCGAAGGCGCCCCAGGCGCCGTCGTCGTATTCCCGTGGGAGGAACTCCCGCAGGGCGTCGCGCAGTTTCTGGCGGTAGGCGTCGTCGGCGAACGGCGAGCGCGCGACGCCGACGATGCGCAGCTCGTCCGGCAGGCGCTTCTTGCGGTCCAACCGGTACAGCGATGGGATCAGCTTCCGCGCCGTCAGGTCGCCGGAAGCGCCGAAGATGACGACAGTCAGCGAGGAGTCATTAGTCATTAGTCATTCGTCATTAGCAGGAGCAGATCGGGGCTGAGCCACGGTACAATGCCTATTGTCGTGCGACGCCAGGCCGCTGGCTACGGACTAATGACTAATGACTAATGACTAATGACTTCTCATGAGATGGCTCTTCCGCCCGTCGCTGCTGGTGCTGTTGTCGGTGGGGTTGGTCGTGGGCGCCGCGGTGCTGGTGCTCTGGCCGCGCTCGCAGGAGATCCGGGCGGCGCCGCTGCAGGAGGACGAGTCGGAGATCGTCTGGTTGTACTCGGCGACGAACGAGTCGGCGTGGGAGCGCTTCGTTACCGCCGTCAGCCGGGCGGCGGAACAGTTGCGCGCCGCCCAGCCCGGTGTTGAGGTGGTCAGTTCGGGTGACGACAGCTTCCCGCGGCACACTTCCTCGCATCCCGAGGTGGCGGTGCGGGTGCGGAGTGGGTCGGCGCGACTGGTGTTTCGGTGGTACAAGCTGGCCAGCGACCAGAAGACCGATCAGTGGGTGGCGGCGCTGCTGAACGGCTCACGCCGGCCGCCGCTGGCCATCCTCGGCGGCAGCTCCAGCGAGCAGGCCAAGGAGATCGCCCTCAGCCTCCAGCGCCGGGCCGGCTCCCCCCCGCGGCCGACCGCACCTCTGCTGCTGCTGACGACGGCGACGGCGGACCGCGTGTCGGTCGGCGACGGGGCCGGCGACGTGCCGCTCAACGAGCTGCACCGGGACCGCACCTTCCGCTTCTGTTTCACCAACCAGCAGATGGCCGCCGCCGTGACGGCCTTCGTCGCGACCCGGGAGGAGCTGCGCCCCGACACGGGCCCGTTCTACGTGGCCCAGTGGGAGGACGACGCCTACTCGCGCGACCTGACGGGCCGGTTCTGTGACGCCGTGCGCTCGCAGCTGGATCGGCCCGCGGCCGGGACGGGGGGGCAGTTCCAGATCCCGGTTTCCGAGATCATCGACTACAGCGTGGGCGGCTTCGACCAGCCCAACCGCTGGGAGGCGCCGGCGGTCGAGCGGCTGATGAAGGCCAAGGTCGAAGCGCACCCCAACCAGCAGCGGCCGCTCCTGGTGCTGGCGGCGCCGTCCTCGCAGCCGGCGCGGCGCTTCCTGCGCGGCCTGGCGCGGATCGCCCCGAGCGAGGCGCGGCGCTTCGTCGTCGTCACCGGCGACGCGCTGAGCTTCAACACCGTCTACCGTGACCGGAACGTCGTCTGGCCGATACAGGACCTGCCCTTTGAGTTGGTGTTCTTCTGCCACCGCAGCCCCGTCGATCCCGCCGCCGGCTTCCTGCGCGAGGACGCCCCCAACGTCGGCATCACCGCGCCGGCCACGGGGACCGAGGACCTGCTCCTGTACGTGGACATCGTCGAGGCGCTGGTGCAGGCGGTCAACGAGGGCGGGGCGATGCCGGCCGGCGGGGCCGACTTGGGCGAGCGCCTGCGGCGGGCGCGCTGGCACGACGGCCGGGTCTCCTTCGGCGACGAGGGGCCGGCGCTGTTCGACGCCGACGGCAACCGCCGCGGCGGGAGCGGGGAGCACGTCGTCTGGCTGCGGCCGGACGTCCAGAAGGACCCGCAACAGCGCCAACCGCCGCGCCCAGCCATCCGCGTGTTGCCGCACGCGACCCTCAAGGTATACGAGTTGCGCGGGGCGCCGGAGGAGGGCGGTCCGTGGCGGGAGCTGCCGGAACTCAGCGTCGATTACGACGAGGCGGGCACGGATCGGTGAGCCGACCGACGGCCCGGGGCCCGTGGGGTTCGAGTCCACCATGATCACGCGCAGACAGGTGTGGCGCTACGTCCGGGCCCTGGTCGCCCCCGTGCTCCTCTGGGTCCTGCTCTTCGGCGCGCTGTTCCGACTGCTGCCGTCGCCGATTCGCGGCGACCTCCTGCCGACGTGGATGCGCGGCGACGACCCTTACGACGAGAAGGCGCTCAAGGAGTGGCTCGACGAGGCCGGCACGCGCGACAACCTGCCCACGATGGTGCGCGATTACCTCGACGCCGTCGCCAAGTGGCGGCGTCAGAACCCCGAGGCCGACCTGTCCGGCGACCTGGTCCTGCGCCTGCACGCCGAGAAGATCGAGGAGCAGTTGAAGTCCCTGGGCGACCCGCCGACCAAGATGTACCCCGGCCAGCTGATACTCTTCCCGACCATCTACCGCATGGAGGTGCGCTTCGACGACGCGGCGCTGCGGCCGATCTCCTGGGACTCCGACCTGCCGCGCCACGCCAGCCAGTACCGCGAGCTGACGCACCCGCTGTCGGAGGGGGCCCGCGTCCTGGTGCAGTACCAGCTGCACGTCTACAAGAAGCGGCAGCGGAGCGAGCAGGACGCCGACTTCCGCGTGCGCTGGGTCCTCCTCCTGGCGATCGGCGGCAGCTTTCTCGCCGTGACGTGGATCATCCTGGAGCAGCGCCGCGAGGCGGAGCGCGAGCGCCAGCGCTCCGAGGCCCAGCACCAGATCGACCGGGCCGAGCGCCTGCGCGTCGAGGAGGAGCTGCGCCGCCAGGAGGCCGAGCGCCTGCACGAGGAGGCCGAGCGCAACCTGCTCGAACAGCGCCTCGCCACGCAGGCCGCCGAGCGCCAGGCGCTGGAGCTGAAGTCGCGGCTGTACGCCAGCATCGGCATCATGGCCGGCTCCTACGCCCACAACATCAAGAACCTGCTCGTGCGCCCCAACGACCTGCTGCGCCGCTGCCTCGAGGCCGACGGGTTATCCGGCGACCAGGCACAGATGCTTCACGAGGTGCGGCAGACGCTCGGCACCGTGACCGAGCGCTTGCAGCAGATCCTGCGCACGGTGCGGCGCGACCCCAACCACTCGGAGCTGGCCCGGATCGACCTCAACGCGGTGCTGCGCGACCTGGAACACACCTGGCGCGACCTGGCACGCGAGCGCTGGAAGCTGGAGTTGACGCTCGACCTCGACACCCAGCCGCTGTGGATCGACGGCGACCTGTCGCACCTGCAGCAAGCGGTCGAGAACCTGCTGTTCAACGCCCGCGACGCCACGTTTGAGATGCGAAATTACCTCCGCGACGAGGCGCGCAAGCAGGCAGCGGGGGTCAAGGGTCCGGGGTCGGACGGCGAGCGGGTGCGGCAGGCGCTGATCGCGGCGGCGGCCTGGAAGGGCGGCGTCGTGCTGCGGACGCGGCGGGTCGGCGATCAGGCGCTGCTGGAGGTGCGCGACAACGGCATCGGCATGACGGAGGAGGTGCGCCGCCGCTGCACCGAGACGCACTTCTCGACCAAGCGCGACAACGCCATCTACGAGGGGCACAGCACCGGCATGGGCCTGGGGCTATCGTTCGTGACGTCGATCCTGGAGCACCACGGAGCGCCGCTGGAGATCGAGTCGCTGCCGCTGCACGGGGCCACGCTCCGGGCGAGCTTCCGGCTGGCCGAGGCGGCCGTGACGACGGAACCTGCGGAGGTCAAGGGCCAGGAATAACCGCCAGGCGACAGGCAGTCCCCTGGGCAAGCAGAAACCAGGGCGGCGAGAGGCCAGGTCATTTCTCGGAGGAATTCGATGCGATTCATCATCGGTGTGCTGATCGGTTGGGCGATCACGGCCGGCGCTGCCCGCGCCGGCGAACTGAAGGCCGGCGCCGCCAAGGTCGAGATCACCCCACCCACCGGCTACGCCATGTGGGGCTACGGCTCGCGGCACGACCAGCCGAGCGAAGGCGTCCTCGACGCCCTGCACGCCCGCGCCCTCGTCCTCGCCGCCGGCTCGGAGAAGATCGCGATCGTCAGTCTCGACCTCGGCCGGCCCCCGACGCGGCAATCGACCGCGGCCATCCGCGCCAGGATCAAGGGCGCCGGCATCGAACACGTCTTCCTGGTTGCCTCGCACACCCATCACGGGCCGGTCCTCGAACTCGACGACTGGCCCGACGCTAAACAATCGTACGTCCGCCAGCTCGAACAGAAACTCGCCGACCTGATCCTCGAGGCCGACAAGGCGCTGAAACCGGCACGACTGGGCGTCGCCTCGAAGGAAGTCCCGCTCAACCGCAACCGCCACTCGAAGCGCGACGACAAGCCGGTGGACCGCGAATTGCTCGTGCTGCGCCTCGAGGCGGCGGACGGCAAGCTGATCGCCCACGCCGTCAATTTCGCCGCCCATCCGACGATGACGAGCGAGAAGGTGCGCAAATTCTCGGCGGACTACCCGGGGGCGCTGGCGGCGCTGGCGGAGAAGGAGACGGGGGTGCCGTGCCTGTTCCTCCAGGGGGCCGCGGGCGACCTGTCAACCAACCCCGGCGACAACGCCGGCCCCGAGAAGTTCGGCCAGGCGCTGGGCCGCGAGGCGCTGACACTTGCCAAGACGATCCGCTGCCAGGAGTCGAAGGAGGCGGCCCTGGCGGTGAGGGAGGAGGACTTCGTCTTCAAGAGTCGCGTCGATCTGAGCAACGCGCTCTTGCGGGGGATGTACGAGAGGGCGTTCTTCCCAAAGCTGGTGGATTTCTACGAGCGCGAATATCGTGAGGGAGTGCGGCCGCACCTGACGGTGGCCCTGCTCGACGGCCGCATCGGCTTCGTCGGCGTCTCCGGCGAGTTCTTCTGCGGCCATTCGCTGAGCCTGAAGCGCCGCGCCCGGCTGGAGCACCTGCTGTTTGTGGGGTACTGCAACGACTACCAGCAGTATTTCCCGACCATCGAGGCGGCGGCGGAGGGCGGCTACGGCGCCGACCCGATGGTGTCGCCGGTCGAGCCCGGCGCCGGCGAACGCATGATGGATCGGGCGCTGATCCACCTGTACAAGATGCGCGGGCTGCTGCCGACGCTGGGGAAGGAGAAGTAAGCCGCTTGCGGCTTAGCGTTCGCTCCATCCCTCGATGAAGCGAACGCTAAGCCGCAAGCGGCCCTACTTCCCGAGTCCCTTCAAGTACGCATACAGATCGGCGATCTCCTGGTCCTTGAGCGGATCGAGCAGCCCCGCGGGCATCAGCGACACGTCGCTGAAGCGGCGCGACTCGATCTTGTCGGCGGGCACGCGCACCGTCGTCGCCGGTCCCGTCTGAAGAATAAGGCTGTCCGTCGCCTCGTAGATAACGAGTCCCTGATAGGTCTTGCCGTCCGTGAGACTGACGGCGGTGGTGCGGTAGCGTGGGGAGACGTCCTTGCTCGGTAGCAGGATGGCGGTGAACAGGTCGTCGCGGGAGAAGCGGCCAGTGATGCCGTGCAGGTCGGGACCGAGCGCCTGCGACCCGGAATGGCACGAGGCGCAGCTCGTTTTGACGAAGACCGCCTGCCCGCGCGTCGCATTCCCCGCCGCCCAGTCGAACGCCCCCAGGCGCTTCCGCCAGGCCGCCATGTCCACGCCGTCGGCACCTTCCAGGCGCGCCGCCAGCGCCGGATACGTCTTCGCAAACCACTCGGCCCAGCGCTTCGGATCGACCCCCATCTTCTCCTGGCCGGTGACGTGTTCCAGGTACTTGCCGACGCGCCGGCGCAGGGCGTCGCCCTCCTTGCCTTCCGGGAGGCGCTGGAGGCAGCGAACGACGACGAGCAGGTCGGCGCCGTCCTTCGGCGGCGGTAGTTTCTCCAGGGCGTCCAGGCAGGTGCCGATCGTCGCCGGCTGCAGCGACTTGAGGCCGGCGACGAACCTGGCACGGTCGGCGGCTTCGGGCTTGCGCGCGAAGATCGGCAGTAGCGCTTCATCGAGCCCCCCCTTTCCCCAGAGCGGGCGCAGGACGGGCAACGCCTGCTCGTCGGGAAGCTCGCCGACGAGTCGCACCAGGGACGGCGACCACGCGAAATCCGAGTCCTTTGCGGCACGGATCACGAAGATCTCGGCCGCCTTGTGGCGGTCGAGGCCGGGCGCCTGGGCGAACAGGACGTGATCGGGCCGGCCGAACTCGTGATCGTTGAGCAGGGCGGCGTTGATCTCGGGATGCTTGCGAACCACCTCGGCGTACAATTCGGCGATGCGTAGCGGCCAATTGGTATCGCGGTTGAGGTGCTTGTCGGTCAGCTTGTGGTCGAGGGCGAGCAAGGCCTCAGCGACGTGCCGGGTGATCTTCTCTGTCCAGCGCCCGCGCAACCGGGCCAGCACAATCAGGTAATGCACGTCCTCGACGGGGTCGGACAGGCTACCGAGCTTGTCCACCATCTTGGCCGGGGTTGAGTCGTCGGCGTCTTCGAGGATGGCGAGGCTGCGCGAAATCTCGCGGTCGAGGTCGGCGTCCCGCGACGGGAAGCCACCGCGGAGGACGTCGAGCAGCTTTTTCGGCAGATCCTCAATATCCTCGGTGGAGCGCCGCGAGTAACCCTCGAACACTGTCCCCTTCGATTTGGCCGCCGCGCTGCCGCCGAACGTCAGCTGCACGGCGCGCACCCGGGCCAGGCGTGACGCTTGGTCGCCCTCCCACCCGCGGATCAAGCCGGTCGGATCCCTGTCGAGCGAGGCAAGCTGGAGCGTGGCGCGAGCGGCCGGCGTCATGGGATCCTCGGGGAAGATGCCGGCGGCGCGCATCAGTTCGGCGGTCGCCAGGCGCACGTAGCGGTCGGGATGGTCCCAGTTGGCGCGGATGATCTCGGTCAATTCCTCGGCCTGGAAGTTCGCGCGGTAGCGGGCGATCAACTTGAGGGCACGGAGCCGCTCGAAAGCGTCTTCGCCCTTGGCCCACGCCGGCACTTCCTTCGCCAGCGCCGGCGCCCAGTCGAGCGAGCGCGCCTTCGGCTGCCACTTCGCCACTTCCGCCGGGTCGATGGGCCGTTCGTTCTTCGCGTAGCGGATGCGGTAGACGGCGCCGCGCGTGCCGCGGCCGCCGATGGATACGAACAAGTCGCCGGTCTTGGGATGCACCGCCAGCGCCGTCGGCGCGAAGCCGTTGTCGCCGACCGACTGGAGGAACACCTTCGGCTTGCCCGTGTAGCTCGCCCCGGAGCGCTCCAGCGGCACGAAGTAAATGCGGCCGAAGGTCCAGTCGGCCAGGAAGAAGCCGCCGCGATACTCCGACGGGAACTGCGCCTGCTTGTAGCAAACGACGCCGGTCGGCGAACCGCGGCCCAGCGTCGCCACGGGGGCGACCACGTCGGGGAAGTAGGGCGGCAGACGCCAGAACTGCGCGTGCTGCGGCGCCAGCCAGCCGTAATGCCCGCCGGGGATGATGTGGTAGAACCGCGTCGGCTCGTACCAGGGCAGCGACACGCAGCGCTCGTTGTCCGAGTCGAAGGTGAACAATTCGCCGTCGCTGTTGAAGTCCATGCCGTAGGCGTTGCGGAAGCCGTCGCAGACGATTTCGCTCTTCTTCAGGTCGGGAGTGAAGCGCACCACGCCCCCGGCGACTGGGACCTTGATCGGCGACGTGGGCAGCTCGGCGAACTTCTTGTCGATGCCGGTGTTGTTGCCGCAGAGAAGATAGAGCCAGCCGTCGGGGCCGCGGCGCAGGGCGTGGGCGTCGTGCTCGCCGCCGGTCTTCAGTGTACGGATCAACTCGGGCGGGCCGTCCGGCTTGCCGTCGCCGTCGGCGTCGCGGTAGCGCCGCAGCCCGCCGTCGCCGACGACGTAGAGCGAATCGCCCTCCCACAAGAGGCCCATGGCGCCGTCCTTCGGCCCGGCGAGGAAGTCGATGGCCCGCGCCGCCTTGCCCTTGCCGTCATCGACCAGGATGCGCGTGTAGCCGCGACCGGAGACGATGACGCGGCCCTTCGGGTCGATCGTCATGCAAAAGATGTCGTTGGCCAGGTCGCTGCCGGCGTACTCGGTGACCTCGAAGCCGTCCGGCACGCGCAGGCCGTGCTGGACCTCGGCGCGGGCGGCACCGGCTGCGAGAAGAAGGAGGGCCACGACCACGGTTGTGCTGCGCATTGCCATTCCCCGACGTTGCTGAGGATTGTTCCTTGCTCTACGGCGTGACCGACTCGGCGACAACGGGCGGCTGAGTACTCTGTACTGAGTACTCAGCGGGTCGTGGGCACAGCTCTTGCAACCCACCTCAACGGCGGGGGACTCGGACAGGTCAGGTGCAGTCATGGCCAAGCAACCCTTCGACATCGACGAGGCGCTGCGGCGCGTCGCGGAGGCGGTGAAGCCGTATCCGATGGCGGCGATGTTCGAGCTGGCCGAGGAGGGCTTCACGTCGCCGTTTGAGCAACTCGTCGCCTGTATGATCTCCATCCGCACCCTCGACGAGGTGACGCTGCCGACGGCGCGGCGGCTCTTCGCGGCCGCGCGCACGGCCGCGGAGGTGAGCCGGTTGAGCGTGACTGAGATCGACCGGCTGATCGGCACCTGCACCTTCCATGAGGCCAAGGCGAAGCAGATCCATGAGATCGCGAAACAAGTGGTAACACAGTACGGCGGCGAATTGCCCTGCGACCTCGACGTACTGCTGTCGTTCCGGGGCGTGGGGCCGAAGTGCGCTCACCTGGCGCTCGGCATCGCCTGCGGCCAGGCGCGCGTCAGCGTGGACGTCCACGTCCAACGGGTGACGAACCGCTGGGGTTACGTCGCAGCCCCGACGCCGGAGAAGACGACGGCGGCGCTGGAGGCGGTGCTGCCGCGACGCTACTGGGTGGAAATCAACAAGCTCCTGGTGCCGTTCGGGAAGCACGTCTGCACGGGCCGGCTGCCGAAGTGCTCGACGTGCCCGGTACTGGCGATGTGCCGGCAGGTGGGGGTGACGCGGCATCGGTGAGCGGGGCGAGCCACCGGGACAAGCCCGGCGGTACTCCCCGGCGCCGCGCACGCCGCTTGTGTCACCCCCTTGGCACCAGTGAGCAGCATCGCAGAAGCCGCTGGGGCAACACCACGCGGAAGTCGCTGCCGCGGCCGTATTCGCTGGCGAATTCGTGGCGCAGCCCCAGCTCCGCCACCAGGCGATCAACCACGGACAGCCCCAGCCCGCTGCCGCCGGAGGAGTCGCCCTTGCCGGCGCTGCCGCGCTGGAACGGCTGGAAGATCGACTCCTGTTCCTCCGGCGAGATGCCGGCGCCGGTGTCGTTCACCTCCAGCGCCAGGGCCCGATCGTCCCCTTCGCCCCGCCAGGTCGCCGTGAGGGTGACCTGCCCCCCGGCCGCCGTGTAGCGGACGGCGTTGCTGAGCAGGTTCGCCAGGACGCGACCCAGCCGCACACGGTCAGTGCAGGCGTCCCAACCGCAGGCCCCCGCCAGGTTCCCGCCCAGCGCCACCCCTTTCCGCTCCGCCGCGCCGAATTGCTCCTGGACCAGGGTACTGAGGAAGGGCTCCAGGGCGAACCAGTCGGCCTCGACTCGCCGGCCGCCGCGGACGGGGGCGCGGCACCACTCCAGCAGGTCGGCGCTGACCTGAAGCGCTCGCTCGGCGGCGGAATGAAGGCGGCCCAGGTCGTCCGGCTGCGGCGCGGCGAGAGCGCCGTCGCCCAGGGCGCCCGACAGGAGGCGGAGAGTTTGCAGAGGCGTGCGCAGGTCGTGAATGAGGCCCGCCAGGGCGTGCCAGTCGGGGGGCTGCGGCGTACAGCAGACGGCCCCCAGCACGGCGGTCACCTCTCCGGCGGCGTCCCGGAGAGGGGCGGCGGTCCAGGTGAGATGCGACTCGGGCTGGCCTGGCCGGGAGAGGACGTAACTGGCCTCGACGGCGCGGCCCCGGGCCGCGGCCGGCAGGGGTAACTCGTCGGCGCGGACGCTTTCCCCGGCCGGCGTCCGCAGGTGGACCAGGGTGGGGTCGTTCTCGAGGACGGGGACGCCGCTGCCGTGCAGTTGCCGGGCCGCCTCGTTGAGGAGGTACAGTTGCCGGGCGCGAACGTCCAGGTAGAGGAGACCGAGAGACGGTGCCGTGAAGGGCCCGAGCGGCGGGCTCGGGTCTCGTTCCCGGCGGGTGCTGGAGGCGGTCATCACGCGACTCCGTGGCCCTTCAGACGGGAGGGGGCGCGACATGTCTGCCGAGCCGCCTGAGGTTGTTCCGGATGAACGACGGGTGATAAGATTGTAGGCGGCGGGCGGCCGGGCCACAAGGGCATATGCTTCGGCCACTGCGGAGGCCCAACTTGAACCGGTATCAGCGAACCTTCCGCCGGACCAGTATCTGATGAATGCCGAAGAGCGCAACCGCGAGGGCCGGCCACCCGAACCAGGGCCACAGGTCCAGCCAGCGGGGCGGCGGTTCGTCCGCCTTGACCTCGAACCGGATCAGGGCCGGCCCGTGCCGACCCTCGACGACAACGTCCACGTCCCACCAGCCCGGCTCGGGCAGTTGGAATACGGCCGCGTGGAAGAGCTTGTTAGTCGCCGCTTCAGCGGTGGCCGGGTATTCCAGCACTTGCCCGGACTCGCGCGCCGTCAGACGTATCGTCACCCGAGCCTCCGGCACACATTCCCCGGTCGCGGCATCCTGCACCAGCACGCTGACGTCTACCGGTCCGGCTCGGAACGGCGTGGGCGAGGTAAAGACAGCGATCTGATAGTTGCCGGGCCGTTCGCGCAGGCGCAGCGCGCCCCCATCCGCGCGCAGCCAGGATGAGGGATGAAGGAGGAAGACGGCAACGAGGACCAGCCGGATGAGGGCGCGCGCGCGGTAACTCATACTTCGCTCCTCCCTCAAAGGGTGCCGCGCATCTGCATCGGCTGGAAGAGGACCCATACCCCCGCCGCGAACAAGAGCACCAGGAGCAGCGCCCACGGCGCCAGCGCCTTCAGTGACGGCGCCAGACGGTAGGCGGTATAGAGGGACAGGAGCAAGCCCACGTCCAGAAAGAGGATCTCCAGAGGGAGCAACCATGGCATCCTGGGGCGACAACACGCACAGCCCCATTCCGGATCGCCGAGCGACGTCAGCCCCAGGTCCGCCGCGAAGCGCTGCGTCACTGGTACGGCGGTCTCATAGCTCGTCAGGAAGTGGACGGAGTAGTGCGCCAGCCACATCCCGAAGCCGATCGGCACCAGGGCGTAGGCGAAGCGCGTCGCCACCTCCAGGGGGCCAGCCGTCAGTCGGCCCCAACGGCGACTTAGCATCGCCGCCCCGCCGACCGTCAGCAGCGGCATAACGACAAGGGCGAGCAGGTAAAACGCGGTCGTCGCCAGCAAGGGGGAGCGGACCCTCGTCCACTCCGCGAGCCGCTGCTGCCATTCCGCCACGGGGCCGACCATGCCCGCCGCGTTGGCGAAGGCGCCGAACACCAGCACCAGGACCAGGGCGGCGATGTCGGGGCGCCGGGCGAAGCGGCCGACGCCGGAGCGTGGGCGGTCCTCGCCCAGCTCCGCGCCGGGGGGGCCGACGATCAGGCCGACGTTGTCGTGTGGGCAAGCGTGGACGCAATCGAGGCAGGTGGTGCAGTCCATGTTGCCGGCCTTGCGCGGCAGGAACAGGTGCAACTCGCAGCCGGGGATGCCGTCGCGGCCGCGGATGCAGTCCTTGGTCCGGCACGAGGCGCAGACGGCCGGGTCGCGCGCCTTGACCTCCAGCGGCGAGGCCAGCGACTGCACGAAGTTGAACTGGCCGATGGGGCAGAGGTACTTGCAGAAGGAGGCGCCGCGGAAGAGGCCGTCGATGACGAAGGCCACGGCGAAGTAGCCGATGGCCAGGCACGCGGTCCACCACGGCCGGTCCCAGAGGGCCAGCGCCTCGTAAGCCCACAGGAAGGCGACGAGCAGCAGCACCGCCAACCACTTGCTCCGCAGCCGCCGCGGCCAGTTCCAACCGGCCGGCAAGAAGCGACGGGCGATGGTCCGCGGCAGCAGGAAAGGACAGCCCATGCAGAAGACGTTGCCGGCCACGAGCAGCCCGAGGATGACCAGGCCGCGCCAGTGGATCCACGGCAGGACGCCAGCCAGGTTCATCGCGCCTACCTGGGGGCCGCGCAGGCCGTCGTAAATCACGAACCCGGCCAGCAGCAAGAGGGGGAGCTGGAAGCTGAGCCGGGCGTGACGCCATTTCAGGAAGCGGCCCAGCAGGGGGACGCGCAGCAGGTCGAAGACCCGATGGGGCGGATGAGGTTGCGCTGTTACCAGGGGTAGGGGGATTCGTTTAGCGGCCGCCCTCGGGGCGGCGCTTTGAGCGCCCCCCCGCGGGCGGCCGCTAAACGACCGATCCCCAGACAACAGCCGAATACTGATCGCGAACAGCGGCAACAGAAAGGCCACGGAGCCCGGCACCCACATGAGGACGCCGGCCGCCGACTGGTCCTCCACGGCGGAGAGCCCCGCCAGGCGCGGTACCTCCGCGTAGTACGGATAGAGCACGCGCTGGGAGAAGGTGAGCAAGGCCGACAGGATGGTGTTCGACACGTCGGCGAGGATCAGGTACGGGAACAGGAGCCAGGACGACCAGCGTGGCCGGCTGGGGTAGGGTCGGACGACGGGATACCAGAACAGCAGCGCCGTGCCGAGGAAGCAAACGTGCTGGAGGTAGTGCCAGCCGCTCGAACGCATGGCCAGGTCGTAAACCGGTGGGACATGCCACAGCCAGGTGGCAGCGACGAAGATGGGAAGCGCCGTCAGCGGGTGCGTCAACCGTCCGAAGAGTCGGCGCAAGGGCGGCGAGGACAGCAGCGGGGCGACCCAGTAAACGCGGACGGGCCGCGGCAGGCCCCGGAGCAAGGGGAACAGCGGGGCGCCCAGCCAGAGGAGCGGCGGCGCCACCATCATGAGCAGCAGGTGCTGCACCATGTGGACCTGCAGCAGCAGGGCGGCGAACGGCTCGATCGGCGACGCCAGGGCGAGGTAGACCGCCGCGAGCCCGCCGAGGAAGGCGGCGAGGGGACCGCCGTGCCAGCGCCGGGGGTCGCGGCGGCCGAGGGCGAGCCAGCCGCGGAGGTAGACGCCGGCGGTGACAAGGAGCGCAACCAGGAGCCAGGGGTCGAACGCCCACGAGCACAGGACAGCGTCAAGTGTGGGGCTCACGGGTGTTCTTTCCCCTTGGTCCGCGTGGAGGCCGGCTCGGCCGGCAGCTCCCCCGGCGGCCGCAGGTTCTCCAGGAACGCGACCAGGGCGGTCATCTCGGCCGGAGTGATCTGCTTGCCGTACGCCGGCATGTTGCCGCCGCCGGGAGCACCCTGCTTGATCCCGCCGGGGGTGCCGTTGCTGACCTGGTCAATCAACTGGTCGTGGGTCAGGCGCGTGCCGACGGTCGTCAGGTCGGGGCCGCGCTTGCCGCCGATGCCTTCCAGGGCGTGGCAGTTACGGCAGTCCTTGTTCTGGAACAGTGCGGCGCCTTGCAGCTGTAACGGGGTACTGTTCCGCACCAGGTTTTCGGGGATCGGATTGCTGCTCCAGGCGGTCATTTTCGGCGACCAGGGCGCGGTGACTCCCTCGTAGGTCAGAACGCCGAGGACGGTGTAGATCACGATCACGGCGAGCACGGCCACCGGCCGGCGGCTGGGGGCGCGCTCGCCGCGGTTGCTCAGAAACGGGACAAGGAACAGGATGCCGATGAGGATGACGGGGAACACGAGCATGAGGAAGGTTTCCGCCCCGGGCGGGCTCAGCGCCAGCAGGGCGAAGAGCCACAGGAACGGCCACTCCGGCCGGGGGTTGGCGCCGGACAGCGCGGGGTCGGGCGGACCGCTCGGCCCCTTCGGGCCGAGGACGGCGGCCAGGACCACCACGACGATCACGGCCAGGGTGGAGAAAAACGCGTCCTTCAGCATGGCGTCGCCGAGGAAGGGGACGCCGGTCTTGAGTTGCTTCTCGTACTCCTCGTCGTAGGTCTTCGGATCGACCTCTTGCCCGGGGACGGGCGGGGCGCTGATGCCGCACTTGAGCACCAGCCAGAGATGCACCGCCAGGAAGAACAGCAAGGCGCCGGGGATGACGAAGACGTGCAGGGCGAAGAAGCGACTGAGGGAGTCGGCGCCGATCACCGGGCCGCCCAGCATCATGCGCACCAACCACGGGCCGAGGACCGGAACGCGCCCCGCCATCGACCCGCCGATGGACAGGCCCCAGTAGGCGTCCGGGTCCCAGCGGAGGACCTGGCCGGTGAAGAACATGCCCAGGGTACATAACAGCAGCAGGACGCCCAGCACCCAGGTCAACTCGCGCGGGTACTTGTAGGCCCCGTGCAGGAAGACCTGCGTGATGTGCGCCAGCACCAGAACGACCATGCCCGAGCCGGCGTAGTAGTGCAGCGCCCGCAGGAACCAGCCGAGCGACTGGTCGTGATTCATGTACAGCAGGCTTTCGTAGGCCTTGTCGGCGGACGGCACGTAGACCAGCGCCAGGCCGATACCGGTGAGGACCTGCACGAGGAGCAGGGTGAGCGAGGCGCTGCCGAAGACGTACCACCAGCCCATCGGCCCGGCCGCCGCCCGCGGGATCGGGTGCTCCATCATCGGCAGCAGGGTCGCGCGCAACTTCAAGCGGGCATCCAACCAGTGGCCCACGGCAAGCAGCCAGCGCTTCATGGCGGGTTCCCCTCGTAGGTCAGGCTTTCCAGCCTGACGCTGTGCGATCGTGTCAGGCTTTCCAGCCTGACGCTGTGCGATCGTGTCAGGCTGGAAAGCCTGACCTACTGTGAGTCGAGCCGGTTACGCCGGGTGCGTCAGGGTGTTCTGCAGGGTCGGGAAGTGCGGCGCCTGGATCTCCAGCAGATCGACGCCGCGGACCCGAGTCACGCGGGAGACGCAGTGATAGAGGCCGCGCGGCGGCGGGCCGGAGGCGTGTTCGCCGTTGGCGTAGTAGACGCCGCCGTGACAGGGACACATGAACAGACCGGATTCGGCGAACCACTCCACCGGGCAGCCCAGATGGGCGCAGTTGACGGCGAGGACCAGGAACTTGTGCCCCTTCATCTCGTCCGTCGCCGTCTCCTCCCGGCCCTCGTAGCGGACGTAGACGTTGGTCTGTGCCACCATGCCGTCCCACGGCTGGCGGATAGGGTTGTCGAAGGTCACCATGCGCGTTTGGTTCTCCGGGAAGTCCGCAACGGGCCCCAGGTGTACCCAGGCGACCGGGGCCTTCCGCGCCCCGAAGAGGTAGCCGATGAAGGGGATGCCCACCGCCGCGGCGGCGACGGCGCCCAGGCCGTAGGTCAGCCAGCTGAAGAACGTGCGCCGCCCGGGAAGGGACTCGGCCGGCGGCGCCGGATCGGGAACGGGAGCCATCGCTCTGTACCTCTTGTTACGCCGAAAGGGTCATTTTTCGTTGGCCGGCCCGCCTCGCCTCCAGTCCGCCAGCAGCGCGACCAGGTCGCCGACCTCCGCCGAGGTCAGCGGCTCGAACTTCTCCGACCGTCCGTCCTTGCTGTCGTAAGCCGGCATCCCGAGATCGGGCCGGCCGGTAATGGCGTAGCGGCGCAGCGCCTGGTCGCTGATGAGCGCCAGGAACGCTGGGTCGTTGATCTTGCGGCGGAGCCGGCCGTCTCGTTCGACGCCCTCCCCTTCCTTGCCGTGGCAGCCGGCGCAGGCGCGGGCGAACACGCGGTCTCTTTCTTCCTTGTTCCCGCCGCCGACTCCCGCCGGGGCGACGTAGGGCGGCACCGACCCGGGTGGTGGTGCCGGCGGGCGCCAGCGCTTCTTGATGCCCTCGGCCAGCACCTTGATCTGTGCTTCGGTCAGCGGGCCCTTTTGCCTGGGGTCGGTATGCGTCTCCTCCTTCAGCTCGGCCCACACCTTGACCTGTGCCTCGGTCAGCGGGCCCCCCTTGCCGAGGCCAAACCCCGGCATCGGGCTTTTCTGTGCGGAAGTGACGGCCCGTCCCTCGGTGATGACGCGCAGCAACTCCGTATCGGGGACGATGGCGAGGAAGATCGGGTCGTTGAGCGGCGGCGCCGGCCCCAGCTTGCCGTCGGCCCCGTGGCAGCCGGCGCAGCGCGTGGCGTACAGGGCGTCGAAATCGGTGACCTCCTCCGCCGGCACCGGGCGGTCGGCCGGCTTGGGCTGGCCGGGAAAGTCGCAGCCGGCGAGCAGGGCGGCCAGGAGGGGCAACAATCGCCATCTTCCCTTGTGCAGCGGCTTCACGACCGACCTCCCCCCTCACCGGGCACGAAGTCGGCGACGCGGTCCGGGCCGCGCCCCGCGGGCGGGATGTGGACCATCTCTGAGCGGAGCACCACCGCGGCCGCCGCCACGCCGAAGACGAACTGCGAGACGACATACCAGGGCCAGTCCACTCGCTCCTGGAGCACCGGGTTGAGGACGCCCATGAGGCCGTAGGCGGTCCCCGTCCACAAGAGTGGCAGGACCAGGCCGCCCCAGGCCACCGGGCTGGGGATGGGGGGCAGCTTCGGCAGCAACAGGCCGTACAGGACGCCGAACCCCACGGACAGGAGGCCGTGGATGATAACGCCCGCGATCAGCCAGTCGCGGTGAAACTGCTGCAACTCCTCTGGCGGAGCCCGGCCCGGCTCGGACAGGATCATGCCGGCCAAGAGGTTGACCGGGAACCAGATGCCGTGACCGCTGAGCAGGCCCCAGACGACGGCGGGCAGCGGCATCAGCAGCCCGCCCACGAGGCCACCCCGGAGGCCGGCGGCGGCCGGGCGCAACGCCTCCTCGCGCATCACCACGACCGCGGCCACGGCCCCAAAGAGGAACTGCGAGAACAGGAACCAGGGCCAGCTCACGTCCAGGGCCAGCTCCGGGTTGACGAGGCCCATGAGGGCGTAGCTGGTCCCCGTCCACAAGAGCGGCATGAGCAGCCCGCCCCAGGCAATCGGTCGGGGGACCGTCGGCAACGTCGGCAGCAGCACCCCGTAAATCAGGCCGAGGACCACCGAGAGGACGACGTGGATGACGATGGCGACGAGCAGCAGCGAGCCGTGAAACGCCTTCAGGTCCATCGTGTCGATGCCGGGCAGGGCCATTCCAGCCAGGAGGTTGACCGGGTACCAGAAACCGTGACCGCTGAACAGGCTCCAAAGGAGGGCGGGTATCGGCATCACTGCGCCGCCGACGATGCCGCCCCTCAGGCCCGCGGAGATCGGATGCACCTCCTGCGGCAGACGGAGGCGGTAGCCGGGCATGCCCTCCCGCAAATGCACGACGCCGCCCGGGGCGCCGGTCACCGGCCGGGGCCGGCGCGCCGGCTCGGCCAGGGGCTCGCGGACGTGCCCCTGGCCCGGCAGGAACTGGGCGATCCAGAGACTCAAGCCCGCGACGACGACGATGGCGCCGACCACGAGGAAGCCCAGGCCAAAGGGCACCCCCGCCGCCAGGAGGGCCAGGCCGAGGGCCAGCACCAGGGGCGCGGCCGTCGGCCGGGGCATCTCGACGGTGTCCGGCGCGGCCGGGCCCTCACGCTGCGGCGTTGTCTGCGGCTCGGTTGCCACTCGTGCCACCCTCCGTTTAGCCGCTTGCGGCTTAGCGTTCGCGCCATCCTCGGTGGCGCGAACGCTAAGCCGCAAGCGGCTAAATCGAGCGCCCCACCACGTAGACCACCATAAACACGACCACCCAGACGGCGTCCACGAAGTGCCAGTACCAGGAAACCATGCCGACTGCGGCCCGGTTCGCGGTCGTCACCTGGCGTCGCAGGGCCAGGCCGAGCACGACGAGCATGATCGTCACACCGCCGGTCACGTGCAGCGCGTGGAGGCCGACGAGGGTGTAGTAGGTCGTGCCGAACAGGTTGCGGCTGATGGTCAGGTGGTGCTCGGAGATCAGACCATGCCACTCGTAAGCGGTGCCCAGCAGAAACACGGCGCCGAGCCCAATGGTGGCCGCCCACAACAGGATGAACCCACCCTGGTTGCCTCGCTCCAAGGTCTTCTCCGCGAAGTGGATGGTCACACTGCTGGAGAGCAGGCATGCCGTGGTAAACAGGACCAGGGACAGCGACAGCACGGCAGGCGTCGGGCCCCCCCTCGCGTCGCTACCCAGGTAAAAGACGTAGGTGACGATCAGCGTGCTAAAGAGCGCGACCTCCGACACCAGGAAACTCAGGATGCCCCACTGGCCCGGGCTCAGCGTTCGCTCGGGAGCGATCGCCGGCGGAAGCGGGAACGTCAGCCCCGTTGCCGGGCCGGCCGTGGTGGTCCCTGGTGTACTCACGTCGTGCCTCTCCGTTACTCGTACTGCCAGTCCGGGTCGTCCGGGTGTTTCTGGTCCCACAGCGGCCGGCGGCTATGCACGGTAGGGATCACTTCAAAGTTGTACCCGGGCGGCGGCGACGTCGTGGCCCATTCCAGCGTCCAGGCATCCCAGGGGTCCTCACCCGCCGGCCGACCGTTCCAGAGCGACGCGAAAATGTTATACACGAAGATGGCGAAGCTCGGCATCTGGACGATCGCCCCGATCGTCGTCAGCTGGTTCCAGAACACCCATCCCCGGTCCGCTTCGTACGTGTAAATGCGCCGCGGCATGCCGAGCATTCCCGAGATGTGCATCGGCCCGAACGTCAGGAGAAAACCGACCAGGAGCAGCCAGAACTGCCAGCGGGCCAGCCGCTCCGACAGCATCCGCCCCGTTACCTTGGGATACCAGTAGTGGATGCCGGCGAAGACGCCAAACAGAGTGCCACCGATCAGCACGAAGTGGAAGTGGCCGATCACGAAGTAGCTGTCGGTCAGCTGGAAGTCGAACGGGGCCGCCCCCAGCATAATGCCCGTCAGGCCGCCGATCAGGAACATCGCCAGGAAGCCGATGCAGAAGAGCATCGGCGAGGCCAACGAGATCCGCCCGCCGTACATCGTGGCCAGCCAGTTGAAGAACTTGATGCCCGTCGGGATCGAGACGAGGAACGTCGAGACGACGAAGAAGAGGTCGGCGGTCCGGCTCATGCCCACGGCGAACATGTGGTGTGCCCAGACGCCGAGGCTGATGAAGGCGATGGCCGCGGTGGCGGCGGCCATGAACTCGTAGCCGAACAGCACCTTGCGCGAGAACACCGGGATAATCTCCGAGACCATGCCGAAGACCGGCAGGATCAGGATGTAAACCTCCGGGTGCCCGAAGAACCAGAAGACGTGTTGCCACAACAGCGCCGAGCCGCCGTTCTGCACGTCGAAGAAGTGTGCCCCCAGGTTGCGGTCGAGCAGGACCATCGCCAGACCGGCGGTCAGCGGCGGGATGGCGAAGAGGATCAGCACCGAGGTCCAGAGCATCGTCCAGACGAAGAAGGGGACCTTGCGCAGGGCCATGCCGGGGGCGCGCATCCCCAGGATGGTGGCGATGAAGTTGACGGCCGCGGTCAGGGTGCCGATGCCGCTGACGATCAGGCCGAGGGCCCAGAAGTCGGTGGCGGGGGAGCGGGCAAAGGTGTGCTCGGTCAGCGGCGAATAGGCGAACCAGCCGATGGCCGGGGCGCCGCCGGTCGCGAAGCTAAAGTAAACCAGCAGGCCGCCGAGCAGGGTCACCCAGAAGCCCAGGGCGTTCAGGCGCGGGAAGGCCATGTCGCGCGCCCCGATCATGAGCGGCACCAGGTAGTTGCCGATGCCGATCAGGATCGGCATGCCCACGAAGAAGACCATCGTGGTGCCGTGCATCGTGAACATCTGGTTAAAGGTGTCCGGCCCGAGGAAGTCGTTGTGCGGCCGGAGCAACTGGAGGCGGATGAGCAGGGCCTCGCAGCCGGCGATCACCAGGAAGATCACGGCCATGAGGACGTACAGGGTGCCGATCTTCTTGTGATCGACCGTCGTCACCCATTCGTGGAGTACGGCCGTCCAGGGCCGGCGCTCCAATCCGGATTCGTATTCGGCAATGGCCATCGGTCGTCCCGGTACGCCAGGGTTCTTCAGTCGAGCGTCAGCAGGTAAGCGGTGACGTCGCCACCATCCTGCTTGCCGGTGCCGAAGGCCGGCATGAGGCAGCCCGGCTTGATCTTCTGCGGGTCGGCCACCCAGCGCCGCAGGGTGTCGGGGTCGTTCTTGATCATCCCCGAGGCGAGCGTGTCCCGGCTCATCAGGTGCGTCAGGTCCGGGGCGTAGGTGCCGTTGGCCGAGGTGCCGCGGACGCGGTGGCACTTGACACACGTTTCGGAGAAAAAGGCCCGGGCGTTGACGTCGTCGGGTGACGGCGGCGGCTTCTCCTTCGCCTGGTTCTTCCGCCAGGCGTCGAACGCCGCCGGTGGGTCAACGGAAACCCGCAGCAGCATGCCGGCGTGCTGCGTGCCGCAGTACTCGGCGCACTGGCCCAGGTAGACGCCGGGCCGGTCCGACTGGAACCACATCTTATTCTCGCGCCCCGGGATCAGGTCGGTTTTGCCCGCCAGCCGGGGAACCCAAAAGCTGTGGCAGACGTCCGCCGACCGGAGTGTCAGGTAGACGGGCCGTTTCACGCCGTTCTCCCCCGGTTCGCCCGCCGGGACGTGTAGCTCGTTGGCCGTCGTGAAACCCAGCGGCTGGCCGTCATAATGGTCGTAGGTATACTCCCACCACCACTGGTGACCGACGACCGTGACGAACAGCGTGTTGTCCCCCGCTTGCGGCCGCGGTGGCGGCACGTTCACCTCCCAGAGGGTACGTGCCGTGACCAGCACGAGGACGAAGACGATCAGGGCCGGCGCCGCCGTCCAGGCGATCTCGATCGGCTTGCTCCCGTAGACCTGCGGGGGCTCTGCGGTGCCGGCCGCGGCACGGCGCCGGAAGCGGAAAAGGGAATAGAAGAGAATTCCTTCGACGACCACGAAAATGAAGGCGGTGATGGCGAAAACCAGGACGGACAGGCTGCGGATCGACTCGGCCGGGGGTGAGGCCGGGTCGAAAATCGAAAGGTCTTGTGTCGCCGGGTCGGCGCTGGCCAGCAGCAAAGGAATGCCCAGATCCACGGCCACTCCGATCTTTCCGAAGCGTCGCCTTCCCTGCGCAGCCCGAGTCGTAGCAGGTGTCGCACGCCGGCTCCGGTCGTCTCCGGGGGGTTCGGTACGATCGTCCGCTGGGTGAGGGCGCATCATCCCCGGCGCAATCGGGGCGAGTCGCCTCCAACGGATAATGCGAAATCCAGGGCGGAATCACGCCACGGATTTTTTGGCAGTCCTTGCTGATCCCTGCAGGTGGTCGGCAGGGCCTGTGCCGTAACACGAGGCTTTTCCGGCGGTTGGCCGCGGTTGCCCGCTGGGGCGGGAGCCTGGTTCCGGGAGGGTGCCACGGGCGGCGCAAGGGCCTGGTTCACCCCTTGGGGTTGGGGGTAACGGAGATGGGGGCGCGTGCTCACAACGGGCCAGGTGCTCACAATTGCGGGGCATTGTGAGCACCCAGACGCGTCGTAACGGCTCAATAGTTCTTGGTAAGTTCGATCTGCTGGCCTGGCGCGCAGGGCCATTGCGGGGGCGGCGGGGACTGGGCTTGGGCTTACGCCGCGCCGGCCCTCCCTTACGCCGGCGCGG
>Ga0116224_10000350_pt1 | contig 37126 bp, 33 predicted proteins | sample Sb_taG_9_FD_89699 | JGI IMG/M metagenome (GOLD analysis project Ga0116224, IMG submission 89699) | Peat soil microbial communities from Weissenstadt, Germany - Sb_50d_b_LC metaG | ecosystem: Environmental > Terrestrial > Soil > Wetlands > Peat | place: Germany: Weissenstadt | collected 2010-09-21 | reverse complement strand
GTTCCCCCGACATGCCCGGCGAGTTGAATGCGCATGTGCCGATCACTCCGCCAACGCCACAAAGTCAATCCAGCCATGCAGCTGAGCGCACAGCTGCGTGACCACGGAATGGGATTGCACCCCAGGCCGGGCCTCTTTCTGCTTGACGCCCCTTCCGGAGGATCGGACAATAGAAAACTGGCGTCGTGTTCCGAGTGCGCAGGCGGTGTCCATAGGGAAACTGGCGCCGAGATAGGATGCGCGCCGGTTGGGTTAGGCGCGCTCGCATCCCTGTTCGGCGGCGGAGAGCAGGAATGGAGCAAGCCGAATTGCGCGATATCGTCTCCAGCTACCTGGAACACTGCCGTACTGGCGACGAGCGCTTCAGCGACGCCGCGATGGCGGTGACCGCCATCAGCTTCATATCCCCACCGGAGCAGCAGTGGCAGATGGTGCTTGAGGCCGTTCGGCAGGCGCGCGATGATAACGACTTGGGGCATGTCGCCGCTGGCCCCATCGAAGGTCTACTCGGCCGGTACGGTGAGCAGTACATCGAGCCGGTGGAGCAGCGAGCGGCCGCTGACCCGAAGTTTGCTCGGGCGATGACCGGCGTGTGGAAGTACCGGATGTCGGACGAGGTCTGGTCAAGGGTCCAGGCGCTACAGGCCCGCTGCACCGACCCACTTCATCCGTCAGAGGGATGCAGTGACTGAGGAAGAGAAAGGGGCCAGCGTTACGCTGTCCCCTTTCTCTCCCGGGGGAAGAAAAAGGGGCCAGCGTGAATTACTCCTCAGGGGCGAGCGAATAAGTAGTCCGTTCCCTTTCTCTCTCTTGAGGCAAGGCGCGGGCGAAAGCCAACAACTCTGGCAACGTGTGCCTGTGCGGAGATGGGAGAGCAGCGGCATGGCATGGCATGGCATGGCGTGTCATCGTAAGAACCTCCTACTTCCACGACAGGCAGTCACGCCTGGAAAGAAAAGGGGCCAGCGTGAATTACTCCCCAGGGACGAGCGGATAAGTACGCTGTCCCCTTGTTCTCTTGGAAAAGCGGAGGCTCTCATGACCTTGACGCTCGAAATCGATCTCCCCGCGGATCTCGCGCGGTTCCGACTGCCCCAAGCCCTCGCTTCTCGCCTGCAGACTCTCCTCGACCGTCAGGATTCCGGCCAACCGCTCACCGCGCAGGAACGGGAAGAGGCCGAAGGATTGGTCGATCTGGCGGACTTCCTGACCTTGTTACGGCTGCGGGCCGAGCGACCAACCCAATGAGCGACATCTCCGCCACGCTGCATGCTGAGGTCGTACTCCGGGCCGGCAATCGGTGCGAGTTTTGTCGGTTGTCACAACTTGGCCAGGAGGTAGCGTTTCACAGGGACCCTGGCGGGCCTGCCATGCCTACCATCTTGCGAAACGGCCCGTACCGATTCTACTTCTACAGCCATGAACCCAATGAGCCGCCGCATGTCCATGTCGATAGGGACGATTTGTCGGCCAAGGGGAAGAAAAAGGGGCCAGCGTGAATTATTCCTCAGGGGGAGCAAATAAGTACGCTGCCCTTTTTAGCTTTTGAAGGAGTCCTTGTGCCGTTGACCGCCTACGCCCCCGTGGGGGACCGCGATAGCAATCACCGCCGGCACCGCGAGAGCCGGCGATTCTCTCCCGACATGGCAGCGGCAGACTACGTGTTCGTGCAGGATGTCTTCGGAGAGGTGCATGTTCTCCGCCAAGACCAGCAGCCTGGCCATGCTCATCACGTAGTTCTTGGTCGGGCTCGCTCTGCAGTCAGCGCCGGTGAATTGATCCTTGGCGAAGGGGGCGTGCTTCTCGAAATCAACAACATTTCCGGGACGTTCCAGTGCGCCGCAGACAGTCTGTTCGCAGCCATCGGCGGGCTTGTTCGCCAAGGGGCGATCTTCAACAGCGATACCCATATTCGTGAGTTTTCTTCATGACTCTCCTCACTCCAAACGACAGCAGGCTCATCAGCCGGATTCGACTGACTGGGGAAGGCCGTTGGGTCAGCCTGTCTCTGTCCCTCGGCGAACTCGCTCCGACGACCCGTTTCCTCGCCATTTCAGAACGTCTTTTGTATGAGATGGCAGGGCTCGATGAGGTAGCACAGAAGTACGGCTTATCCAACTGGCAGGGTGGGATCATCAGCGGAGCGAGGTACGCCTTCCGCGCATTGAAAGCGCCGCCCCAGCAGGTATGCATTCACGAGCTGCGCGGCCAACTCGGCAGTGGCGACATCTGGGCTGTCTCCTCCGCCGCAGCGCTGGCGGTCGCCCGGTTGCTCGCCCGTCCGCCGGCGTTCCCGGTAGACCTCGCTGGATGGAAAATGGAAGAGGAGGTCTGGCGACCGCGGTCGCTGGAAGCGGAAGCCACCTCCCAAGGCGCGGAGGTTGCTCCTTCCCCGCCGGAGCCGCGAGAGGGACCGGCAGAGAACCTTCCCCCGGCTTCCCCGAAAACGGGCCGAAAAGGGGACACGCAGGATCTTCCAACCGAACCAGGCGCTGTAGGGGAAAGAAAAGGGGCCGGCGTGAATGACTCTTCAGGGGCGAGCAAATAAGTACGCTGTCCTGGCGCAAGGACAGTCAAGACGACCCTGGCGGGCCTGCCATGCCTACCATCTCGCGAAGCGGCCCGTACCGATTCTACTTCTACAGCCATGAACCCCATGAGCCGCCGCATGTCCATGTCGATAGGGACGATTTGTCGGCCAAGTTCTGGCTGCAGCCGGTCGGCCTCGCACGGAACTTCGGCTTCTCGCCCAAGGAGTTGGGGCGGCTTCAGAAACTTGTGATTCAACATCAAGCGGCATTGTTGGAGGCCTGGCATGGGCATTTTGGCGCTGACGGCTGACGAGCGGGTCAGCAACGTGAAATTCACGAAAGACACCCTGAGTGTGGCCCTGCGGGACGGGCGGACCATCACGGTCCCGCTCGCTTGGTATCCACGGTTGTTTAACGCCTCCCCGGCCGAGCGGAAAAACTGGCGTGTCGCTGGTGGCGGCTACGGCATTCACTGGCCGGACCTCGACGAGGACCTAAGCACGGAGGGCCTCCTCCGGGGGGCGCCCGCCCCGCGCTCGGCCCAAGACGAGGTTCAGAGCAACACGGGCCGCCGAACCAAACGCTAAAAGGAAACGGCGCCATTCATCTTTTTACTGTCTCCAAAGAGATGAACGGCCCCTTTTTCCCGCTCATGCCGTAATCGCCAGGCGCTTCGCCGCTTGGGGCTTGACGCGCTTCGGTGGAATGGCCAGAATGATGGTCATCATGACGCGACGGCAACCCTATGCCCTGATCTACGCGCGCGGGGTGACGAAGCATCTGAAGTCCATCGACGCCAAGTACGACAGCCTGATCCGCGAGAAGATCGAGGAGCAGTTGCAGTTCGAGCCAGGCGTCGAAACGAAGAATCGCAAGCCGCTGCGCCAGCCCGCGCCCTTTGCGGCGGAGTGGGAGATTCGCTTCGGCCCGGACAACCGCTTCCGCGTCCTCTACGACATCGACGAGGAGCGCCGTGCCGTGGAGATCGTCGCGATCGCTGAGAAAGAAGGTAATCGCCTCATCGTTGGCGGGGAGGAGGTGGAATTATGAAAATCGCATCGGTGGCGGAGATCAAATCGCAGTTCAGCGCTTTTCTGAAGGCCAGCGAGGCCGGGCCGGTGGTCGTCACGCGGAACGGCCGCCCGGTGGCGGTGATCGTAGGAGTCCAGGACGAGGACGAGATCGAGCGGCTGCTCATGGCCTATTCGCCGCGGCTGCAGGCCATTTTGGCGGCATCACGTAAGCAGATTCGCGAAGGGGAAGTACTCAGTCATGAGGACTTCTGGGCGGAGGTGGAAGCATCCAGAACTCCCAAGCCCCGCGGCCGGAAGCGAACAATCGGCTAACTCGCGAGGCGCTGCGGCCGACCGGAGAGGGAAAGGGCTCATTCATCTTTTTACTGTCTCCAAAGAGATGGATGACCCCTCTCCCTTTTCGCGACCCTACGGTCCCGTCCCGACCGTGCGGACGACGTCTTCGGCCTCCGCGCGGGTCAAGCCGAAGCTTGTCAGGAACTTGACGACTTGCTCCCGCTTGCCCGCGAACACCTTCCGTTCGTGAAGCGCGAAGTAGGGCACGACCTCGCCGCCGATGACTCCGCGCCAGGCCTCCAACGTGTGCGTCACGTCTCCCGATAAAGTGAACGAAAGCCAGGCGCGGGGCTTGTCCTGCTCATCGCCCAGGTTCGAGCGCAGGATGTGGACGAGCCCGCCTCCTTTGAGGTAGCGGAGGATGACCGCCTTGTCGGGCACCCCGGCCGGTTCGAGGTCCACCTCCGGAACCTCGAACGCGAAGGGCTCCTCCGTGCCCATGTCGAGTTGGATGCGGTAGAGACGGCGCCCGTTCACCCCGAGTCGCCCCCGGTCTTCGATGACCTGGGCCATCATCCGGCGGGGCCCGTAAAGCACAGACACCCAGTCACCGACTCGAAACTGCGCCGAGGTTTTTCTTGTGGTGCTCATTTGGTTCTCCCTTTCACCAGGGCGGGGCGCCCGTGAGGGTCTGAAGGTGACGGCGCATCACTTCGTCCAACCCCCTGGCAAGTCCGCGGCAGGCAACGCGCCAGCGGCGCACCTGGGCGAGTCGGAGGTTTGTCGCACCGCCTATTTTCGCCGGGTTGAAGTCCTGGTGGGCGATGGCGTTTCGCCACACGTTCAGGACGTCCAGCTGCGACCTCCAGACGTTACTGCGAGGGACGTAGTGGTCCATTTCCGCCCAAAGATCGATCCCGAGCCGGCCGAAGTCCTCTTTCAGGCTCCCGGAGTGCGCGTTTCCCCGATCCAACTGACGAGCCCAGGTGAACTGGCGGCTTACGACCTTTCCCAGCGCGGCCGATGGAGTCCCTAACACGGTCACGAGGTAATCGGCACACTCAGAATGCAGGTCGCGGCAGAACTTCTGGAACTGCCCCGCCAGCAGCACAGCATAGGCTTGGTTGACCTGCTGCGTCGTGTATCGCCTCCCAGGCCCACTCCCGCCGACCGCGGCGTGAGCCCCTGCGATCTCGTTCAGGGCACTTGCCCCCGTCGTTGCCCAGCGGCGGTATGCTGTCGAGGGCATCGGGCGATCCTCCCTGTGAATCACCGCCTCTCCATACTACCAGAGCGACCGCCGCGCCGCACTCACCCACCGGTGTTCACACGCTTCCGTGTTCACTTCTCCTCCGCCGGCACCAGGCGAATGCCCCGCAGGTCGATCAGCGCCCCGTTGATCTTCCCCTCGGAGCGCATCGTCATCTGCCGCTCCCCCGCCTCCAGCGCCAGCGTGCCGACCCGCACCTGCTTGTACTGGTCCCACGTCCGGGTGCCGACGACCTTCCCCGTCAGTTTCGCCTCGCCCGCCTGGATGACGAACGTGTTGCCCGCCGCGCTGTTGTCACAGGCATAGTCGATCCACACCTCGTAGCGGCCCGTCTTCGGCACCGCCACCGTCCACGCGGCACGGTCGTCCGGGCTCGACCACCAGCCGAGGTTGCCGTACTGCTTCTCCAGCACCAGCGACGGCCCGTAGATGGCGGCGTTCGCCGCCGTCAACTTCAGCGACCCGTCGGCGGCCGGCTTCACCAACTCGGGCTTGTTGCCCTCGAACGCCTTGGGCTTCACCGCCGGGCCGGCGCCGCGGACGTGGGCCATCACGTCGGCCAGGTCCTGCGGCGACAGGTCCTTTTCGAGGCCGTCCGGCATCGCCGACTTGCCGGTGCTCGACAGCGACTCCAGGTCGCGGCGCAGGACCGTCTGCGCCTTGCCGTCGGCGCCGACGATGGTGATGCTGCTGCCCGTCTCCGCGGTCAGCACGCCGCTCAGCGTCAACCCACTCTTCATCTCGGCGACGTAGCTGACGTAGCGTGCCTCGACCGCCCGGTTGGGGTCGAGGACGGCGACGAGGAGATAGCCCGTCGATTTGTCGTTGAGCGAGGCCAGGTCGGGGCCGACCTCGTTGCCGGCGCCGCCGAGCTTGTGGCAGACGGAGCACGTCTTCGTGAACACCTTCTGCCCGCGGCCAGCGTCGCCCGTCAGCTTGGCCAGTGCGGCGGCATAGGTGTCGATCACCTTCTGGCGGTCGGGGTTGGCGGCGCCGGCGAAGACCAGGGCCGCCCGCTCGCGGACGGCCCTGTCCTTGTGATCGAGCAGGCGCTGGCGGCGCACCGCGTCGATCTCCGCGGCAGGCAGTTGCTTCTTCTCAACGGCGTCGAGGGCGGCGCGCAGCCACTCGTCGCGGCGCGACAGTACCTCCAGCACCTGCGGGCGCAGCCCGGGGCCGTATCCCTTCCAGCCGCGCAGCAGCAACTGCGGCACGCCCTCCTCGCGCAGCCGGCCCAACCCCGCGACCGCCGCCGACTGCACCTCGTCCGGGATTTGTGGCACCAGCAGCGACCCCAGCAAGGTCGCGTCCTCCTGCTGGTGATCCAGGCCGCGGCCGAGCAGTCGCGTCGCCTGGGCACGCTCCGCCGGCGGCGCCTTGCCATCCGCGGCGGTTTCTCGGGCCGCGGCGAAGAGGCCCGATAGGTCCTTGACAGCGGCACTCAGTTTCTCGTCCTTCGCGAGCTGGGCCAGGGACGAGAAGCGGTTGTCGAGGGCGTCGAGCAGGGTGCCCAGGGCGGCGTACTGCCAGGCGGCGTACCTGCCGTTCTCGGGGGTGCCGACCGCCTTGAGCAGCGTCACCGTGGCGCTGGTGTTGCCGAGGGAACCCGCCAGCCGCAGCAGGTCCTCGACGACGGCGGCCGGGGGAGGCGCTCCCTTGCCGCCCTTGAGAGCGGCGAGCAGGACGGCGTCGAGGTTCCTCTTGTTTACGGACGACATCGCCGCCGCGGTCAGGTAGCGATCACCGGCCGAGGCCACGGCCAGGTGGCCGAGCGCCTCGCCGGCGCGGGGGTCGTCCCACTCGCCCAGGGTGCAGGCGAGCTGCATCTGCACCTGGGGATCCTGGTCGGCGGCGAGTTTCACCAGGGCCGGGCCGAGATCGGGGGACTTGTCGAAGCGCCCCTCGCACAGCCGCACCGCGTGACGGCGGACGCCGGGGTGCGGGTCGGACAGCGCCTTCAGCAGCACGGCCGGCGCCAGGGCATCGAGGCCGTCGAGCGTGCAAAGGGCATGCAGGCGGGCCAGCGGCCGCCGACTCTGTGCGGCCAGCTTTTCGAGATGCGGCACAGCGGCTTTATCCGCATTCCACAGCAGCATCATCTGCGCCATGTCGCGCTGCCAGCCGTTGGGGCTGTCCAGCGCCGCCACCAGGCCGGCCGTGTCGAGCTTGTCGAGTCGCGGGATCGGCCGGGGCGTCTTGTCCACGGGGTAGACGCGGTAGATGCGGCCCATGTCGTGGCCGGCGCGGAGGTCCAACCGCTTCTGCCAGTCCTTGGGGATCCATTCCGGGTGCTCGATGACGGCCCGGTACATGTCGGCCACCCACAGGGCCCCGTCCGGCCCGGTGCGCGTCATCGTCGGCCGGAACCAGTTGTCGCTCGACGCCAGGAACTCGCTGGTCTGCTCGTCGGCGGCCCGGCGGCTCTTGAAGGTGACGCCGTCGGCCGTCATCATCTCGCGGTGGACGAGGTTATGCACCGGCTCGCTGACGAAGACGAGCGCAGGCGAGCCGGGGGTGTTAGCCCCCGGATTGTCGAACAGGTCGTCGCGGTAGACGATGGGGCTGCACGCGGACGTGAAATGGTTGGCGGCGGCGGGGTCGTTGAAGCGCGGCAGCGTGCGGCTGATGGGGAAGACCGGGGCGACGCCGGGGCGCACCGACACCGGCACCTTCGGGTCGGGCGGCGGCAGGTGCGGGTTGCGGCGGACGTAGTGGTCGGACAGGGCGAAGTGGTACATGGGGTTGCTGTTGTTGCCGCCGAACCAGTTGCCCCAGTCGTCGCGGTTGCGGCCGTACTGCGTCTGGCCGCTGGTCAGGTCGAGGTCGCCGCTGTCCGGGCGGATGCGCAGGTCGCGGCCGCTGAGGTTCACGATCTGGCTCGTCTTCAGCGACTTGACCCGCCCGCCGCTGTCGCCGTTGGCGAGGTAGAGCCAGTTGTCGAGGCCCCACACCGGCCCGTTGACGCGGTGCTGCTGGTTGCCCTCGGTGAAGCCGCTGTACAGGACCACCTTCTTATCCGCCTTACCGTCGCCGTCGGTGTCTTCCGCGTAGAAGACCTCCGGGGCGCAGACCACGATGACCCCCTTGCGCCACGGCAGCACCCCGGTCGGAAAAGGGAGCCCGTCGAGGAAGAGAGTGGCCTTGTCGTACTTGCCGTCGCCCTTCGTCGATTCGAGGAACTTGACGCGGCCGCCGGGCTTGCCCTTGCCGTCCACGCCGAGCGGGTAATCGCCCATCTCGACGACCCAGAGCTTGCCGTCCGGGCCCCAGGCCATCGCGATGGGGCTCTGCACCAGCGGCTCGGCGACGACCAGCTCGGCCTTGAAGCCGGGCCGCGGCTGTAAGGAGCGCAGCGACGCCTCGGGCGACTTCGCCGTGGGCTCGACCGTCATCAGCAGTTCGTTGAAGGAACGGCGGTCCACGTGGTCCTTAAGGAGGTTGGTGCTCTCATTGTGCCACCAGAGCGAGCGCGAATGCACGAAGAAGCCGTTGGTCTTGCCGTCGCGGGCGATCAGCGGCAGCGCCCCCGGGTCGCCGGCCTTGCCCGCCATGACTTTCTTGCTCCAGCCGTGCTCCATGTCCGTGAAAAGGTAGATGCCGTATCCTTTCTCGGTGGAAAAGACGATGTCCACGCGGCCGTCCTCATCGATGTCGATGAAGCGCAGTCCGTCATCCTTGTCACCCTTCCCGAGCCGCGCGCCGGGAGGGAGCGCGAACGGCACCCTGACGTATTCGCGCTTGTCCGCCGAGTAGTTGAACACCGCCTGCTCGTCCCTCTTCTCGGCAATGAGCACCGCAGTATCACCAAGATTGACTTCTCGAACCCAGTTGAATCCGTTGGGGAGAGGGGCCGGGGGAGGCAATCCGGGACTCGGGTCCAATGCTCGCCAGGCGCCAGCGTCCCCTCGCTGCTCCCACACCTTCACGAGATTCGCCTTGTTGTTATAGATTGCCACACCCACGTACGAACTCCTATCCGGCGTCAACAGCGAAACTCCATTCCCGGTGCCGGTCTTCGGGTCGCGCAGCGGGTGGCCGCCCAGCAAGTTCTTGTTCAGCCGCTCCTGCGCCTCGTGAAACGTCAGGAACTTCACCTTCTTGCCGTGCTTCGTCACTGCATGGTCGATGAGATCGATGATCTGCTCGGGACTGCTCCAGCCGTGCGGGTGGAACACCAGGCAGTAGACGCCTTTCTTGATGACGGTGGCGTCGAGGGCCGCCTTCCAGTCGCGCAGGGTGATCGGGCTGGCGTTCTGCTTGTGGTGGTGCTGCGCCGACCAGTCGCTCGGCACCACGCAGGGGAACTCCCAGCAGGTGCCGCCGATGACGTAGGGGTACGGGTAGTCCTCGATGTAGTTGACGAAGGTGCGGTCGGCCGGCAGGTACTTGCGGAAGCGCTCGCTGCCGTCGGACTCCATCACCAGCTCGCGCGGCAGCTCGGGGTCGTTGGCGGTGATGAGGTTGAAGACGGAGCTATCGATCGTGAGGAAATTGCCCTTGGCGGTCGTCTTGTTGAAGATTTCGGCGTAGAAGCGCGGGCTGACCGTGTTGAGCGAGTCGCAGCAGGGGGTGCGGAAGGCGACCGGCTTGCTGTTCGGCACCTCGGCCAGCTGATCGACGCAGCGGTCGTAGGTCGATTTCGCCTTCGCGAAGTCGCCGCCCTGGAGCAGCGGGCAGGGGTGATCGACCGTATGCGTTTCGAGGCTGAGGCCCTCCTTGAGCCACGTCTGCAAGTGTTCCTGCTTCGGGTCGATGTCGCAGGTCATGATGCTGACGGGGGCGCGGCCGTCGATCTTCTTGAGGCGCTCCAGGATCGGCCGCAGGAACTTCTCCCACTTCTCGTGGCCGCGCATGTCGTCGATGGCCAGGACGACGACGCACTCGACGCCGTCCTCGCCGACCCACTGCGGGGTGATGAGCTTCGCGTAGGTACGATGCGGGTAGTAGGGGTTGAAGTCGCGACGGTAGTCATCGTCGGCCGGGACCGGGACGGCGGCGACGAGGACGAGCAGCACGGCGAGGCAGAGGCGGCGCATGGTACGGACTCCTGTGGGTCGGCGGGGACGTCTGCCCGGCGATGGTAGCGGCGCCGGCGTCCGCCGTAAAGGGGCGGAAGAAGACGAGTCGCACGGGAGGCTGGAAAAACCTTGACAGGTGAGTTGCCTTGCCCGATAACGCAGGAAGACGGTGAGCCGGCGCTCCCACGCCAAGGGAGCACGCCTGAGGATCGGCTCGAGGTATGAAACGACACCCGACCGCTTCACTTTTCGGGAGGAAATCCCGAGCCAACGCCCGAAGCGGTGAGGCATTCTAACGATGGATTCAAGCGCTGCAACCGCTGACGCCCCCGCGAAAGACCCGCATTTGCCGCCGATGTGCCGGATAGGCGACCTGATTGCCCCCCGGGCTCCGCAAGACGTGGCGGCGGCTCGGCTGGACGAAGGGGCCCTATCCGACCTGGCCGTGAAGCTCGCGTACACCGTGGCCCGGTTCACCACGGACTGGGTGGGCAAGCAGCTCCAGCTGTCCTTGCCGCTCGTTCAGGACCTCATGCAGCAGACGTGCCGCGACGGTCTGATCGAGGAGACCATGCAGACCGGGCAGGGCATTTCCCACTACCGGATCACGCAGCGCGGCCGCGAACACGGCACGCGTCTGATGGAGGTCTGCGCCTACGTCGGCGCGGCGCCGGTGCGCCTGGAGGCTTATTCGGCGATGCTGCGCTGGCAAAATGCGAACACGCCGCAGGTGACGCCGGAGCACGTGGCGACCGCCCTGTCGAGCCTGGTCCTGTCGCCGAAAGCCGCGCAGCTGGCCGGCCTGGCCGTTTCCTCCGGGCGCAGCCTGTTCGTCTACGGGCCGTCGGGCAACGGCAAGAGCAGCCTCGGCCGGCAGATTCACGCGGCCCTGCAGGGCGATTACTGGATTCCTTACGCCATCAGCGTGGGCAACACCATCATCCGCGTGTTTGACGAGCAGCTGCACCAGCGCGTCGAGGTCCCCGGTGCGCGGCCGGGAACCATCGATCCGCGATGGGTTCGGATCCGCCGTCCGCTGGTCGTCATCGGCGGCGAGTTAACGCTCGAGATGCTCGACGTGATCTACAGCCCCACGCTGCGCTATTACGAGGCGCCGCCGCACCTCAAGGCCAACGGCGGCGTGTTCCTGGTCGATGACTTCGGCCGCGAGCGCGTGTCCCCCGAGCAGCTGCTCAATCGGTTTATCACGCCGATGGAGTACCAGATTGACTATTTCACGCTGCTGACGGGTCAAAAGATCCAGGTGCCGCTGCGCCACGTGCTCATCATCGCCACCAACCTGAGCCCGGAACGGGTCACGGACCCGGCCTTTCTGCGGCGTATGGGCTATCGGGTCTTCCTGGGACCGCCCACGCCGGAACAATACGCCAAGATATTCCAGGCCTATGCCCAGCGCGTGGGGGCCACCGTCGCCCCCGAGATGATCGACCGCCTGCTGGAGCGGTATAGCGCGCAGAACCGGGAGCTGCGCTCGTGTGAGCCGCGCGACCTGATCGAGCGTTCCCGCGACATCTGCCGCTTTCAAGGCAAGCCTTTGGAATTGACCTCCAAGGTGCTCGACCTGGCCTGGATCGGCTATTTTGGCAATCAGTGAGCGGCCAGGAAGTCGGGAAAGGGGACATCGCAGATATTCGAGCCGAACAACGCGACGCTGCCCCCATTTCTCTTCCCTGTCCCCATTTCTCTGCCCTTGGTCTTGAGCCGCCGGTCCCTTTCGGCGACGATGTCCCCGCCCGGCCAGAAAAAGTGAACAAGGGAGGCCGTTCCCCGGCAGTACCTTTCGAGGGCCAGGCTGGCCACGCCCGCGCAGGAGCCAAGGACATGGCGCACGCACAGAGTAGTCCCGTCAGCTGCTTCCTACGCCGCCTTTCCGTCGCCCACCTCGTCGCGGCTGCGCCCGATGGCGAGCTTGTGGAGCGGTTCGCGGTCCACCGCGAGGAAGCGGCCTTCGCGGCCCTGGTTCGCCGACACGGGCCGCTCGTCCTCGGCGTCTGCCGCCGGGTGCTGACCGATTCCCACGCCGCCGAGGACTGCTTCCAGGCGACGTTCCTCGTCCTTGCTCGCAAGGCCGGCTCCCTCAAGCGGCCGGAGGCGCTCGGCCCCTGGCTGTACGGGGTAGCGACCAGGACGGCTCTCAAGGCGCGGGCGCGGGCGGAGCGGCGGCGTGCGTGCGAGCGACGCGCCTGCGTGGCCGAGGCGGTCGCCCCCTCCGACGCGCTCGCCTGGCGGGACTTGCGGCCGAAACTCGATGAGGCTATTGCTGGGCTGCACGAGAAGTACCGCGCGCCGTTCGTCCTGCATCACCTGGAAGGGCTAACCGTCGCCGAGGTCGCGCACCGGCTCGGCTGCCCGCAGGGGACGGTCGCCGCGCGCCTGGCCCGGGCGAAGGAACAGCTGCGCGCCCGGCTGGTCCGACAGGGGCTGGCCTGGTGCAGCGGGGCACTGGCCACGGTACTGGCGCAGGGTGCGGCGTCGGCAGCGGTGCCGACGCCGCTGGCAGCGGGTACGGTCCAAGCCGCGATCTGCATCGCGGCAAGTGAGGCGGTCGGGGCCCTATCCGCCACGACCGCCGCTCTGACTATGGGAGGGCTTCGAGTCATGTCCGTGAGCAAAGGAAAAGTCGCTTTGGCGGTCTTGTTGACGGTGAGCGCCCTCGGCGTCGGGGTTGGCGTGTCCCAGCACGCAAGACCGGGCGGAGGGCAAGCAGGTGACGGCCGGGCAACCATGCCGGGAACCAGGGAGGCGGACGGGCGACAGCGGCCCGGCGGGGACGCTCTGGCGTTCGGGCGGTACTATGCGGGTGGGTTCCGCAGCATGCGGGGGTTCGAGTTCCGGGGCCTCCCACCGAAGAAGGGCAGTGCTGAGAACGGCTGCGAGAACACGGACGCTCCCGACCGCGAGTCCAAGGACATTCGCGTGCATGTGCAAGAGCTGAGGACCGGCAGCCTGATGTTTGGTGTACGCGTCAATTCCGACGCCGGCCTGACGGGCAGCATCGTTTTGAACGAGAGGAACTTCGACATCCTGCGACCGTCGCTCAACAGTCCGGAGTGCCAGAGCCCGATCGAGGCGAACGAGCCGCTGTACCTGGTGGCGTTCCTGGACACCGGCACGGTGGAGCGGACGGCGAGCGTGCTCGACGACCGCGTCGCGGCGGGCGCCGGCCAGCGGATGGCGGTGCCGATCCTCGGCCCGGTGCCGATCGCGCTGGACTTCGCGTTTCCGCTGGTGAAGGGGTCTGAGGCGCCGGAGCGGTTCTTCAGCTTCTGAGCGGGCTGCTTTTCGTAGAAGCGCGTGGTTCCCGGCACGGGGCTCGCTAACCGCGCAGGACAGGAAAAGGGGTCGGGAGTCGTTTTCGGTTATTTGCCATCCCCTAAAAGAAATAACTCCCGACTCCTTTTCCTGTCTTTTCCTGTCGCAGCTTATCCCGCCCCGGTGGCCGGCACGGATGGCGAGACCACGTGCGCTCCGCTTCGGACGGCGCCGAGCAGCAACCGGAGCGCATTCCCCAGGCGGCGGAATGAGCGCAGGTCGCGGTCGCGCACGGCGTCGAGGTGTTCAATCAGCAGCTGCGTCAGCGGCCCCTGATCACGGGTGGGCTTGTAGCCGGCGTCGATTTGCCGGCTCAGCGACCCCTTCGCATCGCGCGGGGCCCGTTCGAGGTCGCCAGCGGGTGCCTGCGCATCGGGGCGAAGTCCCGGCCGGCCGTCGGGGAGCGGCCGGCCGGCAAGGCGATCCACACATGCCAGTACCCACGACTCAAATTCCATGCAGGCGAAGACGCTCGCCACGGAAAACAGCGCCCCGCCGCCGGCCGCCCGCGCCCACTCCCCGAGCCGCCCTGCGAACCGTGTCGCGCAAAACTCCTCGCCGCGAATCCGTGCGAGGTCGCCGTCCTGCACGAGGAGCACGGCGCCCAGCCGCGGGCGCCGGCGCGCAGCGTTGAGCCACCGTACCCAGTGACTCCCGTTGTCGGCCGTCAGTTCCGCAATGTTCCCGACAACGAAGGGCTGCGTGTCAAGGAACAGGTCGGACCATCCGTCGAGGTCCGTGAGAAGTTGTTTGACGAGTAGAGGGAGCGCGAGGCGATCTCCGTCACCTTCCACGAACAGGACCAGCCGGCTGGGCGGGGCCATGTGTTAGCCCGCTTCGGCCAGGGAACCCGCAAGCCGGGCCTCGTCCACGGTGAGGAGTTCGCTCGGCTTCCGGAAGTGCTCGCGCAGCGCGTCCAGCTGTTCCGGGGCCACCGGACCGATTTGGGTCGCGTAGTTCCGCATCTCGACCGCGCGGATCTGCTCCGGCTTGAAGTGGTCGAGGAATTGCGGGCTGTGCGTGGTCAGGATGACCTGCCCGAGTCCCCGCTCCGCGTAGCCTTTGAACTCATCGGCGAGGATGGCCAGGCCGGCCGGGTAGGTCCCCTTCTCGGGCTCGTCGAAGATGAGCGTCTGCTTCGCCGGCGTTTGGTAGAGCGCGAGCAGGCACGCCAGCAGCCGCCGAAACCCTTCGGATTCTTGACTGAGGTCGAAGACCAGGAGGCGGTCGCCAATCTGGTGTGTGACGACGACTTGCCCGCGCCCCGGGAGTTGGAGGTCGATGCGCTTCAGCGTGGGCTTGAGGCCGCGCAGCGACGCCGCGTTGGCCGGTTTCGACCTTCGAGAGGCTGTCGCCAATTCTCCCCCATTTCTCCCCCGGTGTACGGCGCGGCCCAGTAGCAGCGAGATGACCTCAAAATACCTCCGAACACGGACGAATCGCTCTACGAGGTACGCGGCTGCAACGACTTGCAAGGACCGTTGTTGCGTTTGCTGCGAATGGCCGATATACTGAGAGTCTGTTCCAGAAGGCTCCCCTCTCCCCCGTACTCGGGGGAGAGGGGTCGGGGGTGAACCCCCAACCCCTCTCCCCGGAGTACCGGGGCGAGGGGCTTCCGGAACAGACTCTGAGGGGGAGAACAGGAGGAGCGACATGGCCACTTTGCTCAGCGATCTGCCCGGAGCGGTGACGCCCAGCCCGGCGGATGCCCAGCTCGCCGAGGAGTCCAGCCGGCGGCTGACCAAGATCCTCGGCGCGCGGAAGGGGAGCGTGCGCCTCTGCGTCCAACCCGAGGGGGGGAAGGAGGAGACCATCGCCGTGCCGCTTTCTGCGTTCCACCTCCTGAGCGACATCCTGACCGAGATGGCCAAGGGGAACGCTGTCACCCTGGTCCCGATCCAGGCCGAGTTGACCACCCAGCAGGCAGCCGACCTGCTCAACGTCTCCCGCCCGTACCTGATCGAGCTGCTGGAGAAGGGGGGGATCCCGTTTCGCAAGGTGGGGACGCACCGCCGGGTGCTGTTCCACGACCTGATGGCCTACAAACAGAAGACCGATAGCGAACGCCTCAAGGCGCTCGAAGAACTGTCGGCCCTCGACCAGGAACTCGGCTTCGGATACTGAGCGTGAGCCACTTCACCGCCATTTACCACAGAGTTAACCCAGTACGGGTGCCATGAAAGTAACAGATGTTCCTGACCGTGAGCCAGCTCACCGTGATCTACGACGCCTGCGTACTCTACCCGGCGCCGCTGCGCAGCCTCCTCATGTACCTGGCGATGACCGACCTCTTCCGGGCTAGGTGGACGGACGCCATCCACGAGGAATGGATGGGCAACGTCCAGTCCGACTCCCCGGACATCACTCGGGACAAGGCGGAGCGCATTCGCGATCTGATGAACGCCCACGTCCGCGACTGCCTGGTGACCGGCTACGAGGACCTCATCCCGTCGCTGACCCTGCCGGACCCGGACGACCGACACGTGCTGGCCGCCGTCATCCGCGCGGGGGCGGGCGTGATCGTCACGGCCAACCTGTCGGACTTCCCGGCAGAGACCCTGAAGCGATACGGCCTTGAGGCGCGACACCCGGACGAGTTCATCCACCGCCTGCTCGACGTGGCCCCGGCCGCGGTCTGCGGGGCGGCCAAGAAGCAGCGCGACAGCCTCAAGAACCCTCCGAAGAGCGTGGAGCAGTACCTGGAATCGCTGGAGCGGCAGGGACTGGCCCAGACCGTGGCCGCCCTTCGCCGATTCGCCGAGTTGATCTGAGTTTACCGGACCCGCAGGAACCACCTTTCTTCCCCCAGAAGCCAATCCCTTGTTGCCCTTGCCGCGTCGGGGATGGTATCCTGGGGTGGGGAAGATGACTCAAATCGAGGCCATGCCATGCGCTCCCGTCTCTCGATCGTGGCGGCGTGTCTGTTCGCCGTCGCCTGCGGGCCGGCGTTTGCCCAGGGTTCTTCGGAGAAGCCGGCCAAGCCGGCCCCGCCGGACAAGATCGGCGGCAAGGGGCTGGGGCGGTGGATCAAGGAGATCGAGCACCCGGACCCTGGCGTGCGCGAGACGGCCATCCGCGCTGTGCCCTACTTCGGCGAGCCGGCCAAGGCCGCCGTGCCGTCACTGCTCGAAGTGCTCAAGAACGACCCTGACGTCGCTTGCCGGGTTTACGCGGCCCTGACCCTCTCAGGCCTCGCCCAGCACCTCAAGACGACCGAGGCGGCGGCCCCGGCGGTCAAGGTCCTCATCGACACGGCCGAGTTTAACCAGCAGACGATCGTCCGCCTCCACGCCGTCCTGGCCCTGGGGTCATTCGGGCCCAAGGCGAACGCGGCCATCCCGGTCCTGGCCAAGCGCGTTTACGACCGGAGTTCCTGGGAGCTGCGCCAGGCCGCCCTCTACTCCCTCGCCAGCGTCGCCGCCGACAAGAAGTTCGGGCCGGACCCCAAGGCCGTCGTCCCCGTTGCCAAACTTCTGGCCCCCGCCGACAAAGCCAACAGCGAGCGGAGCAGCCGCGTGCGCCTGGCGGCCGTTCTGGCCCTGCGCGAGATGGGCCGGCCCACCGACAAGGAGTTCGACCTGGCCCGGGACGCGCTGGAGAAAGCGACTCGGGATCCCGACCGGTCGGTGGCGATCTGGGCCCTGGTCGGCCTCATGGAATTCGAGGAGAAGTTCCCCGAACAACGGCTCAGCGAGCTGACCAACCACCTCAAGGGGAAGGACGTGCTGGCCAAGGTCACCGCCGCCGCGGCGCTGGGGGCGCTGCCCAGGGAGCACGGCAAGACGCGCCTCCCCGACATCATCGCGCTGCTCGAAGACAAGGATCCGGTCGTTCAGGCCGCCGCCATCGACGTGCTGACCGGGTTCGGTGCCGCCGCCAAGGACGCCGTCCCCGCCCTGCGAACGATCATGGAGCTGAAGGGCCAGAGCGACTACTTCAGGCAGGCCTCCCAGTACGCGATCAAGCAGATCACAGGCAAGGAACCCGAACTTCCCGCCGTGTCGGAACCCGGCTCGGGGTCGGCGGCGAAACCGGCCGCGGTGAAGGAGATCGCCGGCAAGACCCTCGAGGACTGGATCAAGGATATCATCAAGAACCCCGACCCCAGCGTGCAAGAAACGGCCATGCAGGCGGTGCCCTACTTCGGCAAGCCGGCCCGGGCCGCCCGCAAGGCCCTGGTGGAGCGACTGCGCGACCAGGAACACCCCGACGTCGCCTGCAAGGCCCACGCCATCCTGGCCCTGGCGGCCATCGCCGAGCACCTCAACGGGGACGACGCCACCGAGGCGGTCAGCGCCATCGCCCACGTCGCGGAGTACGACGGACAGACGATCCTGCGCTATCACGCCGTCGTGGCCCTGGGGGCCTTCGAGGGCAAGGCGGCCTCGGCCATTCCCGTCCTGGTCAACCGCCTTCACGACCCGAATTCGTGGGAGCTGCGCCAGGCGGTCGTCGCCTCACTCAATAGCATCGCCGGCGGCGATACCAAGACCCCGCCGGACGGGCGCGCCGTCGTCGCCCTCGCCGACCGCTTGCTCGCCGACCTCGAGAAAAGCGCCCAGGTGCGCATGGTGTCCGTGATGGCCCTCGGGAGCATGGGGAAGCCGGTCATTAACATGCACTTCCTGCGCTCCAAGCAGGCGCTGCTGAAAGCGACCAACGACCCCGACAGGTCGGTGGAGATCTGGGCCCTCGTTGCCCTGATGGCCGTCGATAAGATTACCGATCAGGCGCTCGGCAAGGTGGCCGAGCACCTCAAAGGCAAGGACGTGATGGAAAAGGTCACCGCCCTCCGGGCCCTGGGGGCGATGGGCAAGGAAGCGCGGCCGAAAGTCCCCGACATCGCCGAGTTGCTCGACGACAAGGATCCGATCGTCATCGCCACCGTCCTCGACGTGCTGGCCGGCCTCGGCTCCCCCGCCAGCGGCGCCGTCCGCAGCCTCGAAAAGTTCATCGAGCGGCTGGAGAAGGACAAGGAGCCGAAGAACAAGGAACAGAACGAGTACTTCCTCAAGGCCGCGAAGTACGCCATCGAGCAGATCAACGGCAAGCCGAAGAAGTAGCGCCGCCGCTTGCGGCTTCGCACGGCCCGCGAAGCCGCAAGCGGCTTGAAGGATTCGCACCATGTCCCATCCCCGTCGTGTCGCCGCCCTCCTCGCCGCCACGCTCCTCGCGGTCGCGCTGCCGGCCGGTGCCGAAACCGCCTTCCTGGGCAAGAAATCGGGCGCCTGGTTGAGGGAGCTGGCCGACCCCAAGCCGGAGGTGCGCCGCGGCGCCGCCTTCGCCCTCGGCAAGTGCGGCGCGGCCGGCGCCGTGCCGCTCCTGGTTCGGGCGCTGGACGACGCCGACCCCCGAGTGCGCGACGCCGCCGCCTACGCCGTCGGCGAAATCGCCGCCGAGCGCAATGATCCGGCCTTGTGGCGCAAGGCGGGGGCAGCCCTGCGGAAGATGCTTGCAGAGGAGAAGGACCCGAAGGCCCAGCGCAGCGCCGCCTGCGCCATCGGCCAGTTCGGTCCGGACGCCGCCGAGGCGCGGGAGGGCCTGGAAAAGACCCTCGACCACAAGGACGCCGCGGTGCGTCAGAACGCCGCCTGGGCGCTGGGCCGGCTGAAGGAGAAGGCCGGCGCGTCGGGCGTCAACCGGTTGAGCGCGGCGCTGCGCGACGCCGACCCGGTGGTGCGCCGCGACGCGGCCGCCGCCCTGGCTGAAGTCGGCCGGCCGACTGCCGCTCCCGCCCTGCGCCCCCTCATCGAGTGCCTGGCCCACGAGAAAGAGGCCGTGGTGCGCTTGGTGGCGGTCGGCAGCCTGGTCGCGCTGGCCGGGCCGGAGGACAAGGAGGTGGCCGGCGACCTGCGCGGCCTGCTCGCCGAGAAGGACCGCGAGGTCAAGCGCGGCGCCGCCCTGGCCCTGGCGAAGATCGGCGGGACCGAGGCCAAGGCCGCGCTGCCGGTGCTGCTCGACGCCCTGGGCGACGACGACGCCACGGCCCGCGAGCTGGCGGCGGCGGCGCTGGCCCAACTGGGCGAGGCAGCGGCCGAGGCCGTGCCGGCGTTGGGCAAGGCGCTGTCGGACCGCTCGCCGGAGGTGCGCCGCAACGCCGCCCTGGCCCTGACGCGCGTCGGGCCCCGGGCCGGCGAGGTGGTCCGCCCCCTGGTCCACGCCCTCGACGTGCGCGAGCCGGCCAAGGTGCGGCAGTTCGCCGCCGAGGCGCTGGGCCACACGCGCGGCGACGCCGCCGAGCTGGTCGTGCCGGAACTACTGCCCTTCATCAAGAACGATCGCGATTCGGAGGTACGGCAGCGCCTCGTCTGCACCGTCGCCTTCACCAGGGGCTTCGAGGGGAGTGAAGGCGCGAAGGTGCTCGAAAAGGTGTTGCACGAGACCGACCGCGACAACCGACTGGTTCGCTACAACACCGCACTAGTACTGGCCTTTGTGCTCCAGGACCGGGCCCCGGGGAAGGCCGTCGATGTGCTGGTGGAGATGCTCGACGACACGATGTTGCTTGAGTACCGGGGGACCGACGCCACGCTCAAGAAAGGGGACGAGTCGGTGAAGGGGGGCACCGGCGCGAAGGAGAACCTGGGCGGCGACGCCCGCTACATGGCCGCCCAGGCACTGGCCGACATCGCCCGGAGCGGCAAGCGCCAGGACGCTCGCGACGCCCTGCGGACCGCCGCCGAATCGAAGGACGAGGTCAAAAAGAAGGTCGCCAAGGACGCTCTGAAGGCCATCGGTCTGCCCTGAGTCCCGCGAAATGGTCTTCCCTCGGCGAGCTGGGAAGCCCTGTTATCATGGTGGACTGATGTACAAATTTTGGGGGGCTGAGGTGGGGAAGCGCCGAAGGGGAGGAGGGGTCGGGCGCGGCTCGTGCCACAAACCCAAGCACCCAAAGGAGAAAAATCGGTGAAGAGTTTTCGACAATAAACTTGCTACGCGGAGGGATGCCCCTTACAATGCATTCGCACAACAGGGGAGGAAAGGGAACACAGAGATGGATTGTGGCCCAGGTTGAGGCCGAGCCAGGAGGGCAGCCCTTGACCCTGTTGCGGAAGAGTTGAAAGGCTGTTCTCACCGGATCGCGGAGAATTCCGTCACCGGCGACGAGCGCATGGGTAGATCGAGGAGACCGTCGCCCCCTCTCCTTAGCGCCTGTGTCGCCGGTCCTCTTGCGCTGCCGCCCAGGGGCACGGCCGGCAGCACAGAACTCGCGGTAGCTGCGTGGGCTCGGGAATCCTCAAGACAATTTTAGGGAAAGACGGCCATGAAGCCTAGACGTCGCAAGCGCCAACCGGCGCCGGGGAGCACTATTGTCATTGAAGAAACGTCACTGCCGACCATCTTCTCCTCGGACCTGCTCACGCCTGAAGAAGAGCGCGAACTGCTCGCGACCTTCTGGGACTGCAAAACGGACCTGGTCAAGCACCTGATCCGCTCGTTCCCCCGTCTGCGCCAGCACAAGCCGCCGCCGGAGCCGTGGCCGATGGCCCAGTTCATCCGCGACCACTGCAACGACGAGGCCCGCGAGGCCCTCGCCGTCCGCCGGCTGCACGACCGCTACGTCCACTACAAGCATCGGTTGGCCTCGGCCAACATCCGCCTCGCCGCCCACGTGGCCAAGCGCTTTCGCCACCACGCCCTGAGCTACCAGGACCTCCTCCAGGAGGCGGTCTGCGGCCTGATGCAGGCCATCGATCGCTTCGACGTCAGCCACGGCACCCGCCTGGCCACCTACGCCACTTGGTGGATTCGGCAGACGCTGCAGATCGCCGTCGCCCGCCAGAGCCACCTGGTCAGCCTGTCGCCGCACCACCTGCAGGAGCTCGGCCAGCTTCAGCAGGAGTCCGAGGCGCTGGCCCACGGCGGCAAGCACCTGCCCAGCCCGCAGGAACTGGCCTCCCGGACCGGCAGCAGCCTGGAGCACCTGACCCACCTGCAGACCGCCACGCGCACGCCCGTCTCCCTCAACGCCGTCCTCGACGACGACAGCGACTTCAAGCTGACCGAGGCGATGCCGGACAACGAGAGCCAGACGCAGCGAACCATCGCCGAGCGCCAGGAAGCCCTGTCGTTCCTGATGGAGAACCTGCGGCCACGCGAGCGCAAGGTGCTCGACCTGCGCTTCGGCTTGACCGGCAACGGCACGCACAGCCTGCGGCAGATCGGGCATCTGCTGCGCATCAGCAAGGAGCGCGTGCGCCAGATCCAGAACCGGGCGCTGGAGAAGCTCCGTGCTTCCGCCGAGCGCGTCGGCTGGGAGCCCTCGCTCCTCCTGGGATGAGCCATTCACCATCAGACACAGCCGCTTGCGGCTTAGCGTTCGGAGTATTCCACGAGACCTCTCGTGGAATACTCCGAACGCTAAGCCGCAAGCGGCTTCTTCGTTTAGTCGTACCGCCCGCTGGCCTCGATGGGCCACAGCGCCTCGACCTTCCCCCGGCGCACCGCGACGCACGTCCGATGCAGGTTCATGGTCGCGCAGCAGTGGGCCGGGATCACCTCGAAGCGGTCGCCGACCTTGACGGCCGGGTCGTCGGTCTGCACGCGCGTGTGCTCCTCGGAGAGTCGATCGATGTGGTGCCCCGGCCGGTCCTTGACGACCGGCATGCCGAAGTCCTTCGAGATCGCTTTGCTGCCCGCGTCGAGGACGTACCAATTCGGCCGCCGGCTCACGACCGTCGCCATGACCGACAGCGAACAGGCGAACTCCGGCCGCACCGCGTGATAGGCGGCGTCCATGAGGAGGAACGATCCCGGCTGGATCTCCGTCACGCCCGGGTACTCGGCGACGAACTCCCAGGTGCCGGTGCCGCCGCCGGTGACGACCTCGACCGGCAGGCCGGCCGACTCGATCAGCCGGCGCGTGCCGATCAACTTTTCCAGAGCGGCGTGACATTTCGCCCGCCGCTCGGCCGGGTCGGGGATGAGTTGTAGGTGGCCGTCGTAGCCCTGCAAGCCGACGAAGCGCAGCCCGGGACTATTGCTGATCTGGCGGGCCAGGGTCAGGGCCGCCTCGCCGGGCTCGACGCCGCAACGGTTCATGCCGGTGTCCACCTCCACCAGGACGCCGAGGGTGGCCTGCGCCGCCCGCGCCGCCGCGGACAGGGCGGCGACGTTGTCCGGATGATCGACGCAGACACGCACCTGGGACCGTCGCGCCAGCTCGCCGAGGCGGCGCAGCTTGATCGGGCCGACGATCTGGTTGGCCACGAAGACGTCGGTGATGCCGGCGCCGACGAGGACTTCCGCCTCATTCAGCTTGGCGGCGAGGAAGCGCGTCAGGCCGTGCCGGCCGAGGTAGCGCGCCAGGCCGGCACACTTGAGCGACTTGAAATGGACGCGCACGTCGATGGGCCGGCCGGCCAGCGGTTTCAGCAGGCGCTGGGCGTTGGCATCGACAACGTCGAGGTCGAGGAGAAGCTGGGGCGAGTCGAGGGTATCGATCGGCTGGCCGGCGGCGGCTGACATGGCGGGTTCCTCAGGAGGGCGCGGACGATGCGACTATTCTGCGGGACCAGCGCGGATCGGCAACGGCAGGCACTTTTCGCTTGTGGAGCGGCTGCCGGGCGGGTAGTCATGAGCAGGCGAGGTGTGGGGCGCGCCGCCCCCGGGAGGCTCCATGTCCGACGACAAGATGGTGCTGCTGGCGATCTACGGCAACCTCGTCGAGGCCGAACTGGCTCGGGCGGAACTCCAGGCCGAAGGGATCCGCGCCTGCGTGCTGGGTGCCACCAGCGGCGACGTGTTCGCGGGAATGGGCGTGGGAATCTCGAATGTGCAGCTCCTGGTTCTGGAAGGGGACTACGAACGGGCGACTGTGCTGCTCGCCAACGAAAGCGACATGGCGCAGGAGGCACGGGAGAACCGCGAGTGGGAAGAGGAGGAAGAGACAGAGAGCAGCCCGGCGATCAAAGACGCGATGCCCCCAGGGGACGATTCCACCGACATCCGGCCGGCCGTCGAGTCGTCGGTCCAGGCCGCGCCGCCCCCCGCAGCCGGGGCCGCGCCGGACGTGAGCGAGGAGATGCGGGGTGATCTCGCGGACCAGTTGCCGGACGACGAGGAGCGTGAGGAGCGTTCCCTCACCTGGACGCCCGACGACATGGCCGTCCGGGCCTTCCGGGCAGCCCTCTTCGGCTACTTAACCTGCGGCGTGCTGCACCTTTACGCCCTCTGGTTACTGTCGTATATCCCCTTCACCGAGGGAGAGCTGAGTCCTGGGGGGGCGCGCAAGGCCTGGACAGCCTTGGCCCTCGCCTCATGGCCGTTCCTCCTCCTCATCATCCTTCTCTGGAGGGCGATCACTTAGCGCCGGCTTCACTTGGGCGGCGGCTTGCCTTCGATGGTCGCCTTGAGCCGGCGGATCTGCTCCTCCCGCACCGTGGCCGGCACTACGGGGTCGTCCGCGGTGGGCTCGGCCTTCGCCGGCTTCGGCGCCTCGGCCTTGGCGGGGCGCGACTTCGCCTGGTCCTCGCGCAGAGCGCGGGCGTTCTCCTTGCTGGTGACGTAGTAGACGCCGTCCACTTCCACCGACTTCAGACCGGCCATGTCCGCGAGGAGCAGCACCGCCGTATCCAGCGGGACGTTCGTCAGCCGGGCGGTCACCGGCGTCTTGCCCTTCTCGGCGGCGCGGACGTCGAGGACGACGTTGCCCTCGGTGTCCTCGGCGAGCTGCTTCAGCGCATCTTCCAGGGGCGTTTTCTCGAAGGTGGTGACGACGAGCGGCGGGAAGGGGCCGTTCGGCCGGCCGGGATAGAACTCGGCGTGATAGGCAGGCATCGTGGTCACCTCGACTGCGTCGCCGCGCACGAACCACGTCGCACCGCTCTCGACCGGGACGCGATCGAGGATCTTGCGCAGCAACGTGTTGAGAGGCACGTTGTTCATCTTCGGGATTTCCCTGCCTATGGGCCTGGCGAGCACCTCATCGACCCCGTCCTCCTTGAACGCTTTCGCGTTGACATCGAAGGGGATGCCGTAGGCCCTTTCGAGATAGCGAAAAATGTCATCGATCTTGACGTCCGGGTCGTCGATGCCGTTGAACCTGATTGGCGTGGCGAGCTGTTCGCGGAGGGCGGCCGCCTTTCGCTCGCGATCCGCCCGTGCGGAGGACGGCCCCGGAGGGTTCGGCGGCTGGGCGTTCGCCAGCGTCAGGAGCAGCAGGGCGGCCAGGACGGGAAGGACACGCCGGAAAAGGGGGCTAGACATCGCAGGGCCTCCGTTCTTCGAGAAGGGAAAGGAACAGGTACCGCCGGCGGGAACCGTGACTGGGTCTGGTCATCGACTGCCCCAGCCCCAGATTTCCCGAAGGCTGTCGTTTGCCTGGCGGCGGACGAGGTCGCTGGGGTCGTCGCGGGCCACTCGCTCCAGGGCCGGCACCGCCTCCCGCGCCGGCGGGCCAAGCCGGGCCAGCGCCCAGGCCGCGCTTGAGCGACGGGCGATCGTGGCCTCCGTGTCCACGCCGTCGGGAGTCTTCAGCAGTGCGACCAGCGCGGGGACAGCTGCTTTGGCAGCAGGGCCGATCTCGCCCAGCGCCAGCGCGGCCTCGGCCCGCAGTGCCTCGTCAGCGGAGTCGTTCAGTGCCCCGATCAACGCCGGGACGGCGGCTTTCGCCCGGGGACCGATGCGGGCGAGGCAATTGGCCGCCGCCCGGGCGACCTCCGGCTCGGGATCCTTCAGATACTCCCGCACGATCGGGACAGCCGCACTTGCGTATTCTCCGCTCTGACCGAGCTGCCGCAGGGGATGGGTCCGGAGCTGGCCACGGGCCTCTTTGAGCTCGGCGATCAGGCGCAGCAGACCACAAGCATGGTTCACCACCAGCCAGTCCTCCGAGGCCCCCTTGTCGGTCTCCAGCTCCGCCAGGAGCCGCTTCATGGCGGGGAGGGCCGACAACCCCCGCGGACCCAACCAGGCCAGAGCCCCGGCGGCGTGGGTCCGCGCAGTGCGGGGAAGGTCGTGGTTCTCCACGGCGCGGCGCAACTCCGGAGTCAGGCCCTCCACGTCGGGCGCCACCTCTGCAAGGGTCGCTGCCGCGGCGAGCCGGACACGCACGTCGCCGTCTTTCAGTGCTTTGCAGAGATCGGGGACGTGCCCCCGCAGCTGTTCGGGTGATCCGGCCAGGACCAGCAGTCCCGCTCCGGCGGCACGAACCTCGGCCCGCGAATCGTGAAGGGCGGCGGCAAAGGCCGAGCGCCCGTATGGGGCAAGGTCGGCCAGCGCCGCCCAGACGGCCGCACGCACGTCCGCGTCCGGGTCGTTGCAGGCGCGGAGCAGGGAGGGGAGATCGACTGCCGCACGCTGGCCCTGGGCCCGCAGTTCGTTGACCGTGCGAACTCGCACTTCGGCATCCCTGTGCCTCAGCCCCCGGAAGCGCCGTTCCAAATCGGCCGACACGCGCCCATCCGCCTGGGGCCCGTCCGTGAAGCCGACACGCACCAGGCCCAAGCAGCAGCGTGCCAGCGACGGGGCCCGTTGGCGGGAAAAATCCTCAGCCCAGACCTGCCGGCCCTCGCGATCGATCTCCGTCACCCGTCCGTCGTCCACGTACAAGCTGACTGCAACCGTCTGTCCGTCCGGCCACTGCGAGGCGCTGATCGTACTCAGCGGACACTCCCAGACGGAGCGATAACGGCTGTCCAGGGCGCACAGATGCTCGTCGTGGTCCACCAGCAGACCGCCGTCGGGCAGCGTGTCGAGAACACGCCAGGGATGGCGCCACCCGAGAAGGTACTGGGGCTGGCCGACGATTGTCGCTCGCGCCGGATCGACCTGGACGATCGTGCTCCCGTTCCGCCGCCGTCCCTCCAGGACAGCCAGGCGCCCGTTGGCCAGGTTCCACGGGAGGCTCTCGTAGAACAGAACCCGTAGGGTGGGACGATCGTTGGTGCTATACACGATCTCGCCTGCCGGAGTGATTTCCCCGACATCGCTCTGCGCATTAGCGAAGAAGGTGTGGCCGTTGGGGAGCCGGCGGCAAGACGCCGCGTTCTTGATTTTTGCCTGCCACAGCACCTCGCCGCCCAGGTTCCGCTCCGTGATGCGGCTGGAATTCGCCAGCAGAACGCGGTCGCCGTCAAGCAGCCGCACGTCCGACGGGGAACCGACCTGCTCCAGGTGCCAGCGCGTCGTGCCGTCGCAGCCGCGGAGGATCACCGGGAAACCCTCGTCAGCACCGGCCAGCAGAAGAAGCCCCGGCGCCCGCACACCCTGGCCGTAGAGCGTCGGGTCGCGCCGCGTGCCCGACTTCTCCCACCACTCCTGCCAGGCGGCGCGGCACTTCTTGCCCTCCGTCGCGTCGCCGGCACCGACGACGGCGGCCGGTCCGTCGGCCCCGGCGGCCCAATGAAGCAATTCTTCCGCCTGCCAGGCCACCGCCACCGGCCGCGCTTCCAGCAGGCCGATCAGCGCCGGCAGCGCGGCCCGCTCCCGACGGGCGAGCAATCCCTGGGCGGCGCGCAGGCGCACCTGCGGGTCGGCGTCGTCCAGCAGGGGGCGCACGGCATCGCGCGCCGCCCTGTCGGCGGAGCGGCCGAGCAGGCAGGCGGCGACGGCACGGCGGGACGGTTCGGCATCCTTCAGGGCCGCCAACAGCGCCGGGTCGGGCTTGCCGTCGCGCGGCGCCAGCGCGGCGAGCAGAAGCCATACCTGCTCCTCCGTCTCCCCTCCGCCGGCGTAGGGGAGGAAGCGCAGCAGCGCCGCCACCGCTTCAGCCGAGCGGCGCCGAGCCAGGAGGCGCGCCGCCGCCGGCACTGCCCCCAGCCCGCCGGGGCGGTCCATTGCTGCGAGGCACTCCTTCGCCCGGAAGGCGATTTCCGCGTCCTTGTCGTTGACCGCTGCCCAGAGGGACGGAATCGCCATCGCCCCGCACGCGACCAGACGGCGCGAGGTTTCCTGGCGCTGCGAGTACTGGTCGTCGCCGAGCTGCCGTATCAGCGCCGGCAGGGCGCTCGCCGGGGTTTCGGAGCGTTGTCTCAGGAGCCTCAACAGATCCGGATTGCTGGTGCCGACCCCCGCCTCCTTGAGGAGCCGTTCGTCGGGATCTTCCGGCAGCACCGCCTCCCGGGCCCGAGCCGCGGGCGTGGTCACGAAGAGCGACAGCAGAAGGGCGGTTCGGAGTGGCCGCATGGGAAACCTGAGTTGTCAGCCCGGATCGGGCGGCCCGACGGGGTACGGGCCGGACGCAGTGATCCGTCCCCGTTGATCGTAACGCCGCCTCGACGGGAAGGAAACGAAAAAAGCGCCGCCGCCGCCGCTTGCGAGCCAGAACCGGCATTCCTATCTTCCCTTCTGGCGACCGCCCGAGCTTCCCCCTCCCGCCCGTAGGAGCCGATCCGCATGAAAGGCGACCCGCAGGTCATCGACGCCCTCAATCGCGCCCTCACCATCGAGTTGACCGCCATCAACCAGTACTTCTGCCAGGCGAAAATGTGCCAGAACTGGGGCTTCCTGAAGCTCTACCACAAGCACTACCACGAATCGATGGGCGAGATGAAGCACGCCGAGATGCTCATCGAACGCATCCTCTTCCTCGAAGGGGTGCCGGAAATCGCCCGTTACGACGTGATCCGCGTCGGCGCCGACATCCGCGAGCAGTTCGAGAACGACCTGAAGCTCGAGATGGGCGGCGTCCATTCCTACAACGCCACCGTGGACCTGTGCATCCGGCTGAAGGACAACGGCACGCGCGAGCTGATCGAGCCGATCCTGACCGAGTCGGAGGAGCACGTCGATTGGCTGGAGACGCAACTCCACCTGATCGACACCGTCGGTTTGCAGAACTACCTGTCGGAACAGATGGGGGAGGATGAGGAGGAAGGCGATTGATCCGGCACGCCGCCGCGGCGGCCGGTTCCTCGTAATTCCGGCATTCGGGCGACGAGCCTGGCCCGCCACGCTTTCTGAGGCCGTCCATGAGCGCGCCGTCACCGCCCGCCGACGACACCAGTTCCAGCTTGCTCGCCCGCGTCAAGAATCATGACGCCGACGCCTGTGTGCAACTCGTCCAATGGATCGGGCCGTTCATCTTGCGCTGGTGTCAACGGGCCCGCCTGCAAGCGGCCGACCGCGACGACGTTTCCCAGCAAGTCCTGAAAAACATCTGGAGCCGGCTCGCCACGTTCCGCAAGGACAAGCCCAACGACTCCTTTCGCGGGTGGGTCTACACCATCACGAGGAACTGCATCCTCGATCTCTGGGAGCGGCGGCGGGGTGCCCCACATCCGCTGCCGGTCGAACTGCCGGCCGAGGCCGACCCTTCCGAAGCCCGCGACCTCAAACGGCGTGCGCTCCATCTGCTCATCCAGGAGGTGATCGCCCGCCACGCCGGCGATAGCGGTTTCCAGGCCTTCTACCGCACCGCGGTGGACGGGCTTTCCGCGGTGGAAGCGGCCCAGGAACTGGGCCTGAGTCCGGACGCGGTCCGGCAGCACAAGTCCCGCTGGATCAAGCGCTTGCGCGACCGGCTGCTACGGCAATTCGGGGACCTGCTCAGTTGAAACGGTTGCCGGGTGTCACACCCCGCCGTTGTTGTTGGTAGAGTTCACGCTCACGAGGGCTTGACATGACGCTTGTCGCGCATCCCGACGCCAAGCAGCTGACGGCCTACCTGCTGGGCAAGCTCGCCTGGGCCGAGATGGATTGGGTGGAAGCTCACCTGGCAAGCTGCCCCGACTGCCGATCCCGCGTCGGTCTGCTGGAGGGACGCGCCGATTCGTTCGTCTCCTGTCTCCGCGGCGCGGGCGATACGCGGGACGACGACTCGGCGCTGGACCAACTGTTGGCCGGCGCGCGCGCGCTGGCGGGGACCACGAGCGGCCATGAGGGAGAGCAACCGCGGAAGAGGGTGGCCGGCTGCGACGTGCTGGACGAGCAGGGGATAGCGGGCGGGCTCGGGATCGTCTACAAAGCCCGCCACGCGCATCTCAAGGTCCTCCGGGCGATCAAGCGGCCGAAGTCGCGCGACGACCTCGACCGCGCCAACCTGCTGAGCCGCTTTCGCCGGGAGGTGGAGGCGGTCGGTGACCTGGACGATCGGCACGTCGTCCGCGCCCACGACGCCGGCACCGACGACGAAGGCCCTTACCTGGTGATGGAGTGGCTCGAGGGCGAGCCGCTGAGTCGCCTGGTGGGGCGCCACGGCCCGCTGCCGGTGCCGGAGGCCTGCGAGCTGGTCCGCCAGGCGGCGCTGGGCTTGGCAGCGGCCCACGAGCGCGGCCTGGTCCACCGCGACGTCAAGCCGTCCAACCTGATGCTGGCCCGCGCTCGGCCTTCCGGGGCGCGCGCCGTCGTCATCGACTGGGGGCTGGTCAAACGGACCAATGAGGCCGTCCCGGTCACCCCGCCGCCGGATGGGCCAACGGTCCCGGGTACGGCGATGGGCACCGCCGACTACATGGCCCCCGAGCAGGTCCGCGACGCCGGTTCCGTCGATGGCCGGGCCGACGTTTACAGCCTCGGTGTCACGCTCTACTTCTTGCTCGCTGGTAAGCCGCCGTTCCACGGCCGGCCGGCACACGAGAAGCTCCTGGCCCACCAGCACGAGGCGTTTCCGCCGCTGGGCCGGCTACGTCCCGACATTCCCGGCGAAGTGCTGGCCGTGCTCGGAAAGATGGTCGAGAAGGATCCCGCACGCCGTTATGCCACGCCCGGCGAGGCGGCGAATGCGCTGCGGCCGTTCTGCTGCCCCGAGTCTGGCCTGCTACCCTTGCTCCCGGGAGCACCTCCCCGCGCCGGCCCCGCGATCCGGACGAGTCCCGTGGCCTCGCGGTGGAGGCGAGTCGTCTGGCTGCTGGCCGCGGCGGCGAGTGTCCTGCTGGTTGCGGTGGCACTGGGCCTGATGCTGCGCGGCAAGACCTCGCCGAGCCCGACCGACGTGGAGGGCGACGGGGGGGCGGACGTTGTCCCCGGCGTGCTCGGTGTCGGCCCGGCCACCCCCGTGAGCATGACCGGCCATCCCGGTCACTGCTCCTCGCTGGTCTTCACCGCCGACGGTTTGCACGCCGTCTCTGAGAGTGGCGGGGGGGGTGTTTACTTCTGGGACCTCCGCAAGCGATCCCTGGAGGCGTCGCGGCTTCACGGCTTCAAGAGGCCGGACATGAACCAGAAATCCTCCGGCGTCGTCGCCGTATCACCCGACGGTAGTTACGTCGCCGCTGCCGCCTCGATTCCCCCGTGGGGGTACATGAACTTCCTGAGCCTCTACCGCCAGAAGACGTGCGAACTGGTTACGGAGGACTTCGCGATCTTCAACGGCACAATGGGCCGGGCCATCGCCTTCTCGCCGCACGGGTCCGGGCTGATTGCCACCGAGGACCTGCCGGGGCTCGTCCGGACGGAGCCGAAAGTGCGGATCATCAAGGTGCCGAACGGGGATACCTGGAAAGAGTTCCCGAGCAAGTCGCCGGTCAACAGCTTCGCGTTTTCTCCCGACGGCCAATTCCTGGCCATCGCCGGTAACGAGAAGAGCATCCGCCTGCGCAACCTGGAACACGATCGCCAGGAGCGGGAATTCAAGGGACATACAGCCGCGGCGGACCAGGTTGCCTTTTCCGAAGACGGTAAACGCCTCTTCTCGGCGTCGAACGACGACGGCACGCTGCGCGTGTGGAACAACGACAAGGACGCAGGGGAGGTTGTTCAGAAGGATCTGACGAAGATTGACGCGGGGAAGCCGCTTTGTACCGCGTTTTGGCCGGGCGGTCGGGCGCTGACCGGCGACGCGGACGGCAGCGTTGTGCTTTGGGACCTGGCGACGGGCAAGGAGTTAAAGCGGTTCCCGCACCAGGGTGCCCAGGTCACCGCCGTGGCCATCTCGCCCGACGGACACCACGCCCTGGCGGCACTCTCGGATCGCCTCGTCTACCTGTATCGATTGCCGCGGGTGCGCGGCAGCCCGTGACCCAGGCGCGACGAGGTTTTCCAGCGCCTGAGCGCTCGCATTGAGAAAATCGCTGGTTGGGGCCTGATGGTTCAGCTACAATCGCGGGGCGTCCGCTATCGCTATCCTCGTTGTGTTTCTACCGGGGTCACTGCTGTGCCGACCAATTCCGCTGCGGATTTTGTGGACGCCCTGCGCGAGTACCGCATCCTGGAGCCGGCGCAGCTGGAGAAGGTCAGCCGGGCGATGAAGGGCAAGTCCGTCGAGCCGCGCGCCGTGGCCAAGGAACTGCTCAAGCAGGGGTGGGTCACCCCCTACCAGGTCAACCAGTTGCTCCAGGGGCGCGGCGCCGAACTGGTGCTGGGGGATTACCTTTTGCTGGAGCGCCTGGGCGAAGGGGGCATGGGCCAGGTCTTCAAGGCCCGCCATCGCCTCATGGACCGGACCGTGGCGATCAAGGTCATCCGCAAGGAACTGCTGGCCCATCCCGGTGCGGTCGAGCGCTTCCAGCGCGAGATCCGCCTGATCGCTCAGCTGGACCATCCCCATCTCGTCCGGGCCCACGACGCCGCCCGGGTCGGCGACACCCTTTACCTGGTCACGGAGTACCTTGAGGGCACCGACCTCCACCGCCTGGTCCAGAAGTCCGGGCCGCTGCCGGTGGGGTACGCCTGTGCCTACATCCGTCAGGCAGCGCTCGGCTTGCAGAACGCCACGGAGCACCGCCTGGTGCACCGAGACGTCAAGCCGTCCAACTTGCAGCTCAGTGCCGACGGGCGGGTGGTCAAAGTCCTGGACATGGGTTTGGCCCGGTTGCAGGAGGGCGATGGCCCCGAGGGAGCGGGCGGGCTGACGCAGGCCCACTCGGTGATGGGCACCCCGGACTATATCGCCCCGGAGCAAATCGAGGACGCCCGGTGCGTGGACTCGCGGGCCGACATCTACAGCCTGGGGTGTACCATGTACTTCCTGCTGGCGGGGCGGCCGCCGTTCCCCGACGGCCGCTGGGAGGAGAAACTGGTCCACCACCGGAAGGACGAGCCGCAGGCCATCGAACAGATCCGTCCCGACGTCCCACCGGAGCTTGGCGCCGTGCTCCGCAAGATGATGGCCAAGCGGCCGGAAGACCGTTATTCGACCCCCGCGGGGGTCGCCGATGCGCTGGCGCCCTTCAGCCAGATGCCTGGTCCTCTGCCGGCTCCGGTGGCGGCCGTGCCCGCGTCCTTGATAAACCAACCCTCCGACGGCAAGGAACCCGGCTGGACGCTGACGACTGGCTCTGTGGTTGCCCCGTCGTCGGCCCCGGGCACCCCGCTGCCCCCTCGGCCCATGTCGTCGGAACCGACTGTGCTGGTGAACACGCAGCAGCCGGCATCCCAGGCGTCGGGACCGCCGACTTCGGTGCTTCCGGGTCAGGCGATTTCGGGAAACCGGAACCTCATGTGGCTGGCGCTGGCGGGAGGCGGCGCCTTGCTGGCTGCGCTGGTCCTGTTGGTAGTCGTGCTCATGCTGAAGGGCGCGAAACCCGATGACACGCCGAAGGGCGCGAAAACCGATGGCACGGAGCCGGCGGTGGTTCACAACGACACAGGCCAAGTGCCGCCAACGCCGAGTAAGCGGGTACTCTTCGACGAGGATTTCAGCAACAAAATGGTTCCGGAGGGATGGCAGACTAAAGATTTCACACACATCCACGATGATGAAGGAGGAGACGCCCTCTATGTTAACAAGTCGATAGGTGCCGTCGGCTGGATGACCGTGCCCATCTCGCCTCTGAGCGGCAACTTTTCCATCGAGGGCACGTACATTTTGAGGGGCCCCGATGGCTTAGGAAGCAACATCGAGTTGACGATCTCGCTACGGCGCGAGAGGAATGTACCCTTGCCTGTCGTCTTTGATCGGCAAGGCCACGTCCATATCGGGAAGGATTCTACACCCCCGCCGCTGGGTTATAAGCCTCAAACGCTAACCCATTTTCTCCTAAAGCGTGAGGGCAAGAAGCTGAGCGTGTCTCTCAACATGGATCAAGTAGTCGATCACAAGAATTTGGATGAGATCGCCGAGTATGACACGCTGCGGCTCGGCCTAAGCGCAGAACCCGGGTTCGGCAATCGTTTGGTCAGATTGTACGGACTTAAGGTTGCCACTCTACCGCCGTAAGGAACGGACCGCATCGCGGGCTGCGCTACTGCCGCTGCCCTACCAGAAGCCGTGCCCGACCTGGGACCGGCATGTGTAACTCCGGCGCAGGGGTTCTCTCACCAATCCCGGAGGGCCAGCGTCAGGTGGGTTCAAAAAGGTGTCAGGGTTCAAAAAGGTGTCAGGACCCTTTTTGCCGGAATGGGAGGGTGCTTCGCACAAAAGGATCCTGACACCTTTTTGAACCCCAAAAGGATCCTGACACCTTTTTGAACCCTTTTTGAGCCCCCGGGAGGGTTCGGCCTGGTACAATGGCACCGGGGTGTTAACCGGAGGAACCTGGGATGCCGCTGCTGGACCACTTCAACCCGCCTTTGAACCGAACGCACCCCTGGCGCAGCTTCCACGGCGCCTGGGCCGCGGCCATGGCCCGGTTGCTCAACCAGGGTGTCTTGCCTCCCGGCTATTACGCCATTCCCCTCGTCGATCGCGACGGACCCATCGAGATCGACGTGGCCGCGCTGCGCGAGGGCGGGGCGCTTGCTCCCGGGGGCGGGGCGGGGCCGCAAACCTGGGCGCCGCCGGCCCCCGGCCTGACCGTCGCCGTCGAACTGCCCGCGGCCGATGCCGTCGAGGTCCACATCCTCGCCGACGAGGGCGACCCGCGCCTGGCCGCCGCGGTCGAGTTGGTCAGCCCGCGCAACAAGGACCGCCCCCAGGCGCGACGGACCTTCGCCATCAAGTGCGTCGGCTACTTGCAACAGGGCAGCAGCGTCGTGGTCGTGGACACCGTCACCACCCAACGCGCCGACCTGAGTACCGACATACTCGCCCTCCTGGGGGTCGATGCCGGTCCTGGCGTGACGACGTCGAGCCTCTCCGCAGTGTCCTACCGGGCCGTAGGTCAGGATGAGGAAACGCAGCAACTCCTGGTCTGGCCGGAGCCGCTCGCATTGGGCGCGTCCCTCCCGACGATCCCTCTGTGGCTCGCCTCCGACTTCTCCGTGCCCCTCGACCTGGAAGTCAGCTACCGGGCGGCATGTACCGACGTTCGTATCCGTCAAGCAGAGTGATGCTTCGGGAGCGCCGCAGGAGTTGAACAGTCCCGATGGCTCCCCTGGGGTCAAGTCGCCGCTCAGGCGGCCTACACGTTTTCGAGTAGGACATGCTCAACTACCCCGCCGTGCTCGACCTGGCGACGCAGAAGCTCCACCCCCTCGGCGTGTCGGAGTCGTTCCTCGTCGGGTGGAATGAGACGGCCGACGTCTTCGTCCCTCGACCCACGCGGCAGAGTGACATTGCTGAGCGGCCGTGGTATCCTGAGCCATGTCCGAGGACAGCCCGCAAGGAAACGAGACAGGCCATGACCCTCACGATAAGCCTCCCTCCCGAGACCGAGCAGAAACTCCTCCAGGCGGCCGCCCAGAGCGGCCTCGCCCCCGATGCGTTGGCACAACGGCTCATCGAACAGGGCCTCAACGGGGGCCCCCCCGCGGGCCAGACGTCCCCCGGCCGACCCGGCGGCGAGACGCTCGCCAGGATCCTTGCCCCGTTCCGCAAGGAAGTGGAGCAAAGCGGCATGACCGACGACGACTTGCGGGAGTTCTTCACCGAGGCCCGTGACGAAGTGCGGGCCGAGAAGCGCGCCAAGCGACCTCAAGGGCCTGTCGCCGGATGAACCCCCGCGTCGTTTTCGACTGCGTCGTGTGCCTGCAAGGCGCCGCCCGAGAAACCGGGCCGGCGGGTGCCTGCTTTCGGCTGATGACGGAGGACGCCGTTACCGTCTGCGTGAGCAACTCGGTCCTGGCCGAAGTCGCAGACGTTCTCACCCGCCCGAAGGTGCGGCAGCGCTTCAAGACGCTGACCGGGGATCGAGTCGAGGCCTTCCTGCGGGAGCTGCGAAGCCGGGCGGTCATGTTCGATCCCGTCCCCGAGGTCTTCACCTACCCCCGCGACCCGGACGACGAGCCTTACGTCAACCTCGCCGTGGCAGCGGGGGCCAAATACCTCGTCACCTGGGACAAGGACTTGCTCGATTTAATGGCTGAAACCCCTCCTGGGACCGACTTTCGGGCTCGTTTCCCCGGCCTCGTCATCCTCACGCCGGTGGCGTTCCGGCGCGATGTGGCCGCAACACACGCGGCAGAGGCGGGGACACAGGATAACGTCCCGTGAGCACTCGCTGCAATCTTGAGGTCGTTGCTCCCCACGTTGAGCCGCTGGCGGAGCAGGGCTGCATGTCGTCCCATCGCCGCAACGCCGAAAGGTAGGATCTGCCAGCCCGACCAACTCTCCACGGTCAGGGCCATGCGCCGGTACACCTCGGCCCGTCGCGCGTCGTCCCGCGCCTGGTGCGGCGCCTGCTGCCAGCCGCTCAGTTGCTCCTCGACGCTGATGACGCCGATCGCCAGACGATCCGTGAGATGAAGTAAGATGTTCTTTACGACTTGAGGATGTCCCCGCTGGTAGAGGGAGAGGCAGTCCGTGTCGAGCAGGTACAGGCTCATGAGGCAGCCTTGTCCTCGGAGGGGCTTTCCGACAGACGACGGCGGTCCGCCTCAGCGCACTCATCGCGGAACTGCTGGACGGCCTGGAGCCATTCCCGCGTCAGATCGTCCTCGGGGAGCCAACCGCCCTTCGGCCCGGGCGGCGAGACGGGCTGCACGGAGATCGAACGCAGCTCGGCCCCTTGTTGCAGCCTGTGCCGCAGGGCATCGGTGAGCCGGTGCTGTGCTTCCTCGGCGGTCGAGTCCTCGACCGTCAGGTTGAATGGTTCCCCCGGGCGGGCGGTAAAGCGCAGCCCATCCGGAAGCCGCTCGATCCGCACAGGTAGTTCCATGACGCACTGCTCCCCTTTTGACAGCATCGATTCCCCGGGCCCGCTCAGGTCAATTGTACCAGCCGACGTTGTTCGCGAGTCGGCGGAACACGTCGATTGGCTGGAGACGCAACTCCACCTCATCGACACCGTCGGCTTGCAGAACTACCTGTCGGAACAGATGGGGGAGGACGAGAAGGAAGGCGATTGATCCGTCAGGCCACCGCAGCGGCCAGGGGGTCCGGGACGGCATGCCGTTCGAGGTAGGCCGCGAGGCGCCGGTGACAGGCCATGCAAGCGTCGCCGGCCCCGGTGTGACGGCGGATGTCGCGCAGCGTGCGGATGTCGCCCGTCGCAAAGGCTTTCACCAGAATGTCTTCCGTCACCTGGAGGCAACGGCAGACGTAGCGCAGGGCACAGTCGGCTGAGCAGGCATCAGAGCGGCGGGGCATGTCCATAACCGAATCCTACACGTCGATACTGAGAATCAATCTCAATAAGATTCTAGCGGCTAGATCGGAGATGTCAAGCGGACCTTCCCCAGGTTCGCCGAGCGGCTTGCAGAAGTCCTCTGGTTCGCGTCTCCCGACCCCCCTGCCGGCCCTCCTGGAAGCGTTCCCCCCGACCTACCGCGCTGACGCTGGCCTCCGGTACGCTTGCTTGCTGGGCTTGGGGCTCGCGTTCGCCACTCGTCCGCCATACAATGAACTTTCGAGAGAATCGTCCCGTGCCGCATACCACCGATCTCGACGTGACGCCCAGGGAAGTCGTCGAACTCGCTTCGCCGGATGCCATCACGGCGTTCCTGGGGAAGCTGGGGTACGACACT
>Ga0116224_10000348_pt1 | contig 37276 bp, 28 predicted proteins | sample Sb_taG_9_FD_89699 | JGI IMG/M metagenome (GOLD analysis project Ga0116224, IMG submission 89699) | Peat soil microbial communities from Weissenstadt, Germany - Sb_50d_b_LC metaG | ecosystem: Environmental > Terrestrial > Soil > Wetlands > Peat | place: Germany: Weissenstadt | collected 2010-09-21 | reverse complement strand
TTCCAGGCATCGGCTTGCAGCAGCTTACGACCAGCAGTTCTCGGACCGAAGGAGTTTAACATGCGTGTAGAGTCGTGCTTCATTCCGCAACCCTTGTGATGAGGCTCACAGACCGACGTTCAGGAGGCAAGTACCCTGAAGTTGTCCCAGTGCAGGAGTTTGAAACGGCCCGGTCTTCCATCTAATTCACTGCATTCTTTCAACTCCTCCTGTATCTCCGATCCGAGGAGAAGCAAATGAAACTCATATTCAAATTCCTGTTTCCGTTCATCGTCGGCGCGATGGCATTCGCACAGTTTCCGTCCCAACTTAAGAATGTAGTGGTGATCGTGCAGGAGAACCGCACTCCCGACAACCTTTTCCATTTCTTGACACCAGCTTGCCCCATCCCGGCAGGCGCAACCGGCTACCAGGCCTGCACCCCGACCCCCGTCACGAGCGCTTGCTATGACGTTTCGCCCTGCGGGCTGTCCAATCAGTCGGGGACGGTCGTCCCGGTTACGCTGACGGGCGTGCCGCTGGCTGGCACCGCCGACGTGGACCACACCCATTCCGGCTTTGTGAATATGTGCGACCCCGACTCGACATTCAAGTGCCGGAACGATGGAGCCTGGCGGTCAGCGGCAAACGGCTTGGCCTACGGGTACGTCCTGAACCCGGCAGTTACCAACTACGACGGATCGGCTGGACACTTGCTCGACCCGTATTTGACATTCGCCAGGCAATACGGATGGGCTAACTTCATGTATCAGACCAACCAGGGTCCCAGCTATCCGGCGCACCAATTCCTTTTCGGTGGGACGTCAGCGCGGACCAACAGTGACGACGCAGACTCGATTTTTGTGTCCGGTAATGGGGGCTCCATCGAGACGGGGTGCCTGATGCCGGCCGACACTACTTCGGTTCGTGTTTGGGGCACTGTGATCCAACCTGGAATTGGATCGGGGCTGAACTGCTTGCATTCTGACGCGAAGTCGGTCCAGGAGTGCCGGATCTACAACACGCTCGATGCTCACTACGTGGGAGATTTTTGCTCGAATCACAACAACATGGCAACCACGGTGCTCGACCCTCATTCGATCTCGTGGAAATACTATGCACCGGCGGTGACGACCGCGCCAGGCGCCCTCTGGACCGCGCCCATTGCGTTCCAGAGCATCTGCAATCCCCAACCCGACGGCAGCGGGGGCCTGGAGTGCGCCGGCGCGGAATGGGCGGCTCACGTGGATGTGTTGAATCACGGTACCGACATTTTGGGCGACATTACAAGTTGTAAGCTCGCGCAGGTGAGTTGGGTTATGCCGGATGGCGCATGGTCTGACCATGCGAGCACTCAATATTTGCCCTATGGCCCGTCGTGGGTTGCCGCCGTCATCAACGCCATCGGTAACAATCCAACCTGCCCTGCTGGAACACCCGATGCGGGACAAAACTACTGGAACAACACAGTAATTCTGGTCACGTGGGACGACTGGGGCGGCTGGTCAGATAACCAGCCGGCGAATGTGCTGGGCGGTTTGCCCTGCGTTCTTACAACGCCTCCCACGCCCTGTCCCGGCGACTACCAATATGGCTTTCGCGTCCCGCTCCTGGTTGTCTCGGCCTACACGCATGGACCCTACATTAACAACACACCCCATGATTTCGGCAGCATCTTGCGCCTGATCGAGGGAATCAACCATCTGAAAGAGGGAATGATGGGAAACGCGGATGCCCGCAGCACCACTGATCTGGTGGGATTCTTCAATGCCCATTTGCCACCCCGGCCCTACCGCACGGTTCCGGCGGTGAAGGACGCCAACTATTTCCTGACATACACAGGTGCGGCGGCAGCACCGGATAATGACTGATTAACCCAAACGTGGTCTACGGTGTGTCGTTGTAAGCGATGCTAGACAATGGGGCATGCCTCCTCCACGTTTGCGCCCGAATGACGGCTCTCTGGCCCGGGTTACCGTGCGATCACTCCCGGATTGCGGCATGACAAATCAGAAGCTATGCGGTTATCATTCGTCTTTCGCTGGGACTGCTTTTCTTCACGGTGGGGCTGCTGCGGGCACGATTTGGCGCGGTCAGCCCAAAAAGAATCTATGAGCGCTCCCTGGGTTTGCATGTGAACCTGGCCTGGGATATGGTGCTGCTGGAGTTCGGGATTGTTATGGTGGCTCGCGGAAATCGGGCGCACGCGATGCAGCGTTGCAACCCAGACGCGTCTGCTGAGAATCCATGAGCTCCAGTTCACTCCACCACGAGCCGACCGCCAGTGGTCTGATTTCGCTCTTTGGGAAGAAATTCGGAGGCGAAGCCCGAATTTTTCGCGCGCCCGGCCGCGTCAATCTGATCGGCGAGCATACGGACTATAACGATGGCTTCGTGCTGCCGTCGGCGATTGGTTTTTATACGTATGTTGCAGCAGGGAAACGCCCCGACTGCGAACTGATTGCATACTCCGATCTTTTCGAAGAAGAAATCACCCTGTCGCTCGAGGAATTGGCCGGCCCGCCGCGAAGGCACTGGGGCGATTTCATTCGTGGGGTCGCGGCCATGCTGCAACAGGCGGGCTACAGGTTGTCCGGGACGAACCTGGCGATCCATGGAGAAGTGCCTGGGGGCGCGGGACTCAGTTCTTCGGCTTCGTTGGAGGTCGCTCTGGCCCTGGCCTTGGCCGCTGTGGCTGGGGTCCATCCTTCCCGCCTGGAATTGGTCAAACTTTGCCAGAAGGCCGAGCACGAATATGTGGGAACACGCTGCGGAATCATGGATCAGTTCGCCGTCAGCTTTAGCCAAGAAGGGAGCGCGCTCTTCCTTGATTGCCGTTCCCTCGAATATCGTCAGCTTCCGATTCCGCAAGGTCTTCGTTTGGTTGTCTGCAACAGCATGGTCAGGCACGAACTGGCTTCGGGGGAATACAATCTCCGCCGTGCCGATTGCGAATCTGGGGTCAAGCTATTGCGGGCGCATTTGCCGGCTGCGACGGCCTTGCGCGATGTCGAGCCTGCGGATCTCGTGCGCTACCGACAGGAACTGCCGGAGCAGATCTATCGTCGTTGCCGTCACGTCGTCACCGAAAATCAACGTGTGTTCAAGGCCGTAGCTGCGCTGGAGGCCGCGGACCCCGAGCAGTTCGGCCGGCTGATGTATGAGTCCCATGCCAGTTTGCGCGATGACTACGGAGTCAGCTGCAAGGAACTCGATCTGCTCGTCGCTATCGCTTCTGCCGTTCCTGGCGTTTTTGGGGCTCGCATGACCGGAGGCGGGTTTGGCGGATGCACGGTGAATCTAGTGTGTGCGGACAGCGTCGACGGTTTCCAGTCGCGGATTGCGCAGGCCTACTTGAAGGAGACGGGCATTACCCCGCAGGTGTACGTCTGCGAACCGGCACAAGGCGCATCGGAATGGAAAGGGCGCGCGGACTTTTAGGATTGACGATTCGGCTGGCGATTCGAAAGAGCTGAGAAAATGACGCTGTTCGCTACGGAGCCCCATCGCCGCTTCAATCCTCTCACCAGGGAGTGGGTTCTGGTTTCGCCGCAGCGAACCCAGCGCCCCTGGGACGGACAACTGGAGAGAGTCGCAGTTTCGCCGGCGCTGGCATTCGACCCCGGTTGCTATCTCTGCCCCGGCAACGCGCGGGCCTCAGGGGCGCGCAATCCCAACTACGACTCAACGTTTGTTTTCACCAACGATTTCGCTGCTCTGCTCCCGGATATCAGTCGATCGAGGCAAGATGACTCCGGGCGGGAATTGCTTCTTTGCGAGTCCGAAGCCGGAATCTGCAAGGTCGTATGTTTCTCGCCGCGGCACGACCTGACGCTGGCGCTCATGACGGTGCCGGAAATCATGCGCGTGGTGGACGTGTGGGTCGAGCAGTACGTCGAGATCGGGTCGTTGCCATGGGTGAACTATGTCCAGATCTTTGAGAATCGGGGCGAGATCATGGGGTGCAGCAATCCGCACCCGCATGGGCAGATCTGGGCAAACCAGACGATTCCTAATGAGCCTCGCAAGGAGCAGGAATCGCAACTCACATACCAGAAAAACTACGGTTCTTGTCTGCTGTGTGACTATCTCCAACTGGAAATAAAATCTGCAGAGCGTCTGGTTGTGGAGAACGATCACTTCGCCGCGCTCGTGCCGTTCTGGGCCGTGTGGCCTTTTGAAGTGCTGGTGGTCTCGAAACATCATGCCAGGGACCTGGGATCGCTTGATTCCGCCGCGCGCGAAGGATTGGCCGACATCTTCAAGCAACTCACGACGCGTTACGACAATCTGTTCGAGACCCCTTTTCCTTATTCGATGGGTTTTCATCAGGCGCCCACCGATGGTGAAATGCACCCGGAATGGCACCTGCACGCGCACTTCTATCCACCGCTGCTGCGCTCTGCCACAGTCCGCAAGTTCATGGTTGGATACGAGATGCTGGCCAGCCCACAGCGCGACACAACTCCTGAGATCGCGGCCGCCGCTCTCCGAAATCTTTCCGGTATTCGCACGAAATCCACCAAGGGCGTCTGAATCTAACAACCAAAGTTTTGTTGACCCGATTCGGGTGAAGGCAGCCCATGGCACGAATTTGGTACTCGCTTGGGCTGTTTCAGGCCAGGATTGGCACTCAAGATGCACCAGGTTTGACCGAAACCGTTCTTCCATTGCCGACGGCAGCGGAGACCCTCAACAGGAACATTATCGCTGCAACCGGGTTACAATTAGCAAAGGCAGCACCATCCGCCACATTCGTCCTTCTTCTGGCCTGGAAAATCCAATGAGGAGGTCCGACCCATGGCAGCCCACACATCTTTTTCTGCGCTGGCAAGAAGCAATGCGCTTGTGCGCTACATGGCGGCGTTGCTTGCGCTGGTTGTGGCCGTGGCAATTGGCCGCGCATTTGGTCCGCCGATGGGCGGCCTCGTGGCCTACGCCCTCGTCTTCATGGCATTGGCTTTCTCGGCTTGGTACTGCGGGATTGGACCTTCGGCGTTGGTCACAGTCCTGGCTTTGGCGGCCCTCAAGTTTTGGTTCATCCCTCCCGTGCAAGCGTTTCGAATCCCCACGCCAGCCTCTATTTCTGGCATGTTGGCCTTGATCGTGATCTCCGCTGCCATGATTGCCATGGGGGAGACACGTCGCCGAGAAAACGAGGCCCTGCATCGTGCGCATGGAGAACTCGAAGATCGGGTCAGAGAGCGAACCGCGGAGCTGGACACGGCGAATCACGGTCTGCGTGAGCTCACGGCGCGCCTCATGCAACTGCAGGATGAGGAGAGACGCCGGATTGCTCGGGAATTGCACGACAGCGTGGGGCAGACCTTGGCAGCTCTCACCATGAACCTGACGGCGGTCAGCGCTGAGATCAATCGACTCAGCCAAACTGCAAAGACGGTCAGCGATAGCCTGGCTCTGACTGAGGAGATGCACAGGGAAGTCCGCACCGTATCGTACTTGCTCCATCCGCCACTTCTCGACGAATCGGGACTTGCTTCTGCCCTGCGTTGGTACGCTGAGGGGTACTCGGAACGCAGCAAAATCCGGGTCGATTTGGATATCCCTGACCACTTCGGCCGCCTGCCGCGAGAGATGGAAACCGCCCTGTTTCGGACCGTGCAAGAGTGCCTCACCAACATTCACCGCCATTCCGGAAGCCTCGTCGCCACGATTCATCTGGCTCGTGCGAACGATGAGATTCGCCTTCGGGTCGAGGATCGGGGAACCGGCATGGCTCGAGAAAAACTCGTGGAAGTCAGGTCCGGGGGTACTCCTGGAGTGGGCATCAGGGGGATGCGGGAAAGAATGCATCAGCTTGGCGGGTCTCTGGCGGTTCAATCTGGAGAAAGAGGCACGACTGTCGAGGCTTCGATCCCAGTAACCCAGTCTTCGGAACTTGTTGCTTCTGCGATCGCAAGCTGAGTGAGTGAACGGTCTCTCAGCGTGAGAGTTCACGCCCGCCGATTTCCGCTCCGGCTACAATTGACGCATGCACGAGAGTCCCACTTCCTTCTTTCGCTCGATTCTGCTTGGCGTATTTGCCACATTCATTTTCTTCGTCTCGCTCCCCGCGGCCGCTCAGACCAGCGAAACTGTCGTAATCGATGCAACGGCGCCTGCGACACCGCTTCCCCATTTCTGGGAACATATATTCGGTTCGGGTCGCGCCATCTTGTCGTTACGCGCCAGCTATCGCCGCGACTTGCGCGAAGTCAAACGAGTCACCGACATGCAGTACGTGCGCTTCCACGCCATCTTTCACGACGAAGTTGGCGTCTATGACGAAAGCCCGGAGGGCAATCCTGTCTTCAATTTTTCTTATGTTGACCAGATCTACGATGGACTGCTGGCCAGCGGGGTGCGGCCTTTCGCCGAGTTGAGCTTCATGCCCAAAAAGCTCGCCGCCAGGGAGGTCTTGCACGCCTTTTGGTACAAGCCTGACGTTTCGCCGCCGAAGGACTACGGCAAATGGGATGTGATGATCACACAATTCGCGGAGCATCTCGTCCAGCGCTACGGAATTGATGAGGTTTCACACTGGTACTTCGAAGTCTGGAATGAGCCCAATCTGGATTTCTGGGCGGGAGAGCCGCGCCAGGCGGCCTATTTCGAGCTTTATGATCACACCGCACGCGATCTTAAGGCGGTGAACCCGCGCTTGCGGGTTGGCGGTCCAGCGACCGCACAGGCCGCCTGGGCTGACGCCTTTATCCGGCACTGCGCCGACAACAAAATCCCGGTGGATTTCGTCTCCTCGCACGTCTATGGCAATGACCGGGCCGAAGACGTCTTCGGCACGCACGAAACGATCCCTCGTGACCGGATGGTCTGTCGCGCCATCGCGAAGGTTCACGAACAGATCAAGTCCTCGCCCCTGCCGAAGCTGCCGCTGATCTGGAGCGAATTCAATGCCAGCTACATGAACGAACCCGACGTTACCGATTCGGCTTATATGGGGCCGTGGTTGGCCGACACGATTCGACAGTGCGACGGTCTAGTCCAGGAAATGTCGTATTGGACGTTCTCTGACGTTTTTGAGGAACAGGGAGTCGTAAAGCAGCCATTCTACGGTGGATATGGGTTGATCGCGGAAGACGGGATTCCGAAGCCGGCATTCAACGCGTTCCTGTTGCTGCACCGGCTCGGGGAGCAACGCCTTGCCGCTGCATCTGACTCGGCGCTGGTTACGCGTCGGTCGGATGGGACTCTGGTTGTAGCCGCCTGGAATATGACCGAACCTGGTGCCACGGGAGCGGCCAAACAGGTGCAGTTCCACTTTCAGCATGGAATAGCCGCGAAGATTCAGGTGACGCGCGTTGATTCCGACCACGGCGACGTGCATAAGGCATACCGAGCGATGGGCTCGCCTCGATATCCAACCAGAGACCAGATCGAAAAACTCCGGGCGGCGGCACAACCGTCGCCCCCCGAGATGCACGATGTGAAAAATGCATCGGTGACACTAACGATTCCAGCGGAGGGCTTGGTTCTGGTTGAGGCAAAGCCCGCCAACTGAATCTTTCTGAGAGCCAGATCTCCTGACTGTGGCTGGTTCAATGGCCCGCTGATTCCATCACAGGCCTCTCCTGCAACAGAAGTTCTGTTGCTTGCACGCGCCGGTCCGAATGAAACCAGCGCTGGACGATGTTGTCGCCGAGAACGTTGGCCAGCGCGAGCAGACTCATTCCCTGATGGTGGGCCATCCAGGATTGAACAAGTTCAGGGCGGCGGTTCAGGAAATGCCTGCGAGAGGTCATATAGTCGGCCGCCTCAAGAAATCCGTACGGCCCGAACCATCCGAGAGCGTCCATTTTCCTCAGATTGGCAAGGGCTTCCTTGCGATCGAATGGCAGTGCCAAAAATGTTGAATAGGGTGAAACGACGAGAGGATCTGATTCGCTTTTCTTCCGGGCTAAGCTCGGCACACCGAATGCTTCGTAGTGATAGTCGCCCGCGGCATTTCGACGGGCGCAGGCACATTCCGAGATGCCCCATGGGATCCCTTTGCTGGCGGCGTACGCCTGTTGTGCGCGTATTGCTGCCCGGCATGCGCGATTTAACAGGGTGTTTGGGTGACAGCGCATCCAGATGGAGGGCATCAAGTACTCGAACATGGTTCCGGTCCATGAGAGCAAGACGGGACGGCCGTGATCATCGGAGACCGGACGGTCAAGACGGAACCAGCAATCTTGCGGAATATCCTCCTTCGCAATCGCAACAAACACTGCGGTGCGAGGCTCAGTCGCAAGCAGATCGTAGCAGTAAGGCTGCAGCTCCTCGGACTGAGCATCGAAGCCCACGGACAACTGCAAGCGCTGATCGTCCAGCAAGAAGCTGAAATCCATCCCTTCAGCCAAATCGTGTGCCTGTTGACTTGCTTGGCGCAGCTTATTCAGGAGAATACCTGCATTCTGCCTGGCTTCCGACAAGCGAAGTGCCAGCTCGAGCGCAAGTGACCGGTCGCCATTCTGTGAGGCCTGAAGAAGGCCATCGAGGCGCATCTCCAACTCCGCGATAAGATCAGGCCAGCGTTCCAGAGGCACGTCCTCCGCTGCGCCGTGGCCTTCAAACAATTTTGTCCGCAAGGCGGCAAATTCCGGAAGTCTCCACGGCAGGTAGACTTCTACCAGGCTGCGAACACTTTGCACTTCCAGGAGCGCCTGGCGGCGAAACCACGCGATATCGGACGCGAATTTTGCACGCGTAGGCGTTTCACTCAGAACCTCATCCGGAAAATTCAACAGCGCTTCAAGCCAGTCGGTTCCCTGCAGCGACCTCCCATCGCGAGACATCATTCTTCTCGGAAGTGCGCGCAGACCTCTCAGAGCCCGGAGATGGTCGAGTACTCCATCGGCCAGTGCTCGGGAGAGCAAAGGGAGGCGCAACAGGTCAAGACAACCCTGTTCCAGTGCCCAAAGAGAAGCGACCAGGTTGCCGCTGTCAACCGACGAAACGAAAAACGGCGCTTTTGCCTGGAGGGTGCGTGTGTCATACCAGTTCATCAGGTGCCCACGATATTTTTGCAGGCCAGCCAGCGTCTCCAGAGTCTTCTGGGTCAGCTCCGCCATTTCAGGCACAGTGATGTAGCCGAGTTGGGTAGCAACCTGGCGGACATTTAGAAGAAGTCCAAGGTTCGTAGGGGATACGGTGGCCGTAACTCTGTGCGGAATGTCTTGAATGTTGTCCGGCACAAGCCAATTGTGTTCTTCGTTGGAGAACTCTCGAAAGTATCGCCAAACGTGCAAGGCTGATCGGCGGAGAAATTGAACATCCTCCGGACTCAGCTCAGGTTCGGGTTGAATCGGACGGCGATTCAGCCAAAGCGCAAAGGGCTTGCTCGAGGTCCACAACAAAAGAATTGGAGTAGCAGCCAGCAAGGCTTCGGGGTGGATCATCCAAATCAATACACCGAGCCCAATCGCAAGGAACGGCATCCAGTTAAGGTAGCGGTCAATCGGGGAGCGGCTGGCGCCCAGTTCCGCCTCCGCCGCCGTTTCCCACTCCAGCAAACGCTGGCGCGTGATCAGCCGCCGGACCAGCGCCCGCCCGATTGCATCCAGCGACAACAGCGTCTGATGGGCCAACAGGGTTATGCCGAGCAAGACCGTAAAGCCGTTTTCAAAGAAGGTGCGGAGCGCCTTCCTTACAGCGTGCGCCCGGCGCGCGATGATCGCGCGGATCAACCCGAAGGCAAGTTCGGCGAACGCCGGAACCAGCAAGAGACAAATCGTCGCGACTGTCCATGCCAGAGAATGTTCCATCAGGAACCACGCAAACAACAGCAAAACGAAAGTGGCGGGATCAATCAGGCTTCGCCGCAGGTTGTCGAGAATCTTCCAGCGTGAAACCAGCGAGATGGGATTGGGCACCCGTGCCCCAGACTCATTCGGCACGACTTCCAGGAGCCATTCCATGATCTGCCAATCGCCCCTGACCCAACGATGCTTTCTGTGGTTGTAGGCGTAGTAGTGCGACGGGTAGTCCTCGATGACGATGATGTCGGTCGCCAGCCCCACTCGCGCATAGGCGCCTTCGATCAGGTCATGACTGAGCAGTGAGTTTCGCGGGAAGCGCCCATTCAGAACGCGAATCATCGTGTCGACTTCATAGATTCCCTTGCCCGCGAACGTACCCTCGCCGTACAGATCCTGGTAGACATCAGAAATTGCGCGAGTATAGGGATCAAGGCCGGTCTCGCCCGCAAAGAGAGCCGCCAGGCGCGACTGCGAGGTGCACTGAACGCTGATGCCGACTCGCGGCTGCAGAATTCCGTAACCGGCAACCACGATGTTGCGAACCGGATCGACAACGGCTTGATTCAGGGGATGAGCCAGCGTCCCAATCATGCGCTGCGCCGAACCACGCGGTAACTCCGTGTCGGAATCGAGAGTTATGACAAAGCGCACTTTTGACAGGATCGACAGGTCGCCGGTTTTGATGGGAAAGCTGTCGTAATACCCGCGCAACAATTGATTCAGATCTTGTAGCTTCCCACGTTTGCGCTCCCAGCCCATCCATCCTCTCTCGCGTGGGTTGTAAACCCGGTGCCGGTGGAGGTGGAAAAAAGAGCCCGTGCCCTTAGGGGCATAACGTCCATTCAGTTCTTCGATGAGCTTCGAGCACAGCGCCACCAGCGCGTTGTCTTCTGGCGCGGGTTGATGCGAATCCGACAAGTCGGAAACGAGGGCGAAGTGAATATTGCGATCACGGTTACCTAGGAAGCGAACCTCGAGCTCTTCAACCAATCTTCGGACTTGCGTCTCATTGAGCAAGAGGGTCGGAACCGCAACCAGAGTGACGCAATCGGGAGGGACGCCCTTGGAAAAATCCAGCTTGAGCAGAGGTTCCGCCGGCAACACATTGGTGATCAGGTAGTTCATCAACTGGACTGCCGCTTGCGAGGCCGGCAGCAGCAGAAGCAGCATCATCACCAGTACCAGAGGCAATGAAGTAGAAGGTGGCGTGAGTAACCATACGAACGTGGTGAGCAGAAAGATGGTAAAGGCCGCGATTCCGCCCAGAAGAATCTCGTCAGGGTGTCTTAGCAGGAACGCTCGGAAGCGCTCACCCAGCCTGGGATGAAAGCCAACTCTTTGGCAGAGCAGCGCCGATCCCTGTCCCACCAGGTAGTAGCCAATATGTGATTCTCTGAGCGCGATTCGCTGGTCGCTGTAGCGTTTGCCCTGAGCCTGCCGTGCCAGATCGAGAGCTACGTCCGCAACTTGCGTCTCTGTCCGGTCAGAGCGCGCGGAAAACTTCGCTACTTTTTCTCGATATATATTCCGGCCCTCCAGGTCCATGGTGGCGTAGGTTCCGGAAGGATCTTCGCGGAGGATGTTGTCGAACGGAATCAGCGACTCTAGTTCGTCCCTCCACGAAGTCTGGGTTACGTATCGAAAAGTCTGGATCCATAAGGTAATCTTCAGCGAGTCTCCGCCGGCCGGGTCGTTTACAACCAGTTCGCCCAGCGCTGCAATCCGTTCGAGGAGGACCAGCCGAAGCGCAGGCACCAGAGCCCCAACTTCGTGATATTCGAGAGGACTAGTCTCCTGGAAGGCTGCGCAATAAGCGGTGAACTGCTGCTTGGAAAATGTAGGGCCCCATTCCTCGACGAAGCCCTGCGCGATGGCAATTACCCGAGGCAAGATCCGATCTTTGCTCGCCACCACAGGAAGGCGGGTCTGGGGGCCAAGGTCAGTTAGCAATTGCCGGGTGGCTGCGGAGAATTCCTGCGCATTGTTGCGCAGCCAGAGCAAGCCTTCATCATGTGCACCCGGCGAATCGCCGGCTCTTGCAAAAGCAGTTTCTACGCGCGACTGCAAGATTCTTAAGGCTGTCGCAAGCGCCTGGCAGCGTTTCGAAAACGTGTGGGAGGACTGCGTCCTCGGCAGCCAGCTCAGAGTTGCGGCCAGCGCTCTTGCGGAAGCGTCTATTTCCTTTTCTTTTCCCTGCACGGCATCAGTAGCGCGTTGATAGCGCAATTCTTCTCCGGCAACGCTCCGAACGTAACTGGCCAGTCCCATAAGCGAGACATCCCTCCTCTCTCCACCGCAACTCTCGGGCCATCGCGATCTACCGGTAGTTTGCGGCTTGCAGTTCGAACATCTCGGCGTACCGTCCACCCTGACGCGTCAGCGCATCGTGATCTCCCTCTTCCCCAATGCGTCCGTTTTCCAACACGACGATTCGATCGGCCATCCGCACGGTCGAGAATCGATGGGAGATAAACAGCGCCATTTTGCCGGCAGTCAATTCGGCGAAGCGCTGGAAGACCTCGTATTCGCTGCGTGCATCGAGTGCAGAAGTAGGCTCGTCCAGGATGAGCAGTTGCGCGTCCCTTAGATACGCACGGGCTAACGCAAGCTTCTGCCACTCACCGCCCGATAAATCGACTCCGCCCTCAAAGCGGCGGCCCAGCATTTGCTCATATCCGGATGGAAGTTTCTGCACCACGTCATCGGCCAGACTCTTCCGTGCCGATTGTTGGACTCGCGCAAGATTGTTGATCTGTTCGATCTGCCCTACCGCGATGTTTTCCCGCGCCGTCATCTCATAACGCATGAAGTCCTGGAAGATGACGCCAATTTCACGATAGAGATCTTCCAGGTCGTAGTCGCGCAGATCGATTCCATCGAGCAGGATTTGCCCCTCATCCGGGTCATACAGGCGGGTCAGCAACTTGACGATGGTGGTTTTCCCCTCACCGTTTTCCCCGATCAGCGCCACTCTCTCCGAGGGATTGAGGCGAAAATTAAGTCCGTTCAGAACCAGACGCGAATTCCCGGGATACCGGAAGGAAACGTCGCGAAATTCAAACCCACGAAGAATCGGGCGCGGAGCCGGCAAGGCGCCAGGTTTCGAGAGAATGGTGGGGCGCATCTCAAAAAACGCGATCAGGTCTGTCATGAACAATGCCTGATCAGCGATGGTGGACAGGCTCGAGAACGTCTGCTGAAGATTTGAGCTGGCCTCGCGAATGGCGTTGGCCAGCAGCGTCAGGGTCCCGAAACTGAAGACACCAGTCACCGTCTTCCAAACTGCAAAGACGTACGCCGTATAGTAGCCGGCGGTACCGATCGTCGAGAGGAAGGCCCCCGCGGTCGCTTTGCGGCGAGCGAGCGCAACATCCTCCTCGTACACCTGCCCGGAAAGGCGTCTGAATCTGTCCGTTAGAAAATCTCTCAGGCCGAACAGCTTCAGCTCCTTGGCGGCTTCTTTGCTGCCACCCAGAGTGCGCAGGTAGTCGAGTTGCCGCCGTATCGGAGTCTGCCGAAAATTCTTGGCATATCCCAGGAAGGCGAAATGGGTTTCTCCCACGAAGGCCGGAATCACACCCACCACCAGCAGCAGCAGCAGCCATGGCGAGAACACCATGATCGAGATGGACAATGTGATGGTCGTGATCACTTGTTGGATGAGCCGGCCGATTGCCTGAATCATGTAAAGGCGATCCGTGGCCTGAACCCGCGCCCGCTCCAACCGGTCATAAAAAATGGGATCTTCATAGGCGAGCAGGTCCAGTCCGGAGGCGTGTTCCATCACTCGAATACTCACGTAACGGGTATACTTTCCGGCTAGCAGCGCGTCGAGGTAATCGATCAGGCGGCTGATCAACCCGGTCGCAATCGCCAGAGCAAATTCGGCGGCCACCAGCCACCACAGCCTGGCTCCGATATGCTGGTGAGTTGTCAGGATGCCGAAGATGGCATCGACGATGAGCTTGGAGACCCAGAACAGCGCCGGCGGCAGAAGCGACGCCACCACGCGAGCAGCCACGCCTAAAACGACGACCGCGCGGGCTGACTGCCACACAAACCCGAGCACCGCCGGCACCTGCCGAAGTGCCGCCAGCCGCTCACGCCATCCCTTCCATGACTCAGGTTTGCCACTCATGGATGATCCTCAGAGTTGGTGAATCAATGAGCGCGCCGGCTCGTTCGCAATAAGACTCGCAAGCGCGCATCCGCTCGTTGGACAAAGTGGCAGCCGACAGAAACGCCCTCGGATCCCGCATCCCCAAGCAGCCCTTAGATGAAAAACACGAGTCTTCAGTTGTTTGGGTTGAGGGACTTACGGATTGGAACCAACTAGTACTTCTGAAAGCCTGCCCGCTCCATTCCTCGACGAGCTTCTGGAGTCTTCATGAAGGTCTCCCACACAAAGCCAGTTCGCAGGTTTTCGGCCATTAACATGGTGATTCCCGTGTCGATTCCAATCACATCAGTATCGTACCAATTTTTGAGGGGATTGAAAGCATTTACAAACCCGTACTTGCACCAGGCTCCAGGAAAGTGATTTCGTATGTTCTTCAACACGCGAAGCGTCGGTCCTGGTAGAAACGGCAGAGATCCTCCTGCCGCACTCGGAACCACAGTCCCATCAATCGGTCCCATCGCCGGAGGCCCGCCCCAGGCAACATAGCCTTGCTGTGAGTCGGAAGCGGTAATGCCCCACAGGTCCTCACCGTAATCGGGGAATTGCTTCCCCAGTTCCAGACACCACCGCCGATGAACCTCCGTCGCCGTCACCGAATTCAAGAAATAGTCCGCAAATTTGTCGCGCTGGCCGCGAAAATCGAACCATGCTTGCGGATATTGATGCACGAAGAGCGGAGCAAATGACCCGATATAACGCATGCCGTCGTATTCGAATGTCGTCCGTTTCCAGGCGGTCCACGTATCTGGTCCCAACGGATGCGCAGACGAACCCATGCCCAGCAAGTACATCATCATCAGTTCTGAGTAATCGTTCCATCGCGACGACAAAAAGCCGACTTCCGGAGTCCATCCATGCCCCAACACGGACGTGTCCTCCAAAAGCCAACTCCAGTCGACACGCTGGAAGACCAGTTCGGCTAATTGGTCGACCGCGGGATGCCTGAAGTGCTCGCGACAAGTGAGAACACCGCACAGAAGAATCGCGGTATCCACTGACGATACTTCCGAGTCGAACATTCGCTCTCCGGTCTCTGCGTTGGCAAAGTGATAGAAGAATCCCCGATGATTGGGCAGCTTTTTCCAAAGAAAGCGCAATGTGGCAAACACTCGCTCCAGGGCCTCGCGCTTCGCGATGAAACCTCGCTGCTGGCCGATACACAGAGCTGCCAGCCCGAAACCGGTCGCGGCAATACTCGCCGCCATGTCCTGTCGGCTGGCGCGGACGTCACATCGGTCCTTGACCATTCCTGTGTTTGGGCTGCCTTGCTCCCAAAAGTACAGAAAATTTGCCCGTTCCAGATCGTCGAGGAAATGGTCGTCTTCGCTCGAGAGCACCGGCATGGCGTTCGGCGCGGTCGACTTAGCGGTCGACTTAACAGTTGTTTGCGATTCCAGTTGCAGCTGGGTGAGAATCTCGGGGAAGGACAAACAGGCAGTCGCTCCCACAATCTGGCGGAATACCTGCCTGCGCGACAGCAGATTGGCTTTCGCTTCGTTCATCCATTCGAACTGCGCAGATCACACCTTTTTATCAACTTTATCAACGGCGAAGGAATCTTCGGAACCAGGCAGACACCAAGGCTCTTCCTAATGCTAACATTCCGCGACAATTAAAGATGCCGGTGAAGCTAGCGCTGTTGCCCGTTTTTTTATAAACGTTTCGGGCCGAGCCGTCATCCCATACAGAATGAGAAATTTCCACAAATGTCTCGTTTGACGAAAACCTCTGGGTGGATTGCTGTGGTTATCGGCGTCGCGCTCCTCACGACGATTCTGGCGTTGATCATCTGGCACCGGAAGCCCATCTTTCTCCGAGGCGCAATCCTGGTGCAGGACGCTGATCCACGAAAACAACTGCCCATCGCCCATGTTGCCGTCTCCGTCTCTGACGATCTCGCCCTGTTTCCTACCACCTCTGATTCCTCGGGCCTCTTCGTTCTGGAGCTGCGCAAGCTGATTCGACGAGGTCATCCCATTGTGCTGCACTTCAGTGATCCGCAGTACCGTCCGCTGGTGCTCAAGGACTTTGTTTCGGACAAGCTGTACATCGTGCACCTCGTTCCAGTGTCAAGCGAGCCGGCTCCGCAGGGTCATCCGGCGGTTAAAGTGGCGAATGTGCGGGTCAGATATACCGTTCAGGCTCTGACTGAGCTAAATGTTGGGAGTGCAGCGAAGACTTTCGAGATTCAGAACAAAGGAGATGTCCCGTGCAAGGGGCAGCATCCCTGTTCGCCGGATGGACGGTGGAAGGCCACCCTCGGTTCCGGTTCGCTGGATGCGGGTCCTGGCAGAGAGTTTCGCGATGCCAGAGTCTCGTGCATCGCCGGCCCCTGCCCGTTTACCAGGATCGAGTCCGACGGTTTTTCAAAGGGCGGCCAGAACATTTCCTTCAGTGTTCGCGATTGGTCTGACGCGACTACATTCTTATTGGAGGCAGAGGTCTTCCGTCCAATGGTTAGCCAAACGGAACACTGGTCCTATCCTGTCGTTTTTGGCGACAGCCTCTCGTTTACGCTGCCAGCAGATGCTGGGAGCGAAAGTATCGAGGCAGACCTGGATGGACAAACCATCATTTTTCCTCTTGGTCCTTCACTCTTCTTGAGCTGGGCCGCATGTGATAGCGGAGCTCAAAAGACGACACGTGTTTACCGCTGCGCGTTGAGACCTGGATATCAGTTCAATTAGCTCTCTGAAGCTGGTGGGCGATTGGGTTGACGGAACCAGTTGGGCGGACGTCCGCAACATGGCCTTATCGGTGGCGCTTGAAATATTGCACGGCGCGCTCGTGAGCCTCGGCCGAGCTGCGAGTGTTGAATGTTCCTAGATTGCGGCGTCTTCCGGTCTTAGGATCCTTCTTGCGGGAGTAAAGGCGGTATTGCCCCGATTTCAGTTTTCGAATCATCTCCGACCTCTGCAGTCGTGCGCGTTCTATTCAGAAGAATCGAGCGCCCGGCGACCGAGGACGGCTTCCAAACCGGTCAAACTGCAAAGGCCCGGCGAGGGCCGCCGTGTGCAGTCACTCCTCGATGAACCAAGGACAAGGTCACCGGCGCTCATCAGCAATTCACTGTGGCAATTGTAGAAACCCGCCGGAAGACGAAGAAATCGGTGAAACTGCCTAGGTTTCAGGGTGGAGTTCCCGAGGAGCCAAGTCCCCGGCCACTCCACGCAGCAGGAACCTCACGACTTCTGTGGGACTTTCGCACCTTTCTTGCGGGCCTCCGAAAGACCTATGGCGATCGCTTGCTCGCGGCTCTTCACCATCCCGCCCCTCCCCCTCTTTCCAGACCGAAGAGTACCGTGCTTCTTCCGCCGCATCGCGCTGGCGACACTCTTCGCTGCAGCCTGGCCGTATTTGCGACGACCGGCCTTTTTTCTCGTGGGCATGGCGTTTTCCTCCCAAATGTGAAACTCGGATGAATTGTCGGAGATCAAGGTTGCAAGGAGAGAAAAAAACCCGCGGCAGACCGGAGGTATTCAGATTAGACCGGGCGACGGGCCCGCCGTGCCGCGCGGGCAACAGCGGGTCTCGAGAAGTCCGCATCGACGGGGCAATTGTGCGGGCTCAGCGTACCACCGGCAGAGTCACATGCGAGAGATGTTGCGCGTCATGATAGATCGTCTGTTCGGCCGTGATCATGTCGCTGTTCGTGCCCAGAGCTTTGCCGGTGTTCAGGTTGCGGGAATACTTGGGGAATGCCGACGACGAGATCTCCAGGCGAATCCGGTGCCCCGCCTTGAACATCTCGCAGGTATTCCAGGCATCGATGTGGTACTCGTAGACCGCACCGGGTTGGGCCAATTCCTGCTTGCTCATGCCGTTGCGGAATCGGGCGCGCACGATTCCATCCGACAGCCTCTGGGCAAATCCGTTCTCCCACACGTCAATCAACTTGGCGGTAAAGTCCGTGTCGGTTGCTGTAGTGGCCGCGTATAGCGTTACCTTGATGGGCCCACACACCTCCGTGTCGGCGGTGACCGGCGTGCTCGTATACACCAGCACGTCGTCGCGGCGCTCAATGGCGCGGTAGTCATCCGGCCCGCCAATCTGCGCAAACGAAGGATCCGTAATAAATGGAGCGGGATCAGCAGGGTCGTACACGAACTTGTCCGTCTTCTCAGCCGCCGGCGCGTCCGTCGAGAGTTGACCATCTCCGAAGATGGTATTGGCGCGCCCGCCGCTGTGGAGATAAAAATCAGTGTATTGCGTGTGCGCCGGCGGCCATTCCTGCTCGTCCGCCCAGCGATTCGCGCCCATCACGAAGATCCGGACGGGAGCCTCGCTCTTGACGCCGTTGTCCACATCTCTCAGCCAGGCGTCGTACCATCGCAGCATGGTTTTCTTGAGATCAATGATAGCGGTCGGGCCGAAATCGACGTCACCCAGTTTGGATTTCGAATTGATCCCGTGCGGCCACGGGCCCATCAGCAGGTGCTGGCTCTTGCGCACCGGCGTGGGACCGTGCGTCGTCATCCCGATGTAATTCAGCGGCGTACCCACCTGCTCATCGTCGTACCAGCCCGAAATGTGCAATACCGGAACCTGCACGCGATCATATTTGTTCTGATAACGCTCGGCCTCCCAATAGCTGTCGAGCTGGGGGTGATCAAACAGTTCGTGCCAGGTGGGCATCGTGCGGCCGCTGGCTTCGTCCATGCTCAACAGCGGGAGATGCCAGTTGAGGCTGGCCCAGTCCACGGCCTCAATGTTTTGCGCCACGTGACCGGAGGTGTAGAAATACCAGCTGGCTTCGAGCGGGATGGGCTCTCCCAGGGGAAACTCGACAAAGGGATCCGAAGGGCTGACCATCGCGATCATGGTGGTCAGGTGCGGCGGTTGCTCGATCGCCGCCAGCCATTGATTCTTGCCATTGTAAGATCCGCCGATGGTGCCCACTTTGCCGCTGGACCAGGGCTGAGCGGCGCACCACTCGATGCTGTCGTACCCGTCGCGTCCTTCATTGCGATAAGGAACGAAAAAGCCCTGCGAATCGCCGCGGCCCCGCACATCGACCGCGACGAATGCATAGCCGTGCGCGGCAAAGTACTTGCCGAATTCCGCAGTGCCGGCGCCGCTCTTCAGATACGGAGTGCGGCTGAGGATGCACGGGAATTTTCCAGGACCGTCAGGCCGATAGACGTCGGCCGAGAGTTCGGTCCCATCCCGCATTTTGATTTTTTGATCGAAATAGATCTTGAAGGGGAGGGCCTCTTCCGCCTCCACGTCCCGTGCCGGTGCCTGCAATACGAGGCCGCTCGTGAAAGTGGCAATGAAAAGAACAATAGCTGGGAATCTTCTGATCATTTGGGAGCCCCTAAAAGGAGACTGGGCCTGTATTGCTGCAGGCGTTTCGCAGCAAGGCATGTGTTTTTCTGTGGGCCTGAAAGCCGAAATTTCTTACATCGTAGCTGGTTCCAACTTCTCTGATTCTAGTTCCGAGATACAACTCACTAAAAATAGAGTTTCAAAGCGAACTGAATAATGCGCGGCGCGACCGATGTGGTTGAAATCACCCCGAATGCCGGATTCGGAGCGAAGCCAACATTACCTGAGGTTCCGGGGGGGCAAGTGCCAAAAAGTACTACGCATACCGTCCCAGCATCCAGTGTTGGGTTTGCGAAGGATGGAGTGTTGAATGCATTAAAGAACTCCGCCCGGAACTCCACGCCCCGCGTCTCGTTGTGTCCAAAGGGGATCTTCTTAGTGATTGAGATGTCAAAATCCTGCTGGGCTGGACCGATAACGTTGCCCAGGCCGCCATTGCCGAATGCGGTCACAATCCCGTCAGCCCCGATAATCGCTGGCACGGTGAAACATCCAGGATTGAAATATCCGTTGAGCCTGCTAGTTACGGAGCCATGCGTGGTGAGTTGGCCGACCGTGCAATTGCCTACATTCGCTCGTTCTTGGTCGAATCCCACTATGCCAAAAGCGTTTGCTTCATCCGTTTCGGATATCGTAAGCTTTTGCCCACTTTGGAAGGTCGTAACGCCGGCGACAGACCATCCCGACAAGACGCGACCGAGGGCCGAAAAATGGTTTTGCAGTCCGGGCAAATTATAGACGTAGCTGAGAACCAACCGCTGCGGCCGAACGAAATTATCAAATCCATAGTTCGATCGAGCGATCTGGTTGCCTTGCAAAGATCCACCGGCGAGGGTGCCGTTCACGTAGCCGGGATCGGTTTCAAGAGCGGAGGTCCAGGTATAGGAAGCAAGGAACTGTAAGCCGTGACTGAAGCGCTTGTTTAAGCTGACACCCAAGGCGTTGTACCAGGACGCACCTGCACTCTCAATGGTGGTAGACGTGGCTGTAAATGAGTTAAAACCTTCGAACGGTTGACGCAAGGCGCGGTTGAACAAAGTGTTGTTGGTTTGACCATTGAGGGGAGTTACGGTCGCGTCCAGAGCCTGATCCCAGGCGCGCTGTTGAATCAGCTTAGATCCGCGAGACCCGTGGTAGCCGATGTCGAGCACCATGTCGCGGGAAACTTCGGTCTGGACATCCATGCTGTACTGCTGGATGATCGGCGGCCTGAAATTCGGCGAAAAGATAGAGGGCGTCAACTGGGTCGTCGGCGAATAAGGCGGAAAGAACGGAAGCGGCGGGAATGCAGGGAAGGCCGTGCTGACTCCGTTGTCAGGGATTTGCCGGATGAGACCGAACGGCGGAGAGGCCAGCAACTGGAAGAAAGGTTGACCCGTCGTGCGCGTGTAATAGATCCCGTAGCCTCCGCGCAGAACAGACCGGCTCATTCCGGGAAGCTGCCAGGCGAAGCCGATACGCGGTTCCCATCCGTTCTGGCCATCGTTATTCAGAGCGGTATTAGTAGAAGCGCGGGTTGGACTGCTGCCATCGGGCCCGGTGGGGAGAGTGCCCGGGAAGTTGGATGAGACCACGTATCCCTGCAAGGTGCCCGCGGCGGGCGGGTTCGGATTCGCGGCGGCTACATTAAACGTCGAGGCCCGCCCTAGTGTTTCGCCGAGCTGCCCTTGGCGCTCGTAGCGGAATCCGAGGTTCAGCGTCAGATGGGGAAGCACCTTGTAATCATCTTGTACGAAGGCATCGCCGTTCCATGTGCGCCACGCACGACCGAACAAGCCAGGAACGTCCACACTTTCGGCCGGATTGCCAGTCAGCAAGCTATCAAATGAGAAGTAGGCAAGGGCAGCCAGGAAATGAAAGTTAGGTTCATTGATCTGACTGCGATCGACTCCTCCGCCGACATGCAGCGAGTGCTTTCCATGGATAAGCGTGATCGAGTCGTGAGCATTGTAGAAGTTCTGAGCCAAGGTGACTCCCTGGCCATTGCCTCCCATGTTGAACGCCCCTACGATCAACACTTGCGGAAAGGGATTATCGAACGCGGGAGCCGGAACGCAGATGCTGGCGAGCGTGATTACCCCCGGAGTATTGCCCGGGCAGGCTGGACCGTTGGCATACGTCACCTTGGGATAAGTCTGGTTGAGCAGTCCGACGGTGCGATGGTAGGCGATCACGGCCTGATTGATGAGGTGATCGTTGAATGTGTAAGTGTGGGTGAGAGAAAAATCCCGGAACTGGTCATCCGTGTTCTGCGGAAACCCTGGGACCGTAACCGGACCCGCCAAGACATTGTTTCCGGGGAATGCACCCGTCTGACTGCTATTCGAGAAGAAAAACTTGCCCGAGAAATGGCTCTTCTCAGTGTGATAGAAATCCAGATTACTGACGAACTGGTTTTCGCTGTAAGGGCAGGGCGAGCTGAAAGCGACGGTTCCGGCAGCATTTTGGGGAGCGGGGATTACGAATTGACCATTCGGTAGTTTCGCATTCAGAACGGCGAGCGCGGTTGGGTCGATGGGGGTAGCGATGTTAAACGTGCTGGCAAGTGCAGCTGCGGTACGGCTGGCAGGATCGTTGCTCAAGCCAACCGGCAGATTCCCTCCGCTCAGACATCCTCCTGTGACGTCCAATCCGTCTCTCTCACGTGTGCCCTGATAGGATACGAAGAAGAAAACCCTGTCTTTCCGGATAGGGCCGCCAATAGCCCCGCCGAACTGATTTTCATTGAGAACGCCGCGCGGCTGATGGTTTTGATTCAGGAAATAATCATTGGCATTCAACGCCGTGTTGCGGAAGTATTCCCAGATGTCGCCATGAAATGCATTCGTCCCCGATTTCGTCACCACGTCGACGTTAGCGCCAGCATTCCTGCCATAAGAGGCGTCGTACTGGCCGGTTTGCACCTTGAATTCCTGAATCGAGTCGGGATTGGGCACGGGGATGCCGCCGCTGATGGTTCCCGATCCCATGAGGTCGTTTACTTCGGCACCATTCATTTGAAAGTTGTTATCGTTCACGATATTGCCCGAGGTGGAGTATTCGATCCCCGCGCTGCCTCGACCAATACCGGCAGCATTCGCGATCTCGGAGGAGACGCCGGGAGAGAGTCCGAGGATCTGCAGGTAGTTGCGGGTGACGAGAGGAGCATTGTCGATCATGCGCTGATCGGTGACGTTGCCGAGGGCGCTGGAGCTGGTTTCAATCTGGACCAGCTGCGCCTCCACCGTTACCGTCTCGGTGAACGATCCCACCTCCAGGTGAACGTCAACCACTTTCGTCTCGGTGACGTCCACTTCCACTTTCTCGAAAACTGCCGTCTTGAAACCCTTGTTGGACGCCTCCACCTGGTAGACCGCCACGGGAAGAAACGGAACGAGATAAGCGCCGTTCGCTTGAGTGACGGCGGTCCGGGTCTGCCCCGTCGTGGCGCTTGTGACCTTGATGGTCACCCCCGGCAAAACGCCGCCGCTGGGATCTGTTACCGTTCCACGCAAGGCTCCAGTCGCTGCCGTTTGCGCGAACAGTTCGTGACTGATCCCGAGCAACACGCAAACCAGGAACATGTGCATTGCCAGCAAGTGACAGAAATCTCCAACACGAAGGCAAGAACTGCGAGGGAAGCGCGTGGGATGCATGACGACCTCCTGTCTTGGGAGAAACTCTTCACTCAACGTCAAGAGCGCGATACATGGCAAACTCTCTTACACCTTGCGATTCACATCTTTCAAGAGAAATGTTCACCGAACGATGCTCCCGCTACGTATTGTGCAACATTCGATGCACACCCGAAGCGCACCCCTTGCGTCCCCGTAAAGGGGCTCTTCAATCGCTGGAGCCCGGGGACAGATGCGGGAGCCGATGCCCGCGCCAACTGCTGCGGCATGGGCCTGCCTGCTGCTTCAGTAACGCAAACTCCAATGCAGCATGTTCCAGACGAACACGAACCACACAAAGCCGAGACATGAGACCGCAATGAGGGTGTCTCCCAGCCGGCTCAGCCACCAGTGCCGTTCCTTCCATGACTGCCAGGCGCCGTAGAGAGCGGCGAGCGTGCCAAATATTCCGAGCCAGCCCACCAGTTGGATAATGCGCAGCAAGGGATTAAATCGAGGGCTCAGAATCCCAATATCCTTTTCCGCCATGGAGAAGAACCCCACGAAGGCGATCAGGAACACCAGGTCCAAAATGCAGGTCAGTCGCACGATCAGGCGCAGACGGCGCTGCTGCGGCGTCAGGTTCAGCGGACGACCATAGTGCTTGCGCACGAGCGCCCCGACCGGCCAGAGCAGCAACGTCAGCACGAACATGGCGATGGCAAAGATGATCATCCAAAGGTTAAAGGTGCCGTTCTCGGCCCCTGGCGACCGCTGGAACACAAAAAAGGGATAGTCAATCACCATCACCAACTGTCCCGCGTCGTCCCGCTTGAATGCGATCCGAGCCTGGCCATGCACCTCGCGGAACATGAGCGGCCCGATTTCTTCAAATTTCTTCGGTTGTCCGTTGAGGTCCTTGAGCGCATCGACGCTGATCGTGTTGCCCGCGTTGGCAAACACTTTCGGTTCGCCCAAGACGTTGAGGACTTTCAGCACCGTGGTTTGCGCGCGGCGGCTGCTGAGGTACCGGCCGGAGACCAGCCCCGCGTCTTCCCCTGCATTGGCCACCGCGGCTGCCGTCGGCGGCTCGTACGGGTAGTAGCGGTCCAGAAAGGCATGCCACATCGCGTCCCGCGGGCTGATTTCCCCCTTGCCCGCGCTGTTGTAGGAAACGAAGAATCCCACTTGCTGGTCCGGAATCAGGTGCAGATCGCTGTGGAAGTAATCGGTGTCGCCGGCATGCCCAATGATTCTGTGCCCATTCCTGCTCTCCTCATAGAAGCCCAGCGCCATGCTGTTCATGTCGGGCAAGTTGGAAAACTGCCGCGAGTGCATCAGCCGTGCCGTTTCCGGGCGCAGAATCTGTGTTCCTTCATACTGGCCGTCCTGCAGATGGGCAATCATGAAGCGCGCCATGTCCGTACCCGTGACCGAGGAGCTTCCCGCCGGCGTCGCTTCCACGAACTCGAAGTGCTTCGCCGGCTGTGAAGCCACGCTGTATCCCTCCGACATGAGCGGCTTGAGCGCGTCCGGCAGCGGTTGCCGAACCGTGCAGTGCATCATCCCCAGAGGATGGAAGATGTGGTTGTCAATGTAGTCGGCAAAAGGCTCACCGGAAACACGTTGCAGAATGTAACCCGCCAGGGTGGTCGCGTAGTTCGAGTATGCCGGCGTCGTGAACGGGGGGAAGATGCGTTCCGGCAGATGTGCCTGTACATAGTCTCCCAAAGGCGTCAGATGGGCGGCATCGGCAACAAAAAGTTCCTGCGCGGTCTCTTCGAACCCGGCAGTATGGGTCATGATGTCGCGCAGAGTGATCGGCTTCGGGAAGGTGGGTGGAATCTTGAAATCGAGATAATCGTTGACATCCCGATCCAGATCGAGCTTGCCCTGCTCGACCTGCTGCATGATCGAGGTCCAATTGAACAGTTTTGATATCGAACCGGGGCGGAACAGCGTGCCGTCCGGCGAAACCGGAATTCTCTTTTCTACGTTGGCGTAGCCGTAGCCTTTCGCGAACAGAATTTTCCCGTCTTTCACCACCACAATCACGGCGCCGGCAATGTCCTCCCGGCGCAACTGCAGCGGCATCACGCCATCCAGGAAGGCGCTGACATCGTCGGCCGTCATTTCGGGCGCGCCCGCAGGCTGAGTCGCGCCGGTCATCAGCTTTTGCGGCGGCGCAGCCGGCTTGGCATTCTGCACCTTCCCTCCACCTTGGGCTGCGCTCAGTGCGACAGGCAGGCAGAAGAACGCGAGCAGAACCGCTAGCGCGACCTTCCTTGGCGATCGCAAAGTGCAAACAACACCGTCAAAACGGCTTCGCTTGATCATAGGTTTTCCAGAAGACGGCCAGCATACCGCAGTTTATGTCCGTGCTTTTACACGAATTGGCTCTCGCCAGAGGGCCCCTGGAGACGCACCACGTTTACAGCAGATGATGCACCGTGTCAATAGGAAACATCACATGTTGCTTTTTCCATTGACAAACCGATCCCTTTGCTCCTAAACCTATGGACCGGAGTGTCTGTGCCTGGATTCGATTTGAGCGTCATATCGCGGCCTCCTGCAGCGCCCTCCGGCAGTTCGCTCGCTGACCAAGGGCTCCGGCGGGTTCTGGGACTGCGCGACCTCGTCTTGCTGATTGTCGGAACCGTGATTGGCTCGGGGATATTTCTGGTTCCGGGCGTGGTCCTCAAGGATGTCGGGAACTCCCTGCCAATAGCCTTGTCGGTGTGGCTGCTGGGCGGAGTGCTTTCGCTGCTGGGAGCTCTGACCTACGGCGAGCTGAGCGCGACCAGGCCGGAGGCCGGCGGCTTGTACGTTTATATACGAGACTGCTTTGGTCGTTTTCCCGCGTTCTTGTTTGGCTGGGTTCTGTTCTTCGTCGTCAGCACAGGTTCCATTGCCACTCTCGCAGTGGCATTCAGCAACTATCTCGGAGAATTTGTCGTTCTTGGAGTGTGGACTGCGAAACTCGTTTCTCTTTCGATGATCGCGATCATCGCAGTCGTGAATGTCCTTGGAACTCGCCGGAGCGCGAACCTGCAAAACGTGACCACGGCCATAAAAGTGGCGGCCATCGTGGGGTTTGCTGGCTTGCTGCTTTGGTCGGGCAACCACATGCAGCTTCATACGGCTATTGCTCCGATGTCGCTTTCGTCCCGGCTGTCGGGAATTGGATTGGCGCTCGTCAGCGTCCTTTGGGCGTATGAAGGCTGGCAGTATGCAACGTTCGCTGCCGGAGAAACGGCAAATCCGCGCCGTGACTTTCCTCTGGCTTTTCTGGTCGGCGTGTTCGTACTGATTACTGTCTATCTCCTCGCAAATCTCGGCTACGTTGCCGCGCTGGGCACCGAAGGCGCCGCCAATTCGAACCGTGTGGCTGCAACTGCATTGGCTACGGTGGTCAGTCCATTGTCTGCCAAGGCGGTCACGATTGTAATTTTGATCTCGATCTTCAGCGCGGCGCATTCTATTGCTCTGACCGCACCGCGCGTTTATTACGCGATGGCGAAGGACGGTTTGTTCTTCCATCAGCTGGCTCAAGTCCATCCGCGCTTCGGCACGCCGGCATTCGCAATCGCAGCCACGGCACTTTGGGCGTCGCTGTTGGCGGCGACGGGAACTTTTGAACAGTTGCTGACCTACGTCATCTTTGTGGGATGGAGTTTCTACGCGCTGGCGGCGGCAAGTATTTTTGTCTATCGAAAACGCGAGACGGCAGCCTCTCCGCGCTACAGGGTCCTCGGCTATCCCTGGACTCCCCTGATCTTTATCGCGGCAGTCGCTGCATTCGTGCTGAACACAATCTTTTCCCAGCCCACCCGCGCCGCCATCGGCATTGCAGTTGTTCTTACCGGCCTTCCCGGTTACTTGATTTGGCGAAGAGGATAAAGATGATTTTCACTTGCACAGCAATCCCCGGCGCCCTGATCGGAGCGCTATGACGATTGAAGAGATCGTGCTCCGCGAAATCCGCATGCGCCTCCGGGCACCGTTTGAAACCAGCTTCGGAGTCACTCAGGATCGTAGAATTCTCCTGCTCGAAGTCGTTGTGGATGGCGTCAGTGGCTGGGGAGAAGTCACAACCATCGAAAGCCCCTCCTACAACTCCGAGACCACAGATACCGCCTGGCACGTCATTTCCGACTTCATCGTGCCCCGACTGATCGGTAAGAATTTGACCGGAGCTGCGGAAGCGGGGCCGCTGTTGTCCGCAATCCGCGGCCATCAGATGGCCAAAGCCGGAGTGGAGAACGCCCTGTGGGATGTCGAGGCGCAATTGAAGGGAGTTCCCCTCGCAACCCTGCTTGGTGGAACATTGCAGGAGATCGCTTGTGGAGTTTCACTCGGCATTCGCGAGACCCCCGAGGCGCTGGTGCGAAAGGTCGCCGAGGAATTGTGCTGCGGATATCAGAGAATCAAACTCAAAATCAAGCCGGGAAAGGATGTGACCTTCGTCGCTGCGGTACGAAAGGAATTTCCTCACATCCGCCTTTCGGTGGACGCGAATTCAGCGTATGAGCTCAAGGACGCGGAGCATTTGAAGAAACTTGACGCATTTGGTTTGTTGATGATCGAACAGCCTCTGCAATGGGATGACATTCATTCCCACGCCAAGCTGCAGGCCCAAATGCAAACCGCAATTTGTCTGGACGAGTGCATCAATAACGCCGCACATGCGGTCGCGGCGATCGAGTCGGGCGCGTGTCGCATCATTAACATCAAATTGGGAAGAGTCGGCGGCCACAGCTCGGCCCGTGCGGTTCACGATGTGTGCCAGGAACGTTCGCTGCCCGTTTGGTGCGGCGGCATGCTGGAGTCCGGCGTCGGGCGGGCCCACAATATTGCCATGTCCACACTGCCGAATTTCACGCTGCCGGGCGATGTTTCCGCCAGCCGGCGTTACTGGAACGAAGACATCATCGAGCCGGAAGTCGAAGTGAGTTCCACTGGAACGATTAAGGCGCCCGCCGGCCCCGGCCTGGGTTATGCGATAAAGCGCGATCTTATCGAAAGGCTCATGGTCCGCAAAAGGAACTGGAATGCGCAAGCACTGGCCCGCGCGTAAAGCTGCTGTCGCAGCGTCAATAGACCATCAACTCTGCGAGCGAGAACAATCATGACCATCATCAGCAAAGCCGGAATTCTCTGCGTCCTTCCTCTGGCCGCCGCCCTGCTAGCGCTGTCCGCCGGTAACTCGTTCCCCAACCAACAGCCGCAGACCGATCCCCAGAATTCTCCGGCATACGACTTTGTCATCCAGAATGGACGAATCATTGACGGATCGGGAAATCCCTGGGTCTCTGGAGACGTGGCCGTCCGCGGCGATCGCATCGTCAAGATTGGAAAAGTAGATGCGTCCCTTGCCAAGCGCGTCATTGACGCTCACGGTCTCGTCGTTTCCCCCGGGTTCATCGACATGCTGGGGCAATCGGAAATCGCCCTCCTCATCGACAATCGTTCGCTCAGCAAGCTGTCGCAGGGCATAACCACTGAGATCACGGGCGAGGGAGCGTCGGTCGCGCCTCAGGATGCGCTCACGTTGCCCGGCCTGCAGGCTGGCCTCGACCAATATCACTTGAAAATCGACTGGACCACGCTGGATGGCTACTTTGGCAGACTTGAGAAGAACAGGACGCCCTTGAACATCGGCACCTACGTAGGCGCAGCCCAGGTGCGAGAAGCGATCCTTGGCGACGTGGACCGAACACCTACCCCGGAAGAACTGGAAAAGATGAAGGCTCTTGTCGCCCAGGCGATGCAGCAAGGGGCGTTCGGAATTTCCACTGCTCTCATCTATCCTCCCGGCCACTACGCCAAAACCGACGAACTGATCGAGCTGGCCAAAGTCGCGGCGCGGTATGGGGGCATCTATGCCACCCACATGCGCAGCGAGGGCCAAAGCGAAGTGGCAGCAGTGGAGGAAGCCTTGCGCATCGGCAAAGAGGCGGGCTTGCCAGTCGAGATTTTCCATCTAAAGGTGATTGGCCAGCCCCGCTGGGGCTCGATGCCCAAGATTGTCGCGATGATCCAGACCGCCCGCGATGCCGGTCAGGACGTTTCTGCCGATATGTATCCCTACGTCGCCGGCGGAACTGCTCTGGCTGCCAGCCTGCCGCCCTGGGTGGCTGACGGCGGAATTCCAAAGCTGCTAGAACGGCTGACCGATGCAGCAACTAGAACCCGGATCAAAGATGAGTTAGCAACCGAACATCCCAATTGGGAGAACCTTTATCTCGGGAGCGGCGGAGCCTCAGGCATATTGCTTGCCGGCGTCGTCAATCCCGACCTGAAGAAGTACGACGGCCAGACCTTAGCGCAAGTCGCGACTGCACAGGGCAAAGCTCCACTGGATGCGTTGATGGATTTTGTAGTCGCCGACAAGGCTCAGACGGGAGCGATCTATTTCATCGCCAACGAAGACGACCTCCGTTACGGACTGAAGCAGCCCTGGACGAGCATCGGCCTCGATGGCAGCGAGCTCTCGCTGGATGGCCCCCTGTTTGACGCTCACACGCATCCCCGCGCCTTCGGCAGCATGCCCCGCTTCCTCGGGCACTACGTCCGCGATGAGCACTTGCTGCCCTTGGAACAAGCGATCCGCAAGATTACCTCTCTGCCCGCTCAGCGCCAACGGCTGCTAGACCGCGGACTGCTGAAGGAGGGTTTCTTTGCGGACATTACGATCTTCGATCCGGCAACGATCATCGACCGCGCGACCTATCAAAATCCTGCGCAGCTCTCCGAAGGAGTAAAGTACGTTTTGGTCAACGGACAGCTCGAATATGAAGCAGGGAAGCTGACGGGATCACAAGCGGGTAGGGTTCTTCGCGGGCCGGGTTGGAAGCCAACGCTGTGAGGTCTAGGACAGGCGCGGGAAATGGCTACGCATGTTTTCCCGAATTCCGGTTTCCTGTTTTCCCCAGCGACGGAGTATACCAGCGCGACCTGAGTTCCTCCTCCTTGCGGCGCAGCACTGCTAGAGAGCGCTGCGGATGGATTTGCGCACAGGCCACGAGTACGGCGTTGATCGCCGAGACTACCGCGACATACGATCCGTGGAAGGAAGGGCTGGCGATCGATGTGATCCAGGAGGAGTCACAGAATCGAGCAATGGGACTTTTGTCGCTATCCGTCAGCCCGAATGTAGGCACGCCGCCGGCATGAGCCCGTATTACCGAGTCGACGGTGTCTTGCAGGCATCGGCCAAAACTGATGGCCACCAGAAAATCTTTAGGGCCTAGTAGAAGAATTTTCTGGTGCAGGTTCCCAGCCGAACCCACGGGAGCCTCAGCGTCGTAGCCAATGGAGACCAGCCCATAGGCCAGAAGATTCGACAGTGCCGCAGCGAAATCAACTCCGACCACGAGAATTCGCCGCGCCCGGTCGATACGTTTGGCGATTTCAAGAACGTGCTTCACATCGAGCTTGGCCCGCAAGTCATTCAGGTTATGAATATCCATTTCGAGCGTGTGCTCAACGTGACCGGCCACGCTTCGCTTTTCCCGCACTGCTGACTTCAGAAGCGCATAAGGAGTAATGCGGGTCAAAAAGTGCGATCGCAGGTCTGCGGCGAACTCACCATAGCGCCGGTAACCGAGGGCCTGCACGGTGCGCACAATGGTTGTAGGATCGAGGTCATATCTCTTGGCAAGGGCGCGAGATGAAAGAAAGTAGTTATCTTCGGGATGATCCAGAATGTCGCGAATCAGCCGTTTGCGGCTCGTGCTCAAACCCGGCTCGGTCTCGGCGAAGCGAGTCTCCAGGGCGGTCATCCAGGCTTTTCGTTCGCCGGTTGAGCTGCCCGTGGGGCTGAGGCTCTCTTCCTGTCTTCCTGAACTCAGTTCAAAACTCATTCGCCGCCTCGTGAAGCGATATCACTCTTTGCGCAAGGGACCCATTCGAGGATCGCAGAAACCGGCATGCTGCAGCAGTCTTCTGCTCGGTCGCAGTATAGCGCAACCCGCGCTACCAGGACCCTCTTCAGAGCCTTCACGTTTCGGCGCGTGTCAGCCGCAGCCTCAAAGTGCCACCGGCCCCCCGGCGCCACCAGCAGCGGCTCGTTCATGAGCCGTCTGCTGGGCACCGGGCGGCCTGGAAAATGCAGAGGCCGCCTTGTCTTGAGTTATGTAGATTGCGGAAGAGGGGGACGCTCTAGATCCCCGAGCTGCCTCTTCGACCGAGGTGGGCTATCAACGTGACTGCAAAAAGGACCACGAAGATAAAGAACAGAATCTTCGCAATTCCCGCCGCTGCTACCGCGATTCCGCCAAATCCAAGCACCGCTGCCACGACGGCGATCAACAAAAACATTAGCGCCCAGTAAAGCATCATGCCTCCTTTGATCAGCCTTGAAGGCTGACTACGCCGGGCATCCATAAGGGGCTCCGGCTGGCCGATCTCCTAAGCCCAGGATTCGGGCGAGAAGCAGGAGCCACGCCTCGCGGCCTGGCTCCTGCTCGATAGGAGAGCGTATTTGCGCAGCATAGTCAGAACCGAAGTGCGCGCCAATCCCGTGGCTTCCGTACTTCTCAAAGGGCTGGACGGTAGTTTTCAATCTTTCGATCCTCACTCACGAATGGCCACAATGAAGAATGACCATCGTCAAACCGGTAAGGACGCCGGATCGTATCCATCGAGTCGTGTAGCCCCAGCGAAAGTTCCACGTACATACATTTCTGCGGAGCATTCTGTCAGTTCTCCTTCGAACCTACTGCATCTGCCGGATGGCTCCCGTCATCGGCCTTCGCGCACACTACACGCGAATGGAAAAAGCGGAGCGCGATTCCGGAGGACGTTTTGGCATGAGCGATGGAAAGGATGGAGAGATGGAGACCTGCGCTCATCTCAATGCAAACCGAAGGGAAGCAAATCGCGACTATTCTCCCAGGGGAGATCTAAAAAGGATGAAGCACCTCACACTGATCACCGTTGTTCTCGCACTCTTTTCTGCGCCGTGCCTGCTGGGGCAAAGTTCCTCGGGCGATCACGTCGAAATCGGCGCCTTCGCAGACTATCTCAACCTAAGCCGCACTACTCCCCACATCAATTTTGTGGGAGTGGGCGGACGAGCCGCCTTCAACGTTCACCGAAACGTGCAGATTGAAGCCGAGATGAGCTACGACTTTGCTCGCAACTTCACCAGCTCGTTTTCGAATGGTGTCACTGCACAATTTGTGCAGACGAAGTTGCGTCCGTTGCAAGCCATGTTTGGCCCAAAATTCGAAACCAACGCCGGCCCGCTCCGCGCCTTCGGTACCTTCAAAGTCGGATTTGTGAATTTCAGCACCAGCAATCAGAATGCACCGTCAGGATTCACCGGAGCATTAAATGGCGTGACCGCTGGTGACACACGCCCTGCCATCTATCCGGGCCTTGGCGTCGAAGGCTTCTGGGGCCCGTTCGGACTTCGTCTTGATGGCGGAGATGAAATCTATTTCGACAACGGAACCCGTAACAATTTGAAGATTACATTCGGACCCGTGCTTCGCTTTTGAGCCAGACTACTTTGTCGGGAAAGACGGCCCCGCCCTCTAGCAGCCATAACTTCCTGGCGACGATTCGCAAGTACGCCGAGATCGCGGAAGAGAAGAAGGAGGGAGAATAGAGAAGTCGGGTTTCGGGAAGGGCACGACTTCAGTCGTGCCATCAGGTGCTGGCAGCGAACGGCTGCCAGCTTCAAACCAGGAACCGCAAGCTGCGGCTCTTCGGCCGCCGCCTCGTTGATGACGAAGAGCGCAAAATGATGCCGATGCCGATACGTCTTTTTCTCGCAATCCTGAATGTATCCGACTTTCTCGACCTCACGACGTCCAGCACCGCGACATCTCGATGACTCGCGCCATGCGAGCGCTTCTGGGCTAGAATATAACCTTTCCCGGAAACCCATCGGCACGGACCGCGCTCATGCCTAATGCGCCGAAAAAGAAGGTGCGCAGCAAGAAACAAAAGCGCGGAAGTGCCAGTCCTGCGCGAGTCAGCCCCGCGACCTTTCCGATTGTTGCCATTGGCGCCTCTGCCGGCGGTCTCGAAGCCTTCAGCAATCTGCTCCGCTCTCTTCCCACCGAGCCGGGAATGGCGCTGATATTCATCCCGCATCTCGATCCGACACATGAGAGCGCCATGGTCGAGCTGCTGTCGCGCACGACTCGGTTGCCGGTGGTCCAGGCGGCCGACGCTATGCATGTGGCCGTCGACCGGGTTTATGTGCTTCCTCCGAATTCGGATATGACCATTTTGGCGGGAGCCCTGCACCTCGTGCGCCGGGAAGCGGAACGCGGCCATCACATGCCGATTGACACATTTTTCCGCTCCCTCGCTGATGATCAGTCGGCCAACGCGATTGGAGTGATCTTATCGGGAACCGCCAACGACGGCACTCTGGGACTGGCCGCGATTAAAGATAGCGGGGGCATCACGTTTGCCCAGGACACCGATTCTGCCAAATACGACGGTATGCCAAGTAGCGCGATCGGCTCCGGTGTCGTGGATTATGTCCTCCCTCCCGACCGCATCGCGCAGGAGCTCATCCGCATTCAGAAGCAGCCTTCGGGGCAGAAATTTCCCAGCGACGCTTTTGACAGAAAACACCGGCTGATGAGGGACATATTCCGGCTGCTGAAGGGTTACAGCAAGGTTGATTTCGCGGATTACAAAGTGGCCACCATCCGCCGGCGGATCCTGCGCCGCATGAATATCAACCTCATCAATGGACTACCCGACTACGTCAAGTTTCTGCATCGCAACCCACAGGAAGTGGAAGCTCTTTACCGGGATGTCCTGATTAATGTCACCAGTTTCTTCCGGAATCCAGAAGTCTTTGACAGCCTGCACGAGGTGGTCTACCCAAAGATTCTTGGGGAGCGCTCGTCGTCGGAGCCCGTCCGCGTTTGGGTTCCTGGCTGTTCCACCGGAGAAGAGACATACTCCCACGCCATGGCTTTGGTGGAAACACTTTCCGAACTTCGCATCGAAGTCCCCATTCAGATTTTCGGCACCGATCTCAGCGAGAATGCCATCCAGAGGGCCCGGGCCGGAATCTACAAGGAAGGCATTGCCAGCGAAGTCTCCGAAGTGCGGCTTCGACGCTTCTTCCAGAAAGTTGCGGGGGGCTATCAGATTTCCAAATCGATCCGTGATATGTGCGTCTTTGCGCGACAGAATGTCTTTAGCGATCCTCCCTTTTCACGCATGGACCTGATCAGCTGCCGCAATGTCCTGATCTATCTCAGCCCCGTCCTGCAGAAGAAAGTCATTCCTATTTTTCACTATGCTTTGAATCCAAATGGCTTTCTCCTGGTTGGGAACACCGAAGGTCTTGTCGGATTTGGCGCGGAAATCTTCGATCTGGTGGAGAGAGAGTGCAAAATCTATCAGAAGAAGCCCGTCCCATCTCCCGTGACGTTCGGTCTGACCGTCAGTGGCTATGAGGCTTCTGAGCGCCGCCCGCAGAAACCGCAGTATCCTGCTAAAGAGGAAGAACCCGCGAAGACGCCGGTAGACGTCCAACGCGAAGCCGACCGCCTTCTGCTCACCAAGTACGTCCCCTCCGCGGTGGTCGTCAACGAAGCTCTCGAAATTCTGCAGAGCCGCGGCCAAACCAATCGTTATCTCGAACTTCCCACCGGGCGAGCCAGCCTCAACTTGCTCAAGATGGCTCGTGCCGGGTTGCTCTACGAATTGCGTTCCTTGATTGAGAGGGCCCGCAAGGATTCCGTTCCCGTCTCCAGCGATGGCGTCGTGATTGAAGAGGCCAACGAGACCGTCGTCGTCCGGCTCGAAGTCATCCCCTTCCACACGCCCGCGCGCGACCAGCGGCACTTCCTCGTCCTTTTCGAGGAGAAAGACAGCCACAAACTACCCGAGCCAAAACTCGCGCCGCGGCATTCCGCAAAGGAACAGTCCGACGCCAGGGAAGTCCAAATCTCACAGCTCAAGCAGGAAGTCGCCAGCACCAAGGAGTATCTGCAATCGATCATCGAAGCCCAGGAAGCGACCAACGAGGAATTGCAGTCGGCCAACGAGGAGATTCAGTCCGGCAATGAGGAATTGCAGAGTACCAATGAAGAACTGCAGACGTCGAAAGAGGAGCTCGAGTCCGCCAATGAAGAGCTGAACACGGTAAACGAAGAGATTCAGCACCACAACCAGCAGTTGGCGCAGCTCAGTAATGACCTGGTCAACATTCTCAACAGCGCCACCATTCCCATCGTCATGCTCGGCGAAGACCTGCACATACGGCGTTTTACTCCGGAGGCCGAACGAATCTTCGGTTTTTCCAACCACGACATCGGCAAGGCGCTCACCCATCTTGCTTTGAACATCGAGATTCCACAGCTCGAGCGCTGGATGCTCGATGTGATGCGCGACGTCAGGATGAAGACGGAACAGGTGCGGGCTCGCGACGGCAAGCCTTACAAGCTGCGCATCACGCCTTACCGCACTTTGGAAAACAAGATCGATGGGGTGGTAATCATTTTGCTCGACCTCAGCGATCTGGTCTCGCAAGGAAACAGCAAATGATGAATGTCTGCAACCCGGGCCGCACGACGAATCGAGCCCGAGTCAAGCCGAAGTCGAGCCCGAGTCGAACTGAAAGAAGCCGCGAAGCGGCGGTATTCATTAGCCCGCCACGTAAGTGGCGGGACAGCGCGAGGAATGGATGAGCGATTCCCGGAGGGACGGCACCCAATTCCTACGCACACACGAGTCTTGAAAGGGCGCGGCTTTCAGCCGCGCCGTAAAGAGCCTTGAGAATTGCGGCTTCAGCCGCTGAGGCCCGCAGACCCAGGCCAAGGTTAGTCCGATTTTATTTTCCTATTTTCGGGCCATGACACTAGCTGGCCTTGGGATATCTGATCGGAGCGACCATCACATCCGCCGCTGCCCGATCGAGCAGGTCGTGTTCGTCCTGGGAAAGGATCTGCGACGGGTGCATGCTTCTCCGCTGATCCAGTTCTCCCCGTAGCAGACGCACACTGTCTCGCAGCCGCGTCACCGAATGTCTTAATTCAAACCGGAGCATTGCCATCTGCTCTCGAAGTTTTGCCAGCTCGGATACGCCACTGCGAAGTTCCTGCGTCGAATCGCGGTAGTCCTGCTGAGTATTCCTGAGTTGAAACATCTCGCGGATCGAGCTTGCTTTTACCCAGCCCTCGAGTTCAGCGACCACTGCGATGACCGAGCCGCGAGACTTTCCCGCGGGGCGGCGTACAGGAAGCCTCAGCTCTCGCTCATAGCGCTGTACCGTTCGCACGCCCTTCCCCAGAAAGGTTGCGATTTCTTTCCACCCGCTGAGGAAGTGCGGTGGATCCGGTGTCCTCAGGGCGCGTTTCTTCATGATCACACCTTAACTTGACCCGAACAACTTTCCCAAAACCATCCTTGCACAAAATTGTAGCACTGGAATCAACCGGCGCCAGGCCAACCCACTTGCAGGCGGTGTCCCAATCGACAGACACGAAGTCCCACGAAGGGCGTGTCCGGTCCTTTGTGGTGAAGTTATAGGGAAGCGGGTATGTCCTTTAGGTGTTTGGGTCCTCTTCCTTTGGCAACGGCCTCCCCGAAGCCGAGCCAGGGCGTATGGCGCAACTTGGCGCATGCGCTCATCGCCGATAGTTGTTAGGTTTTTAAAAGCAGTATCCAGCCCATGACCATTCCATGGCACCAACCGGGGACTTCCGTCTCTTCGCGGGACTTACCTTCACGACAGCAGAAAAGCATCAAAGAAGAGATCAAGGACTTGCTGCTCCAGGTGGGCCGCACACGGCTGGATGAACTCTGCCCGCGCTGCGGTCGGCAGATGGAATACGTCGACACGGCTGTCTGGTTTTACGGAGACGACGAGACCTTCCGCATCCGTCTGCCTGCATGCCATTGCGCCGTGAAGGAGGTTTTGCCTTAACTACGAGCAACCCCGCATGTCAGACATCCATGACTGACACAGGTCAAATGCAGCAGAAGGGCCGAACATTCGAGTTCAACCTTGTTCGTTGCCCCTATTGTGTCGAAAATCGCGAATTCAAGCGAATGGCATCGCCCGATAACGGAAACGGCTGGTATATGTGTCACAACTGCGGCCATCTAGCCATGCCGAAGGATCCTGATTTCTGCTGCACATGTGCAAGGTGCGCCGAAATTGAGACCCAGACTCGCTTTCGATCGTCCTAGCGTCCATTTCATCGCATTGCGATTCGAAGGTAGAAGCCGCGCAGCCCATGCCTTGCGCTCGGTAAACGCGTGCCATACCACGAATAAGCACACAGCCCTGCTTTAGCCAAATAGATAGGAAGACGAAGGCGACAGGTCCACTCCCTGGCAACCTCGCAAGCCTGGAGTCGCGGGGCGCTTCGGAACTCAATCCTACTAAGCTACTTGCCGCCTTGATCAATTATGTTGACGCAAGCCGTGTGTTTGGCAAGCGCCGACTT
>Ga0116224_10000344_pt1 | contig 37511 bp, 9 predicted proteins | sample Sb_taG_9_FD_89699 | JGI IMG/M metagenome (GOLD analysis project Ga0116224, IMG submission 89699) | Peat soil microbial communities from Weissenstadt, Germany - Sb_50d_b_LC metaG | ecosystem: Environmental > Terrestrial > Soil > Wetlands > Peat | place: Germany: Weissenstadt | collected 2010-09-21 | reverse complement strand
GTCTCTCAAGGTACAGCGCAATGGGTTTCAACACAGCTACGCGGAAAACACGGTGTTATTTGAAGACCCGTGTTATTTGTTTTCATGGACGGGCAGTTATAGCTACTATGTAAATCATCATTATGGCAGTAATTGCCCGCGTTTTTCTTGGTATTTTGCGCTGTATCACCCAAGCAATTGCGCTGTCTGTCTACCGACTGCGCGCTGTACTACTAGGACCAGTGGCCCGCTGGCACACAACTCGATCCGCGCGCCGCAAGATGAAGCAGTATAAGGAGTAGCGGCGGGAAAGTTGTGTGCCAGGGCGTGGCACACAACTCCGCCGTGGCACACAACTCCGCCGTGGCACACAACTCCGGCCCGGTTTCGGCGCTCCCCACCGGCTGAAGCCGGGACTCCAACCGGATGCCGTCCTCGGGCAAGTGGAGGAGTCCATTACGGCAACGGCGCCGGGGCTTCGTGCAGATAATCATCGATCGAGCGGGCCGCCTTGCGGCCGGCGGCCATGGCCAGGATGACGGTCGCCGACCCCGTGACGATGTCGCCCGCCGCGAACACGCCGCGCTTCGAGGTCCGCAGCGTCTCCGGGTCGGCCGCGATGTAGCCCTTGCGGTTGGTCTGCAGGTCGGGCGTCGTCGATTGCACCAGGGGGTTGGCACCGGTGCCCAGCGCGATGACGGCCATCTGCGCCGGCAAGTCGAACTCCGAACCCGGCACCGGGACGGGCGCGCGCCGGCCCGAGGCGTCCGGCTCCCCCAACTCCATCTTAATGCACCGGACCGCCTCCAGCCGCCCCTGGGGGTCGCCGCGGAAGGCGACCGGGTTGGTGAGGCAGAGGAACACGATGCCCTCGTCCTTCGCGTGGCGGGCCTCCTCGGCCCGCGCCGGCATCTCCTTTTCGGAGCGGCGGTAGATCAGGTAGGCGGTGCGGGCGCCGAGCCGGCAGGCGGTGCGGACCGCGTCCATCGCGGTGTTGCCGCCGCCGACGACGGCGACATCCCGTCCGCGGCAGTCGAAGACCGGCTGATCGTGGGACGGGTCGTGAGCCTTCATCAGGTTGACGCGGGTCAGGAACTCGTTGGCCGAGTACACCCCGTTGAGGTGCTCCCCCGCCACGTCGAGGAATTTGGGCAACCCCGCGCCGGTGGCGATCAGGACGGCGTCGTAGCGCTCCTCGGTCAAGAGCTCGTCGATGGTGACGGTCTTGCCGATGACGACATTGGTCTGGAACTCGACACCCATCTGCCGCAGGACATTGACCTCGTCGCGGACGATGTCCTTGGGCAGTCGGAACTCCGGGATGCCGTAGAGCAGCACGCCGCCGACCTCGTGCAGGGCCTCGAAGACGGTGGCCGCGTGTCCCCAGCGCACCAGGTCGCCGGCGGCGCTGAGGCCGGCCGGCCCGCTGCCGACGATGGCGACCCTCTTGCCGGTGGGTGGGGCCTTCTCGGGCAAGCCGACCTGCCCATGGGCGCGCTCGTAGTCGGCCACGAAGCGCTCCAGGTAGCCGATGCCGAGCGGCTCGAACTTTTTGCCCAGGACGCAGCACCCCTCGCACTGGCTCTCCTGGGGGCAGACGCGCCCAGTAATGGCCGGCAGGACGTTGTCCTCGCGAATCTTGGCCGCCGCCGCCAGGTAATCCCCTTGTTCGACGAGGCGGACGAACTCGCGGATGTTGACGTTAACCGGGCAGCCGTGCTCGCACTGCGGCTTGGCGCACTCCAGGCAGCGCAACGCCTCGGTCGTCGCGCCCAGGACGGTCAGCCCTCGATTGACCTCCGAGAAGTTGGCGCGGCGCTCCTCGGGCGGCTGCTCCGGCATGTGCTGCCGGGGAATCTTCATTCGCTCCCTGGGGGGCAACTTGTTCTCGCTCACGACGTCGGCTCCTCGGGGTGCCGGACTTCGGGGTGGGCGGCCTCGAGCCGGCACGACTCGCGGACCTCCCGCACGTACTCGTCGGCGTGGGCGCGGAACTCCCGCAACGCCTCCGCCTCGCTCTCGGCGTAAGCCCGGTTCCTCTGGGCGAGAATGTCGAAGTCCACCGTGTGGGCGTCGAACTCGGGGCCGTCCACGCAGGCGAAGCGGGCGCCCGACGCGGTGATGATCCGGCAACCGCCGCACATGCCGGTGCCGTCCACCATGAGCGAGTTGAGGCTGACGACCGTGGGGATGTGGTGCGGGCGCGTGACCTCGGCCACGGCCTGCATCATGCGCACCGGCCCGATCGCCAGGACCAGGCCGAGCGGCCGGCCGGCCGCGATCAGTTCCTTCAGCGGGTCGATCACCAGGCCCTTGCGCCCATAGCTGCCGTCGTCGGTGGTGATGAAGACCTCGTCGCTGATGGCGCGGATCTCGGATTCGAGGATGACCAGGTCGCGCGAGCGGCCGCCCAGGACGGCGATGACGTGGTTGCCGGCCTCGTGCATGGCCTTGGCGGTCGGGTAGGCAATCGCCGCCCCGACGCCTCCGCCGATGACGACGACCGTGCCGAAGTCCTTGACCTCGGCCGGCTTGCCCAGCGGCCCGACCAGATCGAGCAGGGCGTCGCCGGCGCCGAGGAGGTTCATCAGCTTGGTCGTTTTGCCGATGCCCTGGACGATCAGCGTGATGGTGCCGCGCCCGGGGTCGCTGTCGGCGATCGTCAGGGGGATGCGCTCGCCGCGGTCGTAGACGCGCACGATGACGAACTGGCCGGCCTGCCGCTTACGGGCAATCCGTGGGGCCTCGATCACAAAGCGCTTGACGTCCGGTGCGAGGAACTCGGCCTGCACGATCGGAAACATGGGTTGGCCCCAGGGGAGATGCCCTCCGCGCCTTGGCCGTCACGCGACGGCCCGTGCCTCCCGCGGGCGGGGCAAGTGCGCTCGCGGGGATCGCAGTTCTCGTGCCGAACGGGGGGAGGTCCGCCGCCGCTACGGCGCTTTGCCGGCAACGGCCGCGAACGGCGGCGCCGGCATCACTCGACCGCCGCAGGCCCGCACCACGCCCTGCCCCTTCGTGTACCCATTCCGCCCACCCGGTGCATCCGCACCGCACAGGGCTGGGGTGCAAGCGAGCCGACGCGCCGCAGAAATCTCCGGCATTGGCACAGGTTTCGCCGATGCCCCACGCTCGGCACACGACTCGCTTATACAGCGGCGCCCTGGCCGCTCCGGGCGCCGCTGTGGGTGGGCCCGCCGGCGGGCGGCCTGCCACTGGACCACTTACTTGAGGGCCGATCATGCCAGCCTCTGTTTCCACATTCGGCGATCAACTGCTGCGGGCTCACGCTGTGCTCCACGCCGTCCTCGACGGTGTCGAGGAGGCGCTGCGCTCCGCTGCCGAGACGCGGCGGCACCTCCTGGCCCTGCGGGCCTGCGTCCTCGACCACTTCCGCCAGGAAGAGCAGGGCGGCTACCTGGCGCCCGTCCTGCGCCTCCAACCGCAGCAGGACCGGATCGTCCGGCGCCTCCTCGGGGAGCATCGCCGCCTGGCGGAAGCCCTCGACGGCCTCGTTCAAGAGGCCGCGGCGGCGACGGTGATCGAGGACGAGTTCCGCGAACGGGTTCGGGCCTGGGTTGCGGAACTCCGCCGCCACGAGGCGGACGAGAACGTCCTGGTGGAAGACGCCTTCAACCGTGACGTTGGCCAAAAGGATTAGAGAGCGGCCGGGTCGGCCGCGGAGGGCTCTTATGCACAAGTACGTCATCATGGGGGTGCAGGGCTGCGGCAAAGGGACGCAGGCGAAGCTGCTCGCGCGCGACTTCGACCTCGTTCATATCAGCGTCGGCGACATCTTCCGCTGGCATATCCAGAGCCACACCAAGCTCGGGGCGCGGATCAGGCGCCTGGTCGCCTCGGGTGGCCTGGTCCCCGACGATGTCGTCGAGGAGGTGGTCAAGGCCCGCCTCGACGAGCACGACTGGAACCACGGCTTCATCCTCGACGGCTTCCCGCGCAACCACTCGCAGGCCGAGTTCTTCCTGGAGAGCTACGACATCGACGCTGTCATTCAAATCGGCGTACCCGACGAGGTGGTCGCGGACCGCATCCTGGGCCGGCGGCTGTGCCGCAAGTGCGGCCAGGACTACAATCTGAACGGCCACCGGCCGGCCGTGGCGGACCGGTGCGACCTCTGTCAGGGCCCCGTGTGCGCCCGGGCCGACGACACACCCGAGGCGGTCCAGGCGCGCCTCCACGACTACCACACGAAGACCGCGCCGGTGTTGGAGCTGTTCCGGCGCAAGGGTCTGGTCCTCGTGGTGGACGGCACCGCGGCGCCGGACGCGGTGCAGGACGAGATTCGCCGTGGGCTGGGACTGAAACAACGTGCTTCCCGGGTCAATCTCGCTCCCGTGCCGGCCTCACCGGGGGAGCGGGGCCGCGGGAACCAAGGGGCACCCGGTGCCGAAACTGAACTGAGTGGGGGCGCAGGACCATGCCGAGCAGCGGGGAAAGTCGAAGGTCGTTCTTGAGTCTTGTGACGAAGGCCCTCACGGGTGTCATCGGCCTGTGCCTGGCGGCACCGGCCATTGCCTACGTCACGGCTCCCCTCTGGAAAAGGCGCGGGGCAGACGGCTCGGGCATGGACTTCTCCGACGCCGGAGCGCTCGCAGACCTCCCCGTAGGGGAATGGCGGGCTGTGACCGTGGAGGTAGTGCGCCGCGACGGCTGGGAGACGACGCGCAGGCGCCGCACGGCCTGGGTCCGTCGCTCGGCCGAGGGCAATCCCGCGATCACCCTCCTGTCGCCGATTTGTCCGCACCTGGGTTGCCCCGATCAACTGGTTCCCGGACCGCGCCACCTTCGTCTGCCCTTGCCACAAGGGGACCTTCGACGGCGGCGGGGCGCTGGTGAGCGGCCCCCCGCCGCGCGGGATGGACGCGCTCGATTGGGAAGTGCGGGGGGACCGGCTTTTCGTCCGCTGGCAGGATTTCAAGATCGGCGTCGCCCTGCTCGTGCTCGGTGCGGCGCTGTGCGCCCTGGCCCCCACGCTGACGGCGCTCATCGCCTTCCGGATCGTGCAGGGACTGGGCGGCGCCCTGGTGCTGGCCAACGTGATGGCCGAGATCACCGCTGTCTTCCCGCGGGAGCAACGGCGGCGAGCCATGGCCGTCAACACCTCGGTCCTGGCCCTGGGCCAGGTCACTGGCCTGGTCCTCGGGGGCTTCCTGATCGACTGGCTGGGCTGGCGCTCCATCTTCCTGGTCATCGTGGTCGTCGGCGGGCTCGGCCTGGTGCTGGACCTGGTGGTGCTCCGCAACCGCACCGCCGGGCCCGGGGCGCCGATGGACTGGCGGGGTGCGGTCCTGTCGGTCCTGGTCGTCGGGGCTCCCTTCCTGTTGATCGAGCGTCTGTCCTGGGACCTCCAGGATCCGACCGGCCTGGCGTTGCTGCTGGCCGGCCAGATCTTGCTCGTCGGGCTGTTCGTGGCGGTCGAGCGGTGGTCGGCCTGGCCGCTGCTGGACCTCGGCCTGTTCCGGTTGAGGGCCTTCACCTGCGGGTCGGTTGCCGCCACGTTCTACTTCATCGTCGCGACGTTCGGCTACTTCCTGCTGCCGCTGTACGCCCAGGTCGTGCTGGGGCTGTCCCCTTTTTCCGCCGGCCTGCTCCTGGTGCCCCTGTCGGTGGCGTTGACGGCGTCGAGCCAGTTGGTCGGCCTGATGACCAGTCGGTTCAGCGCCCGCGTCGTCAGCACGGCGGGCCTGATCTGCTCCAGTGCCGCGGTGCTCGGGATGTCCCTGCTCGGCCCGACAGCCTCGTACTCCTACGTCGTTGGCTTGCTGGTGCTCGCGGGAGTAGGCGGCGGGCTGTTCCACCCACCCAATAACGGCTCCGTGCTCAGCGCCGTGCCGCCCCAGCACCTGGGCGCGGCCAACGGTTTCTTCACGACGGCCCGCAACTTCGGCCAGGCCATCGGGGCCGCGCTCGCGGCGGCGATCCTCGGCCACGGGTTGGGGCCCTCGGGGGCGGCGGAAGTGCTGGCCCAGACCCCGGACGCGGTGGCCCGGGGCCCCTCCCGGGACGCTTATGTCCAGGCCCAGGCGTTCGCCTTCCGGGTCGGTGCCGGCTTGGGGCTGGTCGGCGCCGTGATTTCGGCGCTGCGCGGGAGTAATGGCCGGCCGGCGCCGGCGGGCGGGGACGCGGCGGGAAAAGGGAAGGAAGAGAAGAGACTCTAGCCAGGAAGGTGTGTTCCTCTTGGAGCCATCCAGGAATAACTTCGCCGTTTGCAGCGGGCGGCCCTGTCGTTACGCCGAAGGCGTTGCATACCGAAGCCGTGGGTCGCGCAGCACCCACGGGGACGTTGATCACGGCACCCAGCCAGCCGCCGTCAGAACGCTCTCTGCGTCGGTTAGACTGACCGCGTATTGCAGGTTCAGGGGATTGAATGACGCTATCAGTTGGGCATGCAAATTGGTCGATCCGGGGTTTGCGAAATCGCCTGTATTTGAACTGACGAAGATGCAGATCCCGGCGAACCCGGCATTTCTCAGTTGAGCAGTCGCCTCCACCACATGTTCAAGGATGACAGAATCCTTGGCTCCCTTGCTGTGCGGTTGTTTTACTGGATGCCGATAGGCGATGATCCGATCAACTGCACGGCCTAAAGCAATGCCATCATTATCGATGGTGACGCAGGTGGCGAGCAGGTCAGTGGACAATTGACGCAACAGTGCTGGCATCGTCAGAACTCCTGCCGGGAGGACGGCAACCGCAGGAAGAGCCAGATGTCCACATATCGATGCCACGGCATTGCAGGCGTTCACCGCTGTCATGCATTCATTCACCCTTTCCAGAATATGTGTGTTCCATTCGGTCTGGACAGGAGAGGCAACGAGAAGGTGAATTGTCTTCGGGTTCTTCTGCGCAGATGCTAGAAATAACTTCGCAAACCGAACCTCGTCCGGCTTGTTCCGTAAGGGCGCCCGCACAACGTCGAGCAAGATGCAGGTATCGAGGAAAAGGACAGGAGCCGGATTGGCGGTGATATCGTGAACGATACCGGCAATCAGCGTCATGCTGGTTGCCTCCCTGCCTCCTCATACTCAGCAATTAGCGCGACGTTGGCGTAGAACCGATTGGCCAGTTCGCTGGCAGCTAGCTTGTCCCAGCCACTAGCGACGAACCACGCGGTCAATTCTTCAGGCTTGAGTGCAACTTCCTCTCGAAAAGCGGTGAGCACAAACGTTCGCCAGAGCGGCTCCGCATGCGCCGGGATCGGCCACTGTCCGTCACTAGCCTCAGCAAGAGTTGTCATGGCAGCTTCAGTTTGCGGTCCGACACGGCTGATCGGTCCGAGGCGAGGATACGATACTTCCAGCCCGACGGCAGCGGCGGCCGGTTCAACCACCTCGGCGAGAACGCGCTGAATCTCACGGGCAAGGTCAGAAATGCCGGCCCGGGCATCGAGGAGATCATACGGCCCACCTCGAACCCGTCGCTGGCTAGCTCGGTTCAGACAGAGCATGACTCGCGGGACTGTCCCTTGACTGCTAGTCCAGCAATAAATACGATTGACCTGATGCGGCGTGATCTGCGGATGCTCTGCGAAACGCGGGGCTCGGTTCAATCGGTCTTCAGCATTCGGGTCCCGAGACCAGCCGAGCCCCGCGAACCGCTTCTCGATCTCTTCAAAGAACCGGTCGAGCGGCTCCTCCCGGCCCTCGACGAGTACACGCCGCCAGATATTGATGACCTCTAACAGGTCCGACCTCACACCGAAAGGGAATGCGGAGTAGTGTTTGACAGCGGCAGCCGTCTCGGGCTGGCCATGGTCCACGAGCCATTTTGCCAGATCGCGTCTCGCCGCTGTGCAGTCCTCGGCTGTGGCCGCTTCCGACCCAAATGCCAGCAGAAAGAGCCGGGCAGCATCCGGAACCCCCTCCCAGGTCGCAAGCCTGAGAACTACTCTGGGGAGAGCCGTCGTATTCACGAGCAGCGTATCGACGTCCCCTTTGGCCAGGTTTGGGTGGCAGAGAATCAGGCGGATTGGTCCGCCAATGTCCCACGCGGCAGCGATAAACCTACCCTCTCGAAGTTGCTCGACGACGACGGGCGCGTGAGCCTGCACAACACTACGGCTCACCCGGAGTGGGTTGCGAAACCCTTCAGCGATAGCGCTTAAAGGCAGGGATGCCTCTCCACCCTGCCAAGAGAATCGGATAACTTCAGGCATCGCTCGCTCCTGGGGGCGATTCCCGACCTACCATCTTAACGCGCAGCACTGGCTGCGCCTACGCACCTTCAGCGCCGAAGCGCCAAACTGTCCGCGCCGGTACCCCCCGTGAGAAAGTCCCTGTTCCCGTTTGAGGCCGGTCGCCTCAAATCCTTGCTGGTATTCGCGATACAGCCATTCCCAGGAAAAAGTCCGTCCTGTGAGACATTTCTTCGTCCGTTGTGGATTTCCTCATTAGCTCACGTTTCGCCCCGTCAGCAGACATTCCCGACCGGAGGCGCCAGGGTCGGCCCCGCGGCCCATTGCGCGCGGAAGGAAACGCGTCACTAACGTCGCTCGAGGGGCTGGTACAGTAGCGCCCGCCCCTGGGTGGTTTGCAGCTTGATGCGGGGATCTCGCCTTCAATCGTCGTGCCGCTCCAGCCCCAGACCTGATCCCCTGTCCCGGTGACGACCGCCGCGTCTCAAGGTTCACTCACGAGGAAGCACACCATGTCCCGTCCCTGGTGGCCCCGGTTGGTCATGGCTCGCATGTCGGCCGCGGTGCGGCGTACACGCCCGCGGAAGGAGCGGGCCCGGCCGCCCCTGGCCGTCGAGGCGCTTGAGGACCGCACCCTGCTGACAGTCAGCGTCATGCCCGGGTTGGGAAATGCCGTGGGCGTTTTCGGCTCCGCCGGCGACAATCTCTGGCTGCGGACCAACCCCCAGGCCGGCCACCTCGCCGACCTGCAGTACAGCACCGACGCGGCGACCTACACCAACCTCGGCGTCGTCGTCTCCCAGGACGCGACGATCACCCTGGGAACGTTCAACGAGGTTCACCTGGGCAATGCCGTCACCGGCGACGTGCTCACCGGACAGGGGCACGCCATTACCTTCCAGGCGCAAGGCACGTCCTCCCCCACGCTCCTCACCATCGACGACACGCTGGCCACCGCGGGCGGCGCCCTGTCCATCCTGAACATGCAGGGGATCGAGGTGAAGCCTGGCGTCATCGTGACGACGCGCAACATCGGCGCGTCCACGGACTACCTCCACGCCGCCTCGGTCGGCGACTCCGGCGCCATTACGTTCACGTCGGAGAACCCCGACACCCTTAACCCGATCCTCAACGTCAATTTCAACCACCCGCACATCACCCTGGACTCCGGCGCCCGGGTCCTGGCGCAGGTCGGGGAAGGCGACACGGCCCACAAGGCTGGCGGCGTCACACTTAGCGCCCAGAACACCAACTACTCGCTGGGTAGCAGCTCGTTCAGCGGCGTCTCCGTCCTGGCCCGCGCCGCCTCGGTCAACCTCGCCGGCGCCACCATCGAGGGCGGCGCGGTGAACATCAAGTCCGACGCCGGCGACCTGGACTTGCTCGGCGAGCTGAGCCAACTCGGCGGCGGCAACGCCATCTGGGCCGCGGGCATCCTCCAGAACGCCCTGCCCTTCGTGAGCGACATCCTCTCGCTGCCCATCTCCTTCCTCTACAAGAAGGCCGACTCCACGGTCGAACTGGGCCAGGGCACCGCCGAGTCCTTCAACCCCACGCTGGTCAACGGCACGACCGGCGAAATCACTTTCGCCGCGCCTCATGGCCTGCAGACAGGCGACCCGGTCACCTACACGAGCGGCGGCACGGCCATCACCGGGCTGACCAGCGGCAAGACCTACTTCGCCATCGTGGACAGCGCCACCACCCTCCGCCTGGCCGCCACGACGGCCGACGCCCAGGGCGGCGTCGCCCTGACCGGCCTTTCGACCACCGGCGCGTCGGCCGTGCAGGCGCTCACCCCCGACAGCCAGGTCGTTGGCGCCAACGTCAACCTGGCCTCCACGGCCGAGTCCGACGCCGAGGGCGAGGCCATCTACTATGGCCAGTTCGGCCTCAACAAGCTCCTCGGCCAGGTCGGCCTGGCCTTCGCGGTCGCCGTCGGCGTGCCGACGGCGAACACCCTGGTGGACTCCGGCGCACAGATCACCGCCGCGGGCAACGTCAGCGTCACGTCGGCCGCCACCTCCACCACCAACAACCTGGCCCGCATCAGCCAGAACCTGGGCCAGCTTAACAGCCTGCAAAGCGCGCTGGGCACGGACGGCCAGACCCAGGCCCGCATCCAGCTCGCCGCCGGCGTCGGCATCGACCTGGTCAAGGCGCACTCTACGGTCTCCCAGTTCGCCAGCATCGACGCCAGCGGCAACGTCGGCATCACGGCCAGCGGCACGACCAAGGACAAGAACAGCGTCTCGACCGCCTCCTACTACGACGGCAAGGCCGGCGTCAGCGCCGCCTTCAACGTCGATAGCTCCGATGTCGAGGCTTACGTCGATGGCACCGTGACCGCGGGCACTCTGGCCGACATCGGCAACAGCGCAACCACGGCCAAGAGCCTCACCTTCAACCCCTTCCTGACCGTTCACGGCTCCAACGACCCCACCGAGCCCAACACCATCGACTTCGGCTCGACCAACCCCGGCTTCCAGACGGGCGACCAGGTCGTCTACGACAGCGGCCTCGGCGGGGCCATCAACGGGCTGACCAGCGGCGTCACCTACTACGTCATCAACGACAGTGTGCCGGGGGATTACCGCATCCAGCTCGCCCTGACTCTCAGCGATGCCGAGGCGAAGACCAACATCTTCCTCGCCCCCAACCCGACACTGACCGACACCACCGCCAACGTGTCGCTGCCGTTTACCCAGGTGGACGAGTCGGTCCCGTACACCTTCATCGCCGGCTCCGACGTCAACAACAACCAGATCGACTTCCAGCTCGCGCACGGCCTGACCACCGGCCAGGCGGTCACGTACGCCACCAACGGCAACGCCGTCGGCGGCCTGACCGCCGGCGCCACCTACTACGCCATCGTCATCGACCCGAACACGATCGAACTGGACTCTTCCTACAGCGACGCCGTCTCCCCCAACCCTCAGAATGTGATCGCGCTCGATGCCACCCAGGCCAGCGGCGACCAGACCATTGCCCCGCTCGGCACGCAGGACACCAACAGCTTCCAGACCCAGCCCCGCGTCGATGACACCCAGCACACCATCAACTTCGGCTACGCCCACGGGTTCACGACCGGCCAGGCGGTCACCTACACGACCAGCGGCGCCGCCCTCGGCGGCCTGAGGACCGGCCAAACCTATTACGTCATCGTCGTGGACGCCACGACCATCCAGCTGGCGCTGACCTACGCCGACGCCACCGCGAGCACGCCGGTGCCCATTGCCGTCACCGGCGCGGGCGTGACGGGCACCCAGAGCCTCCGGGCCCTGACGCCCATCGACTTCGGCTTCGACCCGGGCTTCAACAACGGCGACACCATCGTCTACCACGCGGCCCCCGGCGAGCGCGTCAACGGCCTGGTGGACGGCGGCACCTACTACGCCATCGTTGACCCCAACTCCCCCGACGCCCTGCTGCTGTCGGCGACCCCGGGCGGCGCGCCGGTCTACCTCGACCTGAGCCCGGTGCTCACCTCGACCGACGGGTCGCAGGTCTACACCGTCACGTCCGTTGACGCGGACACGAACTCCCTGCTGTTCGACCCGTCCCTGGGCTACACTTTCACGCCCGGTGAGCCCCTGGTCTATCGCGGGGCGCTGGGGACGACCATCCCCGGCCTGGTGGACGGCCAGACCTATTACGCGATCGTCGATGCGAACAACAGCTACTCCATTCAGCTGGCCCAGTCCCTGAGCGAGGCCCTGGCCGCAAGCCAGGCCGCCACGGCCCTGAGCACGGCGGAGACGTCCCCCTCCACACTGGCGCCGGTGGGGGGCGGCATGACGGGGTCCATCCTTTACCTGGACCCGGTGACCAACGAGATCATCTGCGCCGACCCCGCCCCCAACTTCTCGACCGGCCAGGCGCTGGTGTTCCACCAGACCGCGGGCAATTCCATCGGCGGCCTGAGCGATGGCGTCACGTACTACGCCATTGCCGTCCCGGGCGACCCGAACGCCGTCCAGTTGGCCCTGACGGCGAGCGACGCCGCCAACGGCGTTGCCATCACCCTGGACCCCAACTCACGGCTCACCGGGACGACTCAGACGCTGGACCTTCTCGACGCCGACCCCACGAATGGCACGCTGACCTTGCTCGCGGCCCCCGCCTCGCCGGTCCAAACCGGCGACCCCTTCGTGTACCACGCCGCCGTGGGAGATGGCATTCAGGGGCTGGTCGATGGGACAACCTACTACGCCATCCCTGGCGCCGACCCGACGACGCTGCGGCTGGCGGCGACCGCCGCCGACGCGGCCGCCGGCAAGGCCAGCGTTCTGTCGGCCGCGCTCACCGACGCCGGCGGCAACAACCTCCTGATCCAGCTGACCGATTCCAATGCGCACACGGCCACCCTGTACCAGCCGCTGACCTCGCCGCTGCAAACCGGCGACGCGGTCGTCTACCACGCCAACGGCGCGACGATCCAGGGCTTGCAGGACGGCAGCACCTACTACGTCGTCAACGACCAGCCGGGCGGCATCAACCCGATCAACTTCACCCCGAGCATGGTCGCCACCGGCGGCAGCGCCCTGACCGTGCCGAACCACGGCTTCTACACGGGCGAGGCGGTGACCTACACCACCTCCGGCACCGCCATCAACCCGCTGAGCAATAACGGCACCTACTACGTCATCGTCCTCGACAGCAACACCATCGAACTGGCCGACTCGCTCGCCCACGCGCAGGCGGGCGCCGCCCTGACCCTCAGCGACACGGTCGCCAGCGGCACCCAGACGCTCACACCCCCCGCGGTCGCCGGCAGCCCGGTGACCTTCAACCCCTCGCCCGTCGTGGACGCCACCGCCAACACGATCACCCTACCCGCGCACGGCCTGGTGACCGGCGAGGCAGTCACCTACAGCGTCGCCGCCGGCGGGACCGCCATCCAGAACCTGACGCCCGCGGCGGTTTACTACGCCATCGTCGTCGATGACAACACGTTCCAGCTGGCCAGCTCCGAGGCGAACGCCCAGGCGGGCACCGCGTTGTCCCTCAACGCCGCCGGCGCCAGCGGCACGCAGACCTTTACCCCGCTCCAGGGCAGCAGCACGGCGTACAACATCAACCTGGGCGGGGTCACGACCACGTCGATCACTCTGCCCAACCACGGCTATCTCACCGGGCAGGCGGTCACCTACGTGGCGACCGACACGCCCATCGGCGGCCTCTCGAACGCCGGCATCTACTACGTCATCGTCGTGGACGCCAACACGATCCAGCTGGCGGCCACGCCGGCGGACGCCTTCGCCGGCCGCGAGATCACCCTCGACCCCACGGTCGCCACCGGCTCCCACTCGCTCATCCCGGTGCAGACCCCGATCCTGGCGGTCAGCTTCAACCCGTCGGCGGCCCGGGACGCGGGCAGCACGTTCACGCTGGCCAACCACAGCTTCGTCACCGGCCAGGCCGTCACCTACACGACCAGCGGCACGCCCATCAGCGGCCTGAGCAACGGCGGCACCTACTACGTCATCGTCGTCGATGCCAACACCATCCGCCTGGCGGCCTCGCAGGGCGACGCCTACGACGGAGTCGGCCTGCCCATCGATCCCGCCGGCGCCACGGGCACGCAGACGCTGGCCCCCGCGCAGCCGATGATTCAACTGGCCGAGACCTACGCCGACGCCACGGCCGCGACGCCGGTCGTGCTCACCCTGGGCGGGGCCGTCGATTTCGGCGAGATCGACAACACGGTCATGTCGGGCGCCGAGCACACCCTCACCGAGGCCGCGGCGCCCGGCATCACGATCCAGGCCACCGTCAACGGCACGGACAGCGCCAAGACCAAGAGCGGCCTCGGCAGCAATCCGAGCCTCAGCGACCTGCTGACCAAGGGAGAATTGAGCGGCCAGTTCTCCAACGCTCTGTCCAACCTCTCGAACATCCGCGCTGTCAGCAACGGCAAGCCGGTCTCCGACCCCGTCAGCGCCTCGCTCCAGGGGGCCGGGAAGTTCGCCCCCAACGTTTCGGAAAACGGCGTCGATACCAGCATCGCCGGCTCGCTTGCCGTTATCTCCACCAACTACAACGCCACCGCCGAGGTCGGCCCGGACGCCGTCCTGAAATCCTCCCGGAGTGCGACGGTCCAGGCCACGGTCACGGAGAAGCAGCAGACGTCCGTGGAGGGCACCATCACCAAGCCGGGCAAGGGCGCGACCGGCACGTCGGTCGCGCTGGCCATCCAGGCCGGCGTCTTCAGCGCCACCGCCCACGCCCTCGTCGATCCCGGCGCGGCCATCGACGCCGCCGGCACCCTCACCGTCCACGCCGACACCAGCTACCCGTTCGCCTTCCCTTTCCTCAACCCCACCTCCAAGAGCCTGACGAGCCTGTTCGGGTCCAACCCGCTCAACACGCTCACCAACGTCTTCCTGAGCAACAACCTGGGGTTACAGAACTTCCTCGTCAACAACTGGACGCGGACCGTGTCCAAGCCGGCGTCGGGGGCGCCGCTGAATAAGGTGGGCATCACCCTCACCCTCCCCGTCAACGTCTACGACAACGAGGCCGTGGCGAAGATCGGCGCCGGGGCCCTGATCGACCAGGGCCCCGTCTACCAGACGCCCGCCCAGTCGGTCTCCGTGACTGCCGACACGTCCATCGACGAGCTGAACATCGCCGGCATCTTCGACGCGACCGTGAGCGTGGACGGCCTCGTCAAGTCCTTCCGCAAACGCACCATCCTCGACCCCGTGAGTGGCGAGAGCGCACACGCCTACGAGCAGCTGTTCTCGCTTTTCGGCGATCGCGCCGGCGGGGTGGGCATCGGCGTCTCGGCCCCCATCACCGTCGTCACGACCACGGCCACGGCCGAGATCGACAGCGGCGCCCTGGTCCGCGTCGGCCCCTCGGGCAAGCTGAGCGACACGGCCAACGACAGCAACTTCTTCCTGATCCTGGCCCAGTCGGGCGGCCAGGCCAAGACGACCGGCTTCAGCGGCACCCTCTCGTTCCTTGACATCACGCCCAACACCACCGCCCAGATCCAGGGGGGGGTGACAGTGACCGGCGGCGGCGCCGTCGCCGTCTCCGCGAACGACGACAGCAACCTGATCAACCTCACCGGCGCTTTCCAGACCAGCCAACAGACCTCGATCGGCGTCACCGTCGCGATCAACGTCCTCGACCGCAACACCTTCGCCATCATCGGCGACGAGGAAAGCAGCCCGACCGCCAACGACACGCCCACCAGCCACTCGACCTACGGCACGGTCGCCGTCCCGCTCGGCAACATCACGCTCAGCGCCACCGAGACCGGCAACCTCATCACGTCGGCCATCGCGGCGTCGGTCGCCAGCGATCGGCCGCCGTCGCCGGCCGCGGGCGGCAGCGTCAGCAGCGACCTGATCACGAACAACATCAACGGCGCCCAGCAAAGCGGGGAGTTGATCGACGCGAAATACGGCATCGGCGCCTCGGGCGCCGTCGGGCTCAACCTGCTCATCTCCGACAACGTCCTGGCGTACATCAACGACCTCGGCACCTTCCACGTCGGCGACGTGAGCGTGACGGCCAACAACGCCAGCCACCTCGTCGCCGTGACGGGCGGCGTGGGCGTGAGCCTCAAGTCCGGTAAGCCGAACTACGGCCTGGCCGGCAGCTACAGCCAGAACACGATGAGCGGCGTCAACAGGGCGTTCATCGATGGCGCCACCCTGACGGCCAGAAACCTGACCCTGGACGCGGAGCGCTCGGGCTTCTCGTTCTCCCTGACCGCCGGCGTCGGCGTGGCCACCGGCGCCGACGGCGTGGGTCTGGCCGTCGCCGTCGCCGTCAACACCATCAGCAGCGGCACCGACGCCTTCCTGAGCAGTGCCCACGCCACCCTCGTTGGCGACGCCAAGATCACCGCCACCAACGACGACCAGATCTGGGCCATCGACGGGGCCGTCGCTTACGGCGGCAAGACCGGCTTCGGCGCCGCGGTCAGCGTCAACGTCATCAACGACCACGCCCACGCCTTCATCGCCGACTCGGTCGTCAACCACAGCGGCGGCGCCCTGACCGTGTCGGCGACGGGCCAGAACTTCGGCCTGGTCGATGCCCGCATCATCGCCCTGACCGCCGCGGTCGGTGTGGCCGGCAATTACGGGATCACCGGAACTATCTCCGTCAACTCCGTGACGGACGACAACGAGGCTTACCTGCTCGGCACGACCTACACCGACACCACGTCGGGCGAAGGGGCGACGGTTTCGGCGAGCAGCACGTCGGACATCATTGCCCTGGCCGGCGCCGTGGGGCTGGCGCTGAAGGGCACGGCCGGGGTCGGGGCCGCCGGCGGCTACAACATCGTCAACGACACGACGAAGGCGTACCTGGAAGGCTCGTCGGCGACCCTGCTCGGAAACCTGAACGTCACCGCGGCCTCCAGCGCCGCCATCGGCGCGGTGACCGTGGGCGTGGCCGGGGCCAAGAGCGGCGCCGGGGCCGGCAGCGTGTCGATCAACGAGATCACCGACACCATCGACGCGCACGTCTCCAAGGCGTCGGCGCCCGACCCCAATTCCACGACCGGCAACGTCTCGACGGTCAACACCTCCGGCAACGTCGTCCTCACGGCCAGTGACACGTCCACCCTCGTGGACATCGCGGGCGGCGTCGCCATCGCTACCGGCGGCGTCGCGGTCGGTGCGGCGCTCAGCTACGACCTGGTGCAGAACACGCTCACCGCGTACATCGACAGCTCGACCGTGACAAGCACCGCCGGCGGCGTGAGTCTGTCGGCGACCTCGACGCCGGTCCTGGTGAACATCGCCGCCGGCGGTGCCGGCGGCGACAGCTTCACGTTCGGCGGCACGCTCACTGTCAACTCGATCGCCAACACCGTCAACGCCTACGTCACCAACTCGACGGTCAGCGCCTTGAACTCGGTCGGCCTGACGGCCACCGAGTCGCCGGTGATGGTGGTGCTGGCGGGCGGCATCGCCGTCTCGACCGGCGGCGCCGCGGTGGGCGCGGCCATCGCCTACAACTTCATCGGCGGCAGCTTCGACCAGGCCAACCCGGACGTCATCACCAAGCCGAGCACCGCCAACGACCAGGTCGGCGCCTACATCGAGAATTCCTCGGTCACGGCGACCAGCGGCGACGTGACCGCCCTGGCCGGGTACGAGAAACCTTCGACCCTGCCCGGCAGCGTCAGCCTGCTCTCGGCGGGCACGATCACGCTGCCTGTCGCGGTGTCGCAGGCGCTGGTGAGCATCGCCGTCGGCGGCGTGGGCGCCGAGAAATTCGCCGTGGGCGGGTCGGTCAACGTCAACCTGATGCGCGGCAGCGCCGACGCCCACATCACCGCGGCGCCCGGCGCCAACCAGGTAAAGGCGGGCGGGGCGGTGGTGGTGGCGGCCCACGACGTTGAGGCGATCGGCAGCGGCAGCGGCGGCGGGGCCGGCTCGACCGGCGGGGCCGCGGTCGGCACGGCCATCGCGACCGACGACATCGCCAATGTAGTCAAGGCGCGGGTCGAGGGGGTGAAGGTCAATGGGGCCGCGGTCCAGGTGACGGCCACCGAGGGCTCCTACCTCGTCAACCTGGTGATCGGCGCGGCGGGGGCCAACCTGCTCGCCCTGGGCGGCTCGGTGTCGATCAACCAGATCCACGACACCATCGACGCCCACATCTCCAACGGGGCCACGGTCACCAGCGCCGGCGACGTCACGGTCCAGGCCATCGACAAGTCCGTGCTCGCGTCGCTGACCGGGGGCCTCGCCTTCTCGACAAACGGCGGCGCGATCGGCGCCGCGCTCAGCTACAACCTCATTACCAACACCATCACGGCCTACGTGGACAGCTCCACGGTGACTTCGACCGCCGGCGGCCTCGACCTGTCGGCGGTCTCGGCCCCGGTGCTGGTTGCGGTGGCGGCCGCCGGCAGCGGCGCCTCCATCTACAGCATTGCGGGCTCGCTGACGCTCAACGCGATCGCCAACGACGTGGACGCCCACGTCACGAACTCCGCCGTCACCGCGGGCGGCTCCGTCGGCGTGGCGGCGTCGGAATCGGCGGTGATGGTGGTGCTGGCGGGCGGCATCGCCGCGGGGCCCGGCCCGGTCGCGGCGGTGGGCGCCGGCATCGCCTACAACTATTCCGGCGGCACCTTCGACCCCTACAACCCCGACCTGACGCACCGGCCCACCGGCATCACCGACCAGGTGACGGCGTACATCGACGGCTCGGGCGTCAGCGCGGGCGGCAACGTCGCCGTGACGGCCGGCTACCAGCCCCCGACGGTCCCGGGCCAGTCCGGCAGCCTGGGCACGCTCACCACGACCTTCGACCCGGGCACGGCGGTCAACACCACCGCCAACACGATCGACGTCGGCGACAACTCCGGGTTCGCGACCGGGCAGCCGATCACCTACCACGCGGGCACGGGCAACCAGCCCGTCAGCGGGCTGACCGACGGCACGACGTACTACGTCATCAAGCCCGCCAACGACAGCAGCCACATCCAGCTGGCCGCGACGGGCGACGACGCCCGCACCGGCACGGCGATCCCACTGACCTCGACGGGCAGCGGCACCAGCCAGACGCTGACGCGCACGCAGATCGCCCTGGCGGTGGGCACCTACGTCCTGCCGGCGGCCGTCAGCACGCAGCTGGTCAGCGTCGCCATCGGCGGCGCCGGCGCCGATACCTTCGCGCTGGGCGGGTCGGTGGCGCTGGACTTTGTGCGCGAGAGCCTCGACGCGCACATCAGCAACACCCCGGCGGCCCAGCAGGTCCAGGCCGGCGGCAACGTCATCGTGACGGCCGCCGACAGCTCCACCGTCGGCGGCGCCGCGGGCAGCCTGGCCATCGCCACCAGCGGCGTGTCGGTCGGCGCGGCGGTGTCGAGCATGGACATCGCCAACAGCGTGACCGCCCGGGTCGAGACGGCGAAGGTCAGCGGCTTCCAGGTGCAGGTCGGCGCAATGGAGAGCGCCAAGATCGTCAACGTGACCGTCGCCGGCTCCGGGGCCGGCACGTTCGCCCTGGGCGGCTCGGTGTCGGTTAACCTGATCCGCAACACCGTGGACGCCCACATCTCGTTGGGCGCCGACGTGACCGCCGCCTCGCTGGTGGCCGTCACGGCCAGTGACGCCTCGACGATCTATTCGTTCTCCGGCGCGGGCAGCTTCGGCGTCAGCGCCGGCGTCGGCGCGGCCACGGCCGTCAACGACATTGCCAACACCACCCGGGCCTACATCGGCGCGTCTACCACTGGCGACATCATCCTTATTGGTGCGAACGCCACCGTCACCGCCACCGCCGGCGACGTCGTCGTGTCGGCCGAGGCGACCCCCACCATCTGGACGCTGTCCGGGAGCGCCGGCCTGTCGAGCTCCGCCGGCATCGCGGGCTCGGCGGCGGTCAACGTGATGAAGAACACGGTCGATGCGTTTATCGACGCGGCGACGGTGACGGCCGACGGCAACGTCCTGGTGCTGGGGAAGAGCGACAACGAGCTGCGCACCTGGTCGGGCACCCTCGACGGCTCGGCCGCCGTCGGCGTCGGCGGCGCGGTAGCCGTCAACTACCTGGGTAACACCACGCGGGCCCACATAGACGGCGCCCACGTCACGGCCAACGGCAACGGCAACGCCATCGGCGTCGCTCAGTGGGCCCACGACGCCAACGGCACCGAAAGCACCGAGGACATCCACGGCCTGGCGGTCATCGCCTCGACCAACGAGAACGTCGGCGACATCGCCACCACGCTGAGCTTCACGACCGGCGTCGGCATCGGGCTTAACGTCGAGGTCAACTCCTTTAACGACGTCACCGACGCCCACGTCGCCGGCTCGTTCGTCAACAGCGCCGGCGACCAGGGCCAGTCCGTCATCGTGCGGGCCCACAGCGCCGATAGCGTCACCAGCGCCGGCGGCGCCCTGGCGACGGGCCAGGCGGCCGTCGGGGCCGTCGTCGATGCCGACGTGTACAACGGCGTCACGGAGGCGACCATCAGCGGCTCGACGGTCTACGCGGGCGGCGACGTGGATGTCAGCGCCCTGACGCGCGAGGACGTGACCTCGGCCGCGGCCGGCGTCGGCGCCGGCTTTTACGAGAGCTTTGCGGGCGCCGCGTCGGGCGTGAACGTCGGCGGCACGACGTTGGCGGCCATCAACGACAGCGCGGTTGTTTATTCGCGCGGCAACCTGACAGTCCGCGCCGACGACGGCGTCACGCTGCACCTGGGCGACGGCGTCCTCAGCGGCAGCGTCATTGCCGCACAGGGCGGCTCGGTCGCGCTCGCGCTGGCCGACCACACCACGACGGCCACCATCGACACCGCAACCACCAACGCCGCCGGGACCACGCTGGTCGAGGCCGACAGCTCGGAGACCGTTCTGGACGTGGCCATCGCCGGCGGCATCGGCGGCATCGCCGGAGTTGCCGGGGCGATCGGCGTCGTGTCTCTGGCGGCTGACGTGACGGCCACGCTCGTCGAGGCCGAGATCAACCAGGACGACAGCTACAAGACGACGACCCAGGACGTCACGGTCAAGGCGACCGGCAACACATCCGTGACTGACGGCATCGGCCAGCTGACCACCGGGGCCATCGGCGGCGCCGGTGCGGGGGTGGACGTCATCACCATCAAGGACGCGATTGCCGCCACGGTCGGCGACGGCTGCCTGGTTAGCGCCGGCCGCAACATCACCGTCGAGGCCGACGGCGACAAGACGTTCCAGTCCTCGGCCTTCTCCTTCACCCTGGGCGGTGGCGCGAGCCTCAACGCCACGGTGTCCGTCATCGCCGTCGGCGCCACCCTGAACAGCCAGGACACCACGGACCTGAAGCAGATCACCGGCACCGTCAACAACAATTACCCGCTCACCAGCGGGGTGCCCGGGCTAAACAGTAACATCTCCACCAACCAGACCGCTCAGACGCTGACGACCACCAACGCCCTGATGATCGACGACAACTACGGCCCCAGCGCGACGTCGGGCTCCGCCCCGGCGCCCTCGACCCTGGCCTCCGTCGGCCAGAACGCCACTCTGAGGGCGGGCGGCGCAGTCAGCGTCACCGCCAACGAGACGCTGCACCCCAGCACCGCCCTCGACGGCCAGGGGACGGGCTCGTTTGTGGCGAGCCTCGGCGCCTCGGTCGCCGTAATCAAGATCAACTCAGCGGTGCAGGCATTCGTGCAGGACGGCACCACGATCGACGCCGGCGGCGCCGTCACGGTCACCGCCCAGTTCACCGACTCCGTGACCGCGAAATCCTACGCCGGCAGCGCCGCCATCGGCCTGAGCGCGGGCGGCCAGGGGGCGGCCATCACCGACAACGCCGCCGAGAGCGCCACGCTGGGCAACGTCAAGGTGACGCGGGCCGGCAGCCTGACAGTCAGCGCCACCGCCAAGCGCACCCTGGAGGCCGACGCCGCGGGCGGCGAGGGCGCCGCCATCGCCGTTGGCGCCGCCATCGCCAACGCCTACGCCAACGGCTCGACCGAGGCGTCCGTCGGCGGCCAGATCGGCCAGGCGGCCGGCGAGTCGGTCGGTAACGTGACCGTGACTGCCACCTCGACCGACGCGGTCACGGCCAACACCTTCGCGCTCGCCATCGGCATCGGCACCGGCACCGGCAACGTCTCGGTGGCGACCGTCGATCCGACGGTGAGCGCGGGCCTGGCGACGAGCGCGCTGCTGACGTCCACGGGGTCGGTGACGGTCGAGGCGACCGAGTCGTCGCCCTCCGCCAGCGCAACGACCATGGGCGTGACCGTGAGCGGCATCACCGTGGGCGTGTCACAGTCCCAGGCGACGATCCAGCCGACCGTCATGGCGACGGTGGGCAAAGACGCTCAGGTCACCAGCAGCAGTGGCACCGTGGCGATCACAGCCGCGATGACCGGGGCCGACACCACGTCGCTCGCCTCGGCCTCGGGGGGCGCCGCCCTGGCGCACGGCACCAATAACACGTCCGACGCCACGCTGGCGGCGACGGTGGACGCGACCATCGGGCAGGACGCCGTGGTCAGCACCGGCGCCGGCGGGTTGGACGTGATGCTCACGGCCAGCTCCGCGGGGGCCGCCACGACGACCCTCAACTCCTTCGGCCTGGCCGGCCTCTTCGCCGCCGCCGTCAACACCGCCAACGCGACCGCGGGCGGCGAAACCAAGGCCGAAGTGAGCACCGGCGCCCAGCTGGCGGCGGGGCGCGACATCGCCGTCGCCGCCTCCTCGGCACAAAACACCAGCGCCGACGTCGAGGTCGGGTCCTACTCGATCGTCGGCGCCGTCGCCCAGACGACGGCCATGGCTTCGAGGAACGACCCCGTCAGCGCGCTGGTGGACGACGACACCCATCTGACCGCCGGCCGGAATATCACCATCACGGCGAACAACAGCACCACTCAGACGTATTCCAAGGCATCCAACGCCGCCGGCGGCGGCCTCGCCGGCATCGGCCAGCCGACGACCACGGCCACCATCAGCGATTCGACCACGGCCCAGGTCGGCGTGCAGGCCGTCGTGATCGCGACCGCGGGCAACTTCAGTCTCCAGGCGGTTACCAACGACGCGGGCATCGACAGCCAGGCCCCGGGCTCGGGCGATGGCTTCGTCGGCGACGCCGATGCCACCGCCACCACGAGTGTCGCCGACCCGGCCACGACGGAGGTCGGGACCGGCACGCAGGTGACGGCCGGCAGCGACATCCTGGTCGAGTCCACCGAAAATGTGTCCGCGTCCTCCAATGCCAGCGACAGCGCCGACGGCGTCGGCGCCCACGCCAGCACCAATGCCACGACCAACGAAACAGCCAAGGCCACGACGAACATCGACTCGGGCGCCGGCCTCACGGCCGACGGCACCGTCAGCATCCTCGCGGACCACAAGCAGGGCGACAGCGCCGACGCCACGGCCACAACGGACGCCGGCGCCCTTGGCTTCCATACGAGCACCGTCACCAATGTGACTCAGCTGGACTACGCCGACGTGGTCGTGGCACCGGGAGTACACATCCTCGGCCGCGACGCGGTGGTGCTCAACGCGGACACCGGGTCCCCCAACTCCACGTCGAACGGCCTGGGCGATTCCCACGCCTTCGCCGGGGATACCGACGTCACCGCGAATAACAGCGTCTCGACGCACGCCGAGATCGACGTCCAGCCCGCCAGCGGCAGCTACGGCGTCGTCACCATCAAGACCGGGCAGTTGACCGTCACCGCCCAGGGGGTGGCCCCCAACCTGACCACCACCGCCATGCAGCAGGGCGTCGTGGTCTTCGACGGCGGGTCGGCCACCACGAACCCGCAGCAGCCGGTGAAGGATCGGCTGATCCACTTCAACGCCGACGTCACCATCACCGGCGCCGCCGTGCGGCTGCACCTCGGCCCGCAGGGGCAGGTTCTGGAGCAAACCGGCGGCGTGACGTTCCAGCAGAACGGCTCCGAAATCGACGTCAATCCGATCAACAACTTCACCTCGGGGACCGCCAACCTGGCCGCCACGGGCGTCGGCACCCCGATCATCAGCGGCACTGCCAGCTTCAACTTCGACAACACGGTCTCGGCCGTCGAGATCACCAACGACTCCAATAACAAGCTGGTGATGTCCGACATCCAGGTCGCCAATCCCCAGCCGCAGGTCAATTTGCAGCTCAGCCCCACAAACTCGCCTCAGTTCCACGCGACCACCAACCAGATCACCAGCGGCGGCGGGACGCTCGTCAAGATCACCAACACCGGCGCCTCCGACGTGCAGCTCAACGGCACCATCGCCAACACCTATGGCATCACCGCCGTCACCAACGACGGCGGCAACGTCCTCGCCGGGGGCACGGCCGAGCAGATCACGACCGGCCAGCTAACCCTGACCAGTCTCGCCGGCACCGTCGGGACCAGCACGACGCGGCTGAACGCGCAAGTGGTCGAGTCCGCCGCCGAGGCGCCGACCCTGAACGCCTCCGCCACGGGCAACGTCTACCTGAACGTGTCGGCGCTCAATCTCACGAATAACCCGCTCGCCGTCACCGGAACGGCGCTGGTCGCGCCGGTGATCGACCTGCGCATCCAGGACGGGCAGCTCCAGACCACGTCGAACAATCAGACCACGACGGAGCCGCAGAACAGCTCATACAGCTTCAGCGGCGTGTCGGCGGGCATGGAACTCGACGTCAACGCCGGCGGCAGCACCGCGGTCTCGGTGGCGTTCGCGAGCCCCGGCGACCTGCCCGTTGGCAGCGTCACGTCACGCAGCGGCGACGTCAGCCTGACCGCCGGCGGCTCGCTCATCAACGTCCGGGGCAACGGCGGCACCAACGTCAGCGGCAACAACCTCACGCTCGTCGCCGGCACGGCCGCCGGCGACACCATCGGGCTCAACATCAATTCGGCGAGCACCGGGCCGGGAAGTGTTACGGCCAGCGCCGGCGGCAACATCACGCTCCACGAGCTGGCCGGCAACTTGTCCCTGAACCAGGTCCAATCGACCCTCGGCAATATCTCCCTCACGTCCGCCGGCCAGGTCCTCGACGGCCGGGCGAACCCGCGCGTCACGCCGGACAACGTCGATGCCCCGAACGCGACCCAGCCCGTCGTGCTGACGGCCGCCTCCGGCATCGGCACCTCGGCGGCGCGGCTCCAGGTCAACGCCGCCGACCTCGAAGCGGCGGCCGGCGGCGGCTCACTTTATTTGAACAGCCTCGGCAACCTGACGGTCGGCGGCGGCGGACCCGTGACCGGCCTGACCGCGGCCGGCGCGATCGACGTGACCGGCGCGGGCGCCCTGATCGTGGCCGAGAACGTCACCGCGGGCGGCAACGTCTCGTTCGCGGATGCCGGCTCGCCGGCCCCGGGGAACAGCGTCACCCTCAACGGCGGCGTCACGATCCGCAGCACCGGCGGCAACGTCACCCTCAGCGCCGCGGCCAACGTCACCCTCACGGCCCTGAGCACGGTGTCTGCGGCCGGCACGATCACTCTCCTGAGCGACACCGCCGGCGGCGTTTCCCCGGGCGCCACCGTCCGCGTCGCCGGCGCGATCCTCGGGGCCAAGCTGCAAATCACGACCGGCACCGGCAGCGACAGCGTCTACATCGATCAGCTGCCCATCGGCGTACACACCACGGTGACGATGGGCGGCGGCAACGACCTGCTCCAGATCCAGGGCACGAACGGCTCCGACACGTTCACGGTCACCGCCACGCAGGTGACAGTCCAGACCGCGGCCGGCTCGGTGCCCATCACGTACTCCGGCGTCGAGAACCTGACGCTCAACGGCCTGGGCGGCAACGACGCCTACGTCGTCAACGGCACCAGCGCCGCCATCGCCACCACCATCAACTGCGGCAACGGCAATAACTCCCTGGTCCTGTCCGGGAGCAGCTCAGGCGGCAAAACGGTGCTGAACGCGCCGGTCGTGTTCCTGGGCGGCACCGGCACCAACACGGTTCGGGTCAACGGCAGCGGCGCCGGCGACACGATCGCCGCTTACAACGAATCGCTGGTCCAGAATGGCGCCGACGTCCTCGGCGCCGGGCTACAACTCCGCTACACGAGCACGGCCCAGCTGACGATCGCCGAGAGCGGCGGCACCAACAGCATTTACGTCCTCGGCACGGTGGCCCCGACGACGGTCCTGGGCGGGAAGGGCAGCGACACGATCTCCCTGGGCGGGGCGCCGCCGGCGATTCCGGCCTTCGGCGGCCGCCTCGTGACCGTGCCGGCCGTCCGGACGCTGGGCCAGGTCGGCGGCCGGTATTACTTCAACCAGCCGGTCGTCGTCAGCGGGGGCGGCGGCACCGACACGCTGGCCATCGACGACTCGGCCAACGGCGACACCCTCGACGCCGTGATGACGGCCACGACGGTCAGCGGGCTCGGCGAGCCGCTCGGCACCACCTTCACGTTCTCCGGCATCGCGGCGATGTCCGTCGCGCTGGGCAGCGGCGGGTCGGCATCGGTGCCGCAGACGTGTACTGTGCAGAACACGATTTCCGGGCCCGGACCCGTCGCCATCACGACGGGCACCGGCATCAACCATGTCATCGTGCAGAAGTCGCAGACGCTGGTGACGGTCGCTGGCGGCGCCGGCCACAACGGCACGGGCACCGCGCTCACCCTCGACGACAGCGGACCGGGCCCCGCGCTGACGAACGCACAGCTCTTCCAGAACGGCTCATTGGGCGACCTTACCGGCCTGGGCAAGATCAGCGAGGTCCGGTTCAGCAATCTTCAGGCGGTCGATGTGGAGCTGACCGACGGCAGCGACACGATAACCCTCAACGAGGACCTGCCGGGCACGACCTTCCAGATCAACGGCCACGCCGGCGACGACACGTTCATCGTCAACGGCATCGGTACCGGCAGCACGGTCCTCAACGGGCAGGGCGGCATCAACACGGTCAAGGTGAACCTCCCCGGCAACCCCTCGTCGCCGGCGTATTCCAACTTGCAAAACCTTCAGGTCAGCGTCCAGAACCTGATCGTCAACAACCAGCCTTACGCGGGCAACGTCGATTGGGTCGTCAATAACGGCGAGCTGGCGGGCAACCTGGCCAACCTCCTGTCGGTCGATGGCGCCGACGCGGTCCAGATCCTGGGCGGCAGCGGCGCCAACACGCTGAACTTGCTGGCGCAGAACGGCTCCGTCAACGCCACCATCGACACCGACCACGTGAAGCTGATCTCGGGCAAGGACGTGCTCGCGGCCGGGAGCACCGGGACCTACAACGACTTCAGCGATGGCTCAAGCGTTATTCAGTTCGCCGACCTGACCAATAACGTCTCCAGCTATACCACGCCGGACGGCGTGTTCCGCTTCGACGACCAGGGCTCGGGCCGGCTCGAGCACGACACCAGCATCGGCTCGGCGCTGAAGACGAGTCAGCCGGGCGACCAGGTGAAGCTGACGGCGGCCGACGGCGGGTTCTTCGCGCTGTACCAGGTCTCCCTGAGCGGCAGCGGCCTGGTGACGTTCACGGGCACGACGGCGGACGGCGCGACGGTCACGCAGACGTTCGACGTCTCGACCAACACGTCGTCGCCGGGCGGCTTCGCCACCTTCCAGCTGCCGTCGTCGTTCACGGCGCTGTCGCAGGTGACGTGGACGCTGGGGACGCTGCTGATGACCAACGTCGTGGCGACCGAGACGTTCCGGGCCAGCGGCAAGGCCCCCTCGTTCGGGAACATTCCGGGTCCGACGACCAACTCGGCGATGACGGTGATCATCAGCTCGACTTTCGGCACGATCAACGGGGCCGGCAACGGCGGTACCTTCAACGGCACGCAGTTCTTCGTGTCGTCCATCGACAACGGCACGGTCACGCAGTTCCGCTTCCAGGGCGACCTGAACATCCCGGCCGGCTCGACCGTTATTGGCACGGGTCAGTACGGCATCTCGCTGTACGCGGGTAACGACGTCAACGTCGGCGCGGGCGTGACCTTTAACATGGCCGCCACCGGCGGCCAGCCCGGACCGGGCGGCGGCGCCGGCGCCGACTACCCCGAAGTCGGCCCCAGCGGTGGGACCGGTGGCCAGGGCGGCGCCGGCGCGCCGGTCAACAACAATTACGGGGGCGGCGGCAGTGGCGGCGGTCTCGACACCTACGGTAGCGACGGCCAGGGCGGTGGGTCCGGCGGGCTGGGCTTGCAAGGGACCCCCGGCAGCATGGGCACACGGGGAAGCAGCGGCTCCCCCGGGGTCGGCAGCAGCGTCAGTGGCGGCGCGGGCGGCGGCGCGGGCGGCGCCGGCATACTCGGCCCGGGCGGCCCGGGCGGCACCGGTGGCCCCGGGGGCCAACACGGCCTTCACGAGGGCGACGGCGGCAAGGGTGGTTTGGCTGGCGCGAATGGGAATGGCGGCGCCGCCGGAACTCAGGGTGGCGCCGGCGGCCGGGGTACGGGCGGCGGGATCACCTACAGCAACAGCCTGATTATCACTGCCGGCGGCGGCGGCGGCGGCGGCGGCAGTGGTGGCGGCGGCGGCGGCTCTGGTGGCGGCGGGGCCGGCGGGGCCGGCGGCGGCGGCGGCGGCGGACACGGCGGCACCCTCGGCGACGGCGGCTCGGGCGGTCACGGCGGTGGCGGCGGGTACGGCGGCACCGGCGGGGCCGGCGGCACCGGCGGGGCCGGCGGGGTCGGCGGCGGCGGCGGCGGGGCCTTCGAGATCCTCGCCGACGGCCGCATCAACCTCAACGCCGGCTCGACAAACCTCGACGCCAATGGCGGGGCGGGCGGCCCCGGCGGTCAGCCCTCGTCCCCCGGACCGGAACAAAACGGTCAGCCGGGGGGCGGCAATGGCAACGGTCAAGATGGCCAGGGCAGCTTCACCTGGGGTGGTCACGGCGGCGGCGGCGGGGGGGGCGGCACCGGCGGCAATGGGCCCGCCGGCGGGGCGGGCGGCACCGGCGGCGCGGGCGGCGGCGGCGCGGGCGGCACCCTCAAACTGTTCGGCTCCGCCGTCTACGCCGGGTCGGCCACCGTCAACACCACCGGCGGCGCCAACGGCGACAACAGCGGCCAGGGCGCCAACGGCCAGTTCCTCTTCGGTAGCAACACGCCCTACGGCGTGCCCAACGAGGTCGGCGTCCACTACGCGTACAATAACCTGTCCGGCCCGCGGGAGACCAACCCGTTCCTCTCGGGCTCCCAGAACGTCACGCCGCTCATCGCCGGCCTCGCCGGCGGCGCCGAGGCTTACGGCGTCGTCGCGCAGACGAGCCTGATCGACCATCTGAACGTCAGCGGCGGGCCCCTGGCCAGCGCGATCCTCAACGCCCCGTCCGACGCCCTGATCGCGGTCCTGCGCGAGTCGCTCCCGGCCGGCTTCGACCCGTACAGCGGCTTCGACCTGGTGCTGTACGTCAACCTGACCGGCGTCGCGCTGGACGGCCCGCAGCTGGGCGTCACCCAGGGCGGCGTGAATGCCGCCTTCGACCCGGCGCTGGAGTATGGCGGCCTGTTCACACAGCCGGCCTTCGGCGGCTCCGGCGGCCCGCAGACGATCCAGGCCATGCCCGGCCACGCCATCTGGGCCACCCTCGTGCCCTCGACCGATCCCTCCGGCGGCCAGTACGTCAACGCCGCCCTCGGCGGCCCGGTCAGCGACATCTCCGGCCAGAAGCTCGTGGAGAACGGCCCCGCGGCGTACATCACGGTGCAGCGGCCGGCCCAGCCCGCCGGCCTGCCCATCCCGAGCTTGCAGGCGCTCGCCGTCAGCCCCGACGACAAGAGCGTTTACGCCGTCAATACGTCGCAAAGCACCCTGGTCGTCGCCAACGCCGCCGACCTCGCACAGCGCCAGACGTTGAAGGACGGCGTCCAGGACGCGAACAACAACACGATCGCCGGCATCGGCGGCGCCAGCGCCGCGGTCGTCAGCGGCGACGGCCAGTTCGTCTACGTGGCGGGGACCGCGGACAAGGAGGTGGCGATCTTCGTGCGGAACACCACGACGGGCGACCTGACCTGGCTGGGTGCGGTCAGTGCCGGTGGCCAGAACGTGTTCCAGACGCTGGCCCTGAGCCCTGCCGGCGACAAGCTCTACGCCGCCGGCGTGGACGGCGTGGTGTCCTTCCAGCGCGACGCCGCCACGGGCGACCTGACGTCTCCCCTGTTCGCCCAATCGCCCGACGGCATCGGCTCGTACACCGGCCTCGCCGTCAGCCAGGACGGCACGCTCCTCTACGCCGTTAGCCCCGGCGGTAACGCCCTGGTGGTCCTGAACTCCTCCGACCTGACGGCGCTGTCCGGATCGCCTTACTCCGTCTCCGGCGCCGGCGAGGTCGCGGTCACCGCGGACGTGAACAGCGGCTTCGAGGACGTCTACGTCCTCAGTGGCAGCGGCGCGACGTTGTCGGTCTTCCGGCGGACGCTCGCCGACAACACCATCAGCCTGGCCCAGACGTTGGTAGACGGCACGAACGGCGTGCGCGGCCTGTCTGGCGGTGACGGCCTGCTGGTGTCCACCGACAACAAGTACGTCTACGTCACCAGCGCCACGGGCGGCTCGCTGGCGGTGTTCGACCACGCCGCAGACCAGAACCACAACCCGACGCCCACGCTGGAGCTGGCCCAGGTGCTGCGCGGGCAGCCCGGGCTGGGCGCGCCGGCCGGCCTGGCCGACAGCGGCGGCCCCGACGGCAACGTCTACGTGGCGACGCAGACCGGCCTCGGCACCAGCCCCGGCGGCATTTCGACCTTCACCCGAGTGTCGGTAACGACCGCGCCGCCGCACACCCTGACCGTGAGCTACTCGGCCATCCAGACGCTCGGCGTCACCACCGGTAGCAGCGACGACTTCATCACTGAGACGCGCCCGGCCAACGCCAGCACCCTCACGATCAACGCCGGCGACGGCAATAACACGGTCAACCTGGCCGACTTCGCCGGCTCCACGTCGGTCATCACCGGCGCCGGAAACGACTCGATCACCATCCGCTCGGCCGGCCCGAAGACCGGCGGCGCCAGCCTGAATGTCCATACCGGGGATGGCGCCAATTTCGTCCAGCTGGAGAGCGCCTCCGCCGGTGACACCGTGGCCGTCTCCGGGGGGGCCGGCAACGACACCTTCCAGATCGCGGGCGGGGCGATCTCCCCGAACGCCCTGGTCGAGGTCGATGGCCACGGCGGCGTCAACACGCTGCTGTTCGACTCCACCGGCCTGCCGATCCAGCCCGGCCAGCCGCTCCTGCCCAACGGCTCGATCCAGATCTTCGGCAGCGGCCACGGCGTGGCCCATTACTGGAACATCCAGAACATCCCCGGCTACGTCGGCGCGACCGTCAACGCCGGCGGCCCCTACACCGTCGCCATGGGCCAGCCCCTGACCCTGAACGGCTCCGCCACACCCGCCACAAATACGACAATCACCGGCGAGTACTGGGACCTTAACGGCGACGGCATCTACGGCGACGCCACGGGCTACAACCCCGCCGTCTCCTGGTCCACGCTGCTCGGCCTCGGCCTCGGCCACCCCGGCACGTACACCATCGGCTTCCGGATTAAGACCACCGCCGGCACCACCGACGCCTTCACGAAGCTGACGGTCATCAACACCCCGCCGATCATTACGGTGAATGCCCCGCCGACGGCGACGATCGGCGTACCCTACACCATCACCTTCTCCGCGACCGAGTTCGGCTCCGACCCGATCACCGGCTGGACCGTCGCCTGGAGCAAGAACGGCCCCACGGTGAATCTGCCCAGCGACGCCACCTCCGCCACCTACACCTACATGGCGACGGGCCCCCAGAACATCAGCGTCACCGCCACGGACGCCAACGGGTCGTACAACTACCCGAACCCCGTCACCGTCGTCGTCAGCCCGGGCACGCAGTCGGTCAGCGCCGGCGGCCCGTACACCGTCCAGGCCGGCAGCAGCGTCGTGTTGACGGCCACTGCCGTGGGCAGCCCGCAGTCGTTCCAGTGGGACGTCAACGACGACGGCACCTACACCGACGCCACCGGCAGCCAGCCGACCCTCACCTGGGCGGCGCTGCAAAAGCTGCTGACGAGCCAGGGCGTCGTCGATGACGGGCCGCAGACGCTGAGCAACGTCCGCGTCAAGGTGACGTATCCGGGCAACGTTAGCGTGATATCGAACCCGACGAGCCTGACGATCCTCGACACGCCGCCGACCGCGACCTTCTCGGGCACCAACGCCGCGCAGGGCGGCAGCAGCACCGTGTCGTTCACCGGTGCCTTCAGCCCATCCCAGGCCGTCGCGCGGGCCGGCTTCACCTACAGTTACGACTTCAGTAACTCCGGAACGTTCGATATCGTCAATAGCGCCAGCGCCTCGGCCCCGTTGCCGGCGAGCCTGCTGGCGCACGCCGGCTCGTACGTGATCCACGGCCGCATCAGCGATCGCTTCAACGGGTCCACCGACTACTACACCACGATCAAGGTGAGCGGCGTCGCCCCCACGGTCACGGCCGGCCCCAATCAGAACGTGCCCGCCGGCACGCCGGTGTCGCTCGGCGCTGTCACATTCAGCTCCCCCGGTTACAACACGCCCGCCATGAACGAAGTCTTCACCGGCTCGGTTAACTGGGGCGACGGCACGGCCAGCGTGGCCAGCCTCACGGTGACCCCGGGTGGGCCGGGCGTCCCGACCACCGGCACGGTCGCGGCCACGCACCTCTTCGCCCCAGGCCGCACCTACACCGTCACCGTCACCGTCGCCGACGCTACCAATGGGTTGTCGGGTTCGGCCACGTTCTCCGTCACGGTCGGCGCGCCGGTCGTGACCGTGAACGCCGGGCCGAACCAGTCGGTCGGCGAGGGCGCGATGGTGACCCTGTCCTCCACGTTCACCGACAGCGCGGCGCCCGCCAAGCACACGGCGACGATCAACTGGGGCGACGGCACGGGCATTCAGCCGGTGCCGCCGTCGGCGCTGGGCGAGCCGGCGTCGCCTTTCGACAAGGGCACCGTCTTCGGGAATCACTACTACGGCCTGCCCGGCAACTTCACCGTTATCGTGTCGGTGGCCGACGGCAGCTTCCCGGCCGTCAGCAACACCCTGCTCGTGACCGTGACCGACGTGGCGCCGACGGTCAACGCCGGGCCGAATGTCGCCGCGGGCAAGGGCGTGCCGGTGAACGTCAACGCGACGTTCAGCGACCCCAGCTTCCCCGTCGGCAATAACCGCCACATCTTCACGGCCACGGTCAACTGGGGCGACTCGACGACGAGCGTCGGCAAGGTCACGGTCACGGCGGGCGGCCCCGGTGTGCCGACGACCGGCACCGTCACAGCCGGCAGCCACCAGTACACCGGCAACGGACCGTACACCGTTACGGTGACCGTGAGCGATGGCACCCTCGGCGGCAACGACACCTTTACCGTCACCGACGCCCCGCCGGTGGTGGTGCCCGGTCCGAACCTGAGCGGCAACGAGGGGAGTCCGCTGAACCTGAGCGCGGCGTTCACCGATCTCGGCTTCAACTACGGCCCGACGCCGAAGAGCTTCACCGCCACGATCGACTGGGGCGATAACACCACCACCAGCGGCAACGTTACCTGGACGCCCGGCAACATCACCACGCCGACGAAGGGAACAATCACCGCCAGCCACACCTACATCACATTCGGGACATTCCCGATCACCATCCACGTCGTGGACGAGGCTGGCGTGCAGGGCGTCGGCACCCTCAGCGCCGTCGTCAACAACTTACCGCCGGTCGTCGGCCCGTTGACGCCGGGGTCGTTCGACCCGAACGAGCCGTTCGTCATCACCACGACCTTCACCGACCCCGGCCTCGGCGACACGCACACCCTGATGGTCGATTGGGGCGACGGCACCGTCATCACGACGGACAGCCACTCGACGTTCATCGAGAACGGCCAGACAGTCCACTTCCTGACCGAGCCGACCGCCAACGGCCCGGGCGTGATTACCGCGGGGCACGTGTACACGGACAACACCGCCCACACGGTGACGGTGACGGTGACCGACAACGGCGGCCTGTCGGACCAGGTGTCGCAGGTGTACGGCCCCAAACCGCTGGCGCCCGCCGACGTCCACATCGTCCCGGACACCGGCATCTCGGACACGGACGGCATCACCGACACCGGGTCGGTCACGATCAGCGGCGTGCTGAGCAGCAGCAACCAGACGCTGGACGTCTACGACACGACGCTCAACACCGAACTGGGGCTGGCGACCGTGACGGGAACGAGCTTCAGCGAGGCGCTGAATCTGTCGGAGGGGCCGCACGACCTACGGCTGCGGGCCACGAACAGCTTCGCTTACACCGACGGCTTCTATAACGTGCTGATCGATGAGACCGACCCGGTGAGCAAGGTCGATCCCCTGGCGATTCGCCAGACCAGCGACAGCTTCACGGTCAGCGTCACGGGTCACGACCCGAACGCCCCCAACGGCACCGCCGGGTCGGGCGTGGCGTTCTACGACCTCTACGTGGCGGTGGACGGCGGCTTCTTCGGCACGACGCCGTTCGCGACGCTCCCGGCGACCAACCCGTCGTTCACCTTCACGGCCCTGGAGGGCCACACCTACGGCTTCTACAGCATCGCCACCGATGTGGCCGGCAACGCCGAGGCGAAGGGGCCGGTGGTCGAGGCGAGCACCTTCGTGCCCTACCTGACGCCGCCGACCACCAAGGTCACGTCGGTGAGCACGACGACGCCGGCGTTCACCATCAACTGGCAGGGCACCGACGCCGTCGGCCCCGGCCTGGCGTTCGTCAACGTGTACGTGCAGGTGGACAGCGGAGCGGCGCAGAAGGTCGGCACTTTCCCGGCGGGCAATCCCAACGCCAACGGTCTCTACAGCGGCTCGATCACCTACCAGGCCATCGTCGATGGCAAGTCGCACAGCTACGCCTTCAGCAGCACCGGCATCGACAGCGTCCGCAACACGGAGGCGATGCACGCCACGGCCGACGTCACGGTGAGCGCCGGCTTCAATCCTCCGCCGAGCCTCAAGGTGCTTTCGCTGACCGTGGACAACAACGCCAAGCTCACGCAGCGTTCGTTCATCCGCTACCTCGATGTGACCTTCAACGAATCCGCCGGGGTTTCGGCCATCGTCAGCAACGCCAGCAGCCGGTTGTATCTGAAGTGGCTCGGGCTGGCCGGGACGAGCACGCCGGTGGCGGTGCCGCTGTCGGCGATGACGATCACCTCCAACGGCCCCGTCCTGTCGATCGACCTGGGCGCGGGCGGCATCACCTCCGGCCTGGGCGGCAAGAGCACGACGAACGCTTATGACGGCTACTATGTGCTGGGCCTCGACACCACCGGCACGGGCAGCTGGACGGCGCTGCATTTCTTCCGTCTGCTGGGCGACGTGACCGGCGACGGCAAGGTGGACGTCAGCGACGTCTTCATGATCATCGCGGCGATTGGGCAAACCTCGCCGGGACCGACGACGATCCTCAACGCCGACGTGGATGGGAACGGGGTGGTCAACGGCATCGACCGCGCCCTGGCCAGCACCGAGGCGGTGGCCAAGGCCGCCGTGGTGCGGCCGGCACCGTGGCCGCTGAACGCTCAGGACCTGGACGGGGGGACGGACCGGGGAGCGGCCGCGGCGGCCCTGACCGAGGCGGAGGTGCAGCCGCTGCTCGCCGAGGCGATCGCGAACTTCCAGGCCGCCGGACTGAACCCCGCCGGCGTCGCCGTGCTGCAACGGCAGCAAATTCAGATCGTTTCTCTCCCTCAGCCGCTGGTCGGCCTGTATAGCTCGGGCGTGATCTACCTGGACAGCACCGCCGACGGGCGGGGCTGGTTCTCCGCCACGTCGGCAACGGGCCAGGACTTCCTCCCTGGTGTCGAGGGCGGCGCCGAGCCGGCGCTGCCGGGCAGCCCGGCGGCCGGTGGTGTGGACCTGCTGACGGTGCTTGAGCACGAATTGGGGCACGCGATCGGCCTGGGCGACGTCCTCGTGCCGGCGACTTCGGGCGAATTGATGGCCCAGGTGATCACTCCCGGCGAGCGACGGTTGCCGAGCCGTGCCGATGTACACGAAGCGATGGCCAACTCGGCGGCCGGGACGGCGCCGGCCGTCGCGACGAACGGCCTGGCGGCGTCGTCCGCGGGAAGCCTCGGCGGCCGGTTGCTCTCGGCCGAGGTGCTGTCCGCCCTGGTCGGCGTCGCGGTGGAACGGCCGGGGCGCGACACGCCGCGGGACTCGCTCTTCGCCGCGCTCGGCCTTGGCGAGGATCTTGCCTTGGGCATCCCTCGTCCCGCCGTGGTTTCCCCAACCGGCAGCGGGGGCAATGCCCTGGCCGATCTGCTCGTTTTCGAGACCGGCCATCCTCGGCTGACGAAGGACGACGCACAGCAAGGCGGCGTCCGCCGCAACTTGCCCCGCGGCGTCTTCGACACGGATGGCCTCGAAGGTAATGTTTAGGAGGCTGTCCCCGCCGCCTGGGGTCGAGTGTTCGCGTTCGTAACGAAGGGGGCGAACGCTCAACCCCAGGCGCGGTCCCCGATGTAAAGATGATTTCCGTTTGCGAGCGCTCCGCACACAAAGTGATAACAAACGTTAATCCCTTCGGCGCGGATCCGCTTTCCCGCTGCCACGATTCCTTCGACCACAGATCGAACGCAAGCAGCTTCTGAGCAAGGAATTACGTCATCGTTGCCCGGAGTGCGGCTGCCGGTCTCCAGTCAGCAGATGCGGCTTGGCACGCCCTTAGCACAATTACTACTATCCTCAGGAGATATAGTGCATTGATGCACACTTGAAATTCTTGCATATTTTGCAAAAGGCAGATTGTGTATGTTCTGGAGAATGTCACTGGCGGCCACGGCCGCCGTTCTCGTGTTAGCGGGGTCGCTGCGTGCGGACATTATCGTCACGATCGGCAGTGGCACCGTGGCCCCCGGCGGCACGGGCAGGGTGGACGTGTTCCTTTCGTCAACGACGTCGCTGCCCCCCGATAGCCTTTCCGACGTCACCGCCCAATTTGACATCACCGAGGTGACTGGCCCGGGCTTCCTGCGCTTCACGCCCACACAGCCCGATCCCTTCGCGGACTCGCGCTACGTGTTCTTCGGAAACAGCTTTGACCAGAACAACGCTTTGCCGCTGTTCACCGTCTTCACGACCATCACTCCCAACGATACCGCCACTGGTGACGATAACACCAACAATGGCAGCTCCGTCCCCTTGTCCCACTCGTTTCTCCTCGGGACCCTGCAATTCACCGCGGACCAGGCGCTCCCTCCCGGGGACCTCTTCAAGATCTCCCTGGATCCGAAGGCCAGCACTTTTCTGAACGGATTGACGCCGATCCCTTTCTCCTCCAACGTGGGCTTCATCGAGGTGGTGGTCCCCGAGCCCGGCACGCTGACGTTGTTTCTGGCCGGCGGCGGGGCGCTGTGGCTGGCGAGGCGTCGGCGCCCCGGCCGGGCCCGGCGAACTTCACCCTGACGATGAGCGAGGTCAGGCCCTGTGGCCTCTCCCGTGGTGGCGGGCAGGTCGGCGAAGGCGGAGGGCCGGGCGGCCAGCTGCTCGCCTCCCACTGCTGCCAGGCCGATACGCCCGAGACGCCCCACCCCGCCGCTTCGCACGCGGCAGGGAGGCGATGGTCGCCGGCAAGTTCGCCGATTCGCGCGCCGGCGCGGCCGGGATAGAATGGACGTGCCAGGTGCGCATCCGTCCCTCGACCCCATCGGCCCGCCATGACGCCACACCAAAAAGCCCTGCGTCGCATCGCCGACGCCAAAGCCACCAACGCCAATTTCCTCAACCTGGCGGATTTACCGCTGGACGAATTGCCGAAAGAACTCGGCGAACTAGCAAATTGGTAGAAGTAGTTTTCCTGTGCGAGGAGCTTGTTGTGTTGATGCCCCGGGCTTGCCCCGGGGAGTTTCACGTTCGCTGCTACGCGGCGAGGAGCTTGTTGTGTTGATGCCCCGGGCTTGCCCCGGGGAGTTTCACGTTCGCTG
>Ga0116224_10000341_pt1 | contig 37525 bp, 41 predicted proteins | sample Sb_taG_9_FD_89699 | JGI IMG/M metagenome (GOLD analysis project Ga0116224, IMG submission 89699) | Peat soil microbial communities from Weissenstadt, Germany - Sb_50d_b_LC metaG | ecosystem: Environmental > Terrestrial > Soil > Wetlands > Peat | place: Germany: Weissenstadt | collected 2010-09-21 | reverse complement strand
TGTATCAGGGGACGCGCTCATAGGATCGCGGGCCACCGTGCGACGGGGTGGTTCCGTTAAGAGATACCGTGGCTGGTCCGGCGTCTTCCCTGCCCTTCGGGTAGCGACGGATGAGAAACAAAGAATGGGCTACGCGCGTAGATCCTGAAGTCTAGGACTTGCGGACGCGGGTTCAATTCCCGCCGCCTCCATGGGAACATTTTTAATGTATTTAAATACTTATAGTACTATTCTTATCTTATTTCTTAGTTCTGTTTCTCCAGCGTGAAACACAAGGGGCAGCGGTTCAGTTCAATTCCGTCATACGCGATTTGGCTCCGCGCGATTTTCTCGCTGCAGGCGCTACGGGGGCCGGGTGCGATTTCTTCGTCTCAATATCGCCAGGAGCACTGACCCACAGCCGGCGCGTCCTCAGCGCTCGGCCAACCGACGCACCGTATCGGGGAATCGTTGCACCATGCGAATCAGTAATGCGGCTTGAGCATTTGGCTTCGCTCTTCCCTGCTCCCAGTTTTCGAGCGTCCGTACATTCGAGCGCAAATATCCTGCGAAGAGCCCCCGTGAAAGGTGCAGCTCCGCGCGACGTTTCGTTAGTTCGCGAGCTTTGATGTTCGGCGCGGCCTTGACCTTCACAGCATGTGTGCGCCGGGTTCGCTTGCCAGCACGCCGATCAGCCAGGGCGTCTAACCCTTCCGTCAATTCGTCGAACAGGTCACGCTTTTTCGTCACGACTTTCTCCTCACCTTGAGCTCTCCCTTCACACGCTCTTTCAGTGCAGCTCGCTGCTTGGGCGTCAAGTCGGCCATCTCGGCCTTGTCATACAACGTGAACAACCAAAATTCGGGTCTGCCCGTCTACTAGCAGTAAATCACTCTGAAACCACCGCTCATAGCCCTGGTTCGACGGGAATCGCCGAACCGTAACGTGCGAAGTCCCCGGACCCTAAAATCAAGTCGCCAGCTTCAGGCATGGCCATTAGTGTTGCCTGCAACTGGCTAAAGCTGTCGTCATCAAGATAGTCGTCGCGACGACCCCAACTTTGTTCGACACTAAAGCTGTATCGGTGAATCCCATGGTCATTAATGGGGCCGGCGCACTGAAGCTGCTGCCCCCACCCCCACCCCCGCGCGCGGCGATGGCGACGACGCAAACAACGCCGACTGCGGTCGAAGCCGACACTCTACTCGCGATAATATGAGCTAAACTCATCGTCACTCTCCATGGCGTGAAAACATGATTTCGGACGTAAGTACCGAGCGATGGAGAAATGGTTCATTGCGCGCGAGATATGATTTGGCGGAAGGCGGCAAGCGCTGCTGGTATGCCGCTGGGGCCATCGGCGACATCGTTCGAATGAACAAGATGATCGCGATGCTAAACGGGGGAACTGCTGAATAAGCATCGCTCCGAGCATGCGCGACCGATGGACGTCTTCTATCGGAACCGTCTGATCAATCAACTGTCATGGACAATGACGAACCGCGAGTGCATTCCCACACGTCTGGCGCATATCCAATCCTTCTCCGGCACGCTCTTCATATTCATCGGAAGACGACGAGACCGGATCACATCACTTGGGCGGGACCAAAACCCGCGCGGCGCTGCCAGGTCCTACCGAGCTAAGAACGCAACTTCCGTACGCATCCGCGGGCGGAGCATTACTGGAATCGGCGCTGGCCTCCTGCAGCCGTCTGACGCTGTCGTGCACGACCAGCCCTACCTCGTATGCGCTAGTGTGATCAGCACGTCGTCAGTTTGCGGCACATTGAGAACGTTTCAGCATCTTTACGAGCGCCGCACAGGCGTTCGGCGCGGACGCAGGCAAATCACCCGATGTTGCGGCCTCACTACTGAACAAGAGTGTTTCGGCTTCGCGGGCCGTCAGACGCGGTCTTTGCGCCCGCAGGAGTGCGATCAGCCCGGAGACCTCCGCCGTCGCCAGCGAGCTGCCGGAATAAAAATCATAATAACCGCCCGGAGCCAGCGAAATCACGTCACGACCCGGTGCCCGAAGGACGCCAGGACCGGCGTGGCCGCTCTCGATCGCATCGACGGCAATGACGGCGTCGATGTTCGTCGGGAACGTATTGCGAAGCCCGTCCGGCGGCACCGCACCGACGACGATGATGCCGGCATCCACGGCGCGTCCTACGAGGCGCGAGAGTAGCGGATCGCTCGGGCCTGCGAGGCTGAGATTGACGATGTCTGCATGCGCTTCGACCGCCGCTGAGAGCGCCTGGGCGAGCGTAAAGGAATTGCACGCCGCCTTGGTGCCCGCAACGCTGGCGCGCCAACATGCTTTATAGAGCAATAAGCGGGCGTCCGGGGCGATTCCCACGATGCCGACGCCGTTGTCCGGCACGGCCGCGATCACCCCGGCGACGGCCGTTCCATGCGCGTCCTCACGGAAGGCGCGTCCATCGTTGTCGACAAAATTGCGCGTCAAGATGTTCGTAGGCAGATCGGGGTGATCGACGGCGACGCCGGTGTCGATAACGGCGACACGCACGTTGGCACCACGACTCAGAGCGTGCGCCTCGGCGACCGCCATCTGCTCGACATTATGCTGCAGATTCGAATAGGGATCGTTGTAACGGTTGGATAGGGTCCCGAAGCTCTGCAACGGTTGAGCCGATTCGACTCTCGGGTCGCGTACGAGCTGCGTGAGCAATTGCTCTGGATCGGCGCTTTCGGGCAGAGCATACACGAGGCAGTGCACGTCGAGCAGTGCGATCGGCCAACTCGATACTTCCCGCAGATGGTAATCGGAGGCAAGAGCCCGGCTCATTCGACGCGCGACGCTCCCGGCCGCATAAAGGCGGGCACTATCGTAACCGCGCGGCGTCGAGGCGGCGCGAGTGATTGGCATGCTCACGGGATTACGAACTGTAACGACGACATAGCTTTGCGGCGCTTCGAGGGCCGCCGCCGGCAGCTGTGCGCTCGCCCGCAACACGCGGTCGGACGAGCAACCGGCAAGCACAGCAATGCCTACGATGAGGCCGAGAACTTTAAGTCTCACGGCATGGCCGGCGCGTCGTTAACTGCTGGCTCCGCAAACAATACCCGCGGATCGCTGCGCAAGATCGCCACTGTCGGGGCCAGTTGGGCTGCGGTAACGTGCGGATCGGTCGACGCCAGTGTGTACGCACCCGCGTCAGTCGGGCCGCGTACGATCAGCAAGTGATTCGGCGCGAGCAGCGCCTTGAGATCCACGAGTGTCATCGTGGGTGCGAACACCACACGGATATGTGGTCCTGTTGCCGTGTACTGCGGATCCACAGAGAGCGTCTCGTACTGCGATCCTGGCGCACCCGGTGGCGCCGGATGGAGCCGTGCAATGCCGAGCCAACCGAGGGCGACCGCCTGCACGAGCACCGCGGCGGTCAGCCATTGCAGCGCGCCAACGCGTCGTCGAGCCGATATGGCCAGGATGCGAGACGATGCGCTAGCGGTCGGCGCGTCGCGACCGAGCTCGTCTATGCGGGACAGCGTCTTCGCAAGACCTGCCTGGGGCGCGTATTCGACGCGAGCTTCCGCTTTCAGAAGTGCGCGTATTGCGCTCTCATGCGTCACGTCGTTGCGGCAAATCGTGCAGCGTTCCAAATGACTCGACACACGCTCGACGTCGGCTGCCGACAATCGTCCGGAGACATACCAAGGCAGCAGCCGCGCCGCCTCCTCGTCACACCGTGCTTCTTTCAGATCAATGCTCACGAGTTGTCTCCCTGGTGAGTGGCGTCTGCCGTGAGAATCGCCCGTAGGTTGCGCCGGCCGTTGAACATGCGCGTCTTTACCGTGTTGACGGGGCACTCCATGATCTGGGCAACCTCCTCACACGAACGATCCAGGTAATACGTGAACTCGAGGACCAGGCGTTGCTCGAGAGGCAGCTGTGCGAGGGCGTAATTAAGTAACTGGGAATCCTCTAGAGCTTGGCCCGTGTCCCCGACGGTTGTCTCGCCGTTGATGGCCTCAAGCGCCACGACGCGCTGGTGCGTCGCAGCTCGTCGAATCATATTGAGCGCACGCCGGTAGGCGATGCCCATGATCCATGTGGATACCTGTGAGGCACCCCGAAACTCGGCGGCGCGCTGCCATACGATCCAAAGCGTATCGTTGATGATCTCCTCGGCGTCTTCGTAGCGGTGAGTCATGCGCGTGAGGAACCGCGCAAGGCGCCGATGGTAGTGCAGATAGAGTTCTCGGAAGGCATCCCTATCCCCGTGGCTGATCCTGGCGATCAATTCGCAGTCGCGGTCGTTCCCGCCACGCATCGTCGCTGATTGACTGGCTCGAAACTCAATGTTTGACAATGACTTACCCTGATTGTTCCGCCGTCGAAATGCGCTGCCAATCGTAAGTACCCTGGCAACGCCAATAGGTTCATAGCGGCCACAGACAACCGTTCCGCGCGCTGCCTCAGAAGCGCAGCACCGCCGACAACACCCATGTGCCGTTCGCACTGGCGTCGGCATAAAGCTTAGCCACGGTCGGGTCACAGTAAAACCGACTCAGCTCGAGAGTCAGGCGCCGATGAACGTATGCGAGGCCGGTGTCGCCCGCCCAATAACCGACCCCGAACAGGTCCTGCAGATCGTAGTAGCCCGCCCCGACGGTGATCGTAAATCCGTCGCGCAGCGGCCAGCGCCCGGTGAGTTCGTAGGCGATCGTCGCACGCTTGTGGGCGAAACCGAGCAGTGAATAAGAGCTGCTGTCCGGTTGATACGAGACGGTAGCCGCAATCAAATCCAGATATGCAATGGTGATCGCGATCTCATCGTGGTCATAGCTTACTGGCCGCGGATCTTGTAGGTATGCGTAGCGCGTATAAGTTCCCCGTATTGTGAAATCCGCGCCCAGCTCGCGGTTGACTCCGGCGTACAGATCGAGCTCCTTGGACGACGCACCACCAGGGTAGGGATCGACATTCGATGCCCACGCACCCACGAACCAGCCGAGCGGATTTTGGTAGTTCGCGCCGAGTTGCACCGCTCCACCGCCGTAGGTCTGCGATACGCCGCGGTACACATAGTCGCTGGTGGCGCCTAGCGATGCGCTCCACGACTCGTCTGCGGCGCAGATGAAGGGCAGCATGACCAGGGCAACAGATGCGCCGAACGTGGCGAAATCGCGTCCCATAGGCATCACGATCGGCCTCATCACGCGCTGGATCCATTTCGGCAGAGTGACGGTCGGTCCGTCCATGGCCGCCGCAGTATAAGGCTCGTCCCTGCGCCACAATTCACCATGCCGGCTCTAATTCTATTGCTATTGCAATTGAACCGGCCGCCGTTCTCGGGGTACCCACCGAACACAGGCGGCGGCGGCGCGGAATCGGTCGACTAACGCACAGGGAACGAACATGCAGACGAAACAGTACGATTCAGGCAAACGGTGATCTCGAGCCTTGCGGCTTGGCGCTCATACCGGGCGGCTGTCCCCGGCGGGATGCGACGCATGTGCTTGTCTCCAACGTATTGAAGGGCTCCGCGGCGCGATTCGATATTGCCGTGACGTGCAATGGCGTGATGCTTCAAAGGAAAACCACGATTGCGACCCGCTACGCGCACGTTTCCCAATGCCGCGGCTGTCGTTCTTGGGCATACCGGACTTGCGAGGATTCCGTCGAGCGACTCTCCGCCGAGCGCTCGCTCGGCAACTGCGCGAGCCACGACCGTGTCGGCGGCCTCGAGCGAGCGAGCGTAGTATCCCTGCTCGCGCCCGGAAGTCATCAGCCGGCACTCCCGGATTTCGCCTTCAGGTCTAATCGGGTATATCTGGGGGTGTGCTCTGACAGCGATAAAAATGACTTTCGTAATATCAAATGCTTGTGGCAGCAGTTCTAGTGACGCCGCCTACAGCCATATTTATAAATTAGCATTCAAATAGTTATAGAGTATTCTGCAACTGCACTCTAGACAACATTTGCCGCCGCGAAGAGGCCCGGCACACGGCGCTGGGGCCCGACAGAGCCGAAACGTCGCATCGACGGCGCGATCTCGCCAAGTCGCTCGCGCGGGTGCGGGGCCGCGTTCGGCAGGGCCGTCCGGTTGCCGTATACATTGCAGCTGTGACGCTCGCGAAGCACTACGAAACCGCGTTGAGACCTGAGACCCCTACGCGTGCCGCGAACGCGGCGGCAATTGTGGCTGCCCGATCATAAACGGGAGAAGCGAAATGACACATTCAACCGTGAAGCTCACGCTGCCGCTGCTGGCATTGTTCGCGGCACTTCATGACGCATTACTCGGGTCGAGTGGGTGCCAATCTTAGTGTCCGAGCGGTGAACATATGCGCTGCAAATTTCAACTCGCACATCCTTCGGATGGCGTGGCGGGGGGGGGCGGCCGCTCTCCACCTAGCCGAGTAATCGACGCTCAGTTGCGACCGCCAATCTCATCGATGTGACGCAGGAGATCCGCCGGATCCTCGTACACGCGGATGGCGCCCGAGCGCTCGAGCTCGTCTTCCCCGTAACCGCCGGAGAGCAGCCCCACGCCCAGGCCGCGGGCGCGACGTGCGGCTAGCATGTCCCAGATGCTGTCGCCCACGATCACAGCCGATTCGATGCTGGCATTCAGCCGTGCGGCCGCGGCCAAGAACAGATCAGGGTCGGGCTTGGCCCGCCGCACGTCATCGCGAGTAATCACCACGGCGCGCTGCGGATCGATCCCCAGCAGCTCGAGGTTGTGCTTTGCGGTCGCCAATCTGCCACTGGTCGCAATGGCCCATGGTATGGCGGCGTCCGTGAGGTACGCGAGCAGGCGCTGCGCACCGGGAAGCGGTCGCACCGATTTGACCAGTCGGCTATACGCCTCGGCGTGGTAGCTCTGCAGCATGTCGAGGAGCTCTGGTGTAACCTCGGCGTCGATTTCTCTCAGCAACATTTCCGTAAACAAACCACCGCTCATGCCGATCCTGCGATGAATGCGCCACACCGAGAGCTCGATATCCGCGGCATGCAGCGCTTCCTGCCACGCCAGCACGTGCTGGTAGACGCTGTCCACGAGCGTTCCATCCAGATCGAACAGAAAGCTAACACCGTTATGCGCCATGGGCTGCATCGCTCCTGTAATGCTCGGTGGAGGGCACGTCAGCGGTAGCCAGTTTTCGAACTTGGCACAATATTCGCCAAGCCGTACTTCCTCGCAACCTCCGGGCGGTGGCCGACCGATTCGGATCACCCACCGGACAGCTGGCGGGACCGCCTGTCACTGGGATATTCGTCCGCGGCGAGAGTGACTGGGGCTCGATTGAGGCTAAATCGGGTGGCGGTCACTTCAACCGTTGGAAGTGCGAGAACTAACGGCTCCGGATGCTCGCAAAGTAAACCGCCTAAAGCGATCATGCTTCATCTTCATTCGATCAACAATGAGGTCCGGAAGATAGCTGGCCGTCGTTTTGTCATCGAGCTCGAGCTGCCGCCATAACTGCAGCGCCAGCCAGCACCCGCCCCATTGTCGCGGCTGCTCCAGCCGCAGACGCTAGAGCTTGAGTCGCACCACCGACTCATCGTCCACGGCCGCCTCATAGCGATCGTCGGGAAACAGCGCCAGCGTGCGAGGCGTCTTCTGTCCTTCGTCGAGCACCTCGATCGACTTGCGCCACGTCAGCATGTATCGCACTACGGCGCCACCCCTGCGACTAGGTGCGACACAGGTTTAGCCTTGCATTCAAAGGGCTGGCGCACCAATAAGCGTCCAATTTGTCGCCATTGGGCGTGCCCAACGACGATCGCGCTTTGTTCCCGTGTCACTTGGCGATTTCCACCACATGCATCGGGGGCCCGCGGGGAGCCATTTTGCTGAGCATCATATGTTCCGAAAATGCTCACCCAGTTCACAGTTGCCGAAAGATCCTACGGTTGGGCCCCACGACCGAGGCCCCAATACACAGAGTTGCACGATTGAGACATGTATCCGTTTCCGTCAGCTCATAAGCTGCGGCTCGTAGGTAAGTAGTAGCCCGAGCTTGGCATCAGCGTGGCCAAGCGCACGCGAGATGCAGGTAGGTTTTTGATGCAAGCTATCAAGGCACAATGGGATCGCGGTACCAGCAACGAGCATTCGGAGGCGCACGCCCATGAACTCGAGCAGGTGCTCGAGCAGACCGGTGAGGCCATCATCGTCAAGGACCTGAATGCGATCGTCACCTACTGGAACCGCGAAGCGGCCTTGCTCTACGGTTTTTCCGCTCAGGAAGCCGTCGGCCAGCCGCTCCGCAAGCTGCATGCCGCTGAGCTCTCCGATGCCGATCACGCCCGCCTTCTCGACCGCGTTCGCGCGGGCCGCTCGACCTCGGCCTGCACCGAGCGGCGCAAAAAGAACGGCGAAATCGTCCGAGTCGCCCTCAGGACGTCGCCATTGCGAGACGCCCAGGGAAAATTGGTCGGCGAGATCACTGTCGCACGCGACGTCACCGCGCTGCATCGCACCGAAGACGCCTTGCGCGCGGCGCAGGCGACGCTTCAAGCCCGGTTGGCGACAATCCGCGGTGCAAACCGCGATCTGACCCGTGAGATTGCCGCGCGCCGCAAGGCCGATGCCGCGATGCGCCGCAACAATCGGGCGCTGGCAGCCACGGTCCGGCAACTCGAATCGTTCCATCGCGACCGCGAAGTGCTATCGAGCATGGCTGAACTGTTGCAGTCATGCGCGCAGCGCGGCGAGGCCTACGCGGTCGTGCGTGAAGCCGGCGCGCAGCTATTTCCGGACTCGTCGGGATCTCTCTTCATTTACCGAGCGTCGCGCGATGTGCTCGAGCATGCCGCATCCTGGGGCGGCGGCCAGGCGCCCGACGCGACGCTGGTGCCGGACGACTGCTGGGCGCTGCGGCTAGGCAGTCCGCACTTCGTGCCCCGGGAGGGAGCTATCCGGTGCCGGCATGCGCACGAAGACGCTGGGAGCTACGTCTGCATGCCGGTCCAGGGACAGGGGCGGATCCTCGGCCTGTTGCATATTGCGGTGGAGGTTAGCCCGCGCAGCATGCGCCCGGCGCGGGACATCGAATTGCGGGTGCGCGCGATGACCGATAGGATCGGCCTGGCGCTGGCGAACCTCAAGATACGCGAGACTCTGCGCGAGATGGCCCTGCACGACGGCCTGACCGGCCTGTACAACCGGCGTTACCTGGACGATGCGCTCAATCGCGAGTTGCATCGCGCCGAGCGCAATGGCAAGCCGGTGTCGCTCGTGATGATCGACATCGACCACTTCAAGCGCTTCAACGACAAGTTCGGCCACGACGCTGGCGACCTCGTGCTCGGCACCCTAGGGGCCGCCATCACGAAAAGCATCCGGCCCTCTGACATTGCCTGCCGTTACGGCGGCGAGGAGCTTGCCATTGTGCTCCCGGAAGCGAACCTGGAATGCGCCCGAGGGCGTGTCGAGCAGCTGCGGCTCGCGATCCGGGATACCAATCTCATCCATCGGGGGCAAACGCTGCCGGCGCCGACCGCCTCGTTCGGCGTCGCGGTCTACCCAACAAACGGAATGAACCCGGCCGATCTACTCAAGGCGGCGGACCAAGCGTTGTATCGCGCCAAGCAGGACGGTCGGGACCGGGTTTGCGTGGCGGCGGAAGCGGTGTTAGTCGGCTCATGACCGGCCGGCGCTCGCTGTACCGGGCACCGCCGCTCATCTCGGCCGACGCCTCGGTCAGGTCGGCTCCCCGGATCGCGCCTCCGCCCGAAGACGCTCCAGATCGTGCCGATAGGCCTCGGCGTCACCATAGTCTACAAAGCTGCCATAGCGCGGGTGCACGCCGAGCACACGCCGCGCGTGCTTGATGGGGCACCAGTACTCCTCCGTACGGGAAGCGACTTCGCGAACGTACGCCAGCAGACCGTTCGCATAGGCGCAGTACTCGCAATTGAGCTTCTCAAGGCCGTTGAGATAGGCGAGTTGCCCTCGGTCGAACGCCAGATAATCGCGCCGGCGCACGCGCGGGATCCCATATACCGGGAAGCACGCCGCTTGGTACACGGCAACAAACAGGTCGAGCAGCACCAGCGGAATGATGAGTCCATAGATCGCCGGTGCAGTCAGAATCATGGCTGGACGTGCACCGAGAATATAGCGCAACAACTGCGCTTTCAGGAGGCGGTGCCGTGCAATCACGACCTGTTCGAAGTGAACGACGCCGTCGTGCACCGCGTAGTTGAGCTCGATGCGTCGCTTGGCAAGCGCCACTTCGAGCTGTCTTTCGAGGGCGCGAATCGATCCGGCCAGTTGGGTAATTTCGTCACGGGAGGTCTCAGCCATATCGAAAGCTTCCTGTGCTGGGGAGAGGCTATTGGCGGCCGCATGCTGCGACCGCCCAACAGTATGTCACCGACCGCGTCCGTTCGAGCTGTCGTTCAACCCGTGTAGCCGCACGCGGCGCTGCGCGCCGTGATGTTCGGATCCCACTGCAGCTACGACTGTTCGACCGCCGTCGCAGGATTGGCGGGCGGCCGCGGCCCAAGGATGCGACCGAGCTCGGCGTCTCCAACCGTCTCCTCTTTCAGGAGCGTCTCGGCGAGGGCGTCCAGTCGGTGGCGCGCCTCGTTCAGGAGTTGATGCACCGCAGCCTGGCGTCCAACTAGCAGATGCTCTACCTCCTGATCGATCCGTGCCGCCGTCGCCTCGCTGTAATCGCGTCCCTGTGAGAGCTGGTAGCCAAGGAACGGCTGCTCATCGTCGGACTCTAAGACGACTGGACCGAGGCTGCCCATGCCCCAGCGCGTGATCATTCGCCGCGCGAGCCGAGTCGCCTGCAGGAGGTCGCTCTCGGCGCCCGTCGTAATATCGCCGATGACCAGCGCCTCCGATTCGCGTCCGCCCAGCAGCACATCGAGACGCGCCAGCAGATCGGTGCGACTCAAGTTGTAGCGTTCTTCGGTCGGGAGTTGCTCGGTCACTCCCAGCGCGCGGCCATGCGGAACGATGGTGACCTTGCGTACGAGGTCAGCTGCAGGGGTCAGCCACGCCACGACGGCGTGTCCGCTTTCGTGGTAGGCCACGACTCGACGGTCGCGCGGCGTCAGTACAGTCGTTCGCTCTGCGCCCAGGACGATCTTGTCCCAGGCCTGTTCGAAATCCTCCATCGTCACCTCGGTGCGATTGTGACGCGCGGCGCCGAGGGCCGCTTCATTGCAGAGGTTCGCCAGGTCCGCCCCGCTCAGCCCGGTGGCTGTGCGCGCCAATCGCTCGAGATCGACGCCGGCAGCCAGGCGCAGATGGTTCGTGTGGATGCGCAGAATGCCTTCCCGACCGCGCCAGTCGGGGAGCGGCACGACGACTTGCCGGTCGAAGCGGCCAGGACGCAGCAGCGCCGGGTCGAGCACGTCAGGCCGGTTCGTCGCCGCCAGTAGAATGACCTGCTGGCGCTCGTCGAACCCGTCCATTTCGACCAGGAGCTGATTGAGGGTCTGCTCGCGCTCGTCGTTGACCGCACCTACACCCGCGCCACGCCGGCGACCGACCGCGTCCAGCTCGTCCACGAAGACGATCGAAGGCTGAGCGGCCTTGGCCTGAGTGAACAGATCGCGCACGCGGCTGGCGCCGACACCGACGAACATCTCCACGAATTCCGATCCGCTGATGCTGAAGAAGGGCACCCCAGCCTCGCCGGCCACGGCCCGCGCCAGCAGGGTCTTGCCGGTTCCGGGCGGTCCAACGAGCAGCACACCACGTGGAATGCGTGCGCCGATCGCCAAATACTTGGCTGGGTTGCGCAGGAAGTCGACTACTTCTGCGAGATCTCCCTTCGCTTCATCGGCGCCGGCCACATCGGCAAACGTCACCTTCGGTTGATCCTCCGCGTAGCGCCGCGCGCGATTGCGCCCGAATCCGAACATTCCGGCCTGGGTGCGTGCTTGCTGACGCCCCATCCACACCAGCAGAGCCACCATCAGCAGGACGGGCAGTCCGTCGGTCAGCAGGATGACAAACCAAGGCGGCGAGGATGTCACGACTTCCATGGTGACGTGGTGCGCCTGAAGGAGTGGCATCAAGGATGCATCACCGACAACGCTCGGGAAGGTAGTGCGAAATCTGGAATACGGGGTCTGCTTTTGCTCCGCACTGGCCTGCTTCTCAGTACCGGTCTTCGGCACAACTGTAGGTCCTTCCGGCGTGGCGGCTTGCGGCCAGGTCATCGCGTGCGCGAAGACCCCACTGATTGCCTCACCGACGATGCGAACTTGCGTCACGTTGCCAGCAGCAACCTGGGCCACAAATTCGCTGTACGGAAGCGAGACTTCCGCGGTTTGCCGCGGGAGGAACCACCAGAGATTCCACGCCATGAGCAGCGCTAACATGAGCCAGGAGAACGGACTCACGCCGTAGGGCCCCGGCGCGGCGCCTTGTGGCGCGTTCGGACCCGGCGCCGCCGGCGGCAGTTTTTTTTGCGGCGCAGCGTTTGGGCGCACGCTCGGTGCTCGTGGCGGAACTGACTCAGTATTCGGGGGGGCTGTCACTTTACGAGTAATTCCGTCGCGACGGGTATTATCTGACTGTATCGAGGATGCGACTCTCGGAACAGGGTCTCGAGCCGTCTATCCAGCGTCGGCACAGAGAATTCAACCATTTCCACAGAGGACGGGATTGTCCGGAAGGCCCGCCAGGCGGCCGCCAGGGCCTTCAGTCGCTTCGGCTTTGCGGCTTTAGGCTGCTCATCGATCAACCGGCATATCCTGAGGATCGCGCAATGCATCGACATAAAATTTCCGTGGCTACGCGCGCTATATCGCCCTGACTTACCCCGGTTTTTTCATCCATTTGCTACTCAAAGCTCTAATTTGATACAGTATGCACATGTGATGTGCATACTCATTTAGAGGTTTTTATGGCTGCTACTGAACGCATTCCCCTACTCGTGACGCCGGCACAAAAAGCGCTATTCGCCAAGAAAGCCAAGGCTTCCAAGCTGACTGTAAACGAATTTGTTCGTCGTGCCGCTGAGGCTTATAACGCGAGCGATGACGATGAGGCATTGCTACGGTTGGTTGCACAGGTGAAGCAGACCACGCACGAGGCGACACGGGCGCTGGATGCGGCGCTCAAGGCTTGCGCTGAGTCCAATCGCCGTATCGCGGACATGGAAGCCGCACATGCAACCCGGGGCAAATAGATGAGCATGATGGACAAGCTTTGGGATGCGTTTTCGACGGTGATCAAGATGAATGACAAGGTGGTCAGCCAAGCAGCCGCGCTGGCCGCTCAGCAAGCGAAGATTGAAGACCTGACGGCCCGCGTGATTCGTTTGGAAACCGCATTGGAGATCGCTCTATCGACCAGAGGCGCAGGCGCCAGCAAGCGGCTGCCGCACCAAACCAAGGAGTGATGATGGGTGGACCGCTTCGAACGCCCGCGCTGGGATGGCAGGGCCTGCGGCTCACAGCGTATTAAGCAAACGGGCGGCATCCTCCAGCGATTGGCGATTCTCGAAGAAGTCACTCCAGGGGTCGGCGCGGCTAAACCGGGTTGCAAAATTCCCCAAGTTGAAATCGGATGGCACCAGCGCGGGTTTTACCTCCGACCAATCCAATGGGGTGGAAATAGGTGCCTTCTCGCGTCGCCGGACGGAATAAGGTGCCACCACGGTCTGGCCAAAACCATTCCGAAATGGATCCAGGTAGACGCGGCCATGCCGCGCCGCGATGGAATGCTCAACAGTCAATTCATGCGGATACGCAGACGCCACCCGGGCGACAAACGACTGGGCAAAGGCGAGAACTCGGTCCGCGTCCGGCCCAACCCGGATCGGCACCAGGATATGCATGCCTCGGCTACCGGACGTCTTAGGGAAGCACAGCAGCTTCAAGGTGTCGAAGGCCGCTTTGACGTGTAGTCCCGCACGGGCGGCGTCTGCGAATAGCCCCGACTCGGGATCGATATCAATGCATATCCAGTCCGGCTGTCGGGGTGAACTCGCGCGGCTTGCCATCACATGCACGGCAATGCAACCCAGGTTTGCAAGTGCGAGCTGTGTGTCTAATGAACCGCCGACTACATAATCAGTAAACTTGCCGGTGTTGCTGGCATGCGCAATCCGCTTGGTTGGCGTCTCGCGAGGCATGCTCCGTGGCTTCTGCTTTTGAAAGAAGCACTTGCCTTGCATTCCATCGGGGCATCGCTCAAGAGACAGCATGCGATCCACTACGTAGGGCGAAAGCTTGGGAAAGATTGCGTGGTAATACTCGGCCAGGTCCAGCTTTGTATAGCCCTCCTCTGGCCAGAAGACCTTGTCAGGATGCGATATTGGGATCGGTAATTGTGCGGCCGCGGATCCGGCGACCTTGGACCTCTTCACGCGGGGGGCTCCGGCAAGAGCACGTCTTGGGGACGCTTGTCATCGCGCAGACCCAGAAAAACCGGCTGCCGGAGCTTTCTGCCCGCGGTCCACTCCTGGAACGAGATCTGGGCGATGAGCCGCGGCGCAAGAAAGACCACGCCCTTCTCGCGAGGAGGGTCGACCAGCGCCGGTTGCGATCTCACCAATGGCTGGAACTGTCGGTACAGCGCGGCGAGCGTTTTCTCATCGAAGCCCGTTCCAACTTTGCCCACGTAGCATAGCTTGCCCTCTTCATAAGCACCGAGGAGAAGAGCGCCGAAATGCTGCCGTGAGCCCGCCGGCTTCGTATACCCGCAAATCACGAACTCGTCTTCCTGGTGAACCTTCACTTTCAGCCACTCGCTGGAGCGCGTTTCCACGTACGGAGAGGAAAGATCTTTCGCGACCAATCCCTCGTATCCCCGGCGCTTGGCTATGCGGAATGCCTCGAGACCGTTGCTTGCCAGTCTATGAGACGGCAGCAGCGTCTTGCTCGAGCCAATCGACCTTTCCATCACGGCGCGTCGCCTGGAGAGTGGTTTACGCCGCAGATCCTCGCCATCGTGAAAAAGGCAATCAAACACGGCATACACCGGTTCACCCTGGTCCTGCTGCAGGAGCTGAAATCGGGAAACACCCCTGCTGTCAAATACCACAACCTCGCCATCGAGAAGAAGAGTTTGGAGATGGAGGGTTCGAATAGCCGCTGCGATCCGAGGGAAGCGGTCCGTGCGGTCTTTTCCATTCCTGGATAGCAGCCGGACGCGATTCCCCTCTTTGTACGCGAGGATCCTGTCGCCGTCGTATTTCTCCTCGTAGACCCACCCGGGCTTGTCGAACGACTCCGCCACGAGTGTGGCAAGCATGGGGTGAATGCGAAATGGAATCCGGTTTGTCACACTGGCGGCCCTGGTTTTCGGATCGCGCTGTCAGTCTATCGCACGGTACGCGCGCCTCTCGCGCGCCACCCACGTTGTGCTCGCTGCGCGTCGCCCCTTGCCGGACGGATCGCCTTGTAACATGGTCTCCCCATCCCTCTCGGAGGAGGACTGCAAGGCCGCCGTGGGCTGCCGTTTCCCGAATGAGACACCTGGGTGGCAGCCGGACCGGGCCCCACTCGCCTTAGCTCTGGAATGCCTTGCAGGTCGCCGCAGCAGCACCTCTAAGCTGCGCATGCTCTATGTATAACTCTTCATAGTGCCGAACCTGTCGATAGCGGATCCTGAATTTGTAAAACGCATGGGATCGTGATCCAGGGTGCATGATCCGCGACCAGTGGATCTCTCGCGAGAGCGTGAGGTAAATCGACATCGCCCGATCGAATCAGGAGCCAGCGTCACGCCCAGGACAGATGATCGGTCTTCCGTCTGCTGTTCGGCAAGCCGGCGCGGATCCTCGAATAATCGTGCGGTGACGGCCCCAAAGATCATGCCGCCGATGTGAGCCAGATAGGCCACGCCGCCCGATTGCACATCCGCGACCGCGCCAACGCGGAGAAGCTGGATCAGAAACCAAAAGCCGATCAGGAGCGCGGCCGGGATGAACGTGATCCGGGCGAGCCAGCCAATGAGCAGAACGGTGCGAATTTTATCGCGCGGGTAGGTGACCAGAAACCCACCCATCACAGCGGCAATCGCTCCGCTCGCACCCAGACAGGCAATCGTGGATGCGGGATTGGCTGCAATTTGCGCGAGCATTGCCACCACTCCTCCAGCAAGGTAGAAGGCCGCGTATCGCCAGGGATTCATGGCGTCTTCGATCTCCGGGCCGAATGCCCAGAGGAACACCATGTTGCCCGCTATGTGCAACCAGCTCCCATGCATGAACATGGCCGTCAGAATGGTGATCCAATGGCGACCCGCAACAATATCGGCCGGGACAACTGACCATCGGGTTACAAATGCATCGCCGCCGGACAGTTCGAGAATGAAAACCAGCACGTTGATCGCGATGATGAACGTGGTGACGATGGGAAATCCTACAGGGCGTCGCGATTCGTCCCTAAGTGGAATCATGTTTGTTTTCGCTCGGGAAAGTGCACGCCAATCCAATTCTAGCGGCCACTAGCTGGGCCGTTCACGGCGCGGCCGGCGCGAGCGCAAAGGTGCGCGTCTGGTCATCGTAGCTGAATAGTTCTGCGTACCGCCCCCATCCGATCGCGGCAAGCAGCGTATTCTCCGTGTCGCTGGAATTCAGATGATCCTGTAGCTCAAACTCGAATCGCTCCCGCGGCGCCTGATGGCTCTCGCGCTCGTCCAGGATATGGCGAATGTGAGCCACGAGCGGCACGAAGCGCAGCAGATGTTCCCGGAACAGTCGCTTACGCTCCTCGGTGCCGCTGCGAGCGAACAGTGTCCCGGCCGCAGTCAGCCTGATGGTCGCATCCTTGAGCTCTGCGAACTCCAGCAGATGCAGCGCCTCGGCGATGGGGAACAGATCGTTGATCTCGAGGGCGAGCGGTGCTGCGATCTTCGCCAGCGCGGCTTGTCCGTCATACGGCGGTGACGCCAAGGTCTCAATGAACCCGCCCAGCCGATTGGTCGAGACGGATGGCAGAAGTTGGACCAAGCCCCCGTGGATTTGGCCCTGGGCGCCGATGGTGGCGGTCACGCGCGAGGTCAGGATCGCATAAATTTCATCGACGATCGCATGAAACTCAGCCTCGAGCCGATCGCGCGGCTGCGGCAATGGCACACGGATCTCCGCCGCGATGTGCCCGGGATTGGAGCCCAGAACGAGTATCCGGTCGCACATCAGCACGGCTTCTTCGATGTTGTGCGTGACCAGCAGCACCGCCTTGGTGGGCAGCTCGTGTGCCATCCAAAGGTCCAGGAAATCCGTCCGCAGCGTCTCGGCGGTCAGCACATCCAGCGCCGAGAACGGCTCATCCATCAGCAGTAGGGTCGGATCGCTCACGATCGCCCGGGCGAAGCCCACCCGTTGACGCATCCCGCCAGAAAGCTCCCGGGGATAGGCGGACTGAAAACCGTCGAGACCGATTAAATCGATCGCGGACATCGCTCGGCGCCGCGCTTCTTCGAGGGGAAGCTTGAGCGCATCGAGTCCGAGCACCACGTTTCCCAGCACCGTCAACCACGGATACAGCGCGAAGGTCTGAAACACGATGGCGATGCCCTCGGCTGGGCCGTGCAGCGGTACGCCGCGATACAGTACTTGCCCCGAGGTCGGCTCGATCAGTCCACCGGCGATACGCAGCAGGGTGGACTTGCCGGAACCGGAACGACCCAAGAGACCCAGGATCTCACGTTCGGTGATCGACATGTCGATGTTCAGTAGTACCGCCAATGGCTCCCCCGTTGGTTTGGCGAAGGCCTTGCAGATTTGACGGACGTCAATAACGAGTGGGTTCATCGGTGCAGTCATGGCGTGGTCTTCAGTCCAGTCGCGTTCGGCGCTCAGCGATCAGGTACAGCGGACGCCACAGCAGCCGATTCATCGCGATCACCAGCACTGACATGACTGCGACGCCGAGCGCGATCCGGGGATAGTCACCGGCCTGGGTCATCTGGGCGATATAGGCGCCTAAACCTCCGGCACTGATCTTGGTCGTGCCCCAACTGACGGCCTCGGACACAATGCTCGCGTTCCACGCGCCGCCGGCGGCCGTAATGGCTCCGGTGACGTAATACGGGAATATTCCAGGCAGCATCACCTCTCGCCACCAGCGCGCGCGCCCGATGCGAAAGCTCGCCGCCGCCTCCCGCAAGTCGCTGGGAAAAGCGCTGGCGCCGGCGATCACGTTGAACAGAATGTACCACTGGGTGCCGAGGATCATCAGCGGGGGCAGCCAGGTTTTGGGGTCAAGCGCGAACCGCACGATCAGAAACACGACCGCTGGGAAAAACAAGTTCGCCGGAAAGGCGGCCAGAAACTGAGCGATCGGCTGTACACGCGCCGTGAGCCGGGGTCGCAGGCCCACCGCGACACCAATCGGCACCCAGACGACGGAAGCCAAAACGATCAGAACGATCACTCGCAGCAGTGTCAGTGCGCCGTTGCTGACGGCTACCCTGAGGTCGTACCATGACAAGGAGGAGCCCACAAACCGGATCAGCAGCCATCCGAGATAGGCGACGCCGACCAGAACAGCGGCCAGCCAGAGGATATCGACGGCGCGAGAGGGCAGTGCGTGGCGCGCGATCGCACGGACGACATTCGTACGAACTGGGCTTTGGGGAAACACCAACCGGGCCCTGGTGGCCCGTGCCCAGCCCGCCGCCAAGGGTTTGCCGATCAGGCCGATCAAGCTCGATCGGCGAAACAAGTCCAGCGCCCAACTTCGCGGCACCATCTGAGCAGCGGTTTGCTCAGATCGAAATTTATCGGCCCAAGCCACCAGCGGCCGAAATAGCAATTGGTCGTACAGGACGATGGCAATGCTCATTGCCACAATGGCCCAACCGACCGCGGCGAGATCGCGCATTTCAATGGCGCGTGCCACGTACGAGCCGACCCCGGGCAGCGCGATCTGCACATCACCGACCGAGATCGCCTCGGAGGCAACCACGAAAAACCAGCCGCCCGACATCGACATCATCATGTTCCAGATCAGCCCCGGCATAGCGAACGGAACTTCCAGATTCCAGAAGCGCTGCCAGGCAGAGGATCGAATGCTGCGGCTCGCGTCGTTGAGATCGATGGGAATAGTGCGCAGCGATTGGTAGAGGCTGAAAGCCATGTTCCACGCTTGGCTGGTGAAGATCGCAAAGATTGCGGCCAGCTCCGGACCTAACAGTCTGCCCGGAAACAGCGAGACGAAGAACACCACGGTGAAGGACAGGTATCCCAGAATCGGCACCGATTGCAGTGCATCCAGGAGCGGTATCAGCACCATTTCGGCCCGGCGGCTCTTGGCCGCCAACGTGGCATAGGTGAACGTGAACAGCAACGAGGCGAGCATGGCAACCAGCATTCGCAGTACAGTGCGCAGCGTGTACAGCGGTAGCGCCGCCGGTGATAGAGAGATTGGTGTCGGGTGCGTCGGGACGAATGGCGAGAGCATTTGACGCGCACCGGTGCCAAACAGGATCACGATCCCGAGCACCAGCAGGACGGCAACGACATCCCGCCAGCTCAGGCGCCGGCGCAGTATCGCAACCCTTAGAACGTCGGCGTGGTGGCCACTCCAGACGCTTCGATGACCACCGCTCATAGGTTCCTATCGACGTCTATCGAATGGCTGTGATCACCGAATCGAACTTCACTTTGATCGACTTGTCATGATGGATAATGGGTGGAATCTCCCTGTCGATCCCCAGCAGCTCGTAGACAGCCATCTGTGCGACCCGAACGGAATATTCGACAGTGAAAACCATATCCTCGGAGATCTCGACAAACTGACTGACAAACGCCAAGTTTCTTGAAGTTGTTGGCGCGGGCAACGCTCGATCACCCTTCGTACGAGGCATGAACATGCTCGTAATATAGGGTAGACGGCACGGAATGCAGATGGCCGTCGCAATCGCCGAATCGAAATCGATATTGAGGTGGCCGCATAGCTCGCGCAGGATCTCCTCTCCGGTGCATTGCGCCATCGGCTTGGCGATAAAATCACCGACGCGGTCAGGGTGCAGCGCATATCCCCACAACACCTGAACGCCGGCGGGCTGGTTCGCAAAGTGCGGCTGATGTGCCAGCACGATCGACATCAACCAGCGAGAGTCCTTGAACGTGACTAGCCCACCGGTTCCGGCCTGATTGCCGGAAAAGGCATCCATCTTGTCGAAGAAGGCGGCATCCTTAAGCGTGACCGTGAACGACTCCCAACTGGACTCCGGTATGGATGAGTCGAACGCCCTTGGGCTGCCGAATTCGGGATGGTCTTTTGCCAGCGTCTCCCAGAGCGTCCAGCCGCCGCTGTTGGTCTTGGTCAATGGCTCCGGCGATTTTGCCATGGAACCGACGCTCGATGCATCGGTCATCGAGGCATTCTGGAAGAACACGAGATCATCGGCGTCAACGGCGACGGAGCTTGTCTTGCCGTTCCGGTGGTACGTGATGCCGGTGACCAGGATCTTTCCATCAACACTCGTGACATCGAGGTCGGTGACGGTGAAGCCCTTAATGAAACGGACACCGTGCCTATCCAGCCAGGTCTCCAACGGGCGAACGAGGGAATCGTATTGGTTGAAGATGGTCCGCTTGACCCCCGCCAGAGTCTCGATGCGGGTGAACTCCATCATGAACCTGTGCAGGTAGCGCTTGAACTCAACGGCACTGTGCCAAGGCTGGAAGGCGAATGCTGTTGCCCACATGTACCAGAACTTTGTCTCGAAGAATTCCGGCGATAGCCAGTCGGTGATGCGACCTGCACCCAATGTCTCCTCGCTGGCCTCGGCAAGCCGGACGAGCTCCACCCGGTCTTTCATGCTGAATCCCATGGAGGAGACATCAACAATGGCGCGATTCCTATCCACAAGACGGGCGCACGAATGGGCTTTGATCTGCTCGTTGAATTCGAGGGTTTCCTCAAACACCGCTTTGCCCGGCTCGGCCAGGGACGGAATCGATTTGAAGAGGCCCCATGTAGATTCGTAATTGTCCGTTGTCAGCATACGGCCGCCGCGCATTGAGTATCCGTCTTGCGGGTTACCCGCAGCATCAAGGCTTCCGCCTAAGACGGGGGCGGCTTCATAGATCGTGATGTTCTCGCCCGGAAAGCCACCATCACGAATCATGAACGCCGCGGCGGCCATGGACCCGATGCCACCTCCCACCATGGAGGCTTTTCTGTTCTTTGTCATCGCGGTCATATGGAAGATCCCTTAAGAACTTATCTGCCGAAGCCTGGCCGCGTGCCGCTCGAGGGCCTGCGGACCGCAATACGAAGCGTGCACGTCCTCTGCATTTTCAAATCTGGTGCATCGGCAGACGTGCGGCAATACGGGATTCTGCCTAGATTACTGATCGCCGCAATCGTATCGCAAACTGCTGCCCGATCATTGCGGCTTACTCAAGCTCCAGTTGCTGACTTCCGGCATGTCCTGTCCGTGCCGGCTTGATGCATTGGTTGTGCTCAATGAGCTTCGCGATGGCGCCCTCTTCCCTGTCGCCACGAATGTGAAAGTCTACTTCTGCGGTCCCCAAAGCCCTTGGCAGCGCGCAACCAACGAGAACACGAACCGGCTGCTGCGATAATATTTCCCCAATGGAACAGACCTATCAAGCTACGCTCAATCAGACCTAGACAAGGTTGCGCTGCGTTTAAATCAGTGTCCTCGAAAGACCCTAGGCTTTGAGACTCCAGCGAGTAGACTTCGAGCCCGTGTTGCCCCGACCCATTGAGCCCGCCGCGCTTTGCTGTGGATTAGTCCGGCGTCCGACCAGGAGCGGTTTTCACACGCGAGAGTTTCAGCGGCTCATTGAGCAGCGGATTGTCGTAGAGATAAATCTGGCCGACCGACAGGTAGTTGGCGGCGCGCCAGCAGGCGTTCATTCTGTGGAGCAGATCTGGCGTGAGCGTGTCGGTGTTCATGGTCCGGGTTTCCTGGTGTTCCAGCGCCTGCACTTCTGCCAAGCGGCGTCGGTGGCGTACGGTGCCACAGCATCGAACAATTCTAGATTGATTACAGGCGGCGACCTAGAATGAGCTGAATCAGAATCACCACGACCGCAATGACCAACAGAACATGAATAAATCCGCCGAGGGTATTCGAGGTGACTAAGCCCAGAATCCAGAGGACGATCAAAACGACTGCAATGATGAAGAGCATGTTGCTCCTCCTTTCGACCTACGTGGCGATCCCAGCGTGCGCGTTTGGCTTCATGAGTTGATACGGACACGGGCTCATACCCGACTCAGGTGCTGCGTAAGAAACATGTTCAAATGCGAAGCACCGGCAGCCGCTGTCATACGCGACGCGACATACTCGTTTAACCATAACCTATCCCTAAGATACCTCATCAACCGGCAATTCCGTTGGTAAAAACTACTATCTGTACGGTGTCCGACACAGAGAAGCCACGATCGCGCGGCGGATCGACAAGCCGACGCACCTCAGGTCGAACAGGATATTCAGGGCCATATTGCAACGCCGCAACCGATGTGAATGCAGCAACGACCGGCCGCTTACGATGTTGCATTCGCTGCACTTCTGCGGGCTGCAATATCAAGTAGTCCGTTCGACAGCGCACAGAACGCTCCGCCGGGCGAGCGCATAGGAACGGGCGAGACAGCAGCACGGCTGGGGCCATAGCCACTGATGTAGCGGTTTCCCGACTCGCGGCATTGGAAACTGGAGCTATACCTACGGGCGCACCAGAAATACGGCAAGCCGCCACGGAAGGAAGCATTCGAATTTCTCGACGCAAGGTACACGAAAGGCGAGATAGGCCGCGAAGAATATGGTCAGATGAAATCTGAAATTGCCAAGGAATGGCGAAAAGACGATGAGCGGGGGCATCCAAATGTTAGGTCCTGCCAAGCTGCCCCAGTGAAAACTCATTGCCGCAATCCGAGCGAAGCCAGTTTCGCGCAAGTGGACCTGAAATCGGTGTGGAGAATGCTTCGAATCCCCAGGCCCTCTGCGACCTGGACGAACATTGGCGTGTTCTCGATATAGACCACCTGCCGGGGTTGCACCTGGGCGATGTCCAGCGCGAGCCGAAAGATCTCCGCATCGGGCTTGCGGATGTGGACAAAGCAGGAAGAAACAAAGAAATCCACAAAGCGATGCAGCTTGAACTTTCGAATCCGATAGGTGTTCAGCTCGCGCGCTTCGTTGCTGACCACTGCGATCTTCAGCGCGTGCCTGACCTTGAGCCGAGCCACGAGCTCGATCATCTCGGGGAAAGGTTTGGATTGCGCGAGCATGAAATGGCGAAACTGAGCACGCGTGAAGGCTCGCTTTTGGTAGAAGACCACCCGCCCTAGGTATTCCTCCAGCGAGAGCTTACCCTCCTCATAAATTTCGAAGGTCAAGTGATGCCGCTCCTCCATCTCGGCCCACTTGAGCTTGAAGGTACTCGCCGCCCGCTTGCGGGCACGGTGATCCCAGCCGTCGGTGAGCAGCACCCCACCGATATCCACAAACACGCAGGCGATGGCTGTCGCTTTCCTCATTTGGCGGCTTTTTTTTGGCTCATTCGGAGCTCTGCCCTGATGCAGATTCCTGCCTCCGTGCCAGAAATATCGCGCTGGAGCGCCCTTGTAAGCGATAAGGCTTTGAATGATCCACAAGCGCCTCGGTCCGCGCGGCGAATGAGTCTTGGGGCGCCGAGCGACAAGTATCGACGGCCAGATGCCAGCGCGACCCCTTCGGCAGTGGGGGTAAAGCAAAGTCGGTATCATTCGCGGCAGCGTTGAACATCAGCAACAGCGCAGCTTGTTCGTTCCCCTGGATCAAGCAGGCGAGGCTCTTTTGCTTCGGGTCGAACCAGTCCGGCAATCTGCCTGCCGGGTTGAGCCACCGGATCTCGGTGTCCGTATAGAATTGTTCCTTACTCAGCACGGGATTCGCGCCGCGAAAGGCGATCATGGCGCGGGCAAACCGGTAGATTTCCTGATGCTGTTCAAGAAGGGTCCAGTCCAGCCAACTGGTCCCATTGTCCTGGCAGTAAGCATTGTTATTGCCGCCTTGCGTACGACGACATTCGTCCCCGCCAAGCAGCATCGGCACGCCGCGCGAGATCAGCAGAGTCAGAAGGAAGTTCTTGATCTGCCGCTTGCGCAAGGTCTCGATTCCGGCATCGATCGTCGTACCTTCAGCACCGCAGTTCTGGCTGAAGTTTGAGTCGGTTCCATCATCGTTGTCTTCGCCGTTCGCCTCATTGTGCTTGCTGCGATAGCTTACGAGGTCATTCAGAGTGAAGCCGTCGTGGCAGGTGACGAAGTTGATGCTGGCCTCGGGACCTTTGCCGGACTTCGAATAGATGTCGGCGCTGCCGCCGATGCGGCTGGCGAAAATACCGAGCATTCCCTCATCGCCGCGCCAAAACCGCCGGATATCGTCTCGGTACCGGCCGTTCCACTCCGCCCAGCGGCACTCTGAAAAACTACCCACTTCGTAGGCGCCGGCTGCATCCCACGCCTCAGCGATGATCTTGACGTCTCTCAGGATCGGGTCTTCCGCGATCCGTTCGAGCAGCGGGGCATTGGCTAACAGCTTGCCGGTGCCGTCCCGGCCGAGAACCGACGCCAAGTCAAACCGAAATCCGTCCACATGCATCTCGATCATCCAATAACGCAGCGCGCCCAAGATGTGGTCCCGGACCACGGGATGGTTGGCGTTGACGGTGTTACCTGTGCCCGTGTAGTCCTTGTAGTAGCGCTTGTCGTCCGCCAGCGTGTAGAAGATGGCGTTATCGATTCCGCGGAAGCAAAGCGTCGGACCCAGCTGATCTCCCTCTGCCGTGTGATTGAACACAACGTCCAGAATCACTTCGATGCCGGCCTTGTGAAAGGCCCGGATCATCTCCTTGAACTCCAGCTTCTGCTGGCCCGAACCTCCTGAACTGCTGTAGGAAGCTTTGGGCGCACAGAACACCACGGGATCGTACCCCCAATAATTCTTGAGCGGGTGACCGGTTTGCGGATTCCTGCGCGTGACCGAGGTGTCATTGAACTCCTGCACGGGCATTAGTTCCACGGCGGTCACTCCCAGGCTCTTGAGATAGGGAATCTTTTCCATCAGACCTCGGTACGTTCCTGGATGGTCCACGCCCGACGAGGGATGAATGGTGAAGCCACGAACATGCGTTTCGTAGATGACGGTCTTCGACCACGGATGCCGGGGTGGCTGGTCGGCACTCCAATCGAAGGGCTCGTTGACCAATACGCATTTCGGCGTCGACCCGGAATTGTCCCGCTTCGAGAGAGCCAGGTCTTGCTCCGGTACCGAGGCGTCGTATCCACGTGCCGACACAAAATCCCACGGGGGCAGCCGAGAAATAGCTGTCGCGAACGGATCGAGGAGAAGCCGGTTGAAATTGAAGCGGTGGCCTTTGCCGGGCTCATAAGGACCGTCCACGCGGTATGCATAGAGTTGGCCGGATCCGATCCCCGCCACCCACACATGCCAGACGTCCCCGGTGCGGTTGCGCGCTGAATCCAAATCGATGACCCGGGCAGGCGCATCGTGTTCGGAATTGCTGAACAATTCCAGGCGAACGCGGCTGGCGTGACGGCTGAACAGGGCGAAATTGACCCCTCCTGCCCTTTCCTGGGTTCCCAAAGGCAGAGGAGAGCCTGGCCCAACGTCGGTGCGCTCGGAGGTCTCCGAAATATACTCGCGCAGCTCACGTTCGGGCGCTGTCATCATCATTGCCAAAGGATTCGAGCGCACTCCAATGGAACCGCCGCCCCGGAGCGCTGCGGCATCACTCGCGCTGCATACTCATTCGCTGGACGTGTAGTGGGTGGCGTTGCGTGATCGACGCAGCGGAGAGTTCCTACCGGTAGCGTTCGCGCCCACTTCATTTCGTTCCGTACCGGATCGCCGCCATTGATCGCATCCGCACACAGTTCCGTGTAGTAGGCCGTGATCAGTCTTGGCACGTCGACCAGCATCGCGGGCGTGGCCGGCTTGCCTGCCAGGGCACTTACCTTGACGGGCGCGTCTGTGACGGCGTTCATTCAGTACCTGCAACATTCGCGAGCGCCGGTATGCAATTGACGTGGTCGCAGCTATTCATGAATGTCCTTGCTTGAATCGGCGATAACCCGGGCGCCCGCGGCGCGCACTCGGCTACGCCCGCAGCGGAGGCTCCTGTGGTATCGGCAAGCATCACGCCAAAGCAATCTCAGCACCATCACGTGTTTTGCGGATCCCTCCTTACGACGCGGACTTGATAACGCGATATTGTGAATTCTCAAGTTTCACTTCGTCAGCCCAATAACCGCCACGGCCATGATGTTTGTAGAGGCTCATTTCCTGTTCTCGATTCAGCGGTACTGATGAGTCGTACGGTGGGGCATCCTTCACTGCTTGCCGCGTCAATTTGACGGTGATCGTAGCATCGAGCCAGCTCATATCTTGGATCCATTGCGGCGCAATCAACACCTGATTTCCGAACCACCAGTTGCCCGTATCCACAATGAGATATCGAATGGCCCAGGTTTCCTCATCAATCAGCAAATCCTTTACTTGACCCATGCCACCATCGGTCGCTTCGATGTGATACCTCATCAACGTGTTGCAACTGCGCAGTTGGGGATCGCCATCCTCGCGGCGTTCCGCTTCAACCTCCGCCCGAGCATGGTCCGCTTGCGCCACAAGGTATTCGGCGCCCGACCCACCGTACCCGACACCCGTTAGCATTGCCCCCGGATACTCGCCACCACCCCAGAGACCGGGACCGCCCCAATAAAAGGGGTAGCCGTAGTAGCCGAGAAACTGCATTTCGTGCCGTCGCGACACCGGTTTGTCGGTGTCGATATCCGGGCTGTTCTTGACTTGCTCTTTCGTGATCGATACCGGCAGTACCTTTCCGGTCCAGTCCGGGTGGCCAATCGCGATAGGCGAGATCAACACCTTTCGGCTCGACAGCCAGCTCCCGGTCTCGACAACGAGATAGCGGACGACCCACGTGTGGTCATCGAAACAAAAATCCTTCACGTGGCCAATCGTGCCGTCGGTCGCGCGAATGCCGTAGCCTTCCAGATCCTTCATGCTGCGTAACATAGAACCTTCTCCTTCAACAGCGTCGCATCTTGAGTGTGGAATGTCACATTGATCCGTTCAGCGTGAATGTGGCGGCGCACCGACGCGATCGGTGCGGTCAGGCGCCGGGGAGGCCGAGAATCAAGATCTTCCCGGTCGCAACTTTTGTCGGCCAAAGGATGTTCGTAAAGCCGATGGCCACAGCCACCTTCTGCGCACCCCCTGCGGCATAGGTGATCACGCCGCCGCCAATCCCGCCACCGCCGAGATCTTTATCCCAGAGTCGCCGCCCCGTGGCGGTATCCAGCGCGTAGAAATTGCCGTCCATGTCGCCGAAAAAAACAACACCTCCAGTCGTCGGGGTCATCCCGCTCTGGATCGGGTAGTTTGACCTCGCCCTCCACTTCCAGGCGCCCGTGTCAGCGTCGGAGGCGTACACCCATCCCCCCATTGCTCATGTGGATCCATTACGCCGTAGGTATTGTAGGGGTTATCTGTCGCCATCGCTGACCATGGCTGGCCGCTCTTTGCCGCCTCAATCTGCGCATCCGTCTGCAGCCTCACGGTCGCACACCAGTCGACCTCGCCGATCAGAATCAGGTTGGTTTGCGGGTCGTAGGCAGGGCCGTTCCATTCGGCGCCACCAATAGCACCCGGACAGAAGTGGACCGCCTTATCGGTCGAAAAGCTCGCGTCGGCGTTCTCGATGCGAGTGACCGGCATACGGTAGAGCAGCGCATTGGAGGCGAGATCAAAGCCATACAGGTGCCGGTCCTTCGGCGTGACCGCCAGCAGCCGTTTACCACTCCTCGTCTGGATGAGGGCGGGCGTGTTGGAGACATCCCAGTCGTGCCAGTCCTTAGGCACCAGTTTGAAGTGACGTTTGTCGGACCCTGTCTTCGCGTCGAGCACGACCACCGAGCCGCGTAGAGATCCGCCCCTTCGCGCGGGCCGAGCGCGAAATCGGGCGCCGGATTGCCGCCGGGGACGTCCAATTCCCCCGTCGCCGGGTCCAACGTGTACGACGTCCAAGTGGCCCCACCCGTGATAGGGGTACCCGCCTGGTTTCCCCACGTCGATGCGTCGAGCGGTGTTGTCCCCTGCGGTCCACGAGTCGGGTCGCCCGGGCCTTTCGGCACCAGATAGAACTCCCAGACGATCTTGCCCGTCTTCGCATCGAGCGCATACATGCGTCCCTTCACGCCCTTATTGTCTCCACCGGCATTGCCAATGAAGACCAGCCCGTTCCAGGCGATGGGCGCAGCGGGTGTCGACTCTGCGAGCTTCGCGTCCGCGATGGTCGTCTTCCATACCCGCTTACCGGTCTTGAAATCGTAGGCCAGCACGCGCCCGTCCTCGGTGCCGCGATACAGCAGACCGTCCAAGTAGGCGGCGCCGCGATTGACCTTCAGAATTTGCGCGGGCACATAGTCCTCATGCGTGCGCCAGTTCTCGTGACACGTGGCCGGGTCGATCGAAAAGATATCGTGTTCTGTGGTGCCGATGAGCGCGCCGTTCACCATGATCGGGCCGGTCTCGAAGCCCGAGTGCTCTTTGGTGTCGTAGGTGCACAGCACCTTGAGCCTGCCCACGTTATCCCGGTTGATCTGACCGATCGGCGAATAACGCTCCGAGGTGAGCGCGCGGTTGTAGCTAGGCCAATCGAGCGATGTCGCGAGCGGTCCTGCCGCTGCAGACGAAGGCCCGGCTGCGATAGGTGCAGCTTCCTGCGCGGATGGCGCGACTTCAATCGTTAAAGTGCCCGGCGGCGCGTCCGAAGATCGCACGTCGTTGACTATCAGGCCCGCGCCCGGTATCCACCGACCCCGGAATGCGTAGAGTGTTCAGGCTGCCACCACTCCCACAACGAGTACAGCGGTGACGATGAGGCGTTTGTTGGTCATGTTGGGCTCCAAGGGTCAAGGCGTCTACAAGAATACTGTAGAGCTCGTGACGCTCAAGTCCGGATTAATCCGTGGCTCCGTCACTACGATTTTCCGGCCACCCAGGCGCCGGTGGATGCTCACGCCGCACACGCGGCTCGACCCGTGCTTCACGCGGTGGGTGCGCTTGATCATGTCCCGGAGGCTTCCACGTTACACGGCGGCGGGCGCACCCGTGTCTGCCGGCTCCTTCTTCGTCTGGTTGCCGCGCAGGCTGCGGATGACGCCGCCGCCGCCGATCACGATCGCAGCTGCCACTCCGCAAACGCGGACCAACACGGTATTTGCATTCACCTTCACATTCCGCTCCTCGGTTGCCGATGTCGCTCGTACGCGGCTGCACGTCACCCAGAACACTTTCAATTGTTCGGTTCAAATAATGACAGCTTCAGATTGACGTTGGCACTTACGCACCAGTCCAAACCTTGGTCTGTGCGGTGCCGCGCGCGGTCAGCTTAGGGGTCGTCAGCGATGCCGCATCCGCCGCCCCGGCAGTGAATCACGTCCCGAGAGGGTCAATGCGCCGCTGGCGCAGGCGCGCGATTTCCTCCTGATCCATGCCTTCGAGTTGCTCATCGATGATCTTGAGTGTGGATTCGATTTCGGGCATCAGTACGTTTTCGATGGCCCTCGCCCTGCGCTCGGTGCGCACGTAGTCGCGCGCGAGGCGCCGCAAATTGACGCAGCACGCCGCAAGCTCCACGGCACGAACCAGCCACCTGCGATGCGCGTCAGCGCAGGCACGCGCCTCCGGCGTCGGATTCACCGGCGGCTCGCGAATGCCGGGAGGCTGCGCGGGTGGCTCGAGATGCGCCGTGAGCAGTTCCAGGCCGAACAGCCGCGAGCGCCTCATCGTCAGGCGGTCGGAGGCCAGCGTTAGCGGTGGATACACCGACAGCTCATCCATTCCGTGGCGGCCCACCGCAGCCACAGTACGTGAGCGCAGATCGCTCGCAAGCTCGGCGCTGTCCCGCCGCAGCGCGACGAGTTGCGTGAGTTGGCGCCGGATTTCGGTCGCGAGGAGGATGCGCTTCTCATCGAGCAACTCGTAGCCTTCCCGTACCAGCTGCCGCTCATCCTTGAGCTCCAGCAGCGCGATGCGGGTAGCCGTGATCTCACGCTGTGATTCGGGCATGCGGCTCGCCATCCAGGTAATGATCAGTCTGCTGCTTCGTTAGGCGCGTGAGCTCCGCCACTGGCAGGCCACGCAGGAGCTGCCAACCGATGGCCATGCTTTCCTCCAGGGTCCGCCGACCCTCTTGGTTAACCAAGCGCTGCTCGAACTCGCCTCCGAAGGCCAGAAAGCGGCGATCGACTTCGGGCAGGCTATCCTCGCCCATCACGCTCGCGAGCACGCGCACGTGCGCGGCGCGCGCGTAGCAGGCAAACAGCTGATGGGCGAGCGCCGGATGATCCGCGTGAGTGAAACCTTCACCGGTACCGGCACTCATGAGCCGCGACAGGCTCGGCAACACGCGTACCGGAGGGTAGATGCCGCGCCGATCGAGCTCGCGGTCGAGCACGATCTGACCTTCGGTGATGTACCCGGTAAGATCCGCAATAGGGTGACCGATGTCGTCCGCCGGGATCGCTAGAATGGGCAGCTGGGTCAGCGTGCCCGCCAGGCCGGCGATGCAGCCGGCGCGCTCGTACAGACTCGCGAGATCGGAGTACATGTATCCTGGATAACCCTTGCGGCTCGGCAGCTCGCCGTGGCCCGCCGATACTTCGCGCAGCGCCTCGCAGTAGTTCGTCATGTCGGTCATGACGACCAGGACGTGCCGGCCTTCCACGAACGCCAGGTACTCGGCTGCGGTGAGCGCATAGCGCGGAGTGAGCAGACGTTGTGTGGACGGCTCATCCGCAAGATTGAGGAACATCGCCGTATGCTCGAGTGCGCCACTCGAAGCCATGGCGTCGCGAAACGTCTCGGCGGTGTCATGCGAGATTCCCATGCCGACGAACACGACGGCAAACGAGCCTTGCGCCTCGTGCCGCAAGTGCGCCTGCAGCGCGATGTCCGTCGCCAGTCGGTCGTGCGGCAGGCCGGCGCCGGAGAACAGCGGCAGCTTCTGGCCCCGTACCAGGCTGTTCATCAGATCGATAGCAGAAACCCCGGTCTCGATGAAATCGCGCGGCAAGGCGCGCGCGGCCGGGTTGATCGCGAGGCCATCGATGCGCATGCGTCGAACAGCGGCGATCGGCGCGCCGCCGTCCGTCGGCTGCCCGATGCTGTCGTACGTCCTGCCCAGCATTCCAGGGCCGACACCGAACAGCAGTGGCTCGTTCCAGACGCGGATCTGCGTGTCGCGCACGCCGAGGCCGACCGTGGACTCGAGAACTTCGACGACGAAAGTTCGCTCATCGACGACGGCAACGCGTCCGACACGTCCGCGGCCGTCGCGGTCAACCACCTCGACGCGCGCGTTGAGGCCGATCTCGACCTTGCGCTCGAGAAAGAGCAGCGGCCCCTCGATGCGCTGAACGCAATTCTCGAGCGTGAGCTCAGCCCGCATCGGCGCGCTCACGCGGCAAGTTGGAGAACTCCGAGTCGAGCTGCTTCCAAAGGGCGCGGATCCGCGGTATCTGCGCCTCGCCGAACTCTTCACCGATGCGCTGCAAGGTACGGCGAACGGGAAGATCGCCGATACGATCCGGATGCACCCCGGCATCCACGGCGCCGCGCGCCAGGTCGATGAAGCGGATCACCACGCTCAGGATTTCCGTCTGCCGCTGCGGCGAACAGTAGCGATCCGTTTCGGAGTAGGACGACTGGCGCAGGATCGCGTCATCGACGAGATCCGCGCACAACAAAATCAGCTGCTGCGCCGGCGGCAAGGCATCCTTGCCTACGATGCGGGCCATGCGCTCGAGCCGCGACTGCGCCTCGAGCAGCTCGAGCAGCCGCTTGCGCTGCGCGGACCAGTCCGGATTGCCCTGCGCCTGCCACCAGCGCGCGAGCGCATCCACGTCAGCGCTGTATGACTGCAGCGGATGGATCGCGGGAAAAAAGCGCGCCTGCGCCCGGCCGCGGTCCAGCGCCCAGAAAGTACGCACACAGCGCCGCGTATGCATCGTGACCGGTTCAGTAAAATCGCCGGCCGCCGGACTGATGGCGCCGATGATCGTGACCGACCCCTCGGCGCCTGCCAACGTGCTCACCCGGCCCGCGCGCTCGTAGAACTGCGCGAGCCGCGAGCTCAGATAGGCCGGATAGCCCGCCTCGCCGGGCAGTTCCTCGAGGCGGCCGGAAACCTCTCGCAAGGCTTCCGCCCAGCGGCTGGTGGAATCGGCCATGAGCGCCACATGTAGTCCCTGGTCGCGAAAGTATTCCGCCACCGTGATCGCCGTGTAGATGCTCGCTTCACGCGCTGCGACCGGCATGTTGGACGTGTTGGCGATGATGACCGTGCGCTCCATGAGGGGCCGTCCGCTGCGCGGGTCCTGCAGCTTCGGCAGCTCATCGAGTACTTCCGACATTTCGTTGCCGCGCTCGCCACAGCCGACGTAGACGATGATGTCGGCGTCGGACCACTTGGCGAGCGCATTTTGAAGTATCGTCTTGCCGGTGCCAAACCCACCCGGCAGCGCGGCTCGGCTGCCGCGTCCGACCGGAAAGAGCGTATCAAGGACGCGCTGTCCGGTGATCATCGGACCGGTGATCGGTAGCCGCTGACTCACCGGGCGCGGCTGGCGTACCGGCCAGGAGTGCGTGAGCGCGATCTCACGCGTCGCCTCGCCCTCATGCTCGAGCCGGCAGATCGGCTCCGCCTCGGAGTACTCGCCCGCCGATGCTACCCAGCCCACGATGCCTGCTGCCGCATCCGGCGGAATCAGACAGAGTTGTGGCCGCGGGGTCGCGACCTTGCCGATCGGTTGGCCGGGCCGCACACGGTCTCCAGAATGCACCGTGGGCTCGAAGCCGAAGCGCCGCGCCGGCTTGAGCCGGCTGCCGGGCCGGATGAAAGGCCCGTTCGAGGCATCGAGCGGACGCAGCAGACCGTCGCAGATAGTGCCGAGGATGCCGGGACCGAGCGGGATGGACAGCGGCTGACCGGTGCCCGCGACCGAATCGCCCGGCTTTAGGCCCGTCGTGTCCTCATAGATCTGCGCCACGAAATCGTCCGGACCGAGTTTGATCACCTCGCCCAGGAGGGCGCTCGGACCGACGGCGACGGCCTCGTGCACGTGAAATACATCCTGCGTCCCGGCGCGCAGCACCGGGCCGCTGATCCAGCGTATCCGCGCCTGGCTCATGGGAGCTTACTCATGCTCATGCGCGGGTCGCCCAGGCTCGGATGACGGCGCCAGGTATTGCGCGAGAAACTCGGACTCGATCTGTGCCCGCGATGCCAGCAATCCTGCGACCGTCGCGTCGAGACAAACCCCCGGGGTCCTGATTCTGATGCCGGCGCGCATCGCAGGGTCGCACGCCAGCTCGACCTCACGCGGTGGGCCGCGGTCGTCTCCGCCGGCGGCGAGCCGGGCCAGCGCGCCGCGCTCATCCTCCGACCAGCCGGCGCCGTGCTCAATGCGCCAGGTGCGCTCACTCAACAGGGCCTGCGCTTGACGAACGGCTGCCTGTAGCCAGGATATGCGGCGCGCGGCGTCGGCCCATCGCGCTTCGAACACACCGATGATTGCCGCCCACATCGCCTCCAATAGGACGCGCGTCGCCTGCTGCTCACGCTGCCGAACTTCCAGCGCGGCGCTCGCCTGGGCCTGCCGCAGCGCTTGTTCGGCCTGCTTGCGCTCGCGCGTAATGGCCTCGCGGACGTTGGCAAGGGCTTCCTTGCGAGCCGAGCGCAGCAGCTCGCGCGCTTGCCGTTCGGTTGACGCCCGCAACTGGGCGCAGCGCCGATCGCGGTCGGCGGCGACCCGCTGCAACAGCGCCTCGACCTGGGCATCGAGAACGCTCGCCGGTGCCCCCAAGCCGGTCATGTCGGTTTGCTGTTCGTTCACCTGCGTCCCCAGTTCGCTCATAGCGACACACCTAGCGCGCGCCGGACCTCGTGCTCGACCTCGGGTGGCTCGCGCTGGTGCCGCAGATCCGCGATCACCAGCACGAGCGGCTTTTCGGCCAGCAACGCGGCATCCAGCTCCGCCGGCGGGATAGCGGCGGCGTACTGCGCCGTAATCAACACCAGGTCAGCGCTGCGCAGCGCTTCGTGCCAGCAGTCCTGCAACGAGCCCACGTCCGGCAGCAACACTCGCGAGCCGATCAGGCGCCAACCCAGCGCGGTGACCTCGTCTGCAATGAGCGCCAGCTCCACGTTTACATCGCCTTGGGCTCACACCGCATTCGGCTCACGCGATCCGGTTCAAAATGAGTATCGAGACGATCAGGCCGTAGATCGCGATGCCTTCGGCGAGGCCGACGAGCACCAGGACGCGGCCGAACAGCTCCGGCTTCTCCGCCACCGCGCCGACCGCAGCGCTGCCGACCCGCCCGACGGCATAGCCCGCACCGAGCGCGGCCAATCCCGTGGACAGCGCCGCGCTGACGAAGGCCCAGCCCAGAAGCTGCGGATCTATACGGACGGCGCCGGCGCCCGCGGTTTGCGCAGCTGCAGTCGCCGGCGCCATCAGCAGCAGCACGGTCGCCGCCGTGCCGACGATCACTGTCAGCACCACCAGGGCGCCGACCAACAGGGAAGCGGCGCGGGTTGTCTGTTTCATGACGAAGTCCTCGATGATAGATGCGAATCTGCCGCGGCAGTGGGAATCGGCAACGGCCGGAACGGGCGGCCCGAGCCGCGCAGGAAGCGGATGAAGAATTCGAACAGCACGAGCCGCGTCGTTTGAATGCCGACCACCAGACCTTCTATGGCGATGATCAACGCGTTGCCGACCGCCAGTATCAGCCATGCGGCCGGCCGCGCGCCCGTGGCCGCGCCTAGACTCGCCGCCAGACCGGTCACGGCGGACCCGAGCCCCGCGTGCGCGAGCGCAAAGGCCCCCACGCGCACGAACGAGATCGTATTGATCGCGAGCTGCAGCAGCGTCTCCAGGGATTCTCCGACCGCGGAGGCGAGCTGGCTCAGCCGATTCGAGGGGGCGAGCATGGCCCTGCCCACCAGATACCAGCCGAGACCTGCCGGAACTGCCCACAACGCGCGCCTCTCAAAGGGCCAGCCGATCATGCCGGCATAACTCAGCACGAGCCCCGCGCGCGTGGCCCACCACTGTGCCCCCAGACCGGACCAATAGTGCTGCACGGCATCCAGAGCGAGGCCGAGCATGACCACGCACGCGCCGAAGGCGAGACTCACCTCGAGCATGAGCAGCGGTCGGTCGAGCGGCCGCAACCACAGCGCCGGCAGGATCGCATCACTGGCGAACACGCTGCCGAATAGAAAACCGAACAGGATGGCGGCGACGCCGCCCGGAATCAGCAGCTCCGTGGGTGGAAATCTCCGGCGCAGTGTTACGCCAGCGAGGACGAGTACCACGCCCTGCCCGACATCGGCAAACATGTAACCAAACATCAGGGGTGCGACGAAGGCGAGCAGACGACTCGGGTCCGCCTCGCTCGCACCCGGCATACCGAGCAGGCGCGAGAACAATTCGAACGGCTGCGCCCAGCGCGGATTGCGCAGCACGACCGGCCGTATCATCTCCTGCGGCGCGTCCGGAAAGCGCAATAGATAATGAAGATGCCCTTGATCGAGTGCCACCTGGAGCCGCCCGCCGACCAGGTCGCTGGTCCAGCCCGTGATCCATGCGAAGTGCTCGGTGAGCGCGAGCTGCGGGACGTTCTGCACCAGCCACTCGATGAAGCTCAGGTCAGCGAGCGCCGCGCTCACCTCATGAGCGCGATGCAGCTCTGCGAGCCTCGACTCGAGCACCTGCGACTCGCCGGCGATCGCCTCGATGCGTGTGCGCGTGTACACGTGGGCCCCGTCGCGGTCAGAAGGCAGAGCGGGCGGCAGCACGAACCGCCTCGCCTTGCGCGCGCCCAGAGTATCGTCAAAGGCGGCGATCTGCTCCGCGGGACCGACCGCAAGCACATAGCTCTCATCACCGCACGGAATTGTTTGCGCAAGCACGGACGGCGGCACTCCCAGCGCGCGCGGCTCGGATGCGAGCACGTATGCGCGGCTCGCCAGCACGGGACCGGCTTGCGCAAAGAGCCGCAGGTCTGGCAATTCCCCGCCGGGTTGCGACAGCAACCGCTCGAGCAGCTGCAGCGCCGAGCGCTCGTGCGCCAAGTTCTGCAGCCGATCGATCAGCGGATCGACCTCAAGCGCCCAGGATCGCAGCTGCCTCAAGGCGACGGACGCAATTTCCTCCGGCTCGCGCGCGCCTTGGGCAAGCGCGCGCGACGCTTGCGGCCAGTACTCCCCGTAGCGCCGGCTGAGGCGTTTGTATTCATCGACAGCCGCTCGCAAGGCCGGCAACAGCGCTGCGGCGGACGTATCGCTGTGCGCCTGCAGTTCCACTTCGCCCGTGTCAGCGAGGCACTGCAGCGCCGACGTCAGCTCATCACGCGGTATCAGCACTTCGAACCATTTCGCCATTGCGGGACGCAATGCCATCAGCGGCGCTCCGCCTGATCTGAGAACAGGCAGCGGCGCGCCAGCCCTCCGCGCAGCCGCTCCAGATCGAGCGCGACGAGAGCAAGATGACACACTGTGACGATCACCGTGCCCTCCGCGATGCGCAGTAGCCTCTGCATTCGAATCGCCAATTCGCTGCGCAGCGGCTCGGCGGTATCGGCGGCACGCAGCAGATCCTGCTCGTGCCGCTCCATCGTCTGCAACAACACGTCGAGGCAATACTGCGTGCGCGCGTCAGAGCGCGGCCAGAGCGTTTGCCAGTGAGCGCTCCAGGCCGCACCCGGCGAACTTCGACCAGCGAGCGCGGGCTCCAACGGCGCGAGCGCCGTGTTGGCAAGCGCAGCAGCACGCTCCTCGGGTGTGCCGGGCGCGAGCGGACCATACACGGTGTCCGCCAACATCCAGGCAGGCGCGGGCTCTGGGCGCGCCATTTGCGCCAGCAGACTCAGGGCCGGTAACCACGCGAGCCATGCGAGCCATGCTTGCCACGCCTGGGGATGCCAGGCCGCAACTGTGTCGACATAGCGCCGCCACTGCGCCCTCAGCGCGCGTTCAATGGTATGGCAATCGTGCTCGGCATCGAAGGAACTCACCCAATCGGCCAGCTCACTCGAGCGCACGGCCGCCAGATACACACCCAGATCACGGCTCGCCTCCAGGCGACGCCACGCTGCCTCGTCGAGGCGCTGACCGTGGCGCGCGTAGACGCGCGTCAAGGCGTAATCCAGGGTGCCCTCGGTTGACATGATCTCTACAGGTCTTCCTCGGCAACACGGGTCAGGCGCTCGACCAACCTCTCGACCGCTGCCTGCAGGTGGGCGCGATCCGCGCCCTGCGCAGCAACGGGATCCGGCGCTTCCCCGTGCTGTTCGCGCACTTGCGCGGTGCGTTGCTCGAGCGCACGGGCGGCCCGCGCATGCAGCGCCATGATGCGCCCGTGAGCGCGTTCCAGGATGGACCGCCGTTGCTGCCGGGCGTGTTCCAGCGATTCCAGCGTCTGCTGTTCGCAATCTGCAATCGTAGACTGCGCGCTGCGTTCGGCTTCGAGCACGCGATTCATTGCGCCCGCGACTCGTGCATCGTA